>Ga0154518_1075_pt1 | contig 10420 bp, 5 predicted proteins | sample RifGroE2_FD_105661 | JGI IMG/M metagenome (GOLD analysis project Ga0154518, IMG submission 105661) | Bacteroidetes bacterium GWE2_29_8 | reverse complement strand
CCTTGTGCTCCTGTTGCTCCATCCAATCCAGAAGGTCCTTGTATACCTTGAGGTCCATCAGCTCCAGTTGGTCCTATATCACCTTGAATACCTTTTAAATCAACATAAACGCCCCATGTTCCATCTGGGTTTTGAAATCTTAATTGAGTTCCATTCCAACTATATGCAGGCATTTCACCTTTATCCCCTGTTGGTCCAGCAGGACCTTGAGGCCCCATTGGTCCAAATATATACGTCCAAGTAGTCCCATCCCAATAAGAAAATTTACTTGAGTCTGTGTCAAAAACTAATAAACCTGTAGCAGGTAAAGGAATTGCCCATTTTTGCTGATATGAAAGTCTAGGTATTAATATTCCTTTATCTCTAGATACTACATCAAGAGCAGCCGAAGCATCAGGCAATGCACCAGTAGGGTTAATACCCACATTGTATTGCCCAAATAGATTATTAAGGCAAAACAATAAAACTACTATTAAGAAGATATTCTTTTTCATATAAATAAGCCCAATTTTAAATATTGCAAATATACATTAAAAAAATTATTAAAAACATTACGATTATAAACAATTTTAAAAATGGTTCTAAATATTTTTTTTAATAATATCATGATACAGCTTAATATTTTGTAATTGTAAATTTTCATTTTATAAAACAGATGGTAATTAATAATTAGAATTAGGAAGTAATAACAGACAAATAAAATGCCCATATAAAAGATTTAATATTTTGGAATTATGACATTATCTGACGTCCAACACAATAAGATTGTTAATATTATTTTTTTAGGAATGTTTTTTGTTAATTGAATTGATATAAAAACAAAATTATTAACTTTACTCTTTTTTTGCTAATGAATAAAAGAAGTCTATTTTTTTTAATAATTATTTTGTGTTTAAATATTAGCTTATTTGCACAGAATAAATCATTTGACTATAACATTTTATGGTCAAAATACGATTCCTTAATTAATGTTGGGTTAAATAAATCAGCGATATTAGTTCTTGAGGATATTCAAAAGAAATCATTAAATATAAAGGATTATCCTACTTATTTGAAATCATTGATTTTGAGGACACAAGTTGCAGAAACATTTACAGAAGATAATGAAATTGCATCAATTCTTTTGTTAAATAAAGAATTAAACACAAACGACCTTGCAACACGTTCAATTATTCATACAGGATTGGCAAAGTTTTATTTAAATTATCTTAACAGAAATTCTTACCTGCTAAGAAATAGGAAGTATGTTAGTACAGATACATCAAGCGATATAAAAACCTGGAATGAAAAAAAGATAAAGGAACAAGTATTATATCATTTTAATAAATCAGTTGAAAATATTAATGTATTAACAGAAATTCCCATAAATGATTTTGATACTATTTTGATTAAGAACGGTAAATATAGAGCATGTCGCCCAACTCTTTACGATTTGTTATCTCATTACTTTATTGGTTACCTTTATTCAGACATATTAAAAAAGAATAATAATATAAAAAAAGAATTATTAAGTCCATTTGACGATTTTGTAAAAGAACAATTAAATAAAAACGATTTTAGCGATAGCTTGCTGTATAATTACGTCAATGCTTATAAGCTTTTAACACAATTTCATCTGAAAAACAATAATAAAATAGCGTTGCTTGACTTGGATTTAAAGAGATTAGGTCAGTTTTCAAATATAATATCAGAAGACTCTATTTACATACATTCTTTGAATGATTTAAAAAGTAAGTTTTCAAGTGAACCATTTTCTGCTTTTGTTTATTACGAATTGGCAGAATATTATTACAATAAGGCAGAATCAGAAAAATCCTCAACTACTAATTATTACATACTTTCTTTTAATATAGCAAACGAGGCTATCCTTAAGTTTAAGGATAGTGATGGAGCTAAAAATTGTGCGTCACTTATAAAAAAAATAATGTCAAAATATTTAAGTGTAGAGAATGAGCAAACATATTCGAGCAAAGAAAACGTTAAGATAAAAGTTGAATACAGGAATATTGACACTGTTTTTTACTCTTTATACAAAGAGCCTTTCTCAAATAATGCAAATAGTACTTACTACTCTATTGAGAATAAGCTGGAATATTTAAAAAGCTCTAAGAAAATTAAAGATGGTTATTTTACATTAAAAAAAGATGGCTTGATGAACTATCTTTCAACAGAATTAATGATACCACAATTACCTATAGGGAATTATACAGTTGTTTTCAGAGACAAAGAAAGGTATAAAAATTTTAAAGATTTAAGTGTAAGCATAAGTGACTTTGTGGTTAGTGATATTGAATATTTTTTCAATAGTCAAGGTAATGAAAAAAACATCTTTGTCTTAAATAGAATAACAGGAGAACCAATTGCGAATGTAAAAATTAATCTTTATGAAATAACATTTAATCATTCTAAAGGCAATAGAGAAACAATGTTATTAAGCACATCATTAACTACCAATAAGGATGGTTTTGCAAGTTTTGGAATATTAAATAAAGAAAACTATAAATCATACAGAGTAATCTTGTCAAAAGACAATGACACTATTACTGTAAAAAATAACCTTGACACATATCGCAACTCAAAAAATGCAAATGCCTATCTCCGTAGTTATCTATTTACAGATAAAGCTTTATACACACCTGGAGAAGTTGTTAATTATAAAGGCATAGTTATAGAATATTTCCAAGATACGTTTTATATCAAACCCAATTATAGTTCATCCATACAAATGTTTGATGTAAATAGAAAATTAATAGGGAAAAACTCATATACAACAAATGAATATGGTTCATTTTCTGGGAGTTTTACAACAAGTGAAACAATCCTAAATGGTCGTATGCAAATAACAGATAATTTGGGTTATGCTTCAGTCAACGTGGAAGAGTATAAGCTACCTACATTTGAAGTTCAATTTAATGATATAAAAGATTCATACAAAATAGGAGATGTAATAAATGTTAAAGGTAAGGTAAATTCATTTTCAGGGATTGTCATTTCAAAAGCAAAAGTAACATATACTATTCAATCAGAAATTCCTTGGTATATCTTTTACAAAAGCAAGCTAAATAGATTTATTAGCAATCCTTATGATAATCATTCTTCGTCTGACAACTTAATAGGTAGTGGAGAAATAGTTACAGACGAGACTGGTAATTTTGAATTTAATTTCAAAGCAACTAATCCGTTTAAAACAAATGCTTTAAGGTATAACGTGAAGGTGGTTGTAAGCGATATAAACGGAGAAACTAATGAGGGTTTAAAAACAATCAATGTCAGCAATCAATCAATATTCATAATAGAAGACATTGCTAATGACATTAAGAATAGTGCAGACAGCTATAAATACACCCTCAAAGTAATAAATAGCAATCAATCTGTTCAACAATCCAATTTAAGTATAAAGGTCTATAGTTTAACCGCAAATGAAGTGTCATGTAGGGAAAGTTTATGGGAAACTCCTAGTATGCATTTTTATGATGCTACTGAATATAAAAAATTATTTCCCAATGATGCATATAAAGGAGAAAACAATCCTGAGAACTTTCCAATTGCAGAATTAATTAAAGAAGTAAAACTAAACGACTTTGTTGACTCAATTTACAATTTTGATTTATTCAGAAATATAAAAGAGGGATTTTATAAAATAATTATTGAAGCAAAGGATAATCAAAATGCCATTGAAAAAATAGAAAAATTAGTTAGAGTATATTCCACAAAAAACCAAATACCATTTTCCAATAAACTCGTTAACTTTATTAATCCAAATACAAAAAATAATTACAAGCCAAATGATACTTTAGAGTTTTTTATTAATTCATTTTTTGATACTTACCTTTTGCAAGAAATCTTAAAAAAAGACGGTAGTTATGAACATAGCTTTATAAAAATAAATAAAAATACTAAATCAATAAGATATATAGTTAAAGAAGCGGATAGAGGGGGCGTTAGCATAAGGTTCTCTTCAATTAATCAAAATCGTGTTTATAGTAACTTAGTTTATATTGAAGTTCCATACAACAACAAGCAACTAGATGTTACTTTCTCTAACTTCAGAGATAAAACACAACCTGCCACTAAAGATAAATTTACTCTGAATATAAAAAACTATAAATCACAAAACATTGATGCAGAATTGTTAATTTGCATGACGGATTATGCCGTTGAAAAAATAAAAAAGAATTACTGGAATTTTGGTCTTTATAATAAGCGGGATCAATATTTCGAGCAATTTAATTCAGCAAGTAAAACTTCATTTAATTATTCTGGCTATCTATATAATGAGCAAATCTATCAACCAGAATATGACGTTTTATTTTTTGATCATTTCATTTCAAGTGATTTTTATAATCCACATTCTATGGCATTAAAAAGAGGAGGTGCTCCAATGGGCTTAATGGCAAGTAATGCGATGGAAGAAGGAGCAAATGATGAAATTAAGAAAGAGTCAAGTATTATGGCACAAAAGCAAGCCATTGGAGGTGAAAACATTGAAGTTTCTAGTAAAGAAAGTAATGAAAATATTGAAGAAACAATGAGGAGTAAATTTCAGGAGAGTGTTTTTTTCTATCCAAATTTACATACAGACAAACAGGGTAACATAGAAATATCTTACCAATTACCAGATAATATAACAAAATGGAAAATTACAGGTTTGGCCCACACAAAAGATTTAGCAAATAGTGTTTTTGAAAACTATGTAACAACAACAAAACCAATAGTAATAACAAGCAATCTACCAAAATTCTTCATGGAGAACGATTCCATCTATATTATAGCAAAGATTTCTAACCTAACCGATAGCACCCTGAAATTTAAAAGCACTTTAGAAATTAAAAATGCTCTAAATGGGGACATTATTGAATCTATAAATGCAGGAACAAATAGTGGAATTATAAAAAACAAAGAAAATAATGAAGTTTCATGGAAAATAAAAGTTCCCAAAAATATTAGAGTTTTAAATATTAAAATATCTGCTCAGGCAGGAATATTTACAGATGGCGAAGAAATAAATATTCCAATAATAAGTTCAAAAATTAAACTAACTGAAAGTTTACCATTTTTTAGTAATCCATTAGAGACAAAAGATTACAAATTTAATTCTTTGGATAAGTTGAAAGCCTCTCAAAGTACAGCAAAAATTAACAAAATGATTATAGAATGTACGCCAGACCCTGTTTGGAATATAGTTTATGCTTTACCTTATCTAACCAATAATTCTACAGAAAATACATTTGACGTCATTAGTATGCTTTATGCAAATCTTATTAGCTATAATATTTTAAATACTAATCCTGAGATAAAAGAAGTATTAAACAAACTATATGCAAAACAAAATTACACTCATAGTAACCTTGAAAAGAACGAGGATATTAAAGATATTTTACTTAATCAAACTCCATGGTTAAGTAATGCAGATGAAGAGAAAGAAACCTTTTTTAAACTAAAACTATTATTCAATAATAATAATCTTACAAACAGTGTAATATCATCTTTAGAAGCATTAAAGAACTTGCAGAATAGTGATGGAGGATTTGTCTGGTACAAAGGAATGAAGTCAGATGCATATATAACTTTAAATGTATTAGAGCAATTTGGTAAGATAAAAAAGTATAATCTTATTAAAGATAAAGCTATCAATGTTAAAATAAACGAGCTAACGAGTAAAGCCATTGAATACTCGGATAATAAACTGATTGAAGAATACGATAAATTACAAAGGGAAAACCCATCTAAAGATCTTTCTAAATATATAAGCTATTATTTCATTGACTATATGTATGTCAGAAGTTTCTATAAAGAAATCCCATTGAGCGAAAAAAACAAAGATATTAATGATACAATACTTTTAAGTTTTGCAAAAAATTGGACAAATTTATCATACATACAAAAAGCAAAAGTTGCAATAATATCATTCAGAAACAATGATAACCTGCATAGTAAAATTCTTAATTCGTTAAAGGAAAATGCAATCAACAATGCAGATATTGGAACATATTGGAAATCTAAATCCAATATGTATTATAATAATTACTTTAACACACACCTGTCAATCATTGAAGCATTAAAAGAAATACAGCCGGAAAACAAAATGATAACAGAGATGGAGAAATGGCTTATAATTAATAAGCAAGCAAATGCATGGGGAAATAATCTTAGCACAGCAAACGCATGCCTTGCAATAATTGACAATACAAAAAATGTATTAAACAACAAAAATTTCATTCAAATAATAATTGGAAATGACACTGTCAATTCTAATGACAATGCAATAAATATGCTTGAAGGTTCATCGTATTTTCGAATGGAATATGATTTGAAAAAGCTAGATAAAACATCTTCTGATATTAGAATAATTAATAAAGGCAATTCGTACAGTTATGGAAGTCTATATATAGAGTATGAAGACGAAAGCAATAAAGTTGAAGATTTCAATAATACACCTCTAAAAATAAGCAAAAGATATTTTATAGAAAAAAATAATAAAAAGGAAAAATTTTTAGAGCAACTAAACTCTTCTGATAAGATAAAAATAGGAGATAAGATTATTGTCAGATTTGAAATAAGTGCAGACAGAGAAATGGAATATGTAATGATAAATGACACAAAAAGTCCTATTCTAAATCAAACAATACAACTGTCAGGATATGATTATAACAATGGGTTATATTATTACTTTACAAAAAACAAAACATCAAACTTATTTTTTATTAATAAGATCTACAAAGGGAAATATACTATTGAACTCTCTTTATATGTTACAGGAAAAGGAAGTGTAAATTCAGGAATCGGTATAATTCAATCATTATATGCCCCTGAGTTTAGAGGTAACACAAAGTCTTTTATTTTTAAATCAGAATAGATAGAATGGAAATAAACAAAATCAATACATTTATTAAGGAAAACTTAAATAGCAGGAAGAAAATAGTAGCATTTGCAAAGGAAAAATTAAAGAATAAAAAAACCAAGCAAGTTTTGGTTCTTTACTCTTCAATGATTGTTTATACCATAATTACTTTTGGAGTCAGTATATTTAATACTCGCTTACTTGGTCCTCAATCATTTGGTGATTATAAATTTATTCAATCCATTTTAAACTTTTTTCCATTAATAGTATTTTTTGGAATTTTCACTACAGGAAATAATATTATTGCTAATGCAGATGATAAAGAAAAAAATAGGGAATATGCTGGCGCGCTAACTGTTTTTGCTTTTATTTTATTCATAATATTTGTATTATGTTTAATAATAACTTCTTTTATCATAAAACCTATGTTTGGCTACGATCTTGGATATATATTACTTTTTATACTTCCTCTTGTTTTTGCAATACCTATTCATTTTTGTGCAGAATCTATAGCGACAGGGAATAATCATATTTATGCTCTTAGTCTTATGCGACTTAGTCCAAATATAATCTATTTGATTTTTGGATATATTTTTCATAAAACAATTGGATACACAACTTTAACTGCAACAATTACTCTATTATCATCGACTTTCATAGTTTATTTTATTTATATAATAAGTCTTAAACCTATTTTTAAAAATATGCGTTCCAATTTAAATCATATTTGGCAAGTCAATAAAGAATATGGTTTGCATATCTATTCAGGCGCTTTGGCTAATGTTGCATCAGCTCAAATAGGGAATTTTGCCATAAGTTTTTTTACAGGGAATATTCAATTGGGTTTTTATTCTCTTGCGAAAACTGTAACAGCTCCAATAACTTTAATACCAAATGTTATTGGTCTTACTTTTTTTAAGTCATTTACAAAAATGGACAAGATACCTAAAAAAGTCACAATAGTAACAATGAGTTTATCAGCGATAGCAGTTATAGTTTTTCTGATTATGCTGAAGCCTATAATACTAATATTTTATAAGAAAGAGTTTATTGCAACTATTCCTTTTGCGGTTTATGTTTGTTTTGCGTCTATATTTCAGGGTTATGGAGATTATATAAATAAGTTTCTACAGGCACATGGTAAAGGTAAAGAAATAAGGAATAGTGCCGTGTATTCAGGATTTATTAACATTATTTTTTACATTGTATTAGTTAAATATTTTGGAGCTATAGGAGCAGCATGGACATATTTAGCATCAAGCCTTGTTTATTTAGGTTCATTAATTTATTATTATAGAAGATTCGTAAATAATACTTCTTTATCAAAGCAATAATTAATGTTTAAAATATAAACACCCTATTTAAATCATTTAATTTTATTTCTACTTTTATAAAATCGGCATCAATAAGCTCCTCTATTTTTTCGGGCCATTCAATAAAGCAGTAAGAATTGCTGTCAATGTACTCGAAAAATCCCATATTAATAACCTCCTCAATAGATTTTATTCTGTAAAAATCAAAATGAAATATTGATTTATTGTTTTTGTCTTTATATTCATTCACCAAAGAAAAAGTAGGACTATTTACATAATCATTAACTCCAAGTTGTTTGCATATACTTTTAATGAAAGTTGTTTTTCCAGCACCCATAGAGCCATAAAAAGCAAATAATCTATTTTCTTTATGTTTATTTAATAAAATCTTAGCAACCTCGTCTAACTGGTTAATATCATTTATTTCTATCATCTTGTTTTATTTTCCTTTTAGTACAACAAATGGTATCAGCATTTCTTCCAATGATATCCCTCCATGTTGGAAGGAATGTTTATACATATTGACATATTGATTGAAATTATGTTGATATACAAAGAATCTATTTTCTTTAGAGAATATAAACTCTGAAGAAAATATATCTTGAGGTAATTTAATATCAATAGGATTTTTCACATGCCATACCTCTTTTGGATTAAATTGCATATTTTTACCTTCTTTGTATCTTAAATTAGTATTTACCTCTCTCATCGTTTGTATTTTAGAAGGATTTCCCACTTTAATAGAACCATGGTCAGTAGTTATAATAACTTTTACTTTTTTTTCACTTAAGAATTTAAATATTTCATATAAAGAAGAATGCATCAACCAGGAAAGAGTTATAGACCTGTAAGCAGCCTCGTTTTCAGCTAATTCTTTTATCAATTCAATTTCTGTTCTTGCATGAGAAAGCATATCAACAAAATTGAATACAATAACATTAAGTTTTGCATTTAGAGTATTAGGCAAATTTTCCAATACTTTTTTACCAAAATTAAGATTTAGTATTTTTTGGTAAGTATAACGAATGCTTAAGTTGTTTCTTTTTAACTGTAAACCAATAAATTCATTTTCATATTGGTTTGCATGATGTTCTTCTTCTGGGTCATTAACCCACATATTATTATGAATTTTAGAAATGTCGGAAGGCATTAGCCCAGCAAATAAAGCATTACGGGCATATCTAGTGGTAGTAGGTAATATACTTGAGTATAATAATTCATCTTCTATTTGGAACATTTCCTCAATAATTGGTTGAATTATTTTCCATTGGTCATATCTCAAATTATCTATAACTATTAAGTACACGGGCTCAGGAGAGCTAGTAAGCAGGTTTATTACCTTTTCCTTAAATATAGTATGAGATAGTAATGGTGTTTTTGAATCGGGCTTATTAATCCACTTTTGATAATTTGATTGAATAAATTTGGAGAACATTATATTTGCCTCAACCTTCAACATCATTAGAGTTTCATGAAGTGAATTATCTTTATTACTATCTAATTCGAGTTCCCAATAAACTATTTTTTTATAAACATCACACCATCCTTCATAATCATCAACACTGGACATTAATAATGAAATGTTTCTGAATTCCTGTTGGAAAGACATAGTATTTCGTTCTGTAATAAATTTTTTATTCTCAAGGTTTTTTTTGAGGGATAGCAATATTTGTTTAGGGTTTACTGGTTTTATCAAATAGTCATCTATTTTCGAACCAATAGCATCCTCCATAAGCGATTCTTCTTCGCTTTTAGTTATCATTACTATTGGAATATTAGGTGAAATTTGTTTTATTTCGTTTAGAGTTTCTAACCCAGAAATACCAGGCATATTTTCATCTAAGAAAATTATGTCGAAATAATTTTCCTTAACTTCCTTTATAGCTTCATGTCCATTATTTAAAGTTTTAACATCATAACCCTTCTCCTGCAGAAATAATATTTGAGGTTTTAAAAGATCTATTTCATCATCAACCCACAATATTTTTATTTTAGTCATACTATTTACTTTTTAATTAAAATTAAGGAAAATTATAAATACATAACGCAACAAATATCCATTTTATTAAAAAACGCAATAAAATTTCATTATATATAAACAACATCAAACTCTAGATAGTTTATTTATAAAGTACAAAATTAATAATTTTGTAATAATAACCTATAATTATACAAACAATTACATTTATCATAAATTAGTCATTAGGATTTTTTTGATAATAATAAATCCAAATTAATAGCTCCAAAGGAGCGAAACAATAATCGA
>Ga0154518_1150_pt1 | contig 10868 bp, 8 predicted proteins | sample RifGroE2_FD_105661 | JGI IMG/M metagenome (GOLD analysis project Ga0154518, IMG submission 105661) | Bacteroidetes bacterium GWE2_29_8 | reverse complement strand
TAATTAAATATCCTAAACACCGTAGGTGTGAAATTATTGTAGCAAAACAAATAACCCAAACACATTAAACACCGTAGGTGTGAAATTATTGTAGCAAAATAAATAACACAAACACATTAAACACCGCAGGTGTCCCCGATTAAACCCAAATTATCCATTATGTTTTTTATAATGAAAAATCCAGATTAATAGTATTTGCTGACAAGATCATTCTATACATCTAAGAATTTAAATCTTTCCTCTTTTTTCTTTCATATTTAATTATTTTATTTAAGTTTGTATTTATTTTTTTAATGATAAAAAAAACAATTTCAAGTAAACATAAATGGAACTAAAAGAATTGAAACCTCGCAAGGCTCTTAACAAAGCCTTTCTAAAAGTAAAACCAAACAGAATAGAAATTGAAGGTTTCAAAACCAATCTCATTAATCTCCTCGACAGAATTAACGACACAGAAACAGAAGAATTTCATAAAAACCTTATATCCGACTTCCTGAAAAACACATACTACAGCCCAAACCATTTCATAAACACTAAAGGACGCAACGACCTCGTTATTCACAACGCAAACGATGCTAAAAGCTCTGTAGGAGTAATTATTGAAGCAAAAAAGCCTAATAACAAAGCTGAAATGATTAGCAAAACAAATATTAACGCTAAGGCTTTACACGAAATGCTGTTGTACTACCTCCGTGAAAGGATTACACACAAAAATATTGAATTAAAACATCTTGTTGTTACCAATATTAACGAATGGTTCATTTTCGACGCTATCCTTTTCGATAGACTTTTTGCTCAAAACAAAGACCTTGTAAAACAATTCAACGATTTTGAAGGAGGACGTTTGGCTGATACTCGTACTGACTTTTTCTACAAACAAATTGCCGAACCTTTTATAGCAAACATTACCACAGAAATTGAATTTACTTACTTCAATATTCAGGACTATCAAACGCCTTTAAGAAATGCCGACAAAGCAGACGATAATAAGTTGATTGCTTTGTTCAAACTTCTTTCGCCCGAACATCTTCTTAAGCTCCCTTTTGCAAACGACAGTAACAGTCTCGACAAAAGGTTTTACAGCGAGTTGCTCCACATTATAGGTTTGACTGAAACCAAAGAAGGAAGCAAAAAACTCATAGGACGAAATAAAGAAGGCGAACGTAATTCTGGAACTATTCTTGAAGAAGCAATCATACAGTTAGACAGCCTCGACAAATTGAGCCGTATCGAAAAACCCAGTCAATATGGTGTAACAACTCCAGAACGCTTATTCAATGTGGCTCTCGAATTGAGCATCACATGGATAAACCGTATCCTATTTTTAAAACTGCTTGAGGCTCAACTAATATCTTACCATAAAGGCGATAAATCCTATTCATTTCTTAATATTGACAAAATAAAGAACTACGACGACCTAAACAGTTTGTTTTTTCAGGTCTTAGCTCGTAAATATAGCGAACGTAATGATGATGTAAGAAAAGCTTTTGAAAAAGTTCCTTATTTAAACAGTTCTCTTTTTGAGCCAACAAACCTTGAGCAGGAAACCCTTTTCATCAGCAACCTGAAAGGCGATAAGCAGATACCAATCATTTCAAGCACTGTATTAAAAAACGAGCAAGGCAAAAAGTTAACTAGTAGTTTAAACCCTTTGGAGTATTTGTTTGAGTTTCTCAACTCTTACGACTTCGCAAGCGAAGGCTCTGAAGAAATTCAAGAAGATAACAAAACCCTAATTAACGCCTCTGTACTCGGTTTGATATTCGAAAAGATAAACGGATACAAAGACGGCTCGTTCTTCACCCCTGGATTTATAACAATGTATATGTGCAGGGAAACCATACGCAAAGCCATCATTCAAAAATTCAATGAAACAAAAAATTGGAACTGCAACAATATAGACGAGCTTTACGACAAAATCGAAGACCGCAAAGAAGCAAACGATATAGTAAATAGCATAAAGATTTGCGACCCTGCGGTAGGTTCTGGGCATTTCCTTGTCTCCGCTCTTAACGAAATAATTGCCATCAAAAGCGATTTAAAAATCTTACAGGATAGAGATGGAAAGCGTCTAAAAGAATATCATGTAGAAGTTGTAAATGACGAACTTGTTATAACAGATGAAGATGGCAAACTGTTTGAATATCACCCTAACAACAAGGAAAGCCAAAGAATACAAGAAACGCTATTCCACGAAAAACAAACCATCATTGAAAATTGCTTATTTGGCGTGGACATCAACACCAACTCAGTAAAGATATGTCGCTTGAGGCTCTGGATTGAACTTCTAAAAAATGCCTATTATCGCGATAATAGTACAGATGTGATTAATCGCGTCTCAATCGAACTCGAAACACTCCCTAATATCGACATAAACATAAAATGCGGAAACTCCCTTATTAGTCGATACCCACTCGACACTGATATAAAAACCCTACTAAAGAAAAGTAAATGGAATATTGAAAGCTACCGAATAGCCGTAAACACATATCGCAACGCCAAAACCAAAGAGCAAAAAAGAGAAATGGAAAGGCTGATTGATTCCATAAAGTCAGAATTTAGAAGCGAAATATCTCTAAACGACCCAAAGGTAAAAAAACGAGACAAAATATCGGGCGAACTATTCAAACTAACCAACCAACAACAACTTTTCGAAATGAACAAAAAAGAAAAGGACGAATGGAACAAAAAAGTAAAACAACTAAGCGAAGAAATACAAAAATTAGAAACCGAAATAGAAGAAATAAAAAACAATAAGATATTTGAAAACGCTTTCGAATGGAGATTCGAATTCCCCGAAGTATTAAACCAAGAAGGAGACTTCATAGGCTTCGATGTAATAATAGGGAATCCGCCGTATATTCTTGTTCAATCTTTAGGAGACCAAGACATTTTTAATTACTATAGTCAAAATTTCACAACTGCAACATACAAAATTGACACATATACACTATTTTACGAATTAGGAATTAAATTACTAAAAGACAATGCTATACTATGCTACATAACTCCTAATACATTCTTAAAAAACAAACATTCAAAACAACTTCGTCATTTAATTCTTTCAAATTCTATAATAGAGATAATTAATTTTTACACACAAGTATTTGATGATGCCTCTGTTGATACATTAATTCTAATGCTATCTAAAAACAATAATGCAAATAGGAATAACAAATTTGTATTCTCTGCTTATCGAAAAAAAATATTAAACTTACTTAATACTGATAAAATAAGTCATTTTCAAGATGAATTTAAAAAAGGTAATTTTGAGCTTGAATTAGATATTGATACAGAACATAGAAAAATACTTACAAAAATCGAATCAAATACAAAACCTTTCAGTTATTATGGGCAATCCTATTTTGGAGTACAGACTTTTGATAGAAAAAAATTTGTAAACAAAACAAAGATTGATGAAAACTACTTGCCAGTTATTGATGGTGCTAATGTTAAACGATATAAACTTGAATCTAATACTGAATTTGTTCACTTCAAAAAAGAATCTATAAAGAGTGGCGGAGACCCTAACGTTTATAGTAAAAACAGAATTGTTGTAAGACAAATAGGTATGTATCCTGAAGGAACTATTATTGAACCAAATTTAATAACTCTTAATACTATTTACAATATATTCTTACATAAAGATAATGTTCCGTTTCTTAGATTTATACTCTCACTTATAAATTCAAAATTATTTCAGTTTTATTGGTCAAAAAAACATTATGATAATAAAGCTACGTTTCCTAAAATTAAAAAAGAACCAATAGAAAATCTACCTATAAAACAACCCGATACAGATACTATAAAATTACATTCTGATTTAGTATTGGAAATAATTAACGAAAAAACTAAAAACCCAACCACCGACACATCAAACCTTGAAAACCAAATAGACCAATTAGTATATCAGCTATACGGACTAAATGAAGAGGAAATAAAAATAATTGAAAATGTATAAGGATATGGAGAAGCATAAAAAAACATTATAAAATTATTAATTTTTTTGATGTTATATTAAATAAATAAATTACACGTTGGGGAACCTATTATTACACGTTGGGGAACCTATTATTGCACGTTCCGAACCTATTATTACACGTTGGGAAACCTATTATTGCACGTTGGGGAACCTATTATTGCACGTTCCGAACCTATTATTACCCTTGCCTGACAATATTTTTGGAGCAAGGGGATTAATTGCCATATTTTGCAAGGCACTTTCATTTTCTGAATAATGGGAAATTATTAAGAAAAAATTATTATTGTTATATTTTTTTTTGTTTATTTGTACTTTAATTTTCTTTATTTGATGAAAAGGGAATAGAATTGACGTTATTAATATAGTTGATTTTAATAGGATTTAAAAAAGTTATAAACTAGTTAGCGGTAATGCTAATAAAAACGAAACTAATGGAAACGACATCTCAATTAATTGCTTTTTTTGAAAAGTATAAAGATTATAATCTGCACGTAACTAAACAAAAAATAATTTCAAAAAAAGAAACTTATAAACAATTAATCCATGGTTTTGAAAGTATTAATTCGACTATTGCTAATTATGAAAAGCAAGTTGCTTCTACATACAATATATTTTGGTTACTTAAAAATATTTACAAGGACGAAACAAGAACACATTCTCCATTTCTTGCAGATTTATTAAATATTAATGGTGAACATAAACAAAAGGATTTATTCTATAATCAGTTTTTAAGCTTATTAAATATAGAAGAAAAAATAAAATTTACTCCTACTATTCCGCATTTACAAATAGTTGAAATTGAAAAATGGACAGGAAATGACAGTTTAGGCAGGTTAGACATTTTAATATCATACTTTGATAAAGAGAAAAGATTTGCAATTGCAATTGAAAATAAAATATATGCAGAAGATCAACCTAAACAGCTTGAACGATATTATAATTATCTAAAATCTCTTTACGATAACTTTTTATTAGTTTATTTGACACCACATGGGCATAAGCCTGCAATACCATATTCAATTAGTAACGAGCTATACGAGGAACTAACAAAAAATAAAATATTAATTTTAGCAAGTTATGACAAAGAAATATCAGTCCTGATAGAATCAACTATTGAACAAATTAAAGCACAAAAAGTACATCAAATAGTTTCTCAATATTTAGAAATAATAAAATCCCTATAATTATGAATGATTTTGAAGATGGAATGTTCAAGTATCTTACTGAACCAACAAACTACAAGTCTGCAAATGAATTAAGTTCTTTGCTCGTTAGCATTAATGAAAGGCTTAAACAAGAGTTTTGGGATAGTGTTTCAATGAATTTAAAAGAAGAATTGAATAAAAAAGAGCTAATCGTTGAATATGAAAGAAATGGGAATTCTTTTCTTTTTAAGGTTGTAAAATCAGATTGGAAAGAAATTGCTATTGCATTTGACGAAGAACTTGATATAGGATTAAAAATTAATAAAAAATGTTTTTCAAAAGAAGATATAGTGAGAATAGCAGAAAAATATAAAGAAGAATTACCACAAATCCAAAATGAAAATGAAGAATGGTTATGCTATAAAAAAATTGAAAACAGTAATTTTTATCAATTTAGTAGCTTTCAAGATTTGTTTCAAATTCTTCCTAACAATCGAGATAAATTTATTAACAAAATTGTTGACGATTTAGCATCTTTCACTATAAATGCACTGGCAATATGTGATGAAATAAATAAATTAAAAAGAAAATAACATAGGCGTTTGCTGTTAGTAACAGGACAGTGTTTCTTCATATAACCATGCTGTACATATTGAAACTTTTGTTCTTTGTGGAAAATTCAGTGCAGAAATCATTACCGAAGAGTAACCGCTAAATGTCATAAGCAATAATAACATGGAACTTATACCTAAACGCTATCATAATACCCACAATAATTAAATATCCTAAACACCGTAGGTGTGAAATTATTATAGCAAAACAAATAACGCAAACACATTAAACACCGTAGGTGTGGCATTATCCCTCTATACAAAAATCTAAATTACAAACTTGATAGCAATTTGGTATTAACACGAAAAGGACACTATAAATAATAATTAGAACTATGAAATATACAGCATCACTTGATACAACTGCGAAAATAATTACTTTATTGACAATTGGATTATTATTATTTGTTGCTTCGATTGACGTTAAAGCATTAGCTGTTCCACAACTCGAAACGGATGCAATTTTAATTCACGTTGGCAAACTGTTATTTTTTATTGCAATTATTCTTTTCGCTTACCTTTTCGCTCCAATGTCATATATCGTTGACGACACAAAACTAACAATTGTAAGACCTGTGGGTAACAAAAAAATTAATTTTACTGACATCGCAGGCATAAGAATAATAGCAGAAAGCGAATTAATTACAGGAATAAGAACTTTCGGTGTAGGTGGGCTTTTTGGCTACTTTGGACTATTTAATTATAAGGGCATAGGAAATGTAACTTTATACGCAACACAGAAAAGAAACAGAATTTTAATACAAACAAGGCAGGGGCAGAAAATTATTATTACTCCAGACGACTTGGGTATTACTGTACAGCTAAAAGAAAACTTAAAGCAAAAACACTAACAATTGTTTTGTCCTAAAATAGGTTGAAGCAACTTTGGAGCAAAGTAAGTGCAAAGTAATACCGAAGCAAATGTGGAGTAATAGCATGCAATGAAAATAAGTTAGCTTGCTTAAATTGTACAAATGCTAATTATCCTATTCATACAAATCTGTTGAATGAAATATGAAATACGATCATTTTTATAATGGCAACTTGGGAAATCTTATTTGATTTGTTATTTCTTTATATTTTGCCTTGCAACGGTCTCAATTTAGTCTTGCACCTTTCTACTAAAATTAAAATTGTAAAAAAAAGAGGCTGTTATATAAATATAACAGCCTCTTTTGATATTTAAGATTTTGAATCAAAAATATTTATTTGTTTATAATGATTTTATCAGATACATTTTGTTTTCCATCAATCAAAATATTATAAAAATAAACACCATTAGCCATATTGCTTACATCAACTTTTAATGTTCCATTTAAATTTTGATTATTTTTATTTATCATACATTTTCCTGTAATATCATATAATTTAAAGTCAACTGAAGATTTTTCTTTTGTTGAAATATTTATAGTGTTTATTGCAGGGTTAGGATAAACATTTACACTTGTTTTATTATCCAAGTTATTGTTTTTAATACCTGTTTTAAAATTTCCTGAAACAATAAAGCTAATTAAGCATGCTTTATCTAAATCAGGACTTAATGCTTTATTCCAGTTTACACTTAATGCAGTAGTGTCATAAGCGTTATAATAAGCATCAGCAAATAATCTATAACTTAGTCCGAAAGATTCATCATCAAAAAATGCTAAAGGAATATCATTAGCAGTATTGTCATCATTATTTAAAGTTGGAATAAGAAAATTAGGAGAGAATGAATTTAGAACTTGAGTATGAGAGCTACCTAGTTCTGCCATAATTACATCATTTAAAGAATAAGTGTTTCCTGGTTTATAAGAAATATAAGCTCCAACTATATTGTCACCTGGGATGCTTAGTCCTGCTCCATTTTCTAAGGCGAATTTAAAACTTAAGTTTTTATTTTCTAAATTTCCAGTAACAGTATCATTATTTGTTAAATATAATTTATAAATTTTCCTAGATACACCTGCAAGTTCATTAACTGGATATGGATTATATCTTGGAGCATAGAAAGATTTAAAACTAGGAGTTGTCTTGAAACTCATAGGAAAAAATTCGGTATTTGTTAACTTGTTTGTGTCAAGATTGCCAAAAACAACTTCAAGAATTAATGTGTCAACAACATCATTTACTCTTATATAATCTGCATCAATAACAATTGTGTCAAGCATAAAAGATAATTCAGAAAGATTTGCTGGAGCTTCTGCTAGTTTAGGAGAATTAAAGTCAAGGACTGCTCCAACTCCAAAAGATTTAGGACGAATTAGAGTGTCGTTTTTGTCATACATTACTGTAATAGTGTCAGGGAAAATAGGAAAGTTTATTTTTGTCATTTCAAATCCTAAGTTAATGGAATTGTAATTAAACATAGCCCAAGCATGGGAAAGATTCTTATGATAATCATAAGTTGTACTTTTATTTTGCGCATAAGATACGCTAGAGAATATCATTACTGATATTACTACTAAAAATAGTTTTTTTAAATTCATAGTATTTTTTTTTATAAGTTATTTATTATTTTTATTTACAAGTTTATTGCTTCTACTGATTTTATTTCAGGTATTTCTCTAACAATGGCTTCTTCTACTCCTGCTTTTAATGTTAAAGTACTCATAGGACAAGAACTACAAGCTCCTTGTAATTCTACATAGACAATCATATCATCAGTTAACTCTACAAAACGTATATTTCCTCCATCAGCTTCAAGATAAGGTCTAATTTGGTCAATTATTTTTTTTACTTTTTCTGTTAATTCTTCTTTGTTCATATATATTTAGATTTTTTAAAATTAATAAGTTTACTTTTATGTTAAATTTTTTATGGAGATATTTTGTGCTACAGTTTCTGCTAATGCGTCAAAATATTTCCCTGTAATAGAATTGTTTTCTAAAACTATAGGATGGCCATTATCTCCAGAATCACAAATGCTTTGAACGATAGGTATTTGTCCTAACAATGGAATATCCATTATTTTTGCTAAATTAGATCCTCCGTTTTTTCCGAAAATATAATATTTATTGTTAGGGTGTTCTTCTGGAATGAAATATGACATATTTTCAACTAATCCTAATACAGGGACATTGATTTGTGGTTGTCTAAACATGTTTATTCCTTTTATTGCATCAGCAATTGCTACTTTTTGTGGAGTAGTTACGATGATTGCATAATTTACAGGAAATGATTGTACTAATGTTAAATGAATATCACCTGTTCCTGGAGGTAGATCTACAAATAAATAGTCTAATTCGCCCCATTTACCATCTGTAAACAGTTGTTTTAATGCATTTGAGGCCATCGGACCTCTCCATATAAGTGCTTGTTCTGGGTCTACAAAAAAACCTATAGATAAAATCTTTACATTGTATTTTTCTATTGGGTAAATTTCTACTGTTTTGTCTTTTTCTACGACTTGAGGTTTTTCGGATTCTATATTAAATAAAATAGGGATTGATGGGCCGTAAATATCTGCATCAACTAAGCCTACTTTTGCTCCTGTCTTTGCCATTGCGACAGCTAAGTTTGCTGCAACGGTAGATTTTCCGACGCCTCCTTTACCTGATGCGATAGCTATTATATTTTTGACACCTTTTAACATGTTTTCTTGATGTTGTTGTTTGTGTCCTGAGCTTGTTTTTGAATCAAATTCAACCTCAACGTTTAAAGAGCTGCCCACATTGTCATGAATTGCTTTAATACATGCATTTTTCAAGCTATTTTTTAGAGGACAAGCAGGAGTTGTGAGAACAAGTTTAAAGTAAATGTTATTTCCTTCTATTCGCAAGTTTTGAATCATGTTTAAACTAACAAGATCTTTTTTGAGGTCAGGGTCTATAACTGTACTTAAGGCTTTTAAAATATTTTCAGAGTTGTTCATATTTGAGAAAATTTGTTACAAAATTAATAAAAAATTAAGAATTTAATAATTTTTTTCAATATAAGTAAAAATATATTATCAAAAAAGATGCCTAAACGGTAATAAAATCTTTTCTAAAATTTTTTGAAAGAATGGACGTTTCATCCAAATGTCTGAATTGAAATTTTCGCAATCATTATAAATATTGTTCAGATGATTGTCAATCATTTGAACAATGTTTTTGTTTATACCAGTAAAAAGAATTTCAAATTGAAACCGGAAGCTTCTATAATCGAAGTTTGCTGAGCCTATAGCAAATTTGTTGTTATCAACAATCATAAGTTTTGCATGTAAATTTTGAGTGGTGTAGTAATATATTTTCACACCTCCATTGTGTAATATTCCTAAATATCGATCACGAAGTATGTCAATTAAAACTACGTCAGAGTGTTTAGGCATTATAATTTTGACATCAACTCCTCGTTTTACGGCATTGATAAGAGACTTGATGATTTTTGTTCCTGGAAGAAAATAAGGAGATTCGATAACGATTCTTTTTTGAGAATTGTTTATTAGGGAGATGTATGCTGTTTTAATATTTTGTATTAGATTGGAGGGAACGTCTCTAATTATTTGATAGTTTTTATAAGTGTATGGTTTTATGTGAGGATATTTGTAGAAGAAGTATTTGTAAGATATGGATAAGTTTTGATAGAATATTTTATTGAAAGTTATAGATATTTCGTTGTTTATTCTAAGCATGCTTTCTTTCCAGTTTAAGCAGTATGAATTTATATTTGCAGAGCCAATGTATGTTATTTTATTGTCAATGATTATTAGTTTGCGATGGTTACGTTTGTGATTTTCTGTAAAGTAATCTAATCGAAGGATATTAATTTTGTTAAAAAATTTAACGATTCCTCCAAGTTTTATTAATTCACTGAAATATGATTCGGAAACATTACTTCCCCATGAGTCAATTAATAATATTATTTTTATTTTTTGTTTTGCTTTTTTTATTAGTGTGTTTTTAAATTTTCGACCAATTTCATCATCAGCGAATATGTATGTTTCAATATGAATACTTTTCTCTGCGTTTTCAAAGTCATCTAACATTGAATTATACAAAGCTAATGTATCATCAAAAAATAAATATTCGGGGGATTGATTCATAATTATTAGAATATTATTATTTTATAATTTTAATGTTTAAAAATTCAATTAATTTGTTTATTGCTCTATATCTATGGCTTAAAGAGTTTTTTAAGTTGTCAGTCATTTGAGCGAATGATATATCA
>Ga0154518_1068_pt1 | contig 11057 bp, 5 predicted proteins | sample RifGroE2_FD_105661 | JGI IMG/M metagenome (GOLD analysis project Ga0154518, IMG submission 105661) | Bacteroidetes bacterium GWE2_29_8 | reverse complement strand
ATTTATTGGTGCACGTCCAAATATATTATCGAGATCATGTTTGTTTGGATCATATTTTTCTGAAGTTAAAACATAATCATAAGAAATTCTCGAATAATTTTTAATATATAAATAAACAGGTTTTAAAAATGCTGTTGATAAACCTCCAGAGATATTATATTTTATTTCCACCCCTCTTTTTTCTGGTTTTTCAAATAATTTCCTTTGCAAACCAAGTCCTGTTCTTAATACATACAGACTACTTAATTTGCCATAAACAAAACCTTTAGCATTTTCATTTTCACTAAATACTTTATATTCTTTATCATCTTTTATATTAACAAAATCAATGCAAATATCAAATTTTTTAGATCCTGTTATATTTCTAGAATTTTTATATGAAATTCCAAATCCATTATTGTTTATAGTTATCCCATATACATTTTCTTGTTTATATAAAATAGTTTTATTCTCAACAAGTGGAACTTGAGAGTATAATTTAGAAAAATTAATAAAAAAGAAAAAAAGAAAAAAATATTTTAAACTAAAATGGGACATCTATTTATATCAAGAATGCAGTGGCTTTGTTTCGATGCTAACATTTCCATAAGCAGGGCAAACTTCTTTAGTTCTACAAGAAACAGCAAATAACATAAGAACCACAACGAATATTAAAAAATAGAAGATTTTTTTCATAATAAAATTTTACCTAATAAATTTGGCTAAACTAAAATGTTTTATTTTTATATTTACATTTGCAAATATACGTTAATTTTTATTAAATGATAAAAATCGATAAAAAAAGTTTATGAATGAATTAAAAATCAATCCTAATATTGAAAATAGCTGGAATAAAGCACTTTACAACGAGTTTCAATCAAAATATTTTATAGAATTAAAAAAATCTCTTATAAAAGAAAAAGAAAAATACGTTATTTTCCCTAAAGGCTCAGAGATATTCAACGCATACAACTTGACTCCTTTTGATAAAGTTAAAGTTGTAATTATAGGGCAAGATCCATATCATGGAGAAGGGCAAGCTCATGGTCTGTCTTTTTCTGTACCTAATGGAATTAAACCTCCACCATCTTTAGTTAATATTTACAAAGAGATATACAATGATCTGAATATTTTTCCTTCATTATCTGGAAACCTAACTAACTGGGCAAAACAAGGAGTATTATTATTAAATTCAATATTAACTGTTCGAAAAAATGAAGCTGGCTCGCATCGAAATATAGGCTGGGAGAATTTTACTAATGCAACAATAAGAAAAATATCAGAAGAAAAAGATGGTGTAATATTTTTGCTGTGGGGTAGTTTTGCTCAAGAAAAAGAAATATTTATAAACAAAAATAAACATATCGTACTAAAGGCTGCTCATCCTTCTCCATTTTCTTCATATAGAGGATTTTTTGGATGTAAACATTTCTCTAAAACAAATGAGGCATTAACATCGTTAAATAAGGAAATAATTAATTGGCAAATTGAATAAATTAAAAATAATTATCCTCCTATTAATAATTGTGTGTATAAAAAGTTATTCCCAAGAAAAAAGGAATATGGATTTTTTATGCAATGATAATGGTGATTATAAACTAATAAAAACTATAAAATATAATAAAAAAGATTCATTAACTAAAATTAATAAGTTTTTTAAAATATATAAAAAAAATAAATTACTTGTTTCTATTGATTCTATGTCTATAAAGAATAAAAAACATAATGTTTATTTTAGAAGAATAAAAAAATATGATTTTAAATTCTTAAGCATACAAAATGATAGTCTTAATTTTAATAAATCAAAAATATTGGGCAATAAGTGTGAAAATTTAAACAATTATTCAAACCAAATTATTGAATATTATTCTGACAAAGGATATCCTTTTACTAAAATAACTTACGACTCAATTGTTGTTGATTCTACAAATATAAAAGGTTCTATTTCTATTAGCAATGATAAAAAATACAAATTTGACGATATCATAATAAAAGGAAATTTCAATACTAGAAAAAATTTTCTATATAATACTATTATGATTAAACCTGGAGATGTTTATAATGAAACGAAGTTCCTTAATATAAGAAAATATTTAGAAAAATCTTCCGCTTTTGAAATGATTAAAAGTCCTGAAATTCTTTTCACTGAAAATGAAGCTTTTATTTTCATCTACTTAAACCAGAAAAAATCAAATTATTTTTATGGTTTAGCTGGGTTCCAACGAAAAAATGAAATAGAAAATAAATACACAATTACAGGGGAGGTTAAACTTAACCTTTTCAACTCTTTAAAACAAGCTGAAAGCATAAACATTTCTTGGAACTCTAACATTAATAACACTAAAAGTCTTATCTTTGAAACAAATTATCCTTTCATTTTCAATTCTTTATTTAGCTTAAACTACAAGTTTGAACTTTTCAAAAAAGACACTACATACATCAATGATAAAAGCTCGTTTTCTGTAGAATATAAGTTAAATAGTAAAAATTTTTTGTTTCTTAATTTCGAAAAATTTAATTCGAACATAATTCTAAACAAAGAATTTTACTCTAACAATTCAAACACTGGATACTCTGATGTTAATTACTTCTACTATGGAATTGGGTATATGTATAATTCTCTTAATTCTAATATCAACGCAAGTAAAGGACTAAATATTAATACTGAATTCTTCTCAGGAAATAAAAATAATAATATAGAGCAAAACAAAAAGATACAATTTAAATACTCTCTTAATATAAATTATTTTATCCCTTTAAATTTAAGAAACATCATAAATACTTCTTTCAAATTAGCAGCTATAGAAAATGAAAAAGTATTTGAAAACGAGCTATTTCGATTAGGTGGCATAAACTCATTAAAAGGATTTGACGATGAGTCTATTCTTGCTTCTAAATATATAATTGCTCTATTGAAATACAATTTTAAAATTGATAGAAACACCACTATTTACTCTTTTTTCAATAATGCTTTTTACTATAATCAATTTAAAAATATTGATGATAATCCATACGGATTTGGCATTGGACTTGAATTGATAACAAAACCTGGCAAAATATCTTTAGTGTATGCTTTAGGAAAACAATTTAACAACCCAATTTATATTAAAAATGCAAAAATACATGTAGGATTTACAGCGGAATTCTAATACAAAATAACTTAGATATTACGATTTGAATTTGCCATTTTCTTCATAATTGTCATAAATTAATTCTTTTGGAGGATTTTTGAGTTTATCATTTGATTTTATATAATGCTTATATCCCCAATAAATAGCCATTAACAACACAATTATTAATAATAATCTTAATATAATTTTTGATATTTTAATAATTATGTATATAAGTATCAGTATTCCTATTGCTAATAATATCTTTGATGTCATAATCTAATTTTACTAAATTAATTCTTAAAGATAATGTAATACATTATCTCTAAAACAATTAATATTACATGTATATACTATCTAACCAATTCAAAGAATCCTTTATAATCCTTATTTTCGCCAGCATTATTTGTAAGTGTGATTGTATAGAAATACACTCCATCAGGCACATCATTACCATTCAAAGTTCCATCCCATCCTTCTTTGCAATTATCAATTTCTGTAATATATGTACCCCAACGATTGAATATTTTTATAATACAACTGTTTAAGCCATCTCCCTCTATTTTGAAATAGTCATTAATCATATCTCCATTTGGAGTAATTACATTAGGAATCTTAAACGAAAATGGTTTTTCTTTTACCAAAATCGTTAAAGATGCTGTATCCTGACAACCAGCACTACTAGTTACAGTTAATATAACTGGATAACTTCCTTTAGTCGTGTAAGTATAAGCTGGATTTTGTTCGGTAGATGTATTATTATCGCCAAAGTCCCAATGATAACTAATTGCAGAAACGCTATTATCTGTAAACACAACACTTAAAGGCTCAAACCCTTCCAAACTGTCAACTGTAAAGTCTGCTAAAACGGTATTTACCAAGACATTAATAGAGTCAACATTAGTACAATTTGCAAGTGAAAAAATAGTCACAAAATATTTTGTATCTACTGTTGGGTCTAAAGTAATGGTTGAAGCATTGCTATTATTACTCCATGTATAAGTGTATGTATTATTTAAAACAAGCTCTATGGTTGAACCTACACATATAGTTGTATCTTTTGTCAAATTAACAATAGGTGAATTATAAACAATAACTACAGTGTAATCACTATTTGTGCATCCATTAAGAGTTCCTGTAACATTATAAGTTGTAGTAATTGTAGGTTTCACTTTACTAAAAACATTATTACCAAGTCCATTATCCCATATATAACTTGTCGCATTTCCTAAAACACTAACCTGCGTACTGTCTCCTGAACAAATTGAAATATCTGCTGAAGCATTAGCAGTTGGTAATGATTTTGATGTTATAACAACACTATCTTTTACATCACAACCATTTAGAGAGGCGGTAATATAATACGTATAGCTACTTGACACGGTTATATCTTTACTACTTCCTGTGCCTAAATTATCACTCCATAAATAGCTGTCAGCATTACCTGTTACAGTTATATTGATTTGTGAATTTTCACAAACAGTAGTATCCGTTGTATTAACTGTTGCGATAGGTTTAACAACTATTGATGTACTGTCAAAGTCAGTAACATCACAATCTGCCTCAAACCTTACATAATATTTCATGTCACTTGGTAATGCTGATACTTTTATGTTATTACCTATGCCTATTAAAATATTATTTGGGTTTTTGATATACCAATTTGCCACCCCTCCTGTGCCTAAATTACCACCATTGTAATTTAATACTATAGAATCAGGGATGTTATTAATACAGTAATCACTTATAACAATTGCTGATATTGGGTGTGTTATATATACATTATCAGGGATAATAGGGTTTGTTTTAATATTTACGGTTTTTGATAACTTGGCAGTACTACCACATGCTCCTGTACCGCTGAGCCAAATAGTTGTTGTTGAGTCAGATTTGAATGTGTAAAAAGTATCAAGGTTTCCTTTTAATTTTGAAACATTAGTCAATAATGAATCGGAATACCATGCCCATATTGCTCCAGAACCAAGACTTCCCCCTGCAACACTAAAAGTTATATCTGTTTGAGGACAAACATTGTCTAAATTAGATATAATTGAATCTGGAGTAATTGATAATGTTTGGCTTACTGTTACCGTCGTTTTCTTTGCTAATGTATTATTACATAAGCCTAAAGCTCTAACCCAATATGACTTTGTTGAGTCTGGGTTAACTGGCAATGTTGGACCTGTCAACAAAAATTGTGTAAAAGTAGAGTCTGCATACCAATTCCATGAAGCAGATGAGCCTAATACACCTCCACTAACAGAAAGAAGCACATTTTCTAATGAACAAATATTATCTGTTGATTTTGCTATAGAATCTGCTATGACAGATAATGTCTTATTTGCACTAACAATAGTTGTTGTGAGCCCTGTTACATCGCAAGTTCCTACGGCTGCAAGACTGATTGTCGTTGTTGAATCAAATGTAGCAATAAGAGTATCCCCTGTAGCTATAGAATCATAGTTTTCATTATACCATATCCATACAGCATTATAACCAAGCGAACCTCCGTCAATTGTTAAAGTATCTATCGTTCCTGGACAGAAGAAATCATTTGATTTTATTATAGAGTTTGCCTCAACAGAAGGTATAGCAATACTAATTATTACTGTATCTTTTGCTGTGCAAGCTCCAGATGTGGCAGTTACATAATAAGTAACATCTACAAGTGGTTTAACCCATAAAGAATCTAAAGTAGAACCATTCGACCATATATAAGTATTTCCTCCTGTAACTTTTAAATTTACAGAATCTCTTGAGCATATCGTTCTGTCAACTCCTGCATCCACTGTTATTGGACTATCAATTTTTACTTCTACAGTATCCTTATCCGTACATGCACCACTTGTTCCGATAACATAATAAGTGCTATTTGCAACAGGACTAACATTAATAGAATCTATAGTGGCTGTTGTTGACCAAGAATATGAATTTGCTCCTGTTGCTTTAAATGTGACTAAGTCTCCTCCACATATTGTTCTGTCAACTCCAGCATCCACTGTTATTGGACTATCAATTTTTACTTCTACTGTATCTTTGTCCGTACACGCTCCTGTTGTTCCAATAACATAATAAGTGCTATTTGCAACAGGACTAACATTAATAGAATCGATAACGGCTGTTGTTGACCAGGAATATGAGCTTGCTCCTGTTGCTTTCAATGTAATTGTATTACCTGAACAAATGGTTTTATCAATGCCTGCATTTACACTTATCGGACTATCAACCTTTACCTCTACTGTGTCTTTATCCGTACATGCTCCCGATGTTCCTATAACATAATAAGTGCTATTTAAAACAGGACTAACATTAATAGAATCTATAACGGCTGTTGTTGACCAGGAATATGAGGTTGCTCCTGTTGCTTTAAAAGTAACCAAACTACCAGAACATACAGTCTTATCAACTCCTGCATTTACATTTATTGGACTATCAACCTTTACCACTACAGTGTCTTTATCCGAACAAGCTCCACTTGTTCCTGTAACATAAAAAGTACTATCTGAAAGTGGAGTAATATTAACAGAGTCAATAACAGCTGTTGTTGACCAAGAATACGAACTCGCTCCTATTGCTTTTAATGTAATTGTGCTACCTAAGCAAATTGTTTTATCAATGCTTGCATTTACACTTATTGGGCTATCAACATTTACCACTACTGTATCTTTATCCGTACATGCTCCCGATGTTCCTATAACATAAAAAGTACTATCTGAAAGTGGAGTAACATTAATAGAATCTATAACGGCTATTGTTGACCAGGAATATGAGGTTGCTCCTATTGCTTTAAAAGTAACCAAACTACCAGAACATACAGTCTTATCAACTCCTGCATTTACATTTATTGGACTATCAACCTTTACCATTATAGTGTCTTTATCCGAACAAGCTCCACTTGTTCCTGTAACATAAAAAGTACTATCTGAAAGTGGAGTAATATTAACTGAGTCAATAACGGCTGTTGTTGACCAAGAATATGAGGTTGCTCCTATTGCTTTTAATGTAATTGTGGTGCCAGAACAAATTGTTTTATCAACTCCTGCATCTATTGTTATCGGGCTATTTACAGTAATAGTAATTTCATTTGTAGTATCCTTATTTGCTCCTGCACAATTTGTTATAATACAACGAAATTTTTTGCCATTATAAGCATTGCTTACATTTGTAATAATAAGGGTATCTTTAATTGATGCAGAAGCATTTGTTACAGCATTTGTATATGGAGCAACATTTGATAAATTGTCCCAAGCCAATGTGCCTGTATTATAAATTTGCCATTGATAATCAAAGTTTGTACTACCAGCCACTTCAAATGGAATGGTTATAGTATTTGTTCCTCCACAAACAGCAGAAGGATTGCTTGGTTGAGTTGCAATACTAACAGATGTACAACCTAGTAGAGTTTTGACTTTTATTGAATCAGAATTTTGACTAACGATATTACAATGATTTTTTGCAACAACACGATACCAATAATCAGTATTTGCATTTAACCCTGAAGCATTATATGTTGTATCTGTTCCTGTTGATTGATTATTTAAAACTATTGAAGCCCCAAACAATGAATCCGTAGCTATTGTAATTAAATATTCTGTAACAGAATTAACTTTATTCCAATTAGCTGTAAATCCTGCTGTAGTAATGCTTGTCGCTGCTAAAGTATTTGGTGTTGCAATAGCAGAGTCCACATTTAAAACAACTGTTAATGAAGTGTCATTAGGACTTACTAAGCCCACAACAACACAACGATAGAAAAAACTATCTATTGCGGTAATTGTTTCTGTAATTTTTAACGTATCATTTGCCACTCCTGTATATTTTGGACTTGTTCCTCCCTCAACCAAATCAACAAATCCTCCTCCATCATTTTTATTTACTTGCCATTTATAAGTTAACGGGGCAGTTCCTGTGTCTGCAACTAGTCCAAACTTCACTTCATTGCCTGCACAAATCAAAGAATCTTTTGGCTCTTGAGTTATTTTTGGAGGAATAAGCATTGCTGTAAATGTTGAAAAAGATGTTAAGCCACTTAATGTTGCATTATTATTTAATGTATCTCGCGCTGCAACAGTAGGAAAAATCCATGAACTGCTATATTTTCCCCAGTTCATATATTGCTCATTTGGATAATCTTTAAATAAATTAAAATCCTCCTTCAAATATGTAAACTTTGCTGTATAATTATTAAATGCAATAATGCTTCCTGTTATGTCAAAATCCCAATAACGCTTTATAGTTTTTGTCGAATCTGTTGGCAACGGAGTTGGATGATTTGCATTAATTACCGTACTTACCAAATAATCTGATACTGTTACATTACCAAATGTTATTTCAGAAGGAGAATAACCATTCTCTGTTCCATAATCATACCTAAAAATTTGAGCTCCTGTACTAAAATATTTCTTTATATTTCCTATTACCCAACCATTGGTTCTAGTAGATGTGGCTCCAGTACTCATGATTATAAAATTATCACCTGTATAAAATTTCCCGTTGCTTAACCTAAGATTTACTCCAACCTCAGTATTCCCTCCAGCAAGCACAACATCATTTGAATTATTTATTTCAAGCTCCCATAACCCCGGATCATAATAACCTCCCACAGAATAAAAATATTGTTTGTTTGAACCATTAAAAACAAGCTTCGAATTTATTAAATCTCCAAAAAAATCACCATAAAACAATAAAGAATCCCCTTTTTGTGTATATGTATAATTTCCACCTACATTATTGTCAAATTGAAATCCCGTCCCTGCTTTTATATTTGTAGTATAATAAGCGGTAGTATTACCCCATAAAATAACATTCCCTATTTTTGTTCCATTTTTATACGTTAATAATCCAGGTACTGTACCTCGTATTTCCCAATTTATAGTACCATTTGGACTACTTCCACAACCTGTTTGTAAAAAACCTCCTGTTATATTTGGACTGGCATCATCTACTTGATAGTCTGGACTAAATGCTCCCGCATTTACAAGATTAATATACCCACCACTCATATTAAAACTTGCCTCTCGCAAATCAAAAGAACCTCTACTTGGATATTTCCCTTGTTTTACTCCGACAAACACATTCCCCCCTGTTTGATTATAGGTACAAGCCGTACAAGAAGAATCTATAAACGCTCCTAATACTCCTAATTGCCCACTTTCCATTGTAAATACTGAATTGTTAAACATAACCAAATCATTATATGAAGACACGTCAGTATTGTTACCTATATACATTATATTCCCCTGCTTAATATCCATTTCTCCTTTTAATTTAAATGGAGCTGTTTTGTTAGCAAATAAACCATTTCCACCAATTGCAGCATTGGGATTATCTAATACAAACTTACAATCTGCTCCAACACCATACTCAAGACCATCTGGATTAAAAAGAAAATAATTAAATGTACCTGAACCACTCAATCTAAAAGTGCCAGCAGGTGCTCCAAGTTCATACATATATAAAAATCCGTATTGCTCATAATTTTGACAACTAAGGACACCTCCATTATATACAAAATTTAAAGTATCATCAACATTGTCTTTTGTCAAAAACATTGAATAAAGATTTAAAGTACTATTAGTATACGTAATAAAATCAGTATTTGTCGAACCTTCAATGTACAAATCGCTATAACCAGCATACAATCCTTCTATATTTTCATATAAATCAAATATTCCATAATTATAAACATTCCCATAAATTCTCACAAAATTATTATCAGAATTAGTTGGGGATCTAAAATCTATTTCATGCTTAAATACTCCTTTAGGATTAATAGTTAAATCACCTTTAATAGTAACATTTATATCTTCCCATTTATTAGTAAATGTATATAAATCAAAATCCATATAAAAACATAATTCGGCAAAGTTTTCTATAGTAAGATTCTTTGTTTTTACAATAGCTGCATTTAATAAATAAAAAGAACCTTTTCTTATTGTAACATTATTTATTGAATCTGGAGCACTTGCTGCTACAACCCATGCAACACCATTCCATGTTTCCCAATTAGTAGCAACAGACCAATTATAAGCATTAACTCCAACATTATTTAATACATCTACATTTCCATTAGAATATTCTGTAATGTAATTAGGAAATAAATCATAAGGATCAACTGGGTAATTAGAATAAAGCCAATTGTAATCTTCTCCATCATAATAATAATCAACATTTGTTTGTAAAACAGTATCTCCTAAAAAAGGATTGTGCATAAATTTAAAACTGCTTGCTGCTTTTGGCGAATAACAAGCAGGACTAAGTGCACATAATCCATCTGTATATCGTGTTCTATAATCTCCTACACTTTGCCCAAGAGCAACAATAGTTGACATTAACATTAAAAGGGTAATAAGTTTTTTCATTGTATTATAAATTTCATATTAATTTTTCAAAAAAAATCAGGTTACAAACTTAATAAAAAAATAATATATTAAGAATTTTTTAAGAATTTTTAAGAATTTTAATATGTAAGGGAAGCTTCGTTATATGCAAATAAATGGGTCTAAATTAAATGATTAAAACAATTTTTACAAATGATTTACATATAAATCAAATCCTAATTAATTGTTCCTTAATTACAATCATCAATTGCGACCATATTTCTTTAAATTAAAAATAGTCTTAATAATTTCATCTCAAAAAATCATATTTCTATTGCACAACAGAAATGTTAAAAAATAATATAACACATGTTTATAGGTAGATAATCCTAAAATAAGTTTACAGTTTTTTTTCATAATTCTAATCTTTTGTGTAAACCTTATTTTATAACGAAATACCTTTTATGTACTGTTATAGTACCTTTCATGTACAGTAATAGAATTTTCATGTTGACAATCAAGCATTTGCACAATTAATTAAAAATCAATCTAGTACAATCTTTTAAAGTACGTTTAGAGTCATAGCCGTCAAGCTAAGCGTTTAAGTAATTTATTATCAGCATTTTGTTTTTGATCAATAAACAGCCTA
>Ga0154518_1064_pt1 | contig 11820 bp, 8 predicted proteins | sample RifGroE2_FD_105661 | JGI IMG/M metagenome (GOLD analysis project Ga0154518, IMG submission 105661) | Bacteroidetes bacterium GWE2_29_8 | reverse complement strand
TCCATTTATAAGTTTTTCCGCCAGTTGCAGTAAGAGTAACCGATTGTCCATAATTAATAGTTTGGTCAGTACCAGCATTAGCAGGTACGGTATTTATAATAGTAATTTTAACATTATCAGTTGCGTTACATCCCCATCCTGTAACAGTAACGGTAAATGTAGTATTTGTAGTTGGTTTTACTGTTGTTGAAGCAGTAGTAGCACCAGTGCTCCATTTATAATCAGTTCCACCAGAAGCATTAAGAATAATGCTATCAGATTTACACATAGTATCATCAGGACCTGCATCGGCAGTTATGGCGAGTACAGGCGTAACAATAACATTATCTTTGGCAGTGCATGAACCAGATGTTCCTGTAACATAATAAGTGGTACGAACAGTTGGTTTTACTGTAATTGAAGACGTAGTCCCTCCATTAGACCAAGAATATGTAGATGCTCCAGAAGCTGTTAATTTTGCATTTCCACTACATATGGTAATATCTGAGCTAGCTGTTACAGTAATTTTAGTTGCAACAACAACAACAACCAAATCAGTATCAGTGGACCCTCCTTTTTCTCCGGTTACCCTATAAGTTGTAGTAACAGTAGGGCTTACACTTATAGTAGCTTTTTGTTCACCTGTATTCCATGTATAATTATCAGCACCAGAAGCAGTAAGCTCAACAGAACCACCTTTACAAGTAGTTTGATCTATTCCCGCATCAACAATTATTTTAGGATTAACAACCACAGTAACCTGGTCAACACCAGTGCAAGCACTAGATGTAGCAGTAACACTATATGTAGTAGTTTTTGTAGGAGATACATTTATAGTATCATTAGAAGATCCTGTACTCCATTGATATGTTCCCCAACCAGATACAATTAATTGAGCTGTGGCACCTTCAGGAATAGTTTGGTCAGGTCCAGCATCAAGAATAATTTTTGTTGTAACATATACAACCATAAAATCTTCATCTGTAGTTCCCCCTTTGTCTATTGATAATGTGTAGGTAGTTGTAACATTAGGTTTAACAGTTATTGAAGCTGTAGAGTCCCCATTACTCCATTTATAAATAGTTCCACCAGAGCCATTAATAGTAACAGTAGTACCTTTACATATAGTCATATCTGGTCCAGCATTAGCAATAACACTTTTCACATTAACAATAACTTCATCTGATCCTGAACAACCATTTTTAAGTCCATTTACAACATAAGTTGTGGTAACTGTAGGTTTTACAGTAATTTTGGCTCCAGAAGATACAGTTGCTCCTGTGTTTTTGTTAATCCATGTGTAAAAATCAGCACCAGTAGCAATAAGTACGGCAGAGCTTCCGATAGGGATTATTTGATCAACTCCAGCGTCAGGAGTTGTTTTATAAACAGTAACAGTTACACTATCCATTCCACTACATTCATTAGCAATAGTAACAGTAACTTTATATTTGCTAGTAACAGTAGGTCCCACATCTATAGATGGAGTTGTACTTCCATTACTCCAAATATATGCAGATCCCCCCTTAGCAGTAAGTTGAACAGTATTACCAAAGCAAAGAGCTTTATCAGCTCCAGCATCAGCTGGAGAAGTATTATTAACAGTCACCTTTGCTTGATCAGATGCTGTACAACCATTTTTATCAGTTCCAGTAACTTTATAAGTTGAAGTTACAGTAGGTTTTACAATTATGGAAGCCGTTTTTTCGCCAGTATTCCAATTATAGGCATTAGCACCAGTAGCAGTAAGAGTAACCGGACAATCTGAATAATTTGTTAGATCTATTCCCGCATCAACAGAAGGAGCTGCAATAATGACAGCAACTTCGTCAGAAGTAGTTACCCCTCCATTAGTAAGTGTTAATTTATAAGTTGTATTAACAGTAGGAGAAACTTTAATAGATTGAGTAATTTCTTTAGTGCTCCAAGAATATTCATCAGCATTATCAGGCAAAGCAGTTAAAGTTGCTTGTGCACCTTTACATATAGTAATATCTTCACCAGCATAAGCATTTGTACCAGTTACGGATACATATACCATACTTGTTGCAGTACAAGCATTACTTGTAATAGTAACATTATACATTGTTGAGACAGATGGTTTAAGAGTTATTGATTTAGAAGTGTTGCCAGTACTCCATTCATAATTTATTTTAGGCTCTATTTCCATTGTGAATTTTCTTTTTGTAGTAGCAGCATCATCCATCCATTGTTTATTTCCATTATTATACATAAATACATAATCCTTGTTTCCTGAATTATTAGGGTATCCCCCATACCATTTAGTATAGCTGTATGGTTCACGTGTAACCCAACGGAAAGTATTTTCTGCTTTTTCATCAGTTAATCCAATAAATCCATGATCAGTAACTCCTGAAACTATAGAGTAAACCAAATCGTTTTCAGCATCAGAACTAATGGTAACAAGGTGTCCATTATTTTGTTCACAAGCGTATTTTGCATTGGACCAAGTAGCATCAAAATTAGAAGAGTAATAATAATTATTTCCAATTTTGTTTCTATAAACAAAATTATCAATACTACCAAGTCCTCCATTAATATTTGCATTAAGAGTAACTGGATTTCCTCTAGTAATAACAACATCAGTCCCCGCATCTGCAACAAAATTAGGACTTACGGTAACAACAGCATTATCGGTAGTAGTAAGGCCTGATTTAACAACAGTAAGAATATAAGTAGTAGTTACATTTGGATTTACAGTTATATTTTGGGTTGTAGCTCCTGTACTCCAAGTATAAGTTCCTCCCCCCGACCCTTTAAGAGTTACAGAACTTCCTTTGCATATAGAATAATCAGGTCCGGCATTAGCGCCAGGAGCATTAATTACATAAACCATAACTTTATCTCCATCATTTTTTCCATCCAAAACCGTATATTCTGTTGTAATTGTAGGAGCAACAACAATATTTTTTAAATTCTGATTAGGAGAAGTTAACCAAGTATAATTTCCGTCACCACCAGATGCAATAAGCTCTGTATTATTTCCTTTATAGATAGTAACATCCTCACCTGCATAAACAGAAGCATTATTAACAGTAACTACAACATTATCATATTTTTGACATCCATTAACAGTTGCGGTAATATAGTAAGTTGTAGTTCTATTAGGTTTTACAGATATGGATTTTGTAGACTCCCCTGTGCTCCAATTATATTTAATATCAGGCTCTACTTCAAGAATAAACCTACGAGAGATAGAAGCAGCATCATCCATCCATTGTCTATTTCCATTATTGTACATAAAAACATAATCTTTATTTCCAGAGTTGTTAGGATATCCACCATACCATTTTGTATAGGTTGTATAAGGTTCACGAGTAACCCAACGCCATACACCTTCAGAAACTTGATCAGTAAGCCCAATAAATGCATTGTCTGTAACACCAGAAACGATAGCATAAACTAAATTATTCTCTGCATCAGAAGAGATTGTTACTAAATGTCCATTATTATCTTCACAAGCTTTTTTAGCATTTAACCACGTGTCAGTATAATTAGATGAATAATAATAATTTTCATTAATTTTTCCTTGATAAGTAAAGCCTGGTATTGTTCCTATACCTGTTGCATCACCAATGTTAATTGATGCAGTAAGAGTGGCTGAAGCACCGTTGTTAATTCCTACATCTTTTCCTGCATCAGGAATAAATGAAGGGGATACAGTAACTACAAGTGCATCAGAAGAAGTTATCCCAGATTTAGTTACAGTAACTACGTATGTTGTTGTTGTTGTTGGTTGCACTGTTATAGATGCAGTAGTTTCCTTTGTACTCCAAGAAAAAGCAGTTCCTCCTGTTGCTGTAAGTGTTGTAGCGTTTCCATTGCAAATAGTAACATTAGGCCCAGCATTTGCTGATGTAGAATTTGTTACATATATTACCACATCATCAGCATTAGCTAAATTGTCATAAACGGTATAAGTTGTTGTCACAGTTGGATATACAGTAATATTTGCATATTCTTCTCCCGTGCTCCATTTATATTTACCAGAACTCCCAGATGCTTCTAAATTAGCAGATTTTCCTTTTACTATAGTTTGATCAGGCCCAGCATACAAAGATGGATTTAAAACGTTAACGACAACATCATCCGTTGACATACATCCGTTAACGGTAACAGAAAGATTATAAGTTGTTGTGTAACCAGGTTTAACAGATATTGTTTTTTTAAATTCATTTGTATTCCATTTGTACTTAATATCTGGCTCTATTTCCATTGTATATTTTCTTTTTGTAGATGCAGCATCATCCATCCATTGTTTATTACCATTATTATACATAAATACATAGTCTTTATTTCCTGAATTATTAGGATAACCTCCATACCACTTTGTATATGAATAAGGTTCACGTGTAACCCAACGGAAAGTATTTTCTCCTTGCTTGTCAGTAAGCCCAATGAATCCATGATCTGTTACACCAGAAACAATAGTATATACTAAATCATTTTCTGCATCAGAACTTATAGTAACAAGATGTCCTTGATTAAATGTACATAACGAATTTGCATTTTCCCAAGTATCTGCATTATTTGCAGAATAATAGAAGTTATCACCAATGCGGCCTCTATAAACAAAATTTTCAATATATCCGATACCAGTTCCATCATTTACATTAATAGATGCAGATAAATTTACGGCGGTTCCATTGTTTGTTATAGCATCATATCCAGCACTAATCACAGCTTTAGGACTTACAGTTACAACTACATTATCAGTTGATGTAGTGGCCCCAATTTTTACAGTAAGAGTGTAAGTAGTAGTTTTAGTGGGAGCTACATTAATTTGTTGTGTTTTAGCACCAGTACTCCAAGTCCAAGTATCAGCTGTTTTCGCATTTAAAGTAGCAGTAGCCCCATTACAAATAGTAATATCTCCTCCAGCATTAGCGCCTGAAGAAGGATTTACAAATATAACAACATTATCACTTTTTCCACTTCCATCCATAAGAATGTACGTAGTTGTTTTTGTCGGAGCAACAACAATATTTGTGTAATACTCCCCATTACTCCAAGTATAATTTCCATCACCACCAGAAGCGGAAAGTTTTGCATTTTTGCCTGATATAATAGTTTGGTCAACCCCTGCATACAACAAAGGGTTATTAACAGTAACAACAACATTGTCTGTTTCTTCCCGACCATTAACAGTTATAGTGACAGTGTATGTTGTTGTAATTTGAGGACTCACAGTAATAGAACTAGAAGTTCCTCCTGTACTCCACTTGTATTTAATTGTTGGTTCCATTTCTAAAATAAATCTACGCGAAGTTGTAGCAGCATCATCCATCCATTGCTTGTTCCCATTATTATACATGAAAGCATAGTTTTTCCCTGTTCCTCCATTAGGATAACCACCATACCAATTTTTATAAATGAATGGCTCAAAAGTTACCCATCTCCAAGTTCCCTCGGCTAATTCATCCGTAAGTCCAATAAAAGCATGGTCAGTAACCCCAGAAACAATAGCATATACAAGATTGTTTTCTGTAACATCTCCAATAGTTACTAAATGCCCAAGACTATTTTCACAATCAGCTTTTGCCTGTTTCCAATTAGTTGCATAATTTGAGGAATAATAAAAATGGTCAGCAATTCGACCTTGGTAAGTAAAACCAACAAATTGACCAACACCCATACCATCCCCATCATTTATTTTTACGGTCAATTTAATATTTCCTCCATTGTTTATAGACACATCATGTCCTGCATCTACAATAAATTTAGATTGAGGTACTTGCGCAAAAACAAATGATTGATAAAAAATAAATAAAATTATTATTATGGGTATTTTAAGAAAAAGAGTATAATTTTTCATAATTTTTTTGTTTAATTAAAAATTACATTTATAGCAAACTATATATACTACAGCTAATACAACAACAAGTTAATCTAAATTATAGATTTGCACAAAATAATAGAGTGTAAAAATACAAAATATTTAATTGTAAATCAATTTTTTTTCAAAAAAACAATAGAATTAACAACCATATTTAAATTGCATTTTATTGTGAATGGTTATCCTATAAAAAAGTCCCACAGAAAATATCTGTGGGGCTTTTTAAAAATGCTAAAACATTTATCCCTTGTTTTACTATTATCTGTTTTGATTCAAGTTGATGGTTGATCAATTGTAATATTTTATCATAAGCATTTCTTTGAGTAAGTTTTGTGCGGAATCTACTTATTAATGAATGGTCTGGTAATTTTTCATCCATGCTTATACCTGCAAATCTGCTGAATGAAATACGATCATTTACCTGATCTTCTGCTTCGTAGTCGCTTAAGCCATACCACGTTTGCAACAAGCAGATTTTAAACAATACTAAACCGTCGTAGGAAGGTCTTCCTATGGCACTTTCCCCTTTTTGATAATGCCTATTCGGCAAATCCTATTTGTGCTGTTATTTTTACTTTCATGTTGCAAATATACAAAATCACCCAACACAAACAACTACATATTAACTATTTAAGTAATTATTTTGTAAAATTTCACGACGGTCTCATTAAAGAAAATAAGTTATCAGAGACCGAAATTTCCAAAAAAATATGTACTTTTGCTCATAGTAGTATTTATTTTTAGTTAAACAAAACTACTAAAAAAAGAGAAAGGAAGTTTGACTCCTTCTCTTTGAATTTTTATCGGATAACAATGAATTTAAATCCAATATTTTATGAAAAATTTTATTTTAATTTTATGCTTTTTTTTGTCATTACAAGTAATGGCTCAAAATATTGAAAAAGTAAAGAACGAGAAGGAAATTGTTTGGTTTGGCATAGATTTTTCTCATGTTAAATTTATTGGTTTGCCAAAACATTTTAATGATTTACAAAAAATACGAGATCTTTATTTTTATTCCATAAATTATCTTATTATTAACGAAAGTAAAAAATTTGATTTAAAAGGAGCGTTTAAAAAATCAACTATAATATATGATATAGATAGTTCAACTGCAAAGAATGAACGTATTGATATTAACGATATAGTTCAAATAAAGCCGAATTCTTTATCAAAAGAGCAATTATCTAATATAGTTAATGGATATGCAAATCCTACTTCGAACAAAATAGGGTTGTTGTTTGTAATAGAGTCTCTAAATAAATTTGACAATACAGAGGCTATTTGGATTACATTTTTTGATATTGCTTCTGGAAATATTATTTTCAATCATAAGCTTATTGCCAAACCATCAGGTGTAGGGTTCAGAAATTACTGGGCAGGTGGAATATATTATTTAATTAAGCAATCTAAAAAAGATTTCAATAAATGGTTATCTTTAAAAAAATAGTTTTTATACTAGTTAATTCAAATAATTAAATTGAAATCATAAAAAAAATATAACAGTTTCACGAAAAATATCTATTTTTGGAAATTATAAATATGATTTATAATAAAAAAATTGTAAATGAAGAAAAAAATCTTATTAATTATTGTGACATTTATGTTTAGTACACTTTTATTTTCTCAGAAAATAAAATTATTAGAAGGTAATTGCTCGTTTTTTAAAGAAGAAAATGTTATGGGTATTGAATTTACTTATAAAAATCTTAAAGTTGGGAAAATGGCAGAAAAAGATTATGTAAAAAAACACAAGCTTGAAGCTGATAGTAAAGAAAAGGGAAGCGGTGACAAATGGGAAGCAAGTTGGATAAATGATAGGGCAAATCGTTATGAGCCTAAATTTGAAACATTATTTAACAAATATGCAGCCGAAGCCAATGTATCTGTTGATAATACTAAAACAGATACAAAATATAAAATGATAGTTAATACATATTTTATTGAACCTGGATTTAATGTAGGAATTCATAGTAAGCCTGCACGAGTTAGTATGACTATCGTTTTTGCAGAAACAGCTAATCCTAAAAAGGTAATGGCAAAATTTGATGTAGTGTTAGCACGTGGCACTCCTTATTTTGATGCAGGTGCCCGCATTTCTGAAAGTTATGCAAAGGCTGCAAAATCTTTTGGAACTTTCTTACAAAAATATAAAAAGTAAAAGTACTTGTATTTAAAATAGCATAATAAGTTGTTTATTTGCTTTATGACTATATTTAAATAGTTCTATTTAATCTTTTAATTATATCTAGAAAATGTTTATAAAAGGAAATGAATTAATAAATATCACGGAGAGTAATGTTAGATTTAGTGAAGTTGATTCAATGAATGTTGTTTGGCATGGTAATTATGTTAAATATCTTGAGGATGGTCGTGAGTCTTTTGGAAGGGAATTTGAATTAGGATATTACGATGTTTATAAGCATGGTTTAATGATTCCAATAGTAAAATTAGATATTAACTATAAACAACAAACAAGATACGAAGAAAGAATAATTATAGAAACTAAATTTGTTGATACAGATGCTGCTAAAATTATTTTTGATTATAAAATATATAAAAAATCGGATCATAGAATTGTTTTAACAGCTAGAAGTATTCAGGTTTTTATAAATAAAGATGGCATATTAGAACTAACAAATCCTGAATTTTATATGGCATGGAAACACAAAATGGGATTGATAAAGGAGTCTTAATTAGTGTATTAATTAAAAACGTCATGAATTATAATAAGATATGAGTGTCTTTGTAGAATCAATAAATATTATTTCATCGTTAGGTTGGTCAATAAAAGATAATTATCATAATGTAATTTCAGATATATCAGGAATTAAATTACATGATAATAAAAATTTATCAGACATTGAGTTTTATGCATCTTTAATAGACAACTCTCTTATAGATTTAGAGTTTGATAAAATATCTAATAACCCTAATTTTACAAGATTTGAAAAATTATGTATTTTATCAATATCTAAAAGTTTAAAAGGTTCAAATATTGATATTAAATCTCCACGCACGATTATTATTTTATCAAGCACAAAAGGTAATATAGAATTGCTTGATTATAATTCTGATAATTTTGGAGATGGAGATCGAATACACCTTTGGGCGTCAGCTAAAGTAATAGGAGATTTTTTCAATTCTCCTAATTCGCCATTGATAGTATCTAATGCATGTATTTCAGGTGTTTTAGGATTATTATTAGCCAAACGAGTTATAGACATGGGGTTATATGATAATGCTGTTGTTATTGGTGCTGATATAGTTTCTAAATTTATTGTTTCTGGTTTCCAATCTTTTTTATCGTTAAGTAGTTTACCTTGTAAACCATTTGATAAAAAAAGAAATGGTTTAACACTTGGAGAGGCATCTTCAACAATAATTTTAACAAATGAAGAAAATATAATAAAAGATGATAAGATAGAACTATTTAGTGGTGCGGTAAATAATGACGCTAACCATATTTCAGGTCCTTCACGTACAGGAGAAGGTCTGTTTTTAGCTATAAAAAAAACGTTAGATAGTAATTCATCTGTTGATGTTATTTCAGCACATGGAACAGCAACTATATTTAATGATAACATGGAGTCTAAAGCTATATTCCGTGCAGGTCTTAGTAATGTTTATGTTAATAGTTTAAAAGGATACTTTGGTCATACACTTGGAGCTTCTGGAATTTTAGAATCAGCAATAAGCATTGAAGCGATGAAATCAAATAAAATCATAAGAACATTGGGTTTTAATGAATTTGGTGTTGAAGAAGACATTTTAATATCTGATAAGCTTATAGATAAAAATATTAAAAATCTTTTAAAACTATCTTCTGGATTTGGAGGATGTAACGCTACTATATTATTTAAAAAACATGATTAATATAGATATACAAAAACGTGTAGAAATAAATAAAAATACTATTTTAGTTAATGGTATAGAATCATTTTCTTATACAGAAAACAATGATTTTAACTTGTTTATTAAGTCCATTTATAAAAGTTTAAATATTAATTATCCTAAATTTTATAAGATGTCAAACTTATGTAAACTTGGATTTATTGCTTCAGAAGTATTATTAAAAGACATTAATTTAACTTCTATTGATAAGAACAAGGTAGGAGTAATATTGTCTAATTTTTCATCCTCTTTACAAATTGATATTGAATATCAAAACACAATAAAGAATATTCCAAGTCCAGGTGTATTTGTTTATACACTTCCTAATATTATAACAGGTGAAATTTGCATAAGAAACGGATTTCGAGGTGAAGAATTATTTTTAATACAGAAAAATTTTAACAAAGAATTTATTTTTAATTATGTTGAAAATCTATTTATTGAAGGAAATACAACCTTATGTATTTCTGGCTGGGTTGAGTTTGATAGTTTAGGTATTTATCATGCAGATTTATATTTATTAAAAAAAATAACATTAAAATAACTTGTAATTATGAACAAAGAGTTAATTGAAAAACTTAAATTAGAAATAATCGACCAATTGAATTTGGAGGATATTAGCCCATCTGATATTGATGCTTCAACTCCTTTATTTGGTGAAGGATTAGGGCTAGATTCTATAGATGCTTTAGAAATAATTGTTTTGCTTGAAAAAGAATATGGCATTAAGATAGTTGCTCCGAAACAAGGTAAAGATATAATGCAATCAATAAATACTTTAGCTGAATTTATTGAAGAAACTCAAAAGGCAAAATAAAAATTTGGATAACTATTTTTTTTGAGAAATACAGTTCAGTTAAAAAATAGAAAGATGGTGTTAATTCGAATTTGTTCAAAATTAATAAATTTGATTAATTTTATATGTTATCCAAAAAGGTTTCTATTTATTTATTTAACAGATTAATAAAATGTATGCATTATCAACTATAAAAGATTCTAGTTGATGATAATTGCATGATATTCATTTTGTTAATTTGTGTTTTTTTTATAATTTTGTAACAAATATCAGCAAAAACACATAATTATGTTTTCTCCTACATTTGAAGAACTGGTATATGCAAATTATTTAAATAGATTAATCAATAAATTTGATAATAATATGATTATTAGCTCTATAACAAATACCTTAGGCAACATAAAAATGGGTTAATATTTGTGGAATTTTAATGAGAACAAGGCTATTATTTGAAGTTTGAAATTATTTGGATAGAGAAATTTATATTTTATTAAAATTGGAAATAAAAAACATTCAAACTCATAAAACGACAAATTGTGAAGAAACAAGCATGTGTTACTATAACATATTTATTACTTTATAAGAAATCCTTCTTTAATTAAAGATTCATATAATTAAAATATAGATTATCATACATATCAAAACAGAGTTACGATTTTTTACCAAAAATGGATTTATTTGAAAATAAATTTGTTTTTAATGGTACTTATTTATAAATTTGTTGCAAAATTTTACTAATTTATACCATTTAGTTATGAAAGAGAAAACATTTACCAAATTACTTTTGAGTATGGTTGTTAGTTTACTTATTATTAGTAACACTAGTTTTGCTCAAAATATTTTAATTAAATCAGCTCCATTAAACCAAGATTTTGTTAAATACAAAAACATAACAAAATTGACTAAAGATGGTTTCGGATTAGGAGAGATTCCTGCAGCTGAAAAACCTAATTTTAGCTATATTGTAAAAAATGCAGCAAAATACGCTCCTAAAGTATTGGGCGGTATACCTCTTGGACCTGCTCCTCCTGCAAGTGAACCAAGTATTAGTGATGCAATTTATGATTTAAGAGCTCACAACCTCGTTACAGTTCCTAAAAATCAAGGATCTTGTGGCGCTTGTTGGACTTTTGCAACAATGGGGTCTATCGAATCTTATTGGAAAAAAAATGGTTATGGAACTTATGACTTATCTGAAAATAATTTAAAAAATTGCCACGGGTTTACTAGTGCTCCTTGTGATGGGGGAAACTATTTTAAATCTATGGCATATTTATCAAGACTAAAAGGACCT
>Ga0154518_1141_pt1 | contig 12251 bp, 2 predicted proteins | sample RifGroE2_FD_105661 | JGI IMG/M metagenome (GOLD analysis project Ga0154518, IMG submission 105661) | Bacteroidetes bacterium GWE2_29_8 | reverse complement strand
TACGCTGAAAGAGTCAATTGCATAACAACCAAAAGTGTTGAAAACAGTAACAATAAATGTGCTGTCATAAGTTGGAGCAATATTAATTGCATCTGTTAAGTCGCCTGTTGACCATACATAAGCAGTACCAGCAGTAGCTGTACGGATTACATTATCTCCAAAGCATATTGTTGTGTCAATACCTGAGTATGCAGTAGGAAGAGGATTAACAGTTATTTCAACTGAATCAATTACATTACATCCGTATTGATCATATACTGTAACAAAGTATTTAGTCATTACTAATGGTTTAACTGTAAGAGTGTCATTTGTTGTTGCATTATCCCACAAGTAAGAAGCACCACCTTGGGCAATAAGCTTGATTGAATCATTTAAGCATATTGCATCATCACTAGTGAGAGTTGCTATAGGAAGAGGAATAATGTTATAAGTTACAAAAGCAGAATCAATACAACCGTTAACGTCTGTAATTATTACAGAGTAAATAGTTGTATCGACAGGAGTGTCAAATATTGTATCATTTATTGAAGCAGATGGACTCCATAAGTAAGTATCTGTAGCATTTGCGTTTTTGTTTAATAATTGGATATCTGTTCCGAAACAAACAGAAGTATCATTTCCAATATTAATTATAGGCAAAGGATTAACAAATACATTAACTGTGTCAGTTTGAGAACAACTATTAGTATCAGTTACGGTAACGATAAAGTCTTTAGTAACAGAAGCAGTAATAATATTAGTGTCTAGCATTGTTGCATTATCCCAATTGTAAACGATACCTCCTGTAGCAATTAATGTATCAGTTACACCGTAACATAAAGTTATGTCAGCACCTGCATTAGCTATAGGTAAAGGATTAACTGTAATAATAACACTGTCCATTGTGCTACAACCGAAGAAGTTTGTTGCAGTAGCATAATAAGTAGTTGTTATTGCAGGAGCAACAATAATTGTTTGTACATCATCATTAGTACTCCAGTGGTAAGTGTCTCCACCATTAGCTGTTAAAGTTACAGATTTGCCATAACAAATAGTTTGGTCAGCATCAGCATCAGTATATGGCACAGGATTAACATAAATATCGATAGTGTCAAAAGCAGAACAACCAACAGAGTCTAAAGTCATAACAATGTAAGTAGAGAAAGGAGTTACAGTATCTGGGCTAACAACTATTTCAGAAGTTGTTTGTCCGTTATTCCATATATAAGATTCTCCACCAAATGCTTTTAGAGTAACACTTTCACCATAACAGATTGTCTTGTCAATACCAGCTTGAGCCCAAGGTAAGAATACAATGATATCATCAGTAGCTGTACAACCGTTTACATCAGTAACACTAACATTATATGTTGTGGTTTTAGAAGGGTTTACATTAGGGTTTTGAATATCTGTGAAATCAATACTATCATTTGGAGTCCAAAGGAAAGTATTAGCAGATGTTACAGTAGGAATATTAAATACATCTCCATTACATATTCTTACATCATTACCAGCATTAACAATAGGTAATTCATTAACTTTAACAACAATGTCATCAGTAGAAGAACAACTATTAGCATCTGTAGCAGTAACGGTATATGTTGTAGTAATTAAACCATAAGCCATAGGTGTAGCTGTATCTATTCTGTCTAAGCCATAAGAAGGTGACCATTGATAAGTTAAACCTCCAGTAGCGTTAAGTTGAACTTTTTGCCATAAGCAGAAAGCAGTATCATTACCAGCGTTAACAACAGGTAAAGCATTAACATTAACAACAAGAGAGTCTATATTAACACAACCTTTAATGTCAGTTATAGCAATTTTATAAGTTGTAGAAACAGCAGGAGAAGCCATTGGGTTTTCAATGTTATCTGCACTTAATCCAGCTTGAGGAGTCCATACGTAATTAACAGCATTAGCATTAAAGCCTGAAATCATTACACTATCATTAAAGCATATAGTTTTGTCACCAGAAGTGTTAATTATAGGCAAGTTGTTTACTATTATTTGAATATCGTCAGTAGCAGTACAACCATTGTCGTCAGTTACAGATAATAAGTATTGAGTATTAATAACAGGTTTGGCATAAGGATTCGCTACAGTATAATCTGTAAGTCCTAAGTTTGCAACATCCCATTGGTATGTAACAATATTATGCAAGCTTTGAGCAATCAATTGGATTGAATCTCCAATACAAATTGCGTCATCAGCCCCAACATATAAGTCAGGCAATTCGTTTACAGTTATATTAATATCATCAACAGCCACACAACCGTTTACATCAGTAACAGTAACATAGTATGTTTCATCAATACTTGCAGTGATTGGGTTTACTTCTGTATTAACACTATTACTCCATTTATATGATACTCCTCCGTCGGCATCAAGGTTAACAGTAGAGTTTTTACAAACAGTAATGTCGTTACCAGCAAAAGCAAGCGGTAACGGATTAACCGTAACTGTAACAGCCTTAACAACACTACAACCGAATAAGCTAATAGTAACATTATATGTAGTTGTTACAAGAGGTTTAACTGTTAAATAACTATTTGTAGAGCCATCAGACCATAAATAGTTGTCACCACCAGCTGCAAGCAATGTTGTGCTATCACCTATACAAATTGCAACATCAGGACTAACCATAGAATTTACAGAAGGATCAATAACCATAACAACAACATCATCTGAAGCCGAACAACCATCTTTGTAAACGATAACCTCATAAATAATAGAAGTATCAGGAGTTACAGTAATTTTAGCAGTATTTTGTCCAGAACTCCAGAAATAAGTAGTTCCACCAATAGCTTCAAGGTCAATAGTTGTACCTAAACATATAGTGCGATCTCCACCAGCATTAGCAACAGGAATATCATTAACATATACAATAATTTCATCCGTATCAGAACAAGTATTATTGTCTTTTACTGTTACTTTATAAGTGTTTGTAGCAAGAGGGCTAACAATAACAAGAGTATCATTTGTTGAAGCATCTTCCCATAAGAAAGAAGTTCCACCTGTTACAACTAAAACAGCATCAGAACCCTTACAAATACTATAATCTGCACCTAAGTCAGCAACTGGAAGCGGATTAACAGTAACAACAATCTCATCAGTATCAGAACAACCGTATTGGTTAGTTGTAGTAAGAGTATATGTGACAGTTACAGATGGGCTTGCAAAAGGATATTGTGTTGTAGAATCAGTTAAACCATAAGAAGTGCTCCAAGTGTAAGAACCACCTATTCCAGCACCATCAGGCAATAATTGGATATTTTGTCCATAGCATAAAGATGTATCTTTTCCTGCATTAGCAGTAGGAAGGTCAAATACACTAACAAGAACATTATCTGAAACTTTACAATTGTTTAAGCTAACAGTAACAGCATATATAATAGAGAAATTATCTTTAACTGTAATAGAAGGAGTAGTTTTTCCATTGCTCCAGAAATAAGAATCTCCACCAGTAGCAGTAAGAACGATAGAATCACCACGGCACATTCCAGTATCGTTAGTAAGTGTCATTATAGGATATGCGTTTACTGTCACTATTACCTCGTCAGTAGCTGTGCAACCATTGTCATCCGTACCAGTTACAGTGTAAGTGGTATTAATAGTTGGTTTTGCCATTGGAGAAGCGATAAGATTATTATCTAGTGATTCAGTTGGTAACCAATTGTAAGTTTTAGCACCTCCAACATTAATAGTAATGCTATCACCAATACATATTGCAAGATCTGCACCAGCACTTACTATAGGCAAGTTGTTTACATAAATAACTGCACTATCAAGTATTGAGCAACCTTCTGCATTTAAAACAGTAACATAGTATGTTGTAGTTGTAATTGGGTTTACAGTAATTTTTGCAACACTTTCGCTTGTACTCCAATTAAAAGTAGAACCACCAGCAGTAAGCACTTCAATGTTTGATGTTTGTCCAACACAAATTGTGTCGTCATCAATATTGATAGTTAAAGCAGGAAGATTATTAACCTTTACAACAACATCATCAGAGTTTGTACAACCATCTTTAGATATAGTAACTTCGTAAGTTGTACTAATAATAGGGGAAATAATATTGTCAGAAGTATAAACATTATTACTCCAAGAGTAAGTATCGTAAGTATTAGCAACTTTTAAAGTAATTTGATCTCCATTACAAATTGTAAAGTCAGTGCCAGCATTAACTACAGGAATAGGATTAACGTTAATAGTAACCGCAGCTGTATTTACACAATTATTAGCATCCGTAACAGTTACTGTATATATAGTAGTGTCAACAGGTGATGCATTTAGAGAATCAATATTTGTATAATTAAGACCTGCAACAGGCGACCAAGTGTAATTAGCAAATCCAGGAGTGCTTGCCATTATCGCAATAGAATCTCCAGCACAAATAAATGTATCTTTAGAAATAGTAATTATAGGTAGAGAATTAACTGTAACAGTTATCATGTTCGTGTTACTACAAGAGTTATTGTCGGTAACAGTAACATTATAAGTAGTATTTGTAGTTGGGTATACCTTAACAGTATCCTTAGTATTATCATTAATATCTGTATTTGGTGCCCATAAATAAGAAGTTCCTCCTGTAGCAACAAGTGTAGCCGTATCATAAATACATATTGTTTGGTTGCCATTAGTATTAACAATAGGCAATGGATTTACATAAACAATAACAGTATCTTTATCGGTACAAGAGTTAGCATTAGTTACCTTTAATATATAAGTAGTAGTTGCAATAGGTTTTGCCCAAATAGTAGTGTTAGTACTATCATTGTTACTAATAGTTAAACCGTTATTCCATAAAGCAGTATATGCAGGATTAGTAATAATTTGAGTGCTATCACCGAAGCATATAGTTTTATCAAATCCAGCATCTGCAACAGGGAGAGCAAAAACATCTATTATTGCAGAAGAAGTTTCTTGACAACCATTAATATCTGTAACATTCACAGAATATGTGCCGATAACATTAGGAGTAACAAACACCGTGTCATTAGCAGGTAAACCATTATCCCAATTATAAATAATTCCACCAGAAGCAATAATTCTAGCTTGAGTACCAATACAAACAGTTTGACTAGCAGGACTAACAACAACAATTGGCAATGTATTTACAACAATGAATTTTGAAGCATTGTTTTGACAACCATTAGAGTCAGTTCCTATAACTGTATATATTGTATTAACAATAGGTTTTGCATAAACACTGTCTTTTGCAGGTAATCCATTATCCCAAACATAAGAAACTCCACCTTGAGCAACAAGTAATAATGAATCATTTAAACAAATAGTATCTTTAACAGAAGCTATTGTAATCGTTGGTAAATCATTTACAAATACACTAACAGTATCATAGTTTACACAAGTGTTAACATCAGTTTCTTTTAGAATATATGAATGAGAAACATTAGCAACAGTATTAACTGAGGTTAACGAGCCCAGTCCATCACTCCATAAATAGGTACTTGTTGCAGAAGGAGTTTGAACATTAAGGTTTATCATATCTCCTTTACAAACAGTGTCTTTATTAATATTTGCAATAGTTAAAGGTAGAGGATTTACAGTGATTACTATATTTGCAGTATTAACACAAGCATTCAAATCCGTAGCAGTAACATTATAAGTAGTTGTCACAAGTGGATTTATAATAACAGAATCGTTTGCAGGAAGTGTGTTATCCCAAATATATGATAAAGCTCCATTTACTTTCAAATAAGTAGTATCACCAAAACAAAGAGTGTTATTTCCTGCTGCAATATTAACAATAGGTAGAGGATTAACAACTACCATAATAGAATCTTTCGCAGAGCAATTATTTGCATTAGTAACAGTAACCACATAATAAGAAGTAGTAGTAGGCTTAGCATAAATACTATCTTTTATAGCATTTGCCCATACATAAGATTTAGACCAATCATAAGAAACTCCACCCGATGCATTAATCAAAAGACTATCACCATAACAAATAATATCATTAACGCTAAGAGTTACAGTAGGGAGAGTGTTAACAAGAACTACTGTTGAAGCAGTATTTTTACAAGTGTTAACATCTGTAGCGGTAACATAATAAGTAGTTGTAAGCATTGGTGCATCTTTTACTTGAGAAGTTGTATTTGCAGTAAAGTTCCATTTGTAAGTAACACCACCAAAAGCATTAAGAGTAACACTATCTTTTTGGCAAATAATATTATTGTTTGGCATAATGCTAACAGCTGGTAATTGGTTAACAGTAACAACCACGGAATCAAAGTCCTTACAACCATTCATATCAGTTATTGTAACAATATACGTTGTTGTCGAATCAGGGAATGCAGTAGGTGCTTGTATAATATTATTGTCTAAACTAACAGAAGGAGTCCAAAAATAATTTGCTCCGATTGTACCACTGATTTCGTTAAGTTTTGCAGAGTCATTTCTACAGATTGTAACATCCAACCCTGCATTTGATACAGGAAGGCTATTAACAGTAACATTTAAGCTATCATTACCAGAACACCCATTAACATCAGTAACAGTAACATGGTATTTTTTAGAACTTATTGGACTAACGGTAATAACCTCTGTTGTTTGCCCATCAGGCAACCAGATGTATTTATTTGCAGGACTACTTGGAGTAGCTTTTAAGTCAATTTGATCATTCAAACAAATAGTCATGTCTTGCATTGCATCAACTATAGGTAATGGGTTAACTGTAACATTTATTGAGTCTATAGCAGAACATCCATTAGTATCTGTAAGATTTAAGAAATATTTTGTTGTTAAAGCAGGTCTAGCTATTGGGTTTATAATAGAAGCATTACTTAAACTATCTATTGGTGTCCAAACGAAGATATCGCCTCTGGCACTATCTTTTACATTAATTATGAATGAGCTGCCAAAACAAATAGCAGTATCTTTCATTATATCAACAAAAGGTTTTGGAAAAACTGTAACAACAATAGTGTCTGGTTTGAAACAACCAGTAATAGTATTTGTTGCAGTAACAATATAAGTAGTTGTAATTGTTGGATTAGCAATAGGATTCTTAATAGTAGAATCTGACAAAGTTGCTTGAGTATTCCAAGTGTATGTAAATCCTCCATCTGCATCTAATTGAACAGTTTGTCCGAAACATATAGCAGTGTCTTTACCTGCATTAGCAATAGGCAAATTATTAACAGTAACAACTATTTCGTCTGAAGATGAACATCCCAAATCACTAACAGTTAAATAATAAGTAGTAGTAATCAAAGGAGTGGTTGAGAATCCCATAACTAAAGTATCTGTAGCATCGTAATGCCAAGTGTAATTTTCTGCAACATTAACAGAAGCTATGTTTGTTGTAACACCATAACAAATAGTTTGGTCTGCACCAGCATCCGCAATAGGAAGAGGATTAACAACTACAGTGTCAATAATACTATCAGTACAATAAGAATCAAACGAGCCAAATATTTCAAAATCATCTATACGCCATCCTTTGTATGTGCCAGAGCTATCAGTAGAACTGATAAGGAATTGTACTCTAACAAATTGTTTATTTTGAATTATAGCAGATAAATTAAAATACCGATTAGTCCAACCTGTATCATTAATATTACCGCCCATATTAGAATATATTGTTTGCACTCCTCCTATTCCATCAAATACCTGAATAAAAGCAGTATCATAATTGCTTCCTTCAAAAGATGAATTACTTGCAAACTTCATATAAATATTGTCATATCCTCTACAATCAATGTTTGGAGAAAGAAAAGCTTTTGCTGGAGGAGTCATATTGTTTTGATAACAAGAACCAATGAAAGTCCCGATAATCATGTTGTCTTTAGTTATACTTGTGTCGTTTAAAGGATTTTGATAAACACCATCACATGAATCAATTAATGTTGAAGGTAATCTATCCCAGCCACCTTGACCATATCCAGTCCAACCTTTATCATAAGAGAAATTATCTTCAAATATTTTATGAACATTAGAGAAAGTGTCAGTGTAAGTATATTTAATTTCATAAGTTCCTGCACCAAGTGATGATGGGGAGAATACATTGCCTGTCATTCCAGGACCAGAGAATACTCCACCTCCAGGAATACCAACAAGGGCAACATCAAGGTCATTAGCACAATAAGCTGTATCTAAACCTGCTATAGAAAGCAATGGTAAAGAATTTACATGTACCACTACTTCGTCAAAGTTGCTGCAACCATTATCCATAAATCCAGTAACTTGATATGTAGTTGTAACATTTGGAGCAACAATATTAAAGTCAGTAGTAGCACCTGTTATGCTCCAAGAATACGTAGCAATATGCCCAGTAGGGTTTGTTGCAAGTAAAGTAATAGAATCTTTGTTGCAAATATACTCGTCAAATCCTGCTTCTACTGCATAAAGAGGTTTTACAACAACAATAACATCATCACTAGCTGTACAACCATTAAGTGTACTTGTGAGAATATAAGTAATAGTGTTTGTTGGACTAACAACGATAGTGTTATTTGTATTTCCATTACTCCATAAGAAAGAAGTTCCACCCGTTCCAATAAGAGTCACATTTTCAGCATAACAAACGTTAGTGTCAATTCCTGCATTTGTAACAGGCAATGGTTTTACTGTTAACTTCACAGAATCCATTTTAGAACAACCATTAAGAGTAACCGTTACTTTATATAATGTGTCTTTTGATGGTAATATTCCTAGATTAATAGGGTTAACAATTGTAGAATCGGTAGTAGCAGTAGTGCTCCATAAATAAGTATTGCCACCAGTTGCAACTAATAATACATTATCATTATGACACACTGTTTGGTTTGGCCCTGCATCTGCAATTGGGAAAAGACGCACTTGAACGTTTACCGTATCAGTAGCAGTACAACCATTTAAATCTTTAACTACAATCACGTAATCAGTGGTATCCGCTGGAGTTACTGTAGGAGTTAAAGTATAAGTTCCACTTTGAATTCCAGCAGTAGGACTCCAAGTATAAGATGTTGCCCCAGTATGAGTAGCATTTAATGTAACACTATTTCCAATACAAATAAAAGTATCAACACCTGCATTAACTGTTGGAGGATTAAAAACTTGTATTAATAAAGAGTTTGTTCCAGAACAACCAAAAGCATCAGTAACAGTAACAGTATAAATTGTATTAATATTTGGTTTAGCCATAGGCATCGCAATAGATGAATCATTAAGAGTACCATTCCAAGGTCCCCAAATATATTTTGTAGCACCTACTATTCCTGAGTTTAGTTGAGTAGCAGAACCATTACAAACGAATGCTGGGTTTGCTGTAATATTTGGTGCTGGCAAATTATTAACTACTACAATTAAAGAACCACTTGAAGTACATCCAAAAGCATCTGTAACAGTAACCTTATATGTAGTTGTTGCTAAAGGACTCGCATTTGTTGTAGCAGCAGTACCGTCTGACAATGAAGCTGATGGAGCCCAAGAATATGTAGAACCTACAGGAGCTGTAACTGAAATTGTAGTAGAATTATTTTTACATATAGTTTTGTTTGCTCCCATCGTTATAACTGGAGGTAGAACAACTGTAACAACTAATGTATCTATATCTATACAACCAGTTGGGGCTGTAGCTGTAACCTTATATGTTGTTAAAGCAGCAGGACTAAAATCGTATATAGTATTTATTGATTGACCTCCTCCATAATTTGTAATACCTGCTGAAGGTGACCAACTATATAAATATCCAACTCCTCCACTAATTGTTATTGTTTTAGTATATCCAAGACATAAATCAAAGTCAGCACCCGCATTTACTTTAGTATTAGTATCTACAGATATTATTATGTCATCAGAAGCAGTACAACCATTAGCATCAACAATATCCACCGTATAAGTAACATCAAATAAAGGCTTTCCTGAAGGAGTTGCATTTGTTGCATCTGGAGTTATTGTTCCATTTGAAGCAGTCCAATTATATGTTACTCCATTTGTAGTACTAAGCAAAACATTATCACCAAGGCAATAAGAAGGTTTGTTAGATGAAATAGTTGTAGTTGGGCTAAGAACTGTAAGCACAACTTGAGCACAAGAACTATTAAATCCACAAGCTTCCCAACGACCATAATAAGTGGTAGTTGTTGTTGGAGATGCAATAGAAAGATTGTTTCCTGAACCAATATTAGTTGTTCCACAACCATCTTCATACCATACAAAACTTTCTCCAGTACCTCCTGAATATGTTAATGTAATATTTCCTGCATCTTCTGGACAAATATTGTTTTTATCAACAGTAACATTTGTTGGAGCAACTGGTGTTGGGTCAACAGTAACAACCACTGAAGCACAAGCAGAAAGCGCACATTTGTCAACTGACCATGCTGCATAATAAGTTGTAGTAACTATTGGTTTTATAATTGTTAATGTATCTCCTGGATTTTTAACATAGCCTACATACGTGCCTCCACAACTTCCTGTGTACCATTTTAAAGTATCACCAAGTCCACCTTGGGCATATAGTTTAAGATTACCCCCTGCTGTTGAGCAGAAGTTATTAACATCTGTATTAGCAGATGTAGGAGCTATAGGTTGAGGATTTATAGTAATAGACACATTATCAGTTGCAGAACAAGCCGCAATGCTATCTGTAACGGTTACAGTATATACGTTATTTGATGCTAATGCAGGAGTAATAACAGTGTCATTAATAGTAACAGGAGTTGTTGACCAACTGTATTTTGTGTATGAATTAGATGTAGGGAAATTAGTAGCAATAAGTGTTGCAGAAGTTCCTGTACATATTGTTTGGTCTGTTCCTGCGTTAGGAACTGGCAATGCAACAACAAAAGTAGAATCAGTAACAAAAGTTGCACAATTTGTCGAGTAATTTCCTACTACTTTAAAATCATCAACTATCCAACCTTTATGACTAACTGAACCCAATGTTGGTCCAATTCCAAATCTAACTTGAAAATAAGGATTATTTGTAGCATAATCAAATGCATCAACAATAGGAATTACTGTCCATCCTGCTTGATTTATTGACGTAGAAGTTGTTTTGTAAACTTTATGCCAAACCAAATTAGAATCTCTAAATTCTATAGAAAAATCAGTAACATTCTCAAATGAGGCAGAATGAGCATATTGAATATATACATTTTCCATGTTTTTACAGTTAACTACAGGAGAAGTTATCCAATAAGTTTGAGCCATAGTTGTAGGATAACAAGCACCTAAAAATGTTCCCAAAATCATGTTATCTGCATTCGTTGATGTATAATCAACTAAAGGTTCACTTGCTCCTGTGCACAAACTACCTAAACCACTCAATGCAGCTCTTTGCCATCCCCCAGAATCTAATGCCCCAACTTCATAACCTTTCCACCCTCTATCTTTGCTAAAATCATCTTCAAATAATGTAATTAAAGGATTGTAAACTTCTGTATATTGATAAGAAACATAAATTTTTCCTGTATCAGAAATAAAAGGATCAAATACATTTCCAGTCATCCCTGAACCAGAAAATGTTCCACCTAAAGGAATGCCTGACAGAGTACTATTGCTTGCATTTGTACAATATATGCTTGATAAATTTAAAATTGTACCACTTGGTACTGATACATAAACAACCACTTGGTCAGTTTCGATATTAATTCCATCATAAACTGTTAAAGTATATGTTGTTGTTACACTTGGAGTAGCCGTAGGATTTGCAATACCTACATTATTTAATGTCCCATCTAAATTGGACCACACATAAGAATAGAATGTTGTTCCTCCTTCTGCTGTAGGCCTATAAACATCACCTCCAATGCCAACATTATCTCCCTTACAAATTGCGACGTCTTGCCCCGCATTAGCTTTCAGTTCCTGCGCATTAGCAGATTGATAATAAAAATTACTAAAGACTATTAAAAATAAAGCTATACAAAGACTTTTACTTATAGATAGAGTACCTTTTTCCATATATTAAAAGTTATAATTTTCCCATTTTACTTAAAAAAAATTGTACCAAATGTACAAATAATATTATAATGCAAAAATATTTTTTTAGTTTTTTTCATTTTTTTACACAATAATTCCTTTTACGAAAGGTCAAAACTTTTTGTTCAAACAACTACTATAACTGATTAAACTTAGATCAAAACTTAACTTTAAATGTCAATTGTTTTTTTTAAAATTTCATTTACTTGTATTGGAATGTAATAGTGTTATTAATTATGGAGAAAATAAGACTTTAATGAGACCGTTGTAATAATCACGATTCAATAATTTTGTTATTAAATCTCACTATTTTTTTAGATTTTGTTAATGATTTGTCAAAATTT
>Ga0154518_1059_pt1 | contig 12523 bp, 9 predicted proteins | sample RifGroE2_FD_105661 | JGI IMG/M metagenome (GOLD analysis project Ga0154518, IMG submission 105661) | Bacteroidetes bacterium GWE2_29_8 | reverse complement strand
TACAAAATCAGGCATAAACACAATTATCAATTATCAATTATCAATTATCAATTTCCCTCACCCAATTATCAATTTCCCTCACCCAATTATCAATTTCCCTCACCCAATTATCAATTTCCCTCACCCAATTATCAATTTCCCTCACCCAATATTCAATTTCCTTCACTTAATATTCAATTTCCTTCACTTAATATTCATTTTCCTTCACCCAATATTCAATTTCCCTCACCCAATTATCAATTTCCCTCACCCAATATTCAATTTCCTTCACTTAATATTCAATTTCCCTCACCCAATATTCAATTTCCTTCACTTAATATTCAATTTCCTTCACTTAATATTCATTTTCCTTCACCCAATATTCAATTTCCTCCATGTAATATTCATTTTCCTTCACCCATTTATTCAATTATCCATTATCAATTATCCATTATCTTTTTTAAGTATCTTTTTCGCTTTAGACTTAAACCCCACCGTACTTTTATTAATATTTTCTTGAAGCGAAACGTGAAGTTCTTGAGCTAATTCTGGATATATTTTACAAAGATTTTGTATAATATCAATTGAATATATCTTATTTGCAACAGGGATGCCACTGTCATTAATAACACGAAAACAGTATTCAACAATATACGCATGAAACTCTTCCTTAATGCGGTAATTGGAAATAATTTTAAGATAGTTACGAGCTACAGAGATATTTTCAATCTTTTTAAGATTATTACACAACACATCAACGTATGGCTCGCAAACATGTTTCCGTATTTCCATTATTGTTGTTAAAACCCAAGCCGCCCTTGCATTTGTCGGGTATTTATCACTTAAAGTAAGCTCTATTAGGTAATCTATCTTTTCAGGTTTTTCTATTGCAAAATAAGCAATTTCTTTTGTATTGATTTTCGAACAGTAACTATTTAGTTGTAACAGTATGTCCATTCAATTTAAACCCCTTTAAATTTTTACTAAAAAGCATTGAAATCCTGCTTTTGTAATCTTCTTTATCAAACTATTTGCTGAAGCAGAATCATTAAACTCTCCCGTGAAGAATTTATATTTATTCTTACTCACTTCCGAGTATTCAATCTTTAAATCAGGTAGTTTGTTACTTAAATCTTTAATATAATCTAATTGTTCTTGTTCTGGCTTATAAAACATTGCCAGTTGTATTCTGAAACAAGCATTATTACTTATCTTTGTATATGACGAACTAATTTGTTCTTCTATACTTCCCAAATTAGCATTATTTTCTACAGTTTCTACACTCCCTTCTGCATTATCAGCCTCTTCTTCAACTGCAACCCTTTCTTCTTGTTCGGAGGATTCTTTAATATCTACATTATTATCTTCCATCACTTCTTGATTTGTTTTATCTGACATAAGCCTTATCTTTCCTAGATTAAACAGATAATCAAATGCAACTGTACTTTTGGGATATTCTTTCAAATATGCCTCATAAAGCTTCGCTAACTCTTCTATTTGTACTTTATTATTCTTGTCTCGTAAAACCGATTTCTCTAAACTAGATATTTTATATTCCATCATAATGCGGTCTTTATTGCACGACTGCATTATGATAGAAAACAAAACTATAATGATTAAATTTAATCGCATTATTATTTTTTCTGAATATTTTCCCAATCAACATTATACTTCTTTGCAATATCAACTTTTGACATTTTTTCAACTTTAACTGTCATTCTAATATCTTCAACGGGTCTATCCATTGCTCCTTTTTGAACATCAGCAATCTTATCTAAAATATCCAAGCCTTCAATAACTTGACCAAAAATACTATATTCTTTGTTTAAGTGCGGAGTCCCCGTCGCATTTTGAACAATATAAAACTGAGAACCTGAAGATTTCTTTTGTGGATTACCTGGACCTCCCGTTCTCGCTGCAGCAACAGCTCCTTTTACATGCGTGAATTTAGGATTAATTTCTGCATCTATAAGATAACTTGGTCCACCCATGCCAATTTCATTTGTTTTACCACCTTCTTTTGAATTTGGATCTCCTCCTTGTATCATAAAGTTTTTTATAACTCTATGGAAAGTTGTTCCATCGTAGAATTTATCCTTAGCTAATTTAAGAAAATTCTCTTTATGTTTGGGTGTTTCATCAAAAAGTACAAGAGAAATATCTCCTAACTTTGTTGATATTGTTACTACATAATCGTCACTTTTCTGTGCATTCAAATCATTTGAAATCATAATAAAAAAAATTAAACTGTTAATTAAAAAGAACTTTTTCATTGTAAATATTTTTAGTTTTTGTTTAACATAAACCACTGTAAAGCAATAATCGTTTTCGCATCAAATATTTTGCCATTATCAATCAGCTCTTTCACCTCTTCTAACGAAAATTCCATTATTTTAATATCCTCCCCTTCATTTTGTAAACCTCCTCCATTATTAATCCTAGAATTATTGTTTACATTAATAAAAAATAGATTAATTCTTTCCGAACTACCACCAGGAGTCGAGTAAAACGAACATATTAGTCTGGAACCAATAGATTTATATCCCGCTTCTTCTAACACTTCTCTTTCTATTGCTTCTTGAGGCGTTTCTCCTTCATCAATCATTCCCGCTACAATTTCTGTAATCCATCCTGTATCCTTCTCTAACGTCGGATATCTAAATTGATTTATTAATATTATTTTATTCGTATCTTCATTATATATTAATGCAGCAACTGCATCTGAGCGTCTAAAGTTTAATCTCTCTACAGACGGACTAATTGTCCCATCAAATTTTTCAAACTGAAGCCTAGCCTTATATACTTTAAAAAAATTATCAAATATTTGCTTTTCTTCTTCTATTATGACTTTCTGCATTGGTGTTCTAGTTTTTTATCCATTTTTGAAATTTATTACAAAGTTGTTTTATTTTTATTGGTTTAGATATAAAATCATCCATTCCTACTGCAAGAAAATGTTCAACGTCACTATCAAAAGCATAAGCCGTTAGCGCAATAATTGGAGGCATATCGTCAAACTCTTCTTTAAGTTTAATAGTCGCAGTAATACCATCCATTTCTGGCATTTGAATGTCCATTAATATAATATCATAGTTCTGATTTTCTCTATACTTATTTATCGCTTCAACACCATTTTTTGCTACATCAAAAACTCCTCCCATTTTTTCAATCATCATTGAAATTATTTGAGAATTAACATACTTGTCTTCAACAAGCAAAACCCTTTTCCCATTTAAATTACAATGATTAATAAATTCTTCTTCATTATCGCTTTCACTAAAAACCTTTTCTGATAAACTAGCATTAATTGTAAACCAGAAGGTACTACCTTCATTTTCATGACTAATAATACCTATTTCTCCATTCATAAGTTCTACAAATTTTTTAGATATCGTAAGACCTAATCCTGTTCCGTCGTAGTTTCTTGTATTTGACGAATCTATTTGAGTAAACGAATTAAAAAGCTTTTTTTGATCTTCCTCTTTTATTCCTATTCCTGTATCTTCAACTTCAAATTTAAGCTTTATTTTAAAACTTATTTTTTCTACAACACTTATTTTTAATTTAACACTTCCACTATCTGTAAACTTTATAGCATTGGATAGAAGATTATTAATTATTTGCTTTAATTTATTTTCATCAGTATAAATAAATTGAGGAACATCATCTTGCACTATAAATTCTAAATTTAAATTTTTCTGTTTTATAGATGCTCTAAATAAACAGGTTATATCATGTATTGTATTCCTGATGTCAAATGTAATTGGACTTAATGTTATTTTTCCTGCTTCTATTTTTGAAATAATTAACACATCATTTATTATCGTAAGAAGGCTTTCTGCTGAGTTTTTAATAATGTTAACATATTCTAACTGTTGAGCATTAATAGGCGTTTGTAAAAGAAAATCAATCATCCCGATAATTCCTGTCATTGGAGTGCGCATCTCATGACTCATATTAGCAAGAAAGTTTTGCTTTATTTTAGCAGTTTCCAAAGCAATTTCTTTTTCCTTTTTTAATTCTTGAGCATTAAATATTTCTGTAACATCTCTAATATAAGCTCCAACACCAGTTTTATTATTTGGCAAATTTATAGGAAACTTTTTTGTTTCAAATATATGACCATTTTGTTTTTCAATAACTAACGTTTGCTGTTTTGATTCTATAGTTTTATTATCACTTTTCTTGCATACATCAGCAAGCTCTACATTTAAAATATCATAATCAGTTAATCCCATAATATCATCAAGCTCTCTCTTCCCTGCAAATTCTAAAAACGCTTCATTTGCCATAATAAACTGCAAATTTTCATCTTTAATAAAGATGAAATCTTTGGATGAGTTAATAAAATTAAATAACAGCTCTTTTAAATAATTAATTTGCATTTCTGATTCCTTTCTATGGCTGACATCCCATATTTCTCCTAACACTCCAATGATTTTATTATTTATATTTTTTATAGGAGTTAGATGATAATTCAAATATGTCAACTTCCCACTCTTTTTAACAAAAGCACTCTCATCTGCAATATGACAATTTTCATTAATGCATCTTATTATTTGCTCTTTAACCCCAGCTTCTTCTATAGGTTTAAAATCTAATATATTTATCTTTTTTATTTTTTCTATAGATGTAACTTCAAATATCTCTATTAATCTTTTATTCACTTCAATAACTTTCCCAAAAGTATTAATAAAAAATATCCCAGATGACGAATTATAAATCAAGTTTTTAAATTTAAGTTCACTTTCTGTTACAGCCTTTTGACTTTCCGACAACATTTCTATTTGCTGAATAAGTTCTTCTTCAGCAGATTTTAATTCTTCGTTAAGAGATAATGTATTTTTTAGTAATTTTTCATTTTCTGCTTCGGTCTTTTGTCTTTCATGCATTTCTTCTTCCAACTGCATATACAAATCCTTATACTTTTCTTCGCTAGCTTTTAATTGTCTCCTGTTTTCATCTTTTAATAAAGCTATTTCAATATTTGTTTTTAATTCAATCCAATTAAACGGTTTAATAATATATCCTACTGGTTCTGCAGCCTTTGCTTTCGTGATTAACTCGTCATTACTATAAGCAGTAAGAAATATAACAGGAATATCTAATTCTTGTTTTATTTGTTGAGCAGCTTCAATTCCATTTAGTTTGCCTTTCAACATTATATCCATAAGAATTAAATCTGGACGAGAATTTCGAGCTTCCGCAATAGCATCTTCTCCACTAATAACAGTTTTCGCAATATTATAGCCTATTGATTTTAAGTTTTCGGCTAAATCCATTGCTACAACACATTCATCTTCAACAATTAATATTTTTTTTGTTTTTTCCATTTTTTATTTGAATTTTAATAAAAAACTAGCTCCATTATCATTTCTATATGACACACTCCCTTCAAGTTGCATAGTGAAAACATTAATAAGTCTTAATCCTAATGATTTAGGATTATTCATATCAACATTTTCAGGTAACCCTACACCATTATCATGATAATTTAAAGTTAAATAACCTTGATCATCTTTATACAATTTAATAGTTATAACACAATATTCTTGCTTATCTTTAAACGCATATTTCATACTATTAGTATACAATTCATTTAATATTAATCCAAAAGGAATTATTGTATCTATACCTATTGTTTCAACACTTATATCATAAACAAAATCAATTTTTTTATTAAGAAATATATAAGAATTAGAAATACTGCTAACAAGTCTTTTTATATATTTTTCTATAGAAATAATATTAAGTTTTTCCGTTTGATATAATTGTTCGTGAACAATACTCATTGAGCTAATCCTATTTTGTATTTCTATAAAAAGATTTTTCGTTTCAGGCTTATCAACATAGTAATTTGATTGCAGATTAAGCAGAGATGATATGATTTGAAGATTATTTTTTACTCTATGATGTATTTCTTGCAATAATATAGTCTTTTCTTTTAATGAATCTGTTAGAAATTTTTCTGTCTTTTTTCTTTCTGAAACATCTCTTCCTGAACCAAGTAATTCTACAATTTTATTATCCTTAAAAATTGGAGTAATTGAAAATTCAGCATCTATATATTTCCCTTCAAAATTTAATATTTTATGTTCTGATCGTGCAAGAGGTTTATTAGTTATTAACAAATGAAGTTCTTCTAATGCTTTTTCTTTTTCCTCTGGATGTATTATCTCTATAAAATGACGGGATATCCAATCGGAGGTCTTTAACCCAGTAATAGTTTCAAAAGACTTATTTAATGAAGTAAGATTACCTTTTGTATCAATAGTAAAAACAACATCGTTAATATTATCAATGAGTAATCTATACTTTCTTTCGCTTTCTCTTACTTTTTCCTCTGCATGTTTTTTTTGCAATATTAATGATGCTTGATATATAAAAGACTCTAAAAGTATTACATCTTTAACATCACTATTATCAGTCAAAATCATTATTGCATTTCCATATAATACCCCACTATAAACAAATCCTATGGCATAAATATTTCCTATACCTAATGTCTTTTCTATGGCGTAACATATTAGCTTGGGCATTTGACCAAATGTTAATTCATGTAATCCTCCATCTACTTTAACTAATTTCCCTGTTTTTAATTCTTGTATAGCAAAATCATTATCCATTTCGTAAACAATATCATTAGGATGTTTCCCTAGTATTTGTATTGTTTTTTCAACAAAACTTTGTAACCCTACAAATGCTTTTGTAGTCGAAGTTCTTTTTTTATCATCAATTTGATTAATTGCGACAACCGATTTTGGAAGAATTTTTCTTATTATTTCTGCTATATAATTATATATCGAATCATCAAAAGGGGAATTAATTAAATCATTAGCTGTTTGGGTTAAAAACTTTAAATTATATTCCTTATCAACCTCCATATCCGAAGACATAGAATGAATGTTTTTTAATTTTGCATTCTCTTCTTCAAGTTCTTTGATTCTTTCCTTTAAAATAGAGTTTTTTTTATTCCAAAACATCAAATAATTATTAAATTGTATTTTTGTAAAAAAAAATTAAAGTACAAAGATAATTTTTTTTCATTAAAAATAAAGTACAATTAATAGGAAGTAATTTTGTTTACATTTGATAATTTTTTTATTTAGTAACACATAATAAAAATATGGACTTACAAGAAAAGTTGTTTGATAGACATAAAATAGGGATTTATAGACACTTGTTGAATAATCAATCTGGTATTGATTATTTTTCTAATGATTATTTAGGATTTGCAAGAAATCAAGAGATAATACTTGGTATCGAAAAACTAAAAGATAAATATCAACTAACTCAGTTTGGGTCTACAGGTTCTCGATTAATTTCTGGGAATAATATTATTATGGAAGATGCAGAACAATTTGTTTCCAATTATCATAATGCAAAAACAGGTTTAATATATAATTCAGGTCTTGATGCTAATATTGGTATTTTTTCATCCATTCCTCAGAAAGGAGATGTTGTTATTTATGACGAAGAAATTCATGCTTCCGTAAAGTTAGGAATAAGACTTTCTTTTGCAGATAAAAAGATGTTTAAACACAATGATTTAATAGATTTAGAAAAGCAACTAAATAAAACAACTTTAGGTGATAAAATAGTCGCCATTGAATCAATTTATTCTATTTCGGGCGATATTTCTCCATTAAAAGAAATCGTTAAATTATGCAAAAAATATAATGCTTACTTGATTGTTGACGAGGCACATTCAACGGGCATATTTGGGCATAAAGGCATTGGACTTGTTGCTGATTTAGGTTTAGAAAAAGATGTTTTTATACGTTTACATACTTTTGGTAAAGCTATGGGCGTATCAGGGGCTATCGTTTTGTCAGATTTATTGGTTAAAGAGTATTTAATTAATTTCAGCTATAGTTTTATTTATACAACTGCTATGCCTTTGTTTAATTATATTGCGATAATGTCTGCATATAATTTATTAGAAAGATCAGAAGAAACTATTAATAATTTGCATAATAATATTAAGTTTTTTAATAAGCTGGCACTACAAAATAATATATCAAAAACAGAAGGACGTAGTCCCATAAAAACAGTCCATACAAATTCAAATATTAACACAGATTCTTTACAAAAGAAAATAATTGACAATGGATTTCTTGTAAAAGGCATAAAATCTCCAACAGTTAAAATAGGAAATGAATGTTTAAGAATTATTATTCATTCTTTTAATAATAATAATGAGATTGAAAAACTTGTGCAATTAATAAGTGATAGAAGTTCTTAATTTATTGGGATAAGCGCTTTTTAAACTTATTATTATTTTTTGCTTTTCTCAAACTTTTTGTCATTAATAAATAAATTGATTGTCTGTTTTTAATAAAATTACTATACTTTTGCTGAAATTGAATTAACTAAGGATATTAATGAGTACAACAAAATATAGATTAATTTATTCTATAAAAAAGCATGAGCATTTGGGTTTTATGATAGAACCTTTAATTGTAGAGCTAATGAAAGGTAATAAATTATCTCTAAAGAATACAAAAATCTACAAAGCCACCCTTAATGACTACATTGAATATATTGATTGCGAAGAATTAGATTTAATAAATGAAAGTTTAGAAATAGAAGAGTCTTCAATTATAAGTAAATTCTATAAAAAACCAATAAATGTAAAGGATTTTTTCGATAAACATTACTCTGAAATAAACAAAAAGCTCATTAGTGCATTTATATTAGAAAAACTTAATAAAATATTTGATTTATTATACACAAGAGATCTCTTCTTTGATTCAGGGAAGAATGTAACATATCAACAAATAGATAAATCTAGTAACCCTTTATCCGTTGTGTTTAACTTTAACAGGGAGGATGGCGTACTAAAATATTTTCCTGAAATTTATGATAATGAAACATTAATAGACTTATCTTTTCTTAAAGAGGCAATTGTTATAACAGAAAAACCTTTACGCATATTAAGTCAAAATAAACTATATTGTTTTGACAAACATGTTGAAGGAAATAAAATTTTCCCATTTTTTAGCAAGGATTATATCGAAATACCTCTAAGTAAAGAAAAAGAATATTTAGAAAAATTTGTAACAAAGCTTGTAACTCAATATGATGTTCGCAGTAATGATATAGAAATAAGGGAAATAAAAGCTAAGCCTATAGCAGTTATATATATAGAAAATATTTTTGGAAACTCTAATATTGCTTTAAAATTCAAATACGATATTGTAGAATTTGGATTTAGTAGTACCCAAAATGTCATAACAAAATTAATCAATGAAAAAGGAAAGTTTGTTTTTATAAAATATTTTAGAAATAAAAATGAAGAACAACCTTATGTGAATGAATTAATTTCAATGGGTTTGAAAGTTAATGTTAATAATCTCTTTGATATTGGAAATGAGGAATACATTAACGATTATGACAGTAAGTATAAGATACACGACTGGGTAAGTAGCAATTTGTCAAATTTAAAAGATTTAGAAATTGAAGTTGTTAATAATGCTAATGATATTGTACACCTTGATAGTTCTTTACATGTAAAATTAAAAGAACGAAAAGACTGGTTTGAAGTTGAGATACTTATTCAAATAAACGAACAAATAATTCCTTTTATAGATTTTATAGATAATATTAGATCCAATAACCGAGAGTTTAAGCTTAAAAAAGGGGGAATATTTATTATACCATCAGAATGGTTTAGTAAACTAAAAGATATTGCAGACAATATTGATCCAAAGAAAGAAATTGTTAAAGTAAAAAAATCCAATTTTAAACAAATTGATCAACTCAAAGACTTTGTTGAGGATAAAGAGATTAGAGGATATAATAAGATTGTAGAAGAATTTTTAAATAAAGAAACGATTAAAACTGAGCTTCCAGAATCTTTTGTTGGCGAACTACGCAGTTACCAATTAGAAGGCTTTCACTGGCTATGTAAGCTTGATAAGTTTAATTTTGGAGCATGCCTTGCTGATGATATGGGGTTAGGAAAAACCATACAAATACTTGCATTTCTTAGCAAACTAAAAGAGATAAAGCAACCAATAACCAATCTCACTATTTTCAATGAACCAGTAACAAATTTAGTTGTAATGCCTTCATCTCTTATACATAATTGGTGTGCAGAAGCAATTAAATTTACACCAAATCTGACATATTATGTTCACTATGGCAATAATAGGTCTAGAGATACGGATATATTTTCTAATTACGATGTTGTTTTTACCACTTATGGTGTTGTTAGAAGTGATGCGGACATATTATCTAAATATACTTTCAGATATATCATTTTAGATGAAAGTCAAGCCATAAAAAATCCTCTATCTCTAATTTATAAATCGCTTCTTAATTTAGAATCTCAAAACAGAATTGTTATTAATGGAACTCCTATAGAAAATTCTTTATCTGATTTATGGGCTCAATTAAGTTTTGTTAATCCAGAATTATTAGGAAGCTTTGGGAATTTTAAGAAAGAATATATTCAATCAATTGAAAAAAACAATGATTTAGAAAAGATAAAAAACCTGCAATCAATAGTAAGCCCTTTTATTCTAAGGAGAACAAAAAAAGAAGTAGAAAAAGATCTACCAGAAAAAACAGAAATGATATTTTACTCCGAGATGACTTCAGAGCAAATTAGTATTTATGAAAAAATTAAATCAGCATTTCGAAATGAAATTATTAATAATATAAGTAAAGATGGATTAGCAAAAGCCTCAATGTCCATATTAACAGGCTTGTTAAGGTTAAGGCAAATCGCGAATCATCCAAATATCTATGACAAAGAATATTCTTTTGAATCAGGCAAATTTAATGATGTCATCAGATTATTAACAGAGTTAATACCTAATCATAAAGTTTTGATTTTCTCCCAATTTGTTAATCATCTTCGCATCTACAGAGAGTACTTTGACAATATGAATATAAAATACTCCTATTTAGACGGGAGCACACAAAATAGGGAGCATGTTATTAATGATTTTAAAGAAGGTGACAATAAAATATTTCTTTTATCCCTAAAAGCAGGAGGATATGGTTTGAATTTAACTGAGGCAGATTATGTTTTTCTATTAGATCCTTGGTGGAACCCTCAAGTTGAAAATCAAGCAATGGATAGAGCGCATCGGATTGGTCAAGACAAAAAAGTATTTGTTTATAAATTTATTACCAAAAATACTGTAGAAGAAAAAATACTACAACTTCAGGAAAACAAACAAAAATTATCTGACAGTATTATAGACGTAACAAACAAACAACTAAGCTCATTAACAGAATCAGACATTAAGTTTATTTTTGAATAAATGTAGATGTTACTTTATAAAAAATATTAATTTGAGATGAAATAATTCAAATTTTGGTTAAAGAGTACTTAATTTTTCTAGTAATATAAAAATTAGTGCATTCCGTATTTTTGAATAAGTTCAAGCCTGTCTTCAGGGGAAGTCATAACAATCAACACCGATGATTCTCCTATAATATGTTCTTGTTCAGGGTTAAATACCCATTTCCCATTTTCTCTCAAAGCCATAACTATTGTGTTTTTTAAACCATTAAGCGAAACTTCAGAAAACTTTTTACCAAATAAGTCTATTCTAAGCTTAACCTCCTCAACTCGAAGCACGATATCTACTCCACGCATCATTTCGTCAAGGAAACTTGTAACATTTGGTCTTATCATCTCTGAAGCCATTCGTAATCCACCAATAAAACTTGGTGAAATAATCTTATTTACACCAACAATATTCAATTTAGGGATATATTCAATATCATTACACATAGCAATAATCTTTATGTCCTTATTTAAATTTCTTACAGAAAGAGCTATAACGAGGTTCAAATTATCATCAGCAGTAGTAATAAAAACACCACTAGCTTTTTTTATTCCTAATTTTAATAAAAAATTATCATCAATACAATCTCCTGACAAACCAATGTAATCCTTATGATTACTAAATGTATGGTTTACTTTATTAGGATCTGTATCGGTAAACACGAAGTCTCTTTTCGTTTTAAATAATTCATGAGAAATATTCATTCCGACATTTGTCATTCCACAAATAATGTAGTGTCCTTCAAGATTATTAATTTTCTTTTCCATAGATTTTATTAAAAAAGTTTGTTTTAATTGTCCTTCAACTATTAATGCAGCAACGGTAGATAGCAAATATGTAAGAATACCAATGCCTGTAAATGCAACAAAAATTGTAAATAACCTAATTGCAAACATTGATTCTGGAGTCATTGCCTCTTTTAATACAAATTCCCCATAACCAATAGTTGATACAGTAATTGCAACCATATAGAAACATTCAAACAATCCATTTTCAGGGGCAATAACTTTGTATCCCAATGTCCCAATAAGCATTACAACAATAAATGCAATACCTACAATCTTTAGTTTATTTAAAATGGCAGAAAGTTCCATATATTTAAAATTTGATTACAAAATTATAAAATTATAAATACAAACAATAAATTAAATCACTATTGTCCGATAAAAAATAACAAACGATATTATTTTATTTTATCTCCCTGATATACAATCACTATTATTTGCAAAAAACTATTA
>Ga0154518_1057_pt1 | contig 12752 bp, 13 predicted proteins | sample RifGroE2_FD_105661 | JGI IMG/M metagenome (GOLD analysis project Ga0154518, IMG submission 105661) | Bacteroidetes bacterium GWE2_29_8 | reverse complement strand
TAATAATTCTAATTCATTTAATGTTCGCAAAATAAGACGTAATGCAAACAAAATCAATTTAATACAAGCTTAGCTTGACGGCTATGACTTTAAAGGTACTCTAATAGGTTATACGAGATTGGCTTTCAGATAATTGCGCAAACGACTGATTGTTAATCAAAAAGGTTTATTGAAGTACATAAAAAGTGTCATAAAGATATTTAGTCCTAAAATAGGTTTACAGAAAAATAGTCTTAGACAGGGCATGCCCTGTCTCTACGTTATGTTTTCCTACATTCACATATTATGCTTATTGTCAGTATTTTAGTAAACGAAGTAGGTTTAGGGTAACTTTAGGGTGAATTTAAGGCGAAGTAAAGGCGAAGTAATAGCATATAACACAATGAAAATTAGCAAGTTAAATGTTTTTGTGTAATATACTGAATATTAGATTATTACAAAAATGGTAAAAATTATAAAATAAAGTTTATCATTCAAAATTGTTATTGTCAAAAATCGGTTAAGTGCATCTTTAATTTAGAAGCAATTATTACTGATTATAAGGTATTTATATTGTCGGTTTTTTATGTTTTGGTTTTTCTTGTGTAATATTTATTCGTAATTGATAATTTTTAGATTGACAGATGGATTTTTTTATACATTATTGTATTAAAAAATAAATTTTTGTTAATTTTAGTTTTAGTTTTAATAAAAAGTATGTAGGTTTGTGTTTTTTTAATAAAGTATTAACTTCATAAAATCATATAAAAGATGAAAAAGACAGCATTTTACAATAAGCATGAGGCTTTTGGAGGCAAAATAGTTCCATTTGCAGGATATTTAATGGCCGTTCAGTTTGAAGGAATAAATATAGAACATGAAACGGTAAGGAATAATGTTGGGGTATTTGATGTTTCGCACATGGGAGAGATTTGGGTAAAGGGTCCAGAGGCTCTTAATTTTATACAAAGAGTAACAAGTAATGATGCATCAAAGCTAGTTGATGGTAAGGTGCAGTATTCTTGTTTTCCAAATGGGAAAGGAGGAATCGTTGATGATTTACTTGTATATAGGATAGATTCGTTGACATATTTGTTGGTTGTAAATGCTTCTAATGTTGAAAAGGATTGGAATTGGTTGGTTTCACAAAATACGAATGGAGCTGTTCTTTATAATGCGTCGGATGAAATAGCCCAATTGGCTGTTCAGGGTCCAAATGCGATAAAAGTTTTACAAAAGTTAACTGATTTTGATTTAAGTAGTTTAGAGTATTATTCTTTTCACAAGATTAATTTTGCTGGAGTTAATGATGTAATTATGTCAGCTACAGGGTATACAGGAGCGGGAGGATTTGAGATTTATTTTGCGAATAGTGATGCAAGTCATATGTGGGATGCAATCTTTGAAGCAGGGAAGGAATATGGTATCAAACCGATAGGTTTGGCAGCTAGAGATACATTAAGATTGGAAATGGGTTATTGTTTATATGGTAACGATATTGATGACACAACTTCTCCTATTGAGGCAGGTTTAGGTTGGATTACTAAGTTTACAAAGGATTTTGTTAATAGTGATATTTTTCTTGCACAAAAGAATAATGGAGTTTCAAGGAAGTTGGTTGGATTTGAACTTATAGATAAAGGTATTCCTCGTCATCATTATGATATAGTTGATAATAATTCGAAAAAGATAGGTTTTGTTACTTCTGGTACAATGTCACCAACATTAAAAAAGGCTATTGGTATGGGTTATGTTTCGACTGAATATGCAAAGGAAGGATCAGAAATAAACATCTTAATTAGAGATAATAAAATAAAGGCTAAAGTTGTTAAATTGCCTTTTGTTAAAAAATAAAACATGAATTACATTTACGAAAGAGAAATAGAGGTTTGCTATACGCCGGCTCTATTTCCTTTTTATAATCCAGAAAATAAAATAGTTGTTGTTGTAGATATTTTGCGAGCTACGTCGGCAATTTGCAGTGCTTTTGAAAATAATGTAAAAGAAATAGTGCCTATTGCAAATGTTGAGGATGCTTTCAAATTAAAGGATCAAGGTTATATAATAGCAGCTGAAAGGAACGGGGAGAGAGTTGATGGAGCAGATATGGGTAATAGCCCTTTTGAATTTTTGGAGCCAAGTGTTAGGGGTAAATCTATAGCTTTTACAACAACAAATGGGACTCAAGCAATAGAAATAGCAAAGCAAAAAAACATAGTTGTTATAGGAGCTTTTTTGAATCATAGGATATTATGTAATTGGCTTATTCATCAGCAAAAGGATATTCTTGTATTGTGTGCAGGTTGGAAAGGAAAGTTTAATCTTGAGGATACTTATTTTGCGGGAGCGTTAATAGAGTATCTTACATCTTATTCTAATTTTACGACAACATGTGATTCTGCGATGGCATCAAGAAGTTTGTATTTGCTTGCAAAAGATAATTTATATGATTTTTTATCAAATTCTTCACATTTTGAGAGATTGAAAAAATTAAATAAACTAGATGATATTAGATATTGTCTTTCTATGGATAAGACAAATGTCATCCCTGTTTTAAAGGATGATGTAATTGTGAATATTTGTTCTTCAAATTAAATTGCATTTTATGTGAAGTAGTTATGTTAAATTATTGTTAATTTGAACTAAAACATAAATGATTATATAAATTTGCATAATAAAATAAAAAATATGCAAAAGAAAAAGTTATTAATTGGCAATAGAGAAATAAGTTGGTTATACTTTAATGAACGTGTTTTACAGGAAGCCAACGATAAGCGTAATCCAATAATTGAAAGAGTAAAATTTCTGGGAATATTTTCGAATAATCTTGATGAGTTTTTCAGGGTTCGGGTTGCTACAATTAGCCGGATGATTGACATAAAAAATTCTCCAAAATTAATAACAGGTTATACCCAAGAGGAATTGCTGGAAAAAATAAACTCTATTGTCAATAAACAGCAGAAGGAATTTTATAAGATTTACGATGAAATCAAGGAGGAGTTAAAAGAGAATAATATTTATGTAATAAATGAAAAGCAGTTAAATAAGAGACAAGGTGAATATGTCAAAAAATACTTTAGGGATTATGTTAGAAGATACCTTTTTCCTATTTTACTGAATAAGAATTTTGACTTTACAACATTAAAAGATAAGTCTATATATTTTGCAGTTGTGCTTTCCAAAAAAGATAATTCTATTCCAGAAAAGCGAGCATTAATAAAAATACCAACAAGTAGTGTTTCACGTTTTCTTATTCTTCCTAAACTAGGCAAACGTAATTACATTATATTATTAGATGATGTTATAAGGTATTGTCTGGATGAAATTTTTTCGGTATTGGATTATAATCAATTAGATGCATATACTATAAAAATAACGCGTGATGCTGAGCTTGAAATAGATGATAACATTTCAAAAAGTTTTATGGAAATCATTCAGGAGAGTGTAAAGCAACGTTCAATAGGGAAGACGGTTAGGTTTGTTTATGACACAGAAATGCCAAATGATTTTTTGAAGTATTTCACGAAAAATTTAAAAATTAATAAGAAAGATTATTTATCGCCAGGAGGTCGTTATCATAATTTTAAGGATTTTATAAGTTTTCCTAATCCTTTTGACAAATCGCTTGAAAATCCAATTTTACCAATTTTATCACACAAACAATTACTAGATTGCAAGAGTATATTTTCGGAAATAAAGAAGAAAGATATCTTGCTTACATTTCCTTATCAATCTTTTCAGTATATAATAGACTTACTTAGGGAGGCGTCGATTGATCCAAAAGTTGTATCAATAAAGATGACTATTTATAGAGTTGCGACAGGATCAAATGTTATAAATGCTTTAATTAATGCTGTAAGAAATGGGAAAGATGTTTCGGTGTTTATGGAGTTTCAAGCTAGGTTTGACGAACAAGCTAATATTAACTGGGCAAATAAGATGCAGGACGAAGGAGTGAAGATTATAGATACCTTTCCAGGAATGAAAGTTCACTCAAAATTAATATCAATAAGGAGACGTGAAGGTAATGGTTATTTTGATTATGTGAATATAGGCACAGGGAATTATAATGAGGTAACGGCAAAGACATTTAGTGATATGAGCTTATTGACAGTGGACAAGGGTATATCAAAAGAAGTTAATAAAGTATTTGAAATTCTTGAAGCAGATATTTTTAAAGTTCCTTATTTTGAGCATTTGATAGTAGCTCCTATTGATATGCGTTCGAAGTTTAGAGAACTAATTAATAGCGAAATAAGAAATGCTAGAAAAGGGAAATATGCAGAGATTATAATAAAGCTAAATAACATTGTTGATGAGGAAATTATAGAAAAACTATATAAAGCAAGTCAAGCAGGAGTAAAAATAAATATGATAATAAGGGGCACTTGTGTGTTAAATCCAGGAGTTAAAAACTTAAGTGAAAATATAAAGGTAATAAGTATTGTTGACAAGTATCTTGAGCATGCTAGAGTTTTAGTTTTTTACAATGGAGGCAATCAAAAATTCTATATTTCTTCATCAGATTGGATGACTCGCAATTTTGATCATAGGATAGAGGTAAGTTGTCCTATCTATGATGATGATATAAAAGAAGAGATTTTAGATTTTTTAAAGATACAGTTGCAAGATAATTGCAAAGCGAGAATAATCACAAAAGATAATAAAAATCTATATAATAAGAGAAAAGAAGACGAAAAAGAAGTTCGTTCGCAAGATGAACTATATAAATATTTTAAAAAATTATTAAAATAAAGAATAATGATATTTGCAGCAATAGATATAGGATCAAATGCAGGGCGTTTGCTTTTTTCAAATGTTTATGAAAAGAAAGACGAAATTGTGGCAGAAAAAGCAACCTTAGTTCGTATTCCTTTAAGATTGGGAGAAGATGTTTTTGAGAATGGTTTTATTTCAAAAGAAAAAACAGCCAATTTAGTAAATACATTAAAAGCATTCAAGTTACTAATAGATGTTTACAATCCTACTGCTTATAAAGCTGTAGCAACAGCAGCAATGAGAGAGGCAGAAAATAGAGATGATATATTGCAAATGATTTATAAAGAAACAAATATAGAATTGCAAATCATCAATGGAATAGAGGAGGCAAATTATATATCTGGCTCAAAAACAATAAGTGGAATAGATCGTTCTGCTACAAAAATGTTTATAGATGTTGGAGGAGGTAGTACAGAGATTTCGTTTATGTGTGGAAATAGGGTAATAAATTCAGAATCATTTAAGATAGGGACAATCCGCTTGTTGAAAGACAAAGTTAGTGTATTGGAATGGGAACGTTTAAAATCATGGATAAAATATAATTTAAAAACGGGGAAGAATATAATAGCAATAGGTACAGGAGGCAATATAAATAAAATAGCAAAAATTTATAATAAAAAGGCTGATAACTTCACTTCACTTGATACAATTAAATATGCACACGAACACATTAGTAGTTATTCCATGCAGGAAAGAGTTGAAATACTTGGATTGCGACCAGATAGAGCGGATGTAATAGTTCCTGCAGCTAAAATATTTATGAATCTAATGAAGTATGCAAAACTAAATAAAATCATGGTACCCAAAATGGGGTTGCCAGATGGAGTTGTTTCTCAGTTATATATTAAACATAAGCAAAATATGGGTTTTTTAAATTTAGAAATATAATTATTTACAAACAAATTATTATTATTAATGAAAGATAATATAATATCTACAGCTGATTCGATAATAAAAGATATAAATAGTAAAATATACAGTCCAATTTATCTTTTAATGGGAAAAGAGCCCTATTTTATAGATGTAATAACGCAGGCTCTTTTAAATAATGTATTGACAGAAGCAGAGAAAGATTTTAACCAAAGCATAATTTATGGTAAAGATATTGATGTGTATGAATTACTAACAATGGCACGTCGAGCTCCAATGATGTCAAACTATCAGTTGATTGTAGTAAAAGAAGCTCAACAATTAAACAAAATAGAAGAATTAGATAGTTATCTGAAAAATTATTTAAAGTCAACAATATTGGTATTAAATTACAAATATGAATCATTAGATAAAAGGTCAGAGAAAAAAAAAACTTTCTTAAAAAATGTTTCTCAAAAAGGTATTTTATTTGAGTCAACAGAATTATATGATAGCCAAATACCTGATTGGATAATAAAAAATGTTAAAGAACAAGGCTACCAAATACAAAAGCATATTGCAATAATGCTAAGTGAATTTTTGGGAAATGACTTAACAAAAATAAATAACGAGCTAACGAAACTATTTTTAAACCTAAAAAAAGGTGATGATATTCCTGAAAAACTAATCCTTTCTAATATAGGTATTAGTAAAGAATATAATATTTTTGAATTTCAAAAAGCATTAGCATCAAAAGATATTATTAAAGTAAATAAAATTGTTAATTATTTTATATCGAATCCAAAAGAAAATCCTCTTATTAAAATAATTAATTTTTTATATGGCTTCTATTCAAAAACTTTAACATATAGATATTATATAGACGTTAAAGAAAAAGACATTTCTTCAAAAATGAAAATGCAGCAATGGATGTTAAAAGATTACACAGAAGCAGCCTCTAAAAATTCTTATAACAAATTAGCAAGTGTAATATCAATAATAAAAGAATACGATTTAAGGTCAAAAGGAGTAAATAATAATTCTACAGATAGTGGAGAGTTATTAAAAGAAATGATTTTCAAGATATTACATTAAGTTTTTTTGGCATAAAAATTGTTTTAAAATTAAAGTTATCTATTAAATTAAATAAATAAATAAATTATGAAAAAAGTATTAAACCTTTTGTTTGCATTATTTATAGTTTTTGGAATATCCGAAAACATATCAGCACAACAAGAATCCCGACCAAATGCTCCAGAAATAACTTTTGCTAATGGTGTTCATGATTATGGAAATGTTGTAAAAGGAGGAAATGGCGAATGTGAATTTACTTTTACAAATACAGGAAAAGAACCATTAATATTAACTGATGTGCGTTCATCATGTGGATGTACTGTTCCTAAATGGCCAAATGAACCAATTATGCCAGGACAAAAAGGAAGCATAAAAGTAAAGTATGATACAAACAGAATAGGAGCAATAAACAAATCAGTAACAGTTCTTTCTAATGCGAAAAATGCAACAGTAACATTAAGAATTAAAGGAACAGTATTAGAGCCTGCCAATGAAACAGTACCAACAAAAAAACTTAATGAAGGTTCTCCTGTTGCGAAATAGTTAAAAAATCACGGAAAATTAATTTAAAATAAAACAAAAAATGAGAACAATTAATGCGATTTTGGGAGTAATGTTTTTATTCTCTATTATTGGAGCTCAAGCTCAAGATCAACCAAGCACTGCTGCGGAGAATCCTAATGCTCCAGTAGTTCAGTTTGAAAAAATGGTTCATGACTATGGAACCATAAAGAAAAATTCAGATGGTACATGTGAATTTGTTTTTAAGAATACAGGAAAAGAACCTTTGATTCTTAGCAATGTAAAGACATCATGTGGTTGCACTACTCCTTACTGGCCTCATGAACCTATTATGCCAGGTAAAACAGAAAAAATAAAGATTCAATATGCAACAGGACGAGTAGGTCCAATTAATAAAACTATAACAGTTTTTTCTAATGCAAAAAATGATGCTATAGTTTTGTCTATCAAAGGATTAGTTGAAGATGTAGCAGAACCAGAGCAAAAATAAAATTTTATTATTTGTTTTAATAGTAAAAAAGTACGAATTTTATACCCCCTTAATGGGGGTTTTTTTATTAATAAAAAATTTAAAATTATGCCAAATATATCACTCAAAGGCAGAAATATGCCTGAATCACCAATAAGAAAATTAGTACCTTTTGCAGACGAAGCGAAAAAGAAAGGCCGTATAGTTTATCATTTAAATATAGGACAACCAGACATTAAAACTCCTGATAATGTTATGGACAAAATAAGAAATATAGACCTAAAGGTTATAGAATATAGTCATTCAGCAGGAATATTATCGTACAGAAAAAAATTGGTTGAATATTATAATTCTGTTGGCATTGAAGGCTTAACATCAGATGATATCATAGTTACTACAGGTGGTTCGGAAGCAATAATTTTTGCAATACTTACCTGTTTAGATCCAGGAGATGAGATAATAACACCAGAGCCTTTTTATGCAAACTATAATGGTTTTGCAAATCTATCAGGAGCTGTAATAAAACCAATAACATCTTCAATCGCAAATGGCTTTGCATTGCCTGCGGTATCGGAGTTTGAAAAATGTATTACACCAAAAACCAAGGCGATTTTAATATGTAACCCAAATAATCCTACAGGTTATCTATATTCAAAAGAAGAATTAGAAACATTAAAAGAAATAGTAAAAAAACATGATTTATACTTGTTTTCAGATGAGGTTTATAGAGAATTTTGCTATGATGGAGCAGAACATTTTTCAGCATTAAACTTAAAAGGTATTGAAGAAAATGTAGTTATGCTTGATTCTGTTTCAAAACGATATAGTGCATGTGGAGTAAGGATTGGGTGTGTTATCTCAAGAAACAAAGAATTAATGAGTGCAATATTAAAGTTTGGACAAGCAAGATTAAGTCCTCCTACATTCGGACAAATAGCTTCTGAAGAAGCTATAAACACACCAAAAGAATACTTTGAAGAAGTGCTTGAAGAATATGTAAAAAGAAGAGATATTGTTGTTAAAGCCATAAATAATATGGAAGGCTGTTTTTGTCCTAATCCAAAGGGAGCATTTTATGCTGTAGCAAAGCTACCTATTGATAACAGTGATAAATTTTGTAAATGGTTGTTGGAAGATTTTGAGTATAATAATCAAACAGTAATGCTAGCTCCTGCTACAGGTTTTTATTCCACTAAAGGTTTAGGTAAAGACGAAGTAAGAATAAGCTATGTTTTAAATGAAGAGTCTTTAATAAATTCAATGAAATGTTTGGAAGAAGCTATAAAAGTATATCCAGGAAAAACAAATTAAAATATTAAGTAATAAGCATGTCAATAATAACACTTACAACTGATTGGGGTTTAAAAGACTATTACGTTGCCAATGTAAAAGGCTACATTTATAGTCATTTAAGTGATGTAACTATTGTTGATATAACCCATTTAATAAAACCTTTAGATATATCTGAAGCTGCATTTATATTTAAAAATTCTTATAATAGTTTTCCATCAGGTACTGTTCATATATTATCGGTTGATGATCAATGGACTGAAAAAACCCCTCATGTTTTAGTAAAACATCAGGGTCATTATTTTATAGGTGCTGATAATGGAATTTTCTCTTTGGCTTTGGAAAAAGAAATTCCAGAGAAAATAATAGAATTAGATATACAACAAGATACTGACTGCTGGACATTTTATGCACGCGATATTTTTGCAAATGTAGCATGTAAAATAATTAATGGAGAATCAATAGAGAGCATGGGTAGTCCAAAAGCCTCATTGAATGCAATGAATTTTTCAGAACCATCTATATTAAACGATTATATTTTAGGAAATATTATTTACATAGATAATTATCAAAATGCAATAACAAATATTACAGAGGAATATTTCAAAAAACATGTAGGTAATAAAAAATTCACAATACATATCCCCCCTAGTGATACAGTTTCTAAAATATCAAAGACATATAATGATGCTCAAGAAGATATAGTTTTAATGTTTTCTTCAACAGGTTATCTGGAAATAGCATTAAACAGATCAAGTGCATCAAGTTTGCTTGGTTTAAAATTAATGACAAAAATAAGAATAGAGTTTTAATTAATATAATTAATTATGTCAAAAATAGATATAGAGAATAATTATTTTACAAAATATATTTCAAAAGAAGAAATAGAAAAAAGAATTTCACTGCTAAGCAACGAAATAGATGTTTTCTTTTCTGATGAAAGTAAAGATAATATTATTATTTCTATATTAAATGGTTCTTTTATATTCACAGCAGATATTGTTAGACAACTTAGTAGTAAATGTAAAATCTTATTTATAAAATTAAAATCTTATTCAGGAACAGAGAGTACTGGAATTGTTAAAACAATTATAGGACTTGATGAGGAAATAAAGGGCAAAAACATTCTTGTTGTTGAAGATATTATAGATAGTGGCAAAACAATTAAAAAGATTTATGAAGATTTACAATCATTACAACCTGCATCTATAAAAATAGCAACATTATTATTAAAACCTAATAAATATAAGGAAAATATTCCAATTGATATTGTGGGATTTAAAATAGAAGATGATTTTGTTATAGGATATGGACTTGATATAAATGGCTATGGACGAAACTTAAAAGATATTTTCAAAAAAACGTTAATTTAAAAAATACACAATTATGTTTAATTTAGTTTTATTTGGTCCTCCTGGTTCAGGCAAAGGCACACATGCTATTAGAATCAAAGAGAAATATAATTTATTTCATTTCTCTACGGGTGAATATCTAAGAGCCGAAATAAATAATAAAACAGAGCTTGGCTTACGTGCAAAAGAATTTATCAACAAAGGAAACCTTGTCCCAGATGATTTGGTTTTTGAAATAATTGAATCTTTAATAGAAAAGCATAAAGGTGTTAATGGGTTTATTCTTGATGGTTTCCCTCGTACAATCATTCAAGCAGAACAATTAGATAAGGCTCAAACAAAGATAAATGAAAGTGTCTCTATGGTTTTATCTTTGGTAGTTGATGAAGATGAACTAATGAAAAGACTTATAAAGAGGGGTGAAGAAACTGGTCGTCATGATGATAATGAAGCAATAATAAAGAGACGATTTGATGTCTATAATAGACAAACCTCTCCACTTATAGAATACTATAAGAATCAAGATAAGTATTATGAAATATATGGATTAGGATCTGTAGATAGTATTTTTGGTCGCATCACTAATATTATTGATGCTTATTTTGCAAACATAAAATAAAAATAATTAAAATAGAAATTAAATGAGTAATTCAAACTTTGTTGACTATGTAAAAATATGCTTTAGATCTGGAAAAGGTGGGGCTGGATCAGCTCATTTATCAAGAGTAAAATACAACCCTAAAGCAGGCCCAGATGGAGGTAATGGAGGTCGTGGTGGCGATATAATACTAAAAGGGAATAGTCAATTATGGACACTTTTAAATTTAAAATATACAAAACATGTTATTGCAGAAGATGGAGGAAATGGCACTAGTAATTGTAAATTTGGAGCAGCAGGCAAAGATGTTATTATAGAAGTACCGTTAGGCACAATTGCAAGAGATCCAGATACAGGAGAGATTGAAGCAGAAATAATAGAAGATGGACAAATGATAACATATATTCCAGGTGGACGTGGTGGACTTGGAAATGTAAATTTTAAATCTCCAACAAATCAAGCACCTACTTATGCTCAACCAGGGGAAGAAGGTCAGGATGTATGGAAAATATTAGAGTTAAAGCTTCTTGCTGATGTAGGGCTTGTAGGGTTTCCAAATGCTGGAAAATCAACATTGTTATCAGTTTTATCAGCAGCAAGGCCAGAGATTGCAAATTATGCATTTACTACATTAACGCCCAATTTAGGTCTTGTTAAATATAGAAATTACAAATCTTTTGTAATGGCAGATCTTCCAGGTTTAATAGAAGGAGCGCATGAGGGCAAAGGTTTAGGTATACGATTTCTTAGACATGTAGAAAGAAATTCGATGTTATTATTTGTTATTTCTGCTGAATCAGAAAATATAAAAAAAGATTATGAAATACTTCTTAATGAATTGAAAGAATTTAATGAAGAAATATTACATAAAAAAAGACTTATAGCTATTTCTAAAAGTGAACTGATTGATGAAAAAACTATAAAAAAAATAACAACTAAATTACCAAAAAATATTCCATTTATTTTTATTTCTTCACATACTACAAAAAATCTAGTAGAGTTAAAAGACATAATATGGAAAGAACTTAATGAATGATTATTGATTTTATAAAAAATATTGACGAGCATGTTTTTATACAACTAAATTCAATCAATAGTCCATTTTTTGATTACTTTATGTCATTTGTTACTCATAAATTTTCATGGATTCCATTGTATTGTTATTTTCTATATTTAATAATAAAAAATAAGGGTCGACGCTTTTGGGTATATCTTTTAATTATCGGAATATCGATTACTATTTCGGATCAATCTTCTACTTACATAAAACATGCAGTTCAAAGATACAGGCCATGTCACAACTTGGAAATAGGTAATCTAATCCACCTTGTTGGCAATTGTGGAGGTAAATATGGCTTTGTATCATCGCATGCCTCTAATTCGTTTACTTTAGCAACACTATTGTTTTTTATTTTGAAACCATATTATTCTAAAACTAAATTGTTATTACCGTTACTATTTTGGGCATTATTAGTGTCTTATAGCAGAATATATGTAGGGGTTCATTTTCCTTTAGATATTATATGTGGAGGTTTTCTTGGAGTATTTATTGCTTATTTTATTTGGTTTATTTATTCGCTTAAGAAATGTTATATGAGTTAAATTTATTAAAAAAATTCAGCTCATATATTAGAATCAAAATCGTTTTTTTTTGAATATTACCTCCTTAACCACAATATTATCAACCAATAAACTACCATACAACAATATCTGATTATCAAATTTTCAACCTTACAGCTTTATATACTAAATTATTTTAACCCAGATTACGCGTTAGGTAATTTTAGACTCATATCTAAAGGATAATCCCATAAACCTACAAACCATTTTCTTCTTTTTT
>Ga0154518_1053_pt1 | contig 12809 bp, 8 predicted proteins | sample RifGroE2_FD_105661 | JGI IMG/M metagenome (GOLD analysis project Ga0154518, IMG submission 105661) | Bacteroidetes bacterium GWE2_29_8 | reverse complement strand
TTAAACGCTTAGCTTGACGGCTATGACATGAAAGGTACATGAAAGGTACTATAAAGGTTGTATCGTCCTAAAATAGGTTTACAAAAAAATAGAATTAGACAGGCATGCTTTGTCTCTACATTATGTTTTGCTATATTTGTATATTATGCTTATTGTCAGTATTTTATTAAACGAAGTAGGGTTAGGGTAACTTTAAGGTGACTTTAGGGTGAAGTAAAGGCGAAGTAAAGGCGAAGTAATAGCATATAACGCAATGAAAATTAGCAAGTTAAGTGTATTTGTGTAATTGATTGATTTGCAGTATTTTGACAACGAGTGATGGTGTGGAGAAATATTAATTTTATTTTGCTATAAAATTAGGGTTATTTATCCATACTTATTTCTACAAATCTACTGAATAAAATACGATAATTTATTATTTTTTGATATTTTGCCTTGCAATGGTCTCAAGATGGTTGAGAAGACTATTGAGATTGGGGCAATGGGAAATGGATTTTTTAAGAAGTGCCTAACGGCGAACTTCGTTTCGCACCTTCGGCGCTTGGAATGCGTGGGGTGTGTTGTGCCACCCGCTAACGCAGGTGGTTAGTAAGATGACGCCACTTCGTGGCTTAATGAATGTTGATGATTTGAAAAGTCAATATATTTGTAAATAATTGCCTAATGGCGAACTTTGTTTGATAATTGATAATTATGGTTGTTGGTTTTGGTGGATAATGAATTATTTTGATTAAGGTAGAGAAAGATGGGGTTCGTAATATTTAAGGTATGAACATTTTTTTAATTGATTATTGTGGTGTTTTTAAATAATTTTTATCTTTGTATGATTTATTATTTTAATAAACTTATTGTTTGCTTGTTTTATTTTTTTAATGCAATGAATTTATTATTAGTCTTATGTGATTTAATTATTATAATTTTATGAAACATTTTTTATCATTATCGCTTATTTTGTTTTCTATAACAATTTTTGCACAACAAGAATTAAAGTATTCGTCAAAAGAGCCAAATAGAAAAAATAAAGAACTTACAAATGATGATTATAATAAGTACGGATATAAAACAGGCTATAGAAAGAGAAATGTAGGGTTTAATAATTTTTCCAAATACAGGTTAAAGGGAGGTATTCCTAAGACACTGGGAGGTTTTCCTTCAAGATATGATTTAAGAGAAACACCTTATTTAACAAAGCCTAAAAATCAGGGTCAATGTGGTTCATGCTGGACGTTTGCGGCAGCAGGTTCTTTAGAATCGAGATTGCTAAAAATTAATAAGGCTTTATATAATGGGATAGATGTGTCAGAAAACAATATAAAGGAATGTCATAAATATTTTTGGGGTGCTTGTAATGGTGGAAATAACACTCTTACAGCATCATATATTACATCAGGTTTGGGTCCTGTTTTGGAAGCAGACGATAAATATATTGACAGTGTAGTTGGGTGTAAGAGTGGTTTAAAACCATTTATTAATATATTTGACTTTTATTTTCAATATGGTTATGAAAATTATATTAAACAAGCGTTACTTGATTATGGAGCTTTATCAACGGATTATTATTCGGATGATAATTTCTATAATGAGGATGATTATACTTATTATTATGATGGTTCAATTTATGATGCGGAACAAAATCATGCAGTTCTTATTGTAGGTTGGGATGATAGTAAAGTTACGAAGGGTGGTATTGGAGCATGGATAATAAAAAATAGCTGGAGTGAAAGCTGGGGAGAGAATGGTTATTTTTACATATCATATAATGATCCTTTGGCAGGCTTGAGTTTTAGTTATGTTGATAATATTAGTCCTTATAAGGAGGGTCTTAAAATTTATCAATATGATGAGGTTGGGTTGGTAAGTTCTGTGGGTTTTGATGATGATAATTATGCTTTAGTTAAATATGTTGCGGAAGATACAATTACAATTAACGGGATTGGGAGTTGGTTAATGTCAGTGGGTAATATGAAAGCGTCGATATATAGTTCTTTTAATGGTACTAAACTTAGTAATCTTTTAGCCTCGTCAGAGAGAACTGTTGATAGTGAAGGTTTTTTTACTATTGGGATTGATAATTTAAGGATAAATAAGGGGGAAGCGTTTTATGTGAAAATGGAATATAACACAAATGGTTACATTTACAATATTCCAATAGAAGAGTATGAGTCTGGTTTTTCTTCTCCAACAATTGAGACTGGGAAATACTGGGTAAGCGATAATGGGAGTAATGGCTCATGGCAGTCAGTTGGAGCTAATAATGTTAATAAATTTGACATATGTATAAAGGTTTTTGCTCAAACAAAAGATAGTATAACAATCAATTTTATGGCAGACCAAACAGATATTTATGTTGATGATACAGTTACTTATGCAAACTTAAGCTCTGGGGCTTCAGTTTATACATGGGAATTTACAGGAACTAATCCTTCAAAGATAATTAATAATGGAGAATCAGTAAAAGCAGTTTATAATGCATCTGGGACATATAGTGCAAAGTTAATAGGGAGAAATGAATCTGGGGAGAAAGATAGTGTGTTGAAAACAAATTATATTAATGTTACGGAAAACACATGCTACAATTCAATAAAAACGGAATATCACAATAGTTTTGAAGTTGGTGTAGATAATTTGTCAGGTTGGCAAGTTATGGATATAAATCAGGATAATGTAAGATGGAGTTTGTTTAATTCAAATCAATATGCTCATACGGGCAATTATAGTATTTATTACTACAATGAAGACCCAAATGTGTATCCAGATGATTACCTTATGTCAAATTGTTTTTATTTTAGGAAAGATGTTAATTATGATTTGTCCTTTTATTATAGAGGATATGATAACTCATTAAGAGAAAATTTAGCAGTTCTATTATTTGATGAAAATTTAAACCTTGTTGAAATTTTAAAAGATAATTACAACTTTGCCGCAGGTAGTTATACATTAGAAAATATCCCAATAAAAGTTAATTCATCGGATAATTATAGAATTGTTTTTTATATTTATGGTGATTATGGTGCGCATTTAATCTTTTTAGATGATTTAAATATAAAAGTAAATTGCACGAATGTGTTGGTTAATGCAGGAACGGATAAAACTATATGCAAAGGGGACTCTGTGGTTCTAAATGGTACAGGTAATGGTGTGCTAGCATGGAATGATACAATTGCAAGTAATCAAATTACAGTTAATCCTGAATTGACAACAAAATATATATTGAAGGTGGGAAATGCAGGATGCATAAAATATGATACAGTGATAGTAAATGTTAATCCATTGCCAACTGTTGGAATTAATTCTAATTCAACAGCAATATGTGAAGGACAAGTGTTAGATTTAAAAGCAACAGGAGCCAAGACTTATACTTGGGAAAACAATATTGTAAAAGATACAATAAGTGTGAGTCCTACAATAACTACGGTCTATAATGTTACAGGAAAAGATGTAAATGGTTGTACAAATACAGCATCTATTAATATAGCAGTAAATAAATCAGAGATAACATTAACAGCTAATCCTAAAATAGTGGATAAAGGTTCGAGTTCATTGTTAATAGCAAAAGGAGGTAATACATATAGCTGGAATTTTAGTACAAATGAAAATGATTCCCAATATGTTACTCCAATTGTATCTACACAATACTCTGTTACAGGTACAGACGGAAATGGTTGCACTGCATCTAATTATGCTTATGTTAGTGTAAATGACTCTGTTTGTCCTATGGTTTATAATACCACAGAAATGGGAGTTAATGCGACCAGTGCAGTGCTTAAGTGGGAAAATGTAACAAATGCCTATTACTACTTAATTAGATATAGAATTAAGGGAGGTAATTGGATGTATATACAAAGAGATATTTCTAAAAGTATGGTACAAATTGGTTGTGGAGTATGTAATGATATTGATAAGTTAAAGCCAAATACTACATATGAATGGCAAATGAGAACATTTTGTGACCCTAATGGAAAGAAATGGTCAATATTTACAGAAATAGATACATTCAAAACACAAAATGTTAATGCTAGAATAGGGGGTGCAAAATCAATTTGTAAAGGGGAATCGGTTATGTTATACACTAATAATAATGTTAATGTTTTATGGAGTAACGGAGCAACTTTGCCTAGTATAATTGTATCACCAATAATTACAACGACATATACATTGACAATTTCGAACAATGGAGTATCAGCAACTAATGAAGCAGTAGTTATTGTTAATGATAATATAACAATGGATTTAGGAAGTGACAGGAGCATCTGCTCAGGTGATACTTCTATATTAATTGCTAATGGAGCCTTAAACTATAAATGGAATACGGGCTCTTTAAATGACAGCATTGTTGTTAAGCCAAACACAACAACAACATATATTGTTACAGGAATTAAAAATACTTGTTCAGGTATAGATACAATAGTTGTCAATGTTACTCAATCTCCTTATGCCAATGCGGGAGCAGATGTTATAATTTGCAGAGGAGATACAGCAACGCTTAATTCTACAGGAGGAAGTAATTATCTATGGAACAATGGGCAAACAAATTCTATTATAAAAGTTGCACCAACAGAAACGACTACTTATTACTTAACTGTTAGCAATCAAAGTTGTGTGAAAACAGATGCTGCTGTAGTGGTAGTTAATTCTGTAAATGCTTATGCAGGTGAAGACACAACAATATGTTCCGGACAAGTTGCCACGCTTTATGCTGATGGAGGAAATAACTATATATGGAGTAATGGAAGTAAAATGCAGACTATTAATGTCAGACCAACTAATACAACTGAATACATAGTTACTGTAAGTAATAATTTATGTTCATCAAAAGATACTGTAAGGGTAGTTATAGATAATAAAATAAGTGCTTATATAAATAATCATACATCTGACACAAGTTTATGCAATGGTAATAGAATAACACTAAAAGCATTTCCTGACAGTGGAAGTTCTTATCGATGGAATACAGGGTCATTAAGACAAACAATTACAGCTAAACCTCAAATAGATACAAAATATATAGTCACAGTAACAAAAGATAATTGTTCCAACGTAGCTTATGTCAATGTAACCGTTGTTAATTGTAAAGAAGAAAATGAAATTGATAACTTTAAAAGCAATGATAAAGAACAAGCAATTACAATATATCCTAATCCTATTTACGAAGGAACAGCAAATTTAATTATTAAAGGATTTGAAGATGAACTTCTTAATGTTATTATCACAAATAATATAGGTGTTACAATAATCAACACAACACTTACTCCTAATAACGATAACTTTACACATAAATTATCTCTTGGGAATTATGTTGCGGGAATGTATTTTGTAACAATAAGAAGCAAATCGGAAAATAAAACAATGAAAGTTATTATTGAATAAATAAATACTTTAAAATTATTTTTACTTTTGGGCAGTCGTTATTTTATATTTAATTAATTTAAAGTATTAAAGATTAATGAAAAAATTAATAGTATTATTTGCTTTTTTTCTATTTAGTTTATCGTCTTACTCAATATCTCCTTTGTGGTTAAGATATTCAGCCATATCTCCAGATGGAAATACAATTGTTTTTTCATACAAAGGGGATATTTATAAAGTTGATTCAAAGGGAGGTAAAGCTGTTGCTGTAACAACACATTCTGCATATGATTTTCGCCCAGTATGGTCGCCAGATGGAAAATCTATTGCTTTCGCATCAAATAGGTTTGGAAGTTTTGATATATTTCTCATTTCAATTAATGGAGGTAAGCCAATTAGATTGACAAATTATTCATCTAATGCTTATCCTTGTAGTTTTACACCAGATGGTCAATATGTGGTTTTTAGCAGCACAATAAATGACAATTATAAGAATGATATGTTCCCAATGGGATATTTTTCCGAATTATATAAAGTAAATATTAATGAAAAAGAGAGGCCAGAGCTCATAGTTTCATACCCTATGGAATATGCAAAGTATAATAAATCCATGGATAAAATAATCTATCAAGATAGAAAAGGAACAGAAAATGAATGGAGGAAGCATCATGTTTCAAGTGTGACGAGAGATATTTGGTATTATGATGTAAAACAAAATAAGCACTTTAAGCTAACTGATTTTAAGGGAGAGGATAGAGACCCTCATTTTTATATGACAGATACAAGTTATATTTACCTTAGTGAAGAAGATGGTAGTTTTAATGTTTACAAGTCAACTTTTAATAACAAATTAAAAAAACAATTAACTTTTCATAAAAATCATCCAGTTAGGTTTTTAAGCACTTCGAATAATGGTAAGATTTGTTATACATATAATGGGGAGATTTATCTATTAGACGAAAATATGAATAGTAGCAAGGTTGTTATTGATTTAATGCCTGATGATAAGGAAAATGAAGAGTTGCATACTACAGCAGGGTCGGGAGCTACAGAAATGGCCGTTTCTCCAAATGGAAAGGAAATAGCATTTGTTAAGCGAGGAGAGGTTTTTGTTACAGCAGTTGAATACGGTACAACAAAAAGAATAACGAACACTCCAGAGCAAGAACGTTCAGTTAGTTTTAGTCCAGATGGTAGAACGTTACTTTATGCTTCAGAAAGAGATGGCAGTTGGAAAATATATTCAACGAAAATTGTAAAATATGATGAACCTTATTTTTATAGTTCAACAATAACTGAGGAAGAGCCCATAATAGTTTCGGAAAAAGAATCTTTCCAGCCAAGTTTTTCTCCAGATGGATTAGAAGTTGCATTTTTAGAAGAAAGAACTACATTAAAAGTTATTAATTTAAAAACAAAGAAAATACGAACAGTTTTAGATGGTTCGTATAATTACTCATACACAGATGGAGATCAATGGTATGACTGGAGTCCTGATGGCAAGTGGTTTTTAGTTCAATATTTAGGATATAAAAGATGGTCAACGAATATAGGTCTTTTAGATGCTTTTGGTAATAACAAAATAACTAATTTAACGGAAAGTGGATATAGTAATAGTAAACCAAAATGGATGATGAAAGGAGATATGATGATATGGTTTACAGATAGGCAGGGGATGCGAAGCCATGGAAGTTGGGGCTCGCAAACAGATGTTTATGGAATGTTTTTCAATGATGAGTCTTATCGTAAATTTAACATGACGAAACAGGAAGAAGATGTCTATAATGCAACAGAAAAAATAAAAAAAGGAAAATCTTTTGCAACAGATAGCCTTAAGGACTCTCTAGGCAAACCAATATTTATAGATTTTAAAAATTTTGAAGATAGAATAAAACGTTTAACAATAAATTCATCAAGCATAGCTGATGCTGTATTGAGCAATGATGGAGAAAATTTGTATTATTTGGCTCAATTTGAAAAAGGATATGATTTATGGGTTAATAAAATAAAGGATAATGAGACAAAGCTTTTACTAAAACTTGATGGTTGGGGAGGATACTTACAATTTGACAAACAAGGGAAATACTTGTTTATGTATTCAGGAGGCAAGTTTATAAGAGTAAATGTATCTAATTTGGAAAAAAAGGAAATAGATTATAATGCTGAACTAAAAATTAATAGATCAATAGAGCGAGAATATATGTTTGAGCATGTTTGGCGGCAAGTTTCTAAGAAGTTTTATGATCCGCAAATTCATGGAATAGACTGGAACTTTTATAAGACAGAATATTTAAAATATTTACCACATATAAATAATAATTTTGACTTTGCAGAAATGCTTAGCGAATTACTAGGAGAATTAAATGCATCACATACAGGTTCTGGATTTAGATATAGCTCTCCAAATTCCGATAGAACTGCAAGTTTGGGTATTTTCTATGACTTGAACTTTAAAGGCAAAGGAATAAAAATAGAAGAAGTAATAGAAAAAGGTCCTTTGTCAAAAACGGAAAAAACGGTGGATTCAGGAATGATTATAGAAAAAATAAATGGTGTAGAAATTACAGAAAAGATGAATTTTTGGACATTATTAAATATGCAAGAAGGTAAATCGATGCTAATAAATATATTTGATCCAAAAACAAATAAGAGGTGGGAAGAGACTATAAAGCCAATCTCTATAGGAGCAGAATCAGAATTATTATATAAAAGATGGGTAAAAAGAAGACGAGAAGAGACTGAAAGGCTTTCAGGAGGACGTATAGGTTACGTTCATGTTAGAGGAATGAATGATGCTAGTTTTAGAAATGTTTACTCAGAAGTATTTGGGAGGAATAATGATAAAGAAGCTATAATTATAGACACTAGATTTAATGGAGGGGGTTGGCTTCATGATGATATTGCAACATTATTTAGCGGAAAACGTTATGTTGATTATGCTCCAAGGGGTCAATATATAGGTTCAGACCCAATGGAAAAATGGTTTAAGAAATCAATAATGTTAGTTAGTGAAGGCAATTATTCTGACGCTCATGGTACCCCATATATTTATCAAAATCTAGGAATTGGGAAACTATTAGGAATGCCTGTTCCAGGAACAATGACAGCTGTTTGGTGGGAGTCATTACAAGATGAAAGTATATATTTTGGGATTCCTCAAGTAGGAGTTAAAGATATGAATGGTAAATATCTTGAAAACCAAGAATTAATACCCGATTATATAATTAAAAATGATCCTAAAGTTATTCTTGAAGGAAGAGACCAACAAATAGAAAAATCTGTTGAAATATTATTAAAAGAGTTGTCGAAATAATGATTGTTTAATAGCATTACAAAAAAGCTATATTTAGAAGTTTTGGGTTAATAAAAAATATTTAGTAGAGATTTAGTATATTATTGAAGAATCTCTACTAAATATTTGCAATTGGTTATGCTTTTTCAACAATAAATTCGCCATAAGCATCACCACACTCAATGCCTTTTACTTGTGTGCATTTGTAATCATGAATTTTTGAGCCATCTTTACTAAATCCGTTATAAGCTAGTGACATAAAAGCAGAGCAAATGCCTCTAAGCATATATGCGCTTTTTTTAGATGATACACCCATAGTTACAACGTCTGACTCATAATAATCGTAGGCTCTAACAACCATTCGTTTGCCTGGTTCTAACTCTACAATTTCAGATTTTGCCCATCCAAAAGCAGTAAGTACAGCAAATGCTCCAGCTAAAGCATCTTCAGGAGTTTCAACCATTGGAGCAACAATAGCATTCCATTCTTCAGAAGTCATAATTCCGTTGCCTGTGAAATAACCGCATTCTTGACCTGCGTTAACAAGTAGATATTCAACAGAAGGAAGTAAATCAGGAGGAGCTTTCATTGTTAATCTTTCTGCAAAACCATTCCAAAAAGTAGTAGGCAACTGATTTACATAAACATTAAAACTTTCAATAAGCCCGTTTTTATTGCCAACAACTTTAATTTGCGACAAGTCTTCAATTATTTTATTTCTATTAATAGCCATAATATATTCCCCCTTTTTTAATTTTTAACAATTTTAAATAAAGTATAATCATCGCCTTTAACTAAACTTTTTTCTTCTCTTACTCCAAATGTTTTAATAGGTAATTCAAGAGATGAAGCAAACATAGCAGCAATATATCCTGTTCCAATATAGTTTACAGGTTTATCATATTTTCCCCATTTAGCAATCCAACCTTTTTCTACATGAGAATTTTCGGAAATTACTTCACCAGAATCAGATCCCATAAATTTTACTGTTAAAGTTCCAAGACCTATAGCAGAATAATATTGGCAAGCTAATTCTATTTTTTCTTTTACATCTGTAATGTTTTTTTGTTTATAATAACTTTGCAATACATTATAAAAGCTTTCACGAGCTACTTCATGTAGTAATTGAGTTTCGTCAGCATCAATTGCAAGTTGAGTATAAAGAGTGGTAAAGTGGTGACAATGGAATACTACTTGGTTCCCATTAATAAAGTGTCTTGAAGCTTTTTTATCATACTTTGCATCAAGTTCTAATTGTATACTTTTAAATACACTCATATTTTTACCTCCTAATTTAATTTTTAAATTCTTTTTCTAATTCTTTCATAGAGTTTTCAAACAACTCTACGTTTTCAGCAGAATCTACTTCATCTTCTGCTCTAATAGATGACATTTTAGTAAGTAATGTTAGCCTCATTTGAGCTTTCATTCCCCCTAAAGCATTTGCTTTTTCAAAAAATGACTTTAATTTTTCTCCCATAGTTAATTAATTTTTGAAACATTATTAAATTTTGGTATTTTTATACCCAACAAAAATATTCATAAAAAATTCAATTAGCCTCCTTTCTTGTTAATTTATTTATAATATAATTAAAAGTATTGTCACTTTGTTTATAGAAATGTATTTTTAACGATTTGTTTCCAATAATACCTTTAATCAAACATTTTTCTATAATATCTATTTTAAAAAAAGGTCTAGGGAATTTATCGTAGAGATATAATTCTCCGTCTTTTTTTATCATATTAACAAAGTCATAAGTAATGTCTTTATTAAAAACAAATTCTCTTATATATGATCCATCAAAGCAGTCCTCAATATTAATTATTTTTTCTATATTCATAATTATTTACAAATTTGAAGAATTGCTTTTACAAAATTATCTATTTCTTCCATAGTATTTAAGTGGGAAAAGCTTGCTCTCACACATCCATCTGGCGAGGTCCCTATATATTTATGAATTAAGGGGGCACAATGTAAGCCAGAACGAACAATTATGTTAAAACTATGCTCTAGTATATACGACACATCATCAGGAGACAAACCACTTATATTGAAAGCAAATATAGGGAGACGATTAGCCAAGTTTGTTTCTCCTATTATTGATATTGCAGGTATATCTTTCAAAGATTTGTATATGTGAAAAAAATATTCTTTTTTAATTTTTTTTAATCGTTCTAAATTATTTCTCAGTATATATTCTATTCCTGCACTTAAAGATACTATTCCAATTAAATTTAAAGTTCCAGCTTCAAGGTAAATAGGGTATATTTCAGGTTGAAAAAGATAGTCACTTTTTGTTCCAGTTCCTCCAGTTTTTAGAGGTTTTATGTCAATATTTTCATTTACAAATATTCCTCCTATACCAGGCAATCCAAACAAAGATTTATGTCCAGTGAAGCATAATATATCAATATCGCTTGCGTCAATGTCAATATTTCCTGCTGATTGAGAGACATCCAGTATTGTTATTAAATTATATTTTTTTGCAATAAGAGTAAGTTCTTTTATTTCAAAAAAGCTACCTGTAACATTTGAGCAATGATTAAGAATAATAGCTTTAGTATTTTTTTTAATTAAGTTATTAATGTTTTCCAAATTAATTTTTCCAGAAGTATCAGCCTCTAAATAAGATATTTCTATTTTTCCCTCTTTTTCAAGAGTTTTTAATGGTCTGATAACTGAATTATGTTCGGCTACAGAAGTAATCACATGAGCATTTTCTAAACTAATCCCTTTTATTGCAAGATTTAGTGATTCGGTTGCTCCAGAAGTAAAAGCAATTCTATTATAATTTTTAATATTGAATAGTGTCGCAATATTTTTTCTACATTTTGTAACAATGCTTTCACTATTATCTTCTGTATGGTTTGTATTTCTTAAGTAGTTATAAGGTGGCCTAGCAAGATAATCTATTACGGATACATTAACTTCCATAGGTTTAGGGAAAGATGTTGCTGCATTGTTTAAGTAAATCATGATAGATAGAGGTTTTTAATACAATTTTCGTTTACCATTAAAGAGATGCAATTAGTTGCATCTCTTTATAATTTAAAAACTTACCAAGTAATTTTATAGGTATGATTTTCTAATTGTTGAACATTGCCTGTTGTAATTCCAATCATTTCAAGAATTCCAAGCCAAACGCCAATGTATAAGTTTTCATCATATCCTGGAGCCGGAGCGTACATAATAATTTCGTTTTCTTTTTCGCTAATTATTTTTCGTTGAATAACATCATCTCCAGAATGACAATCTTTAAATCCATCCGCTTCAAATTTAACAAAATCAAGAGGAGTTTTAAGATGTTCAGGGAAGCCTGAAGTTCTTTTAATAGTTGGGTAAACTCTTTTCCCTAAGTCAATAATAGCTTCTTTCCCATCTTTAGAAGAATCCTTAAGAAGTTTCATAATGTGATCCCAAATCTTTACGTCATAAAACTCTTCTGGGTCAAGTTCAAGGTGGGTTAACCCTGTTTCCATTTCAAGATATTCATTTGCCTTTTGTAATAAATTGTCATTATTACTCATTAAAATCCCTGTAAGAGTTATAAACTTTCCTTTTATTTCAGCCATGGTTTTTTAGTTTTAAAGATTAATATAAAGTAAATTATTGTTTCTTCTTTTGAATATTATCATTTAATTTTTTTAATTCTTCGGCCTGTTTTGTTATTTCAATTTTTTGTTGATTAGCAAGTTCTATATTTTGGATCATCTCTTGTTCAAATTTTAACTCTTTTGTAATATCTTTTAAAAATAACAAGTATTTTGGTTTTTCTTTTTCAATAATTTCTCGAATAATGATTTCAGATATAAAAGAAGTTCCATCTTTTCTAAATGATTTTTCTCTTTTTTGAACCCCATCTTTCAATCTGTCAAGTTTTAATAATTTCAATATTTTGTTTATATTATTTCCTTTAAGTTCTTCATTAGAGTATCCGGTTAAATGATTAAAAGGGTTATTGTTAGTTTCGATTTCTCCATTTTGTTTGTTAATAAGTACAATAGCTAAAGGAGAGTTATTAAATATTGTTGTTATATTTTGCTCTTTTTCAATTAGTATTAACTGTTTTTTTTCAAGTTCTTCTTGAGTTGCAGATAGTTCTTCTAGGTTTTGGCGAAGTTCTTCTTCTTGAGCTTTTAGTTCTTCTGTTTTTGAATTTAATTCTATTTC
>Ga0154518_1076_pt1 | contig 13738 bp, 5 predicted proteins | sample RifGroE2_FD_105661 | JGI IMG/M metagenome (GOLD analysis project Ga0154518, IMG submission 105661) | Bacteroidetes bacterium GWE2_29_8 | reverse complement strand
TTGAATTTTTAGTCGTATTTCTGTTTGTTTTTTTCCCGCAATAAGGGCGGGGAAAGAGATGTTTTCATATACATTAAACTCTGGAAGTAAATGATGAAATTGGAATACAAATCCAATTTTTTTATTTCTAAAAGAAGACAATTCCTTATCTTTTATTTTATTAATATTTATATTATTTACGTGTATTTCTCCAGCATCAGGTTTGTCTAAAGAGCCAATAAGATTTAATAATGTTGTTTTACCTGCACCTGAAGCGCCAACTACAGCTACAACTTCTGCTTCTTTTATTTGAAGATTTATACCTTTTAAAACTTCTAAATTATTATATGCTTTACGTAAATTTTCTATTCTAATCATATTAACTAATAATGCTTAATGCTTTGTTTTCGCAAAGATAAGAAAATGAATTAACTTGGATGAAATTTAGAAAGGAATATTAAAAAAAGTCATAAACATACTTGCTTGCAGTTTCAAAAGTATTGTTTTTTAGATTTAATTGCCGTTTTTCAATAATTAAATTTTGGCTATTATATATTAAATTGAATTTGCTATTAATTTTTCCTCTATTATCATAACCAATTTCTTCTATTAAGTTCCCTGCTTCGTTATATTTGAAAGTGTTTCTCAATATATTATCTACTTTTTTTTCTAAAACATTCCCTTTTTTATCAAAAATATAACTAGTCGATTCGTCTATTTCGTTTTCAGAGCTATACATTACTTCCTCTATTTTGTTCCCTAAATTATCATATTTATATTTGTACTTCCAATTTACAGATTCGTCTGGATTAAGAAATATTAATTCAATTAGGTTTCCTTTTGTGTCATATTTGTACAATTCTTTTTGGTCAATCTTCCCGTCAGAAGTGAAACAAAGTATTTGAGTTTTATTATTTAGTTTATCATATCGTATTTGTGAGCTCCAATTTATTTTTCCATTTTCATTATACCTATATTCTTTAATCAAAAGATTATTTTCATATTTATAAATAGCTTTCCAACTGATTGTGTTTGTCTCTATATTATAAGATTCTTGCTCTATAAGTAAACCATCTTTATTATACTTATTAACTAATTGTAAAGCTTCAATCTTTTGTAAGCGTCCAGAGGTTTTATTAAATGAAAAACCTTGAACAATAGTTTTTGCTTCTTTTAATTTAATTGACTTAAAATAATTAATCTCATTTAGTTGCTTTTTTCTTTCGTTATTTATGGTTTGACTTTCAATGTCAAAAAAGAAAAAGATAAAAAAAATAAAAAAAAATACTTTCATTTTAAATGTAATCTATTTGTATGCCTTTTTAGTTAATAAAAATTCAAATATATAAAAAGTAAACAATTTTTGAACAGCAATAATAATATAAATATTTAAAATAGTTAAAATAAAAGATAAAAAAAATAAAAATTAATATTTTTGCTTAAAAAAAATCTCATTTTAATGGAATAAATATTAATTAGTTAATATTTTTTTTGCAAATTTCTATTTAAGGTATTTTTGGTTTAAAATATTATCTATTTCCAATTTTATTAACGGTATAATAAATAAATGCTTAATTTTACATAAAATTTAGCATTATTAATAATTATGGAAAATCAACAGCAAAATATTTATATTGATAGCAAGCATGTGCCTTTGCCCGAGAGGCTAAGACCGAAAAATATAGAAGAAATAATAGGGCAAAAACACCTAACTGGGGAAAATGGAATTTTGCTCAATATGCTAAAAACGGAAAATATTTGTTCTCTTATTTTATGGGGACCTCCTGGATCAGGAAAAACAACATTAGCAAATGTAATTTCTAAAAGATTAAATCGTCATATTTTTAATTTAAGTGCTATAAATTCTGGAGTAAAAGAAATAAGAGAAGTTATAGAAAAAAGTGCAACTCTTAATGGAAATGTGATTTTATTTATTGATGAAATTCACCGATTTAATAAAGCTCAACAAGACTCTTTACTTAGTGCGGTTGAAAAAGGAACTATAACTCTTATTGGTGCAACAACAGAAAACCCTTCTTTTGAAGTTATCTCACCTTTATTATCAAGGTGTCAAGTATATATACTAAATCCTATTGCCGAAGAAGATTTAGAATATCTAATAGATTTTGCTTTAGAGCATGATGAAATTCTATCTAAAAAAAATATAACAGTATCAGAAAAAGGGGCTTTAATAAAGCTTGCTGGAGGTGATGCCCGAAAGCTTTTAAATACATTAGAAATTGTTGTTAATAATTTATCTGACAAAGAAAAATGTATAAATGATGAAATAGTCCAAAGGATTATACAAAAGAAAATAGCCTTATATGATAAATCTGGAGAACAACACTATGATATAATATCTGCTTTTATTAAATCAATAAGAGGAAGCGATCCTGATGCAGCCGTATATTGGTTGGCACGAATGATTCTTGGAGGTGAAGATCCTAAGTTTATAGCAAGGCGTTTACTTATTTTGTCATCAGAAGATATTGGCAATGCAAATCCAACGGCTTTTGTTATGGCAAATGCTTGTTTTCAAGCTGTAAATGTTATTGGTTATCCAGAATGTGAAATTATTTTATCTCAAACAGCAGTTTATCTTGCAACATCAGAAAAAAGTAACTCTACTTATATGGCTATAAAAAAAGCCAAGCAATTTGCAATAAATAATCCAGAATTACCAGTTCCTCTACATTTGCGTAACTCTCCAACAAAACTAATGAAAGACTTAAACTATGGGAAAGATTACAAATATTCTCATGACTATTCAAATAATTTTGTAGAACAAAATTATTTACCAGATAAAGCCAATAATATATGTTTTTATAATCCAGGAAAAAATGTAAGAGAGAATGAAATGTTAAAGAGATTAAAACAATTATGGAAAAATAAATATAAAGATATATAAGAGGAGGATAGATAGCAGGGCTAGTCTTTTTTTCATAATTTTCTATAAACATCATTGAAATAGTTGCAAAAATTATGAGACTGGTTGCAAGGCAAAATTTATCATCAAAAGCTTCTACTCAAAATTCTTCATTATTCATACTAACCCTATTTTTTATATTTGTAACAGTATTGGATAAAGGAATCAATCTTGAAGTAATCGTCATTACAATATTGCCGTCTGTATTCTTATTATTATAAACTAAACCTAATTATAAACTCTGTATTTTTGAATAAAAAATATCACTTTTACAAGATTCAGGGGTTTCTTTTTTGATCTAGATCAAGGAATGATTATAGCTATCACTTTTTTTTGTTATATATATAACGATTTATTAAAACACCATTCAAACAATGGAAATATAACATGTTTATCCCATTAACAATAATACCCATGTTATTTTTCATTATGCCTATGATTAATTGGAATCATGGACAATTTGTTATTAATTGATATGCTGTCTGGACATCCAGTTATTATAATTGCATATAGTATACTTCTACTTGACAAATTTGCAACTCCTATTAAAATTACACTAATTACTCTAATCATTACATTTTAAGTATATATAACCAATATTGTATTTGAAGGAATGAATGAAAAAGAGTGGAATTATATTAAGCAAAAGTCAATATCAAAATGGATTATGACAAATTATTTCAAATATTGCAACCCTGACCCTTAAATTTTTATATCACGAATTGGTTATACTAATGAGCTAAATAACAATAATATTGTTGCCTTTAAATAAAACAATGAAAAATATGTGTAAGAAAATATAATTTAAACGAACTCATTAAATTCGGATACTCTAAAAAACAAATAGATTCTATTCAATGCAACATAAAATACATTAACGACAGGGCTTATATAAATAAATAGTTTTTTTATCTTGAAGTTTAAAAAAAAGTAACAACTAAATAAAATTTGAATTATATTTGTAAATTAATTTTTGTAATAAAAAATTACACTTTTGTAGTTTTTTTATTTTATATAGAATTCATCTTAAAACTATTGATATGAAAAAGATATTTGCTTTATTAACAATACTAAACATCCTTATTTTTGTTAATACATCAGCACAGTTAAAAGTTGACACAACAACAGCTAAGACAATGACCTCAGCACAATTTGCGAAGTATCTTGTGGATAATTTTTTTGCGGGAGAAGGCGTTGATATTTCAAATATTAAATTTACGGGTAAGTATACCGTAGCTATGTCTTCTTTTAGCAATGGAAATACTACAAATATAGGAATAGATAAAGGCGTAATTCTTTCTACAGGAAGAGTTCAAGATGCTATTGGTCCTAATAATATTGGAGGGAAAGGAACTACAAATGCTACTGCTGGTTATGCTCTTTTAACTTCCATGACAGGAGTGGCAACTAATGATGCTGCGGTTCTTGAATTTGATTTTATTCCTAGTTGTGACTCAATTAAATTTAAATATGTTTTTGGTTCTGAAGAATATATGGAATGGGTAAATTCTGCCTATAATGATGGATTTGGTTTTTTTATTACTGGTCCTAATCCTGCAGGAGGAAATTATTCTAATTACAATATCGCAAGAATACCAGGAACATCAACCGTTGTTACAATCAATAATTTAAATTTATATAAAAATGCATCCTATTATGTTGATAATGATAAGGGGACTACTATTCAATATGATGGATTTACAGATCCTATGTATGCATTAGCAAAAGTTGTCCCTAATCAAAAATATCATATAATTATAGCTATAGCTGATGCTGGAGATGCAATGTATGACTCGGGAGTATTGCTAGAAGCAGGTAGTTTTGGTTCTAAAATATACAGGATAAATGTTGTATCTACTGTTGGAAATACAAATAAAGCTATTGAGGGTTGTGCTAATGCTATAGTTAGTTTTAAACTTCCAAATCCTACTCTTGCGGATGTTGTTGTAAAATATACAATATCAGGTGATGCTATTTCTGGTGTTGATTATGTTGATTTTCCTGATAGCGTTATTATTAAAGCTGGTACAGATTCCGCAGGATTATTAATAGTGCCAATAAAAGATGCTTTAGTTGAGGGGACAGAATATATTAACTTTGAAGTACCTATTAATTATTGTGGAACAAATATCACATTTAAAGCTAAAGTTCCTATTACTGATTATATTGATGTTAATGCTTTGCCTTTTAATGACACTATATTACTAGGAGATAGTTCTTTTGTTAATATTAATGTTACAGGTGGAAGCACTCCATATACTTATACTTGGAATACTGGTCTTATAACCGATACTGCTGTTTATGTTAGTCCGACACAAACTACTACATATAATATAACAATAACAGATGCTTGTAATAATTCAATAAAAACAACTGCTGTTATAAAAGTTATAACTCCTTGTGATGTTGAAGCAGGAGCAAATAAATCTATATGTAAAGGAGATCAAGTTACTCTTACTGCAACAAGTTCTTCTGGAGGAACTTATAGTTGGTTAAATGCAGGAGTTGGAGCAACCGTAAACGTTAGCCCAACTATTACAACTACATATAAAGTAAGATTAATAAAAAATGATTGCACTAGTTATGATTCATTAGTTGTTACCGTTAATCCTCTTCCATCAGCAAATGCTGGAGCAGATAAAACAATACTAAAAGGAGCATCAACAAACCTTACTGCTACTGGAGGTGGAACTTATTTATGGAGTACTGCTCAAACTACTGCAACCATAACTGTTACTCCTACAATTACAACCACATACAAAGTTACTGTTACTTCTAATGGATGCTCTGCAACAGATGCTGTTGTAGTGACTGTACAGAATTTTACACTTAATGCTGGAGCTGACCAAACTATTTGTATAGGTCAGTCCGCAACATTAATAGTTACTGGTGCGGATACTTATAAATGGTCTACAAATGCAACTACTCCAACAATTACAGCTACTCCAACACTAACAACAACATATAAAGTTACAGGTACAAAGTCAGGAGCAACAGCAACTGACGATGTGGTAGTTTATGTTAATCCATTGCCAACTGTTAATCTAGGGACAGATAAATCAATATGTAAAGGAGAAACTGCAAGTCTTTCTATTACAGGAACTTTTTTCGTTACATGGAGTACAAATGATACGTCAAAAACAATTAGTGTTAAACCAAACTCTACAACTACATACAAAATCACTGCAACTGATACAAAAGGTTGCTCAAATACAGATGATATTATTGTTATAGTAAATAATGTACCTACTGCAAACGCTGGAGCAGATAAAACAATATTAAAAGGAGCATCTACAAACCTTACTGCTACCGGAGGTGGAACTTATTTATGGAGTACTTCTCAAACTGCTTCAACCATAACTGTCAACCCTACAATAACAACCACATACAAAGTTACAGTTACTTCTAACGGTTGTTCTGCAACAGATGCTGTAGTAGTAACAGTTCTAAATCTTACAACAAATGCCGGAACAAACCAAACTATTTGTATAGGCCAATCCGTAACATTAACAGCTACTGGTGCAGATACTTATAAATGGTCTACAAATGCAACTACAGCAACAATTACAGTGAGTCCAACACTAACAACAACATATAAAGTTACTGGTACAAAGTCAGGAGCAACAGCAACTGATGATGTGGTAGTTTATGTTAATACTCTGCCAACTGTTAATCTTGGTACTGATAAATCAATATGCAAAGGTGATATTACAAGTTTAAGTATTAGTGGTTCTTTTTCTGTTATCTGGAGCACAAATGATACATCTAAAACAATTAGTATTAAACCAAACGCTACAACTACATACAAAATCACTGCAACCGATACAAAAGGTTGTTCAAATACAGATGATATTATTGTTACAGTAAATAATGTACCTACTGCAAACGCTGGAGCAGATAAAACAATATTAAAAGGAGCATCTACAAACCTTACAGCTAACGGAGGTGGAACTTATTTATGGAGTACTTCACAAACTGCTTCAACCATAACTGTCAACCCTACAATAACAACCACATACAAAGTTACTGTTACTTCTAACGGTTGTTCTGCAACAGATGCTGTAGTAGTAACAGTTCTAAATCTTACAACAAACGCTGGAACAGACCAAACTATTTGTATAGGTCAAACCGCAACATTAACAGCTACTGGTGCGGATACTTATAAATGGTCTACAAATGCAACTACAGCAACAATTACAGTGAGCCCAACACTAACAACAACATATAAGGTTACTGGTACAAAGTCAGGAGCAACAGCAACTGATGATGTTGTAGTTTATGTTAATCCATTACCAATTGTTAACATTGGTACTGATAAATCAATATGCAAAGGAGATGTACAAGTGCTTAATGTAGATAATAGTTTTTCTGCTAAATGGAACTCTGGGCAAATAACAAATACAATATCCGTTAAGCCATCAATAACAACTAGCTATTCTGTAACAGTAACAGATAATAATGGTTGTACAGCCACTGATGGTATAAATATTATTGTAAATGATATTCCTAATGTTAATGCAGGGAATGATATAACTATTTTCAAAGGATCTACTACTACACTTACAGCAATAGGAAATGGATCTTTTATTTGGAATACTGCTCAAACAACTCCTTCAATTACAGTAAATCCATCGGTTACCAATACATATTTAGTAACATTAACTAAAAATAATTGTACTGCTTCTGATGCTGTAGTTGTTACAGTTGTAGATTTAAATATTAATGCAGGAACAGATAAAACAATATGTGCAGGAAGTTCTGTTATTTTAAGTGTTACTGGAGCTGATACGTATCAATGGACTATTGATAATGGACAACAAACATTGGGTAATTCAGTTACAGTTACACCTGTTGTAACAACAACTTATACTGTAACAGGATATAAAGAAGGTGCTTATGCTACTGACAATGTTATTGTTGTAGTAAACCAATTGCCATTTCCAAACCTTATTAATGATACTACAATAAATTATGGAGATAGCATAACAATAAAAGCAGAAAATAATGGAAGTGTGTATATATGGAATACTGGTCAAAATACAGCATCAATAATAGTTAACCCATCTATAGAAACCACATATTCAATTACAGTAATTGACTTAAATAATTGCATTGCAACGGACCAAGTTATTGTAAAAGTTAAATCTGCATTCTATATTTCTAAAATAATTGCATCAAGAGTTACTTGCGCCACAAGTCAGGATGCTTATGCTCAAGTATTTGTAATTGGAGGATATCCACCTCTGAAATATTTATGGTCAAATGGAGGAATAACAGAAAAAATTACAAATATCAGTTCTGGAAAGTATACCGTTACAGTTACAGATAGTCTTGGTTTTAAAGTGTCAAGGGAAGTCACAGTAATGGGACCAGGATTTGTCCCAATGCCTAATGTGTCAACTATTAGAATAACAAATACAACAGCCATGCTTAAATGGGAATTAATTCCTGATGCAACAAGTTATATGGTTCGTTATAGAAAAGTGGGGACAAATAGTTGGATATATGTAAATACTAATTCAACTAAAAGTTTTGTTACTGTTTATTACTTAACTTCTGGAACTGAATATGAATGGCAAATAAGGGTAATTGTTGATAATTCAAACTATTCTTGCTTTACTGAACCTATCAAATTTAAAACAATGGTTTCTCTAATATGTAATGCAATAAAAAATCCTAAAACAAAATCTATTTCTACTTCACGTGCAATAGCTACTTGGGAATATGATACAGTTGTAAATTATTTCTTTTTTAGATATAGAGTAAAGGGTACTGATACATGGAAATACATATATGCTAATGGCAATAGTTATCTTACTGTTTTAGCTGGATTAACACAAAATACAACATATGAATGGCAAATTAGGGCTTTTTGCTTAAATGGAGAGTATTCTGATTTTAGCCCAATAGTCGAATTTACAACTATAGATAAATGTTTAAATCCAAATAATACTTACGAAACATCAATAATATCTACAAGTGCAGTACTAAATTGGTCTCAAGGCGATGGTGTTATTTATAATTTAGTTAGATGGAGAGAAAAAGGGACAACAGACTGGCGTTATGCAAATGTTAGTAAAAATTTAATATCTGTCGGTTGTTCTGTTTGCAATGAAAATGATATGCTGAAACCTACAACTGTTTATGAATGGCAAATTAGAAGCTTTTGTAATGCAGAAGGAACATCCTACTCTGAATTTTCTCCAATAGACACATTTATAACTGCAAAATTACGATTGGCTATAAATGGGGCTAATAGCATATGCGAAGGAACAAGCACAATTTTAACTGAATTACAAAAAGGAAAATACTTATGGAATACAGGTGACACTAATGTTTCTATAAATGTATCTCCAACACAAAATACAACATACATTGTTACAATTACATTTGCAGGAATAACAGTTACAGATTCTAAAATAGTATATGTAAACTCTAAAATAGACGTTAATGCAGGAAATGATATGACTATATGTAATACTGATTCGGCTCACATTATTGTTACTGGTGCTACTAATTATGAATGGAGTCCTGGCTCTATGAAAGACAACATTACAGTTATGCCATTAAGAACTACAACTTATATTGTTACTGGTATTAGTGGGAATTGCTCTGGAACAGATGATGTTATTGTATTTGTAAACCAAAAACCTTATGCAGATGCAGGTGCAGATGTATTTGTGTGCGAAGGAAATTCTGTTGATTTAATTGCGACTGGTGGTAACTCATATTCTTGGAGTAATAATGTAATTACAGAAGCGAATAGAGTTAGTCCTACTAGCACTGCATATTATACTGTTACTGTTTCAAATGGAAACTGTTCAGCTTCAGATCAAGTTGTTATTGTTGTAGAACCATTTAACTATACAATTAGTGAGGATATATCTATATGTAACGGCGAAACAGTTACATTACAAGCTAATGGTGCTACTAATTATGAATGGTCAACGGGACAAAAAGCAAATTCAGTAGTTGTATCTCCTTCTCAAACAACAGAATATTTTGTAACAATAAAAAATTATGCAGGCTGTTCTAAAGTAGAAAGTATTACAGTTACAATAGGAAATAACCTTAATGTTAATGTGGGAAATGATACAACTATATGTAAAGGAGAACGCCTTACATTGAAAGCCGAAGCTGAAAATTCAACATCATTCCGTTGGAGTACAGGTTCTTTAAAACAGTCCATTACCGTGGCTCCTGTTGTAACAACAAATTATATGGTTACTGTTAAAGCGGGAGTTTGTGTTGGTACAAACATGATTGTTGTAAACATTGTTCAATGTAAAAATACAGAAACAGAAGAAACATTAAAAGAAAATAATGTTAATGTTAGTATATACCCAAACCCATCTTTAGATGGAATTATTAATATTGTAGTAGAAAACATAGATTCTCCTTTTAACATTACTATTATTGATGCTATTGGCAAAACCATACAAACAAAATATATTAAAGAAACCTTGAATACAGTTTCTTTCAATCTCCAAGACGTTGAAAACGGAATATACTTTATTAAAATTCAAAATAATAATTTCTCTAATACTTATAAAGCTATTATTAGAAGATAAAGATATTTTTATAAAAATTAACTTATAATGCATAATTGTGATATGTTCTTTTATTTAATCGAAAATATTCAACATTTTATAGTATGAAAAAACTTTTTACAATAACAGTATTTTTTGTTTTTAGTATTCATCTTTCTGCTCAATTAATAGTAGAGACTCCTCTTCCTCCTTCTGATGCTTACGCTGATTGGCTTGTTAGGAATGTATTAATTGGAGAAGGAATAGATGTTTCTAATGTTAAATTTACAGGAAAATTTTCTGCAACAACAGGAACTTCAATAGCAAAATTTACTACAGGTAGTTTAAAATCCACTAATTTGGGAATTAAAGAGGGAATCATTATGTCAACAGGGAATGTATTAGATGCAGTGGGGCCAAATAATTCGATGGGCAAATCTACTGATTGGGTAAAATCTGGAGATGATGATTTGAATGATTTAGTTAAACCTTATACAACAGTTGATGCTGCAGTATTAGAGTTTGATTTTGTGCCTTTATCTGAAAAATTTGAGTTCAAATATATTTTTGGTTCTGAAGAATATCCTGAATATGTGGGAACTGATTATAATGATGTTTTTGGTTTTTTTATAACTGGTCCAAATCCTGCTGGAGGAAATTATAATAAAAAAAATATTGCATTAATTCCTGGTACTAATATTTCTATAACAATGAATAATGTAAATAATTATTCATACTCTCAATATTACGTAGATAATACTAATGGAGCAACAATCCAATTTGATGGTTTTACAAAATTATTTACAGCAAGCGCAAATGTCATAAAAGGATCAACTTATCATGTTAAAATAGCTATTGCGGATGTTGGTGATGGAAGTTATGATTCTGGAATTTTTATAGAGGCAAATAGTTTTAATATTCCAGACACGATAACACGCATAATAAATAATGACATAACCATTTGTAAAGGTGATTCTGTCGTGTTAACAGCAAAAGGTGCAGAAAGCTATTCTTGGAGTAATGATGGTAAGAGCCCATCAACAATTGTTTTTCCAATGCAAACAACAAAATATTATGTTACAGGGACAAATAATACAATAATTACAATAGATAGTGTAACAATTTTTGTAAATGATGTAAAACCTTATTCTGAATTTATATTTGATAATAATCATATTTGTGCAGGAGATAATTATATTAATTTTAAAGCTATTGATCAAAATCCAGAAGGAACTACTTATTCATGGAATTTTGGAGATGGAATAACAGCTTTAGGAGATAGTATTAGTCATAAATATAACTATACAAATAATAATACTATAGTTAAGAAAATGCCAGTAAGTTTAATTTCAACTTTTAATGCTTGTTTTGATACATTTATTGATACTATTTATATTTACAACTTACCTATTGTAAATTTAGGAAATGATAAAACAATATTAAAAGATTCTTCGGTTGTACTAATTTCTACTGTAGGAGATTCTTATTTGTGGAGTAATAATGCAACAACTAGTTCTATTATGGTTTCACCAACAGAAACAACGACCTATACTGTTACTGTTTCTTATGGGATATGTTCAGCTAGTGATGCAGTTATTGTATATATTGAAAAAGACACTTTAAATATTGATACATATCTTTGTTTTAACAAAGATGTTTTTGCCTATGAATTGGTGCAAAAATTAGTTGGAAATGTTTGTGTGGTATTTGATAACGCAAAATACACAGGTGCTCACGGAGCAAAAGCAATTTTTTCGGGTACCACACCAATGGGAATTAACGATGGAATAATATTTAGCACTGGAGATGTTACTGGGGCGGCGGTGCAATCCAATCAAGCATATAGCGTCTCAAATAACACGTCTGGGGATCCCGACCTTGATATTTTAGCAAATCCTAAACAAACTTACGATGCAGCAACACTTGAGTTTAATTTTGTACCTTTATCTGATAGTATATTTTTTAATTATGTGTTTGGCTCAGAAGAGTATTATTCAGGTTTTGATGGTTATTCTAATTATGATTTATTTGCTCTATTTGTAAGTGGGCCAGGCCTAATTGGAAAACAAAATATCGCAACTATTCCTAGCACTTCAACATATATTAGCAAAGAAACTATTAATAGAACAACAAACAATCAATATTTTAATGATAATGACAATCGCAACCAAAATGCGTATAGAGGTTGGACCTCAATTTTTCGATCTGGTATAAAAGTTCAAATAGGACAAACATATTACGTTAAAATAGTTATAGCAGATGTAATGGATTATAATATAGACTCAGGAGTTCTACTTGCAGCAATGGATTGCTCTGAACCTCCTCCAAAATTTATGACAAGCGCATATTCGTCAAATACTTCAACAAATTATCAAAATATTTTTTATAAGGGATGTGAAAATATTATAATAAAAGCCAAAGCAGATAAAGCATTAAGCAAGGAAACAAATGTGTCAATAAGTTTAAGTGGTTCTGCTATTGAAGGAGTTGATTACACTATAGATACTATACCAATAAATATTCCAATAGGTAGTGATTCTGCTATTTTTATAATAACTCTTTTTAATGACAATATAAACAATAGTTATAAAACAATAAACATTAATTTTTATTCATCGGATTTTTATATTCCTTCTATTAATAATCTTATTATAAGTGATGCAAACCCAATTCAAATCAATTTAAATCAAGAGTACACGATAATTAAGGGAGATAGTATTACATTAACAACTAAAGGTGATTTTTATTTGTGGAGTAATAATGCAACAACTAATTCTATTATGGTTTCACCAACAGAAACAACGACCTATGCTGTTACAGTTTCTTATGGGACCTGTTATGCGGTTGATACCGTTATTGTGTTTGTAAATGAAGATGTTTCTGTAAAAGAAATAATATTGAATAATGCTATAATAAAAATTTATCCAAATCCTGTTAATGATGGAATTATTAATATTGTAGTAGAAAATATAGATTACCCGTTTAACATTACTATTGTTGATGCTATTGGCAAAACCATACAAACAAAACATATTAAAGAAACCTTGAATACAGTTTCTTTCAATCTCCAAGACGTTGAAAACGGAATATACTTTATTAAAATTCAAAATAATAATTTCTCTAATACTTACAAAGCAATAGTTAGGAGGTAGAGATATTTTTATAAAATTAATTGTGTTGCATAATTGAAATGTATTGAGACCGTTGTAATAATCACGATTCAATAATTTCGTTATTAAATCTCACTAATTTTTTAGATTTTGTTAATGATTTGAGTTCGTTGCAAGGCAAAATTTCATAAAAT
>Ga0154518_1194_pt2 | contig 13942 bp, 13 predicted proteins | sample RifGroE2_FD_105661 | JGI IMG/M metagenome (GOLD analysis project Ga0154518, IMG submission 105661) | Bacteroidetes bacterium GWE2_29_8 | reverse complement strand
ACCTGAAGCTTTAGTTAATATTAATGAAATTTTAGAAATATCTGACGGGATAATGATTGCCAGAGGTGATCTTGGCGTTGAAATGCCACCTCAACAAGTTCCTATAATACAAAATAAATTAATTCAACGCGCAAACCAATTTAATAAGCCTGTTATTGTTGCAACACAAATGCTTGAAAGCATGATTGAAAACTCCAGACCAACAAGAGCAGAAGTAACTGACGTGGCTGGAGCTTGTACTGCTGGAGCTGACGCGGTTATGTTGTCAGGAGAAACTGCTGTTGGTGCTTTCCCTTTGGAAACTGTTGAGTTTATGGATTCAATATTAAGAGAAACTGAGTCTTACTTGTTTTTTTCAACAGGTGGGAACTTTAGAACCTATGAAAAATTGGCTAATGATGAGTTAAATTTTGCAATAGGTAAATCCGTGTCTCAATTGGCCAAAGATTTAATGATTAGATGCATTATTGTAAAAACAAATTCTGGATACACCGCAAAGATGCTAGCTAGTGATCGTCCCTCTGCTCCAGTTATTGCTTTTACTTTTGATATAAACACATATAGAGAATTAAATTTAATATGGGGTGTTTATCCTTACTTGTTATCTGAAAAAAACAAAGAAAATTACATGGTACAAGGTGAGAAAATATTAAAAGATTTAAATCTCGCTCAAAAAGGAGACCACACAATTGTTATTTCTAGAGCAGGGAAAATAGACCTATATGCAAATATTATAGAAATCCATAAAATTAAATAAAAATTATCAGTATCAATCGCTTAAACTGTAAGTTTTCTCGAAATTTCTATTGCTTAATAAATTTAAGGATATCAATACTTTGTTGTTCGTTTATAAACTTTATGAAATAAACGCCAGCTTCTAATTCTTTTGTTTGCAAAGTTGTATTACCATCGAAATTACCATTGCTTATTGTTTGCCCTTGCAAATTGATTAATTCAAAATTAGTATTTGATTTGTCGCCTACCTTAACATCAATATGTAAATCAGACACCGTAGGGTTAGGGTAAATATTAATTGATGATGGAGAATTAGAAATTGATGATTGGGATTCTATTCCTACTATCCACATTTTAATAAAATCTTTCCATTGATCGGCCGCTTTATAAGCATTCACACTGCCTGCTGGCACACACAAAGCTATACTTTTAGGAACATTATCAAAAACACTCAATCCTAAACTTGGTGGCACTATTGCATTACAAGTAATAGATGTTAAACCTATACAACCAGAAAAAGCATAGTCTCTAATTGATGTAACCAAATTAGGTATAGTAATAGAAGTTAAACTAGTACATGCAACAAAAGCCCCTTCTCCAATTGATGTAACAGAATTAGGTATTGCAATATGGGTTAAACCTATACAACAATAAAAAGCAAAATTTCCAATTGATGTAATAGAATTAGGTATAATAACAGAAGTTTTAGTCTCTGGACATTGTATTAAAGTTTTGATATCTTTATCGTATAATACTCCATCTATTGCTGCATAATTAAGATTATCAATAGCTACATTAATAGAAGTTAATCCACTACAACCAATAAAAGCCCAATCTCCAATTAATGTAACCGAATTAGGTATTGTAATAGAAGTGAAACCTATACAATATCCAAAAGCACCTTTCCCAATTGATGTAACAGAATTAGGTATTGTAATAGAAGTTAAACCACTACAACCATAAAAAGCCCCTTCTCCAATTAATATAACAGAATTAGGGATAGTAATAGAAATTAAACTACTACAATCAACAAAAGCATAATCTCCAATTGATGTAACAGAATTAGATATTGTAATAGAAATTAAACTACTACAATCAACAAAAGCATAATCTCCAATTGATGTAACAGAACTACCTATAGTAACAGAAGTAAAACTTATGCAATTCATAAAAGTATATTCTCCAATTGATGTAACAAAATTAGGTATAATAATAGAAGTTAAACTACTACAATCAGAAAAAGCATAATCTCCAATTGATGTAACAAAATTAGGTATAATAATAGAAGTTAAACTACTACAATCAGAAAAAGCATAATCTCCAATTGATGTAACAGAATTAGGGATTGTAACAGAAGTTAAACTATTACAATCATTAAAAGTCCAATTTCCAATTGATGTAACAGAATAAGTTATGTTATAATAAGTAATTGTACTTGGAATAGTGATATTTCCAGAGTATTTTGATGCTTTTGATGTTACCCCTACAGTATTTGCAGATGTCATATTATAATTAATACCATCAACAGTGAAATCTTGAGCTGATACATTTATTGCAAATAAAGCAATTAATAAAATAGTAAAGAATTTCTGCATAATTTAATAAATTGAAAAAGTTTGCAATTAAAATAATATAGCGGCATAAAAATACATCTATATTTCAATATAATAATGAAAATGTTTATTTTTTTTTAATGTTTAATATTTTTTGGTGAGAAATATTTAAGATGTTTTTCAAATATTATCACCTCGTCAGATTCTTGTACATATTAAAAAAAACATAAGCAAAAAAAATTAGAAGAAAAAATATTTGAGAAATAAAATTTCTAGTAATAAATAAATTCTATGGCTTAAAAATAAGTAGTTGTGTATGTTTTTTCTATTTTTACTAAAACTTTTGGGTGACAATGAAAATATTTGGAATATTGTAAATGTTTTGAAAAAAAATTATATTTGCCAATTGTAAAGTAAGACTATTTTGTAAAATATTAAAAATTTAAAAATTATGATTTCAAATTTTAAGATTAATGTTAATGAGCAAAAGAATATTCTGTACATTTATTTAGATGGCTATTTCAGGTCTGAAGAAATTAAGAAGGTCGTTGAACAAATAAATATTGATTTAATAAAACTAAAACCAGGTTTTGATATCATTAATGATATTAGAAAATTTAAGCCAGGGAAACCAGAAGATGCTTTAAACATAAAAAAAGTGCAGGAATTTTTAAAATCAAAAGGAGCAAATAGAGTTGTAAGAATAGTTGAAAAAAACACGGGTCTGAATGTTGGTGCTTTACAATTTAAAAGACTTTCTGCTGAGTTAGGTTATGATGCGGTTGAAGTGGAAAGTTTGGAAGAAGCGGAAGAATATTTGTTAAATAAATAATTAAGCAATAAAAATGCTTTTTAGAAAATAAATTTTACATGAAAAAATTATTATTATTGGGAGACGATGCTATTGCTCAAGCAGCATTAGATGCTGGTATATCAGGAATATATGCTTATCCTGGCACTCCTTCTACAGAGATAACTGAATACGTTCATAATTCACTTTATGCAAAGCAAAATAACGTAAGGTCTAACTGGTCTACAAATGAAAAAACAGCAATGGAAAGTGCGTTAGGAATGTCCTATTCGGGCAAGCGGGCTATGGTTTGTATGAAGCACGTAGGACTTAATGTTGCGGCCGATGCTTTTATTAATTCTGCAATAACTGGAGTTAATGGTGGTTTGATTGTTGTCGTTGCTGATGACCCGTCAATGCATTCATCTCAAAATGAGCAGGACTCAAGATTTTATGCTAAATTTTCATTTATACCTTGTTTGGAACCTTCTAATCAACAAGAGGCTTATGACATGGTTATTTATGGATTTGAGCTTTCAGAAAAATACCAGGTGCCAGTAATGTTAAGAATAACAACTCGTTTGGCTCATTCTCGTTCTGATGTAAAAAGAATAGATACAATTCGTAATCAAAACGATTTGAGTTTACCTAAAAATTTGAAACAATTTATTTTACTTCCTGCTATAGCAAAAGTAAGATATAGAGAATTATTGGCTAATCAAATCAAATTTGAGAGAGAATCTTTAGATTCTGGTTATAACTTATATAAAGAAGGAACTGATAATTCTTTGGGAATTATAACGTCAGGTATTGCATATAATTACCTGTTAGAAAATTTTGAGGATAGAAATATTCCATTTAATGTGTTAAAAATAGCACAATACCCAGTTCCTGTATCTTTGTTAGAAAAAGTAGTTAAGAGTTCTGATAAGATATTGGTTTTAGAAGAGGGGTATCCAATAATAGAAGAAATGCTAAGAGGAAGTTTGAATAATGGAGGAAATATACAAGGTCGTTTGGATGGTACCGTCCCAAGAGATGGAGAGCTTAATCCTAATATTGTTGCTTTAGCTTTAAATATTCCTATAGTTGAAACAGAGTCTGTTTCGGATATTGTTCTTCAAAGACCTCCATCTTTATGTGTTGGGTGTCCTCATATAGATACATATAATGCTTTAAATGAGACTTTGTTAAACCTTTCAAAAGGTCGAGTTTTCTCGGATATAGGTTGTTACACTTTAGGTGCTTTGCCTCCTTATAATGCAATAAATAGTTGTGTTGATATGGGAGCTTCAATAACAATGGCAAAAGGTGCGGCAGATGCTGGTTTGCATCCTTCTGTAGCTGTAATAGGAGATTCTACATTTACTCATTCGGGTATGACTGGATTGCTTGATTGCATTAATGATAATTCTGCCGTAACTATTTTTATATTAGATAATGAAACTACAGCAATGACTGGAGGACAGAAATCTTCTGCAAATGGTAAAATAGAAAATATATGTATTGGTTTGGGATTAGATAAGGAGCATATACGTGTTATTAAACCTTTAAAAAATAAGCATGAAGAAAATGTTAAGGTTATCACAGAAGAACTAAATTATAAAGGGACATCAGTTATTATTGCTAAAAGAGAATGTATTCAAACTTTAAATAAAAGAATGCGAGAAAAATTCAAAAATAAAAACAAGTAGAATAAATAGATTTAATTATTTGAATATAAGCAATTAGAATTTAAAAAAAATAAATAAAATGAAAAAAGATATTATACTTGCAGGCGTAGGAGGTCAAGGAATTGTTTCAATAGCAACAGTTATTGGTTATGCAGCTATTCAATCTGGATTGTATTTAAAACAAGCGGAAGTACATGGTATGAGTCAAAGGGGTGGAGATGTGCAATCAAATCTACGTATTTCTGATAAAGAAATTGCATCAGACATAATTCAAATGGGTAAAGCTGATATTATAATTTCAATAGAACCTATGGAGGCTTTAAGATATGTGAATTATTTAAGTAAGGATGCGTGGATAATTTCTAACACAACTCCATTTATAAATATACCTGATTACCCAGATATTAACAATATCATAAAAGAAATTAAAAAAAGAAAAAATCATATATTGATAGATGCAGACAATATGGCTAAAGAGATAAACTCTCCAAAATCTGCAAACATAATTATGCTGGGAGCATCAAGTCAATATTTAGGCATTTCTTATGAAAAGCTAGAAGAAGCTATTGGATTTATATTTAATAAGAAGGGCGCAGAAGTTGTTCAGCAAAATATATTAGCTCTTAAAACTGGTTTTGATTTCTCTGTTAATTACAATAAAAGTAGTCATTAATTAAATTTATTTTTTGAAACGAATACTAATTATTAGATTTAGTTCTATTGGAGATATTGTATTAACTACACCTGTTATTAGATGTATTAAAACACAAATGCCAGAAACAGAAATACATTTTTTAACAAAAAAATGCTTTGCTGAAGTTCTTCAGAATAATCCATATATTGACAACTTATATTATCTAGAAAGTTCTATACTTAAAACAATAATGAAAGTAAGTGCTTTTAATTATGACATTATTATAGATTTACATTCAAACTTTAGAACAAATTTAATAAAATTATTAGCCAATAAACCTTCTTATTCTTTTAACAAAAAAAATATTTACAAATGGTTATTGGTAAATTTTAAAATAGACTTGTTGCCAGATATACATATTGTTGACCGGTATTTAAATACTGCAAAAAAAATAGGTATTACAAATGACAATAAAGGACTTGACTTTTTTACTTCAACAGATGTATTACCTTTAGAAAAACTAGGAATAAAGGAAATTGGTAATTACGTGGCTTTTGTAATTGGAGCTAAGCATAACACAAAAGCATTGTCAATTACTAAAATCATTGATATTATTAATGAAATAGCAAAATCAGTCGTATTGATTGGTGGAAAAGACGATGCTGAAAAAGCAAATAATATTATTAAAAATACTTCTAACAAAAATGTGTTTAATGCAGTTGGAACGATGTCAATACAAGAATCAGCATTATTTATAAAAAATGCTGATGTTGTTATTACTCATGATACTGGATTTATGCATATAGCTGCTGCTTTTAATAAAAAAATAATTTCAATATGGGGTAGCACTGTTCCTAAATTTGGAATGTATCCATATATGCCTCAGAATAAAGAATTAGTTACAATAATAGAACAAAAAGAATTGAAGTGTCGCCCTTGTTCTAAAATTGGATTTAAAGAATGCCCAAAGAAACATTTTGACTGCATGAATAAAATTAATGCAGAGGATATATATAAGCTTGCTAATAAATAGTTTGTTAATTTATAACGACGTAGATTATGAAAAAAATAATTATATTTGGAATGGGCGATTTCGCTAGGTTTGTTCATTATTATTTTACAGAGGTAGCAAATGAAACCGTAGTTGGATTCACTGTAGATAAAGATTGCCTTAAAACTGATAGTTTTTTAGGCTTACCTGTTATCCCTTTTGAAGATATAAATACAATGTTTCCTCCTGATAATTATAAAATATTTATAGCGTTAGCATATAAAGAGCTAAATAGAAATAGAGAAAAAAAATATAAAGAAGCTAAGCTAAAGGGATATAAATTTGCTAGTTTTATTCATCCTACTGCAATTATTGCTAAAAATGCAAAACTAGGAGACAATTTGTTAATATTAGAAAATAACATAATACAGCCTTTTGTTAAAGTTGGAAATAATGTTATAATGTGGGGTAGCGATTTTATTGGACATGACAGTATTATAGAAGATAATTGTTTCTTATCAATAAATGTTATTATTGGAGGTTATGTAAAAATTTCTGCTAATTCTTTTCTTGGGTTAAATTCAACAATAAAGAACACTGTAAATGTAGGCAAATTCAATATAATAGGAGCCTCTGCTGTTATATTAAAAGATACTAATGATTATGCTGTGTATAAAAGCAAAAATACAGAAATGCTTGATTTGCCAAGTAATGAGGTAGAAAACCGTTTGATTTAATTTTTATATCATAGTTCCTAAATTCTCTAGCTATAATTAAAGTTTTTATTATATTGAATAATAAATTATCGAAAGCAAAACAACATGAATAAATTAAAAGTTATTATAACTGGAGCAACTGGAATGGTTGGAGAAGGTGTTCTTTACGAATGTTTGCAACATCCAAATGTAGAAAAAGTTTTGGTTATAACCCGCAAATCATGTGGCTATTCGCATTTAAAACTAACTGAAATAATCCACAGTGATTTCTCTGACATTTCAATGCTTAGTGATAGGCTAACAGATTATAATGCCTGTTACTTTTGTCTTGGGAATACTTCATTAGGGAAAAGCGAATCCGAATACACAAAATTAACTTATACGCTCACCATTAATTTTGCCTCAACACTTGCAAAGCTAAACCACAATATGACTTTTTGTTACATATCCGGTGCTGGAACAGATAGTAGCGAAAAAGGACGAAGTATGTGGGCAAGAGTAAAAGGTAAAACCGAAAATGATTTGATGAAACTTCCATTTAAGAAGGTATATAATTTGCGTCCTGCTGGAATCGAACCTTTTCTTCCTTTAAAGCCTTCGCAAACTTACTATAAAACTTATAAATATTTTGGATGGCTTTTTTTATTAATGAAAAATATTATGCCTAATTATGTCGTAGCATTAAAGGATATTGCTGCTGCTATGATTAATGCCTCATTAACTGGATATCATAAATCTATTTTAGAGGTAAAAGACATTAAAATATTGGCAAAAGCTAACATGGCAAAATGAAGAAAATTATGTACATAGCAGTAACCATAATAATTATATTTTCAACCGTAGCAATACTCATTTTGCAACAAGCTAAGTTTGGAAAACTACCTTCAGGAAAACGTCTGGAGAGAATAAAAAAATCACCAAATTACAAAAATGGTTCGTTTCAAAATCAGAGTTTTACCCCTATTATGGCAGAAGATGTTAGTTACTTGTCTGTTGCCAAAGAATTCATTTTTGGAAAAAGAGATAGAATCAAACCAATAGAATCAATACCATCAATAAAAACAGACCTAATACATTTGGACAAAAATAAAGACATTTTGGTGTGGTTTGGGCATTCTTCTTATTTTATTCAAATTGATGGTAAACGAATTTTGGTTGACCCTGTTCTAAGTGATCATGCTTCGCCTTTTTCTTTTTCCATTAAAGCATTTAAAGGGACTAATCCTTACTCAACTGATGATATTCCTGAAATAGATTATCTCTTTATCTCTCATGACCATTGGGATCATCTAGATTATGAAACAATCAAAAAGCTGAAGCCAAAAATTAAAAAAATAATTTGTGCGCTTGGTATAGGAGAACATTTTGAATATTGGGGATTTTGCAAAGATTCTATTATAGAAATGGATTGGAATGAACATGTTACTTTGGATTCAGGTTTTGTTGTAAATGCAACTCCAGCAAGGCACTTCTCTGGGCGTGGGTTAAAACGTAATAAAACTCTGTGGACTTCTTTTGTTTTTCAAACACCAACAATGAAAATATTTATGAGTGGTGATGGCGGATATGATAAACACTTTGCTGAAATCGGAAAAACTTTTGGACCTATTGACTTAGCTATTTTCGAAAACGGGCAATACAACAAAAACTGGAAATATATTCACCTATTGCCTGATGACCTCTTAAAAGCATTTTATGATTTAAATGCCAAACGTTTGTTTTCAATTCATTCTTCTAAATTTGCATTAGGTAATCATTCTTGGGATGAGCCGTTTATGAAAATATCTGCTAATAGCAAAGAGCTAAATATTCCATTAATAACTCCAATGATAGGCGAGCAAGTGAACCTAAAAGATACAACTCAAAAGTTTTCGGAATGGTGGCAAAATATTAAGTAATCATATTGTATTTTTTTTATCTTTATAAAATCTTTACATCTTTAGTGCTTTTCTTAATATTCTATTTATAGCTTACTACCTAACTTTGCGCTCAATATAATTTCAATATTTATGAGTCAAAGTAATTTTAGTTTATCACATTTAAAAAAAATCATTTTTGGGAAAGCAAGAGACATCACAGATGCGTCAACTTTTAGCAAAATATCTTTAGTTGCTTTTTTTGCATGGGTTGGTCTTGGGGCTGACCCTTTATCTTCCTCTTGTTATGGTCCTGAAGAAATTTACAGAAACTTATCTGGGCATACAAATCTATCTTTAATTGTAGGATTAATAACTATAATAACAATATTTGTTATTAGTACAAGTTATATTCAAATAATTAAATTGTTTCCAAATGGAGGAGGTGGATATTTAGTTGCAAGTCGTTTAATTTCTCCTACAGTTGGAATGATTTCTGGGAGTGCATTACTTATTGACTATATTCTTACTATTACTTTGTCAATATCAAGTGGAGCTGATGCAATATTCAGTTTTTTGCCAGAATCTTATCATGCTTTTAAGCTTAGTTTTGCAATAATGGGTTTGTTTTTATTAGTAATATTAAATTTGCGTGGTGTTCGAGAGTCTGTAATGACTCTTACCCCTATTTTTATAATATTTGTTGCAACTCACATATTCTTAATTGTATATGTCATTTTTAACCATTTACCTCAAACTGCGCATGTTGTTCAAAGTACTAGTAATGAGTTTAATAATTCAGTGTCTCAATTAGGCATTTTGGGTACAATTGCTTTAATTTTTAGAGCGTACAGTCTAGGAGCTGGAACATATACGGGTATTGAAGCTGTAAGTAATGGAATTCCAAACTTACGTGAACCAAAAGTCAAAACGGCTTTAAAAACAATGAGATATCTGTCAATTTCATTGGCTATTGCTGTTTTGGGATTAATGATTTCTTACTATTTATTAGATGTGAAATTTATAACTGGAAAGACTTTAAATGCTGTATTAGTTGACAAAGCTACATTTAATTGGAACCCTTTTATTGCTAAAATATTTACATTTACTATTTTAATCTCTGAAGCTGCAATATTATTTGTTGCTGCACAAACGGGATTTTTAGATGGACCTCGTATTATGTCTAATATGGCTGATGACAACTGGTTGCCTCGTAGGTTTATGTCGCTTAGTGACCGTTTAGTTTCTCAAAATGGAATTTTGATAATGGGCTTTGCCGCTCTAATTATTCTTATTATTTCAAAAGGCAATGTTTCAATTCTTGTTATTCTTTATAGTATTAATGTTTTTATCACATTTTCTTTATCTCAATTGGGTATGGTTAGGCATTGGTATTATGCAAGAAAAAACGAGAAGAAATGGTTCCGAAAGTTATTGATTAATGGCGTTGGACTCATTCTTACTCTATTTATTTTATTTACAGTTACTATAATAAAATTTAGTGAAGGTGGATGGTTAACTTTATTAATAACTGGAATAGTTGTAACATTTGCTATTATTATAAAAATACATTATAATAATATTGCTAGAAAAATAATAAATACTCAACGTAAATTAAATCCAAAAATGAATGAAATTATTTCTATTTTAAAAGTAAATAAATCAAAAGACATAGATTATCCTGCTTATGATAAAAATAATCCAACCGCAGTAATTTTGGTTAATGGTTATAGTGGAATTGGGTTATATTCATTTTTCTATTTTATTTCTTCTTTTCATGGGATTTATAAAAACATCATTTTCCTTCAAATAGGGTTAGTTAATACTCATAGCTCTAAAAGTATTGATGATGTTGAAAAAATGAACGAAACAATATTGGGTGATCTTAATAAATATGTGTATTTAGCAAAACTTCTTGGGTTTAATGCTGAGCACAGAAGCGCTATAGGAACAAACATTGTTGAAGAAATAGAAAAAATAACACCAAGCATTTTACTCCAATACCCAAACACTATATTTATAGGAGGACAACTTATTTTTAAAGGAATTTATAGATTAACTAAAATTCTTCACAATTATACAATTTTTGAAATTCAACGAAAATTATATCAAATGGGTGTTACTACAATTGTTATTCCCGTTTCACTTGACGAAATAGATCCTTTATTAAACAAAATTAAGGCCTCAGATGGTGATAATATTAAAATAAAATACTTTGAACAAACATAGATAATAATGGAAAAACTAATTGAAGATTTAATAATACGTCTCGAAAGGGAATCTAAATATTATGAAATGCAGATTCTTGATAAAAAAAAAGAAAAAAACACAAAAATAATTCTATTTTTGTCAGGGAAAATAACATCTCTAACTTTATGTATTAATGAATTAAAACGATTGATAAATTATCGTAAAGGTTTGTAAAATATTATGACCATTTTTTATAAAATTAAAAGTAAACCTTCTCAGTATTTTGTTAGCGTTATTTCTATAATTATAACATCATTTATTTGTTATATTATTTCTGACTATCTTGGTTATAAATCAATTGCTTTAGTTCTGTTATTAATTGTTTCTTTATTGGCTATTGTATTTGATTTCGCTTCTGTTTTAATAGCGGCTATATTGAGTGCCTTGATATGGGATTATTTTTTTATACCTCCTCATTACACTCTCCATGTAGATACAACAGAAGACGCTTTAATGCTTATTATGTATTTTATTATAGCCCTAGTCAATGGAGTGTTAACAACAAAAATTAGAAAAATAGAAAAAATTACTCAATTAAAGGAAGAAAAATTGAAATCAATTAAATTGTACAACACTCTTCTGGATTCTATTTCTCACGAATTGCGTACTCCTATTTCTTCAATCTATGGTTCAACAGATAATCTATTAAACAATCAAAAAAACTTAACAGAAGAGAATAAAGTCAATCTTATTACAGAAATCCATAAAGCATCAGAAAGATTAAATCGACTTGTTGGAAATCTCCTTAACATTTCAAGGCTTGAGTCTGGGAACATAAAAATAAAAAAAGATTGGTGTAATGTTAATGAACTAATATCTGTTGTGATTAGTTCATTAGAACAAGAATTAAAAAAACACAAAGTTGAAATCCTAATTGACGAGCAATTCCCTTTACTAAAATTAGATTATGGATTAATCGAACAGGTTGTAATAAATATAATTTATAATGCATCAATTTATACCGCAGAAAACACAACCATTAAATGTGAAATAAAAATAGAAAACTACAATTTTATAATATTGATATCTGACAATGGCTGTGGGATTTCAGAAGATGAGATAGGCAAAATATTTGATAAATTTTATAGAATAAAAAGAACTTCTACAAATGGGAATGGGTTAGGCCTGTCTATTGCTAAAGGATTTATTGAAGCTCATAATGGAAAGATAAAAGCTTTTAATAATGAATTGAAAGGATTATCTTTTGAGATTAGAATCCCTTTAATAAGTAACGAAATAATGAATTTAAATACTATAAAAAATGAGCAATAGTTCTATACTTGTTATTGATGATGAAGTGCAGATTCGTAAGCTTTTAGAAATAACTTTGTCTTCCAACAATTTTAATGTAACAGAAGCTATAGATGGTAAAAGTGGTTTGTTGACTGCCGCCAATCATCCACCCGATTTAATTATATTAGATTTAGGATTACCTGATATTGATGGGCAAAATGTATTAAAAAATCTAAGAGAATGGTATTTAAATCCTATTATTGTTTTATCTGTTAGAAATTCCGAACTAGATATTATAACAGCTCTTGACAATGGTGCTAATGACTATTTAGTAAAACCTTTTCGCACAGGAGAGTTGTTAGCAAGAATCCGCACAGCTTTAAGATTGTCGCAATCATTCACAACTTCGGCAGTCTTTGAATTTGAAAATATTAAAATTGATTTTGCTAATCATTTAGTCAAAAAAAATGATGAAATAGTTAAACTAACAACAACAGAGTTTTCATTATTGGGTTTATTAGTTAAAAATGAAGGAAGAGTTCTAACTCATAGTTTCATCTTAAAAGAAATATGGGGGGTAAGTTATGTTGAACAAACTCAATATTTAAGAGTTTTTATTGCTCAACTAAGAAAAAAAATAGAAGATAACCCTAACCAACCAAAATTTATAAAAACAGAATCTCGAATTGGCTATCGCTTCATTTCTTAAACAACAACATTTTTTTGAAAATTTCTATTAACTAGTAAGATTTTCTGGGTTGGTGTTATTGAAAAGGTGAATATAGTGGATGTGTCTCGTTCTAAAATAGGTTTACACAAAAAATAGAATTATGAAGAAAGGTTGTATGTCTTAGACAAGGCAAGCTCTGTCTCTACGTTATGTTTTTATTCATTTATATATCATACTTAATTTATAGCATTTACTAAAGAGTGTTCAATAAACTGTGTCGAAAAAAGTTATTATTTTTGACACAGTTTATTGAACACTCTCACACAGTTTGTTGAACACTCCCTTTTACTGAAAAAAAGGTTGGGGTGACCTTAGGGTAACTTTAGGGTGAAGTAAAGGTGAAGTAAAGGCGAAGTAATAGCATATAACGCAATGAAAATTAGCAAGTTAAGTGTTTTGATTTATTGTATTGATTATTAAGTTGTTATGAAAAATACAAAAGATTGATAATAATGAAAAATAGTTTTAAGTATTTTATCTAAAATTAAGGAGCAATGTTGGTAATTAATGCAATTATAGAAAAATCAATAAACAAAACTATTGTTAAGTTGGTTTTATAAATAAACAAAAGAAATTGAATTGAAAAGATCTAGCACAAAATCCCAAATTTCAAACAACTCTCTTTAATGAACAATCTGGGATTATATTAGCCAATGTATACGCTCTTTTGGTTATGAAAATGAATGGTTGGGAGTAACACGGCAGGCTTATTATAAGGATTTTTTAAGATAGTTTGAAATCAGTTTTAGAGAAATAGTTTATACTAAAAGAGGTTCTTAAA
>Ga0154518_1056_pt3 | contig 14213 bp, 10 predicted proteins | sample RifGroE2_FD_105661 | JGI IMG/M metagenome (GOLD analysis project Ga0154518, IMG submission 105661) | Bacteroidetes bacterium GWE2_29_8 | reverse complement strand
ACGAACCGCCGTATGCCGAACGGCACGTACGGTGGTGTGAGAGGTCGGGGAGGGAATTAATCCCTCGCCTCCTACTCGATTTTTAATAAGCAAATTGCTTATTTTGAAATTATTGCTTGTTTTTGTCACGATTTTGTGCTTAAATTTGTAAAAAAAAACGTTGTTAATTATGGAAACAGAAACTAAACACATAAACTTATCCTATTTAAGTCAAATATCAGGAGGTAGTAAAGATTTTGAACTAGAAATGATGCAGATGTTTATTGATCAAATCCCAGATGCTATAACTAATTTAGGCATTGCTGTGGATAGCAAAGATTGGGATCGAGTTAGAGCTATATCTCATAAGGCAAAATCATCTGTTGGCATATTTGGTATGAATGAAATCAAAGATAATTTATTTTTTATTGAAAAAAATGCCAAGGAATTAAGTAATCTTGATGAAATCAAAACCGTTTTTGACAAGACCAAAAAACTTATAGATGAAGCAATGGAAGAATTGAAAAATCAAATCAATAGTTGATAGATTATATACTTATAAATGATTAATTATTATTAACTCTAAAATTGTTGTTGTGTTTCTTTTATAAAATTGCAAAATAAATCTAATATTACTAGATTTGTCGTCATTTTATAAAAATAAATTAAATCTATGGGTAAATTATTTGACCAATTATTAGAGGATGTAAGAATAAAAGAGGGCTTAAAAGCTTGTATAAATTGTGGAACGTGTACTGCTATTTGTCCTGCTGCAAGTTTTTATGATTATGATCCACGTTATATTATAAATGAAGTTCAGAGTAGGGATGATGAGAGAATAGAGAATCTCTTAAAGGGAGAAAAAATATGGTATTGTGGAGAGTGTATGTCTTGCAAGACAAGATGTCCACGCGATAATACTCCAGGGCTTATAATTACTGTTTTGAGAGCTATTTCTCAAGATAAAGGATATTTTATAGAATCAGAAAAGGGACGCCAACAATTTGCTATAAAAAGAACTGTTGGAGAATGGATATTAAAATATGGATATTGCACATATATGGAGGGTGCAGGTACAGATCTGTTTCCAGAGCAAGGTCCTATTTGGGATTGGAGGCAAGATAATTGGCGAGAAGTTATAGACCAATTAGGTGGTAATTGTGATGGAGATGGGCCTGGTATATTAAGAAAAGTTCCAGAAGAAAGTTTAAATGAACTAAGAGCCATATTTGAAGTAACTGGAGCAATGAAACGTTTCCAAACTATAGAGGATTATTCAAGAAATGCAGCAAAAGAAGACGATATTGAGTTTAAGGACACAGGCATAGACAATAAATATTTTGAAACTGTATATAAAGACGTCAAAAAAAATCATTATTTAGACACTATCCAATAAAGTTTGTAAACTAAAAAGTTTACTTATTATTTTAACTAGTTGCAAAAATAATTAAAAATTGATTAAGAATAATACTCCGAGACCGTTGCAAGGCAAAATTTCATGCTGCAAATATACAAAAATATTTAACACAAACAACTGTTTGTTAATAATTTATGTAATTATTTTATGAAATTTTGCCTTGCAACGGTCTCAACTAGTGTGTTCTGTGTTTTTTTATAAGATTCTGTTTAATTCAATATATTATTTTATGTTTTGCCCTGCAATGCTTTATCTGTGGTTAAACATTATTATTTCCCTATACAGAAATTGGCAAATATGTTTTCGAGTAAATTTTCAGTAGATATAGTTCCTGTAATTTCACCTAGATAATGTATTGCAGAGCGAATATCAATATTGACGAGGTCAGTTGTTAGCCCATTATTTAAAGCATTTAAAGCATTCTTTAGATAATTTAAACTCTTTAATAGATTTTCAGCTTGTCTTGCATTTGAAATAATAATTTCATTTTCTATAGAAATGTCTCCAATAGTAATTTTAAAAAGTATTTCTTTTAGTTTATCTATGTTTATTTGTTTTTTTGCAGAAATTTCAATTAAATTTTTGTTTTGATAAATTATTTGCGGTATATTAACTTTACCATTAATTTTATCAATTTTATTAATAATAAAGACGTATTCTGGTTTTAATAAGTTTATAGTATCATTGCAAAAGTAGTTAATGTCATTTAAAAATTGATTAGCATTTTCTTCATTAATATTTTCTGCATCAAAAAGACATATAATTATTCTTGCTTCATTAATTTTTTTATAAGTTCGACCTATTCCTTCTTTTTCTATTTCATCATTAGTTTCTCTGATTCCAGCAGTATCAATCAATCTAAATTTTATACCTTTTAATGTAATTATTTCTTCTATAGTATCGCGTGTAGTTCCAGGTTGGGCGGAGACTATAGCTCTTTCTTCATTAATAAGAGTATTCAATAGTGTTGATTTTCCAACATTTGGGTGCCCAGCAATAGCCACTGGTACTCCATTTTTTATAGCATTACCTAAAATAAAAGAAGAATGAAGCTTTTCAACTTTAGATATTAATAGTTCAATTAGTTCAACAAACTTTTTTCTATCAGCAAATTCCACATCTTCCTCTCCAAAATCAAGTTCTAGTTCCATTAATGAAGCAAAATTTATAAGTTCTATTCGTAATGATTTGATTGTATTTGTTATTCCGCCTTTTAATTGTTTAATTGCTATTTTATGAGCCATTTCAGATTGAGTTGCAATTAAATCAGCAACAGCTTCTGCTTGAGACAAATCCATTTTCCCGTTAAGAAAAGCTCTTTGTGTAAATTCTCCAGGTTTAGAAGATACAGCGCCATTTTGTAACAATAGAGTTAATATTTTTTGAGCTATATAGTTTGATCCATGAAAGTTTATTTCAACGACATCTTCACCTGTGTATGAATAAGGGGATTTAAAACAACTGACAAGTACTTGATCAATCAATGTTTCTCCGTCTAATATCATTCCGTATTGGATAGTATTTGGTTTAACTTTTTTTAAGCTAAATTTATCTTTATTACATCTAAATATTAAATCTACTATTTCAAAGGCATTAATTCCAGATACTCTAATTATACCAATAGCACCACCTGTTGATGTAGCAAGCGAACAAATTGTTTCGGAATAATTCATTTCATAAATTATAATAAAATTCAAAAATAGTAAAAATTACCTTCTGTTTTTAATTTCTCTTTGGTATGCTTTAAAAAAATGCTTAAAAAATCGATCATTTTCATCTATTAGCATTTTTGCTAATTTGTATTGTAAAGATTTTTTTAGTTCTTCTTCTGCATAATATTTTGCAAAATATTCTTGAGCCTCTTTGGTTAAATCTGTATTTTGCATGTTATTTTTTAGTTTTAACAACAATTTTACAGCTTCTTCTAGTTTGTAATGTTTCGAATAATAGAAAACCGCAGAAAGAATAAGCTCATTATTGTTGTAATATATATAATCCCAGAGATAAATATGAGAATCAAATTCATCAGACATATTTTCTTTATTATATATAAACTCTGCCTTATCATAATTTTTTATAGTATTGTAATAATCTTTATTGTTAAAATAATATTTTGCCGAGTCGATTAATTTTTGATAATCTGCAAACTGCTCTATTTTTTTTTTATTTTCAATAACTTCATTTATTTCTATTTCGCATTCAGTATTTCCCTTATAAATTGATATGATGGAATCATACATCATATCAGCAAAAGCATATTTTTTATCAATTAAATAAAAGTTTGCTTTTTGGTTATAATCATTAAATTTACGAATAATGGTTTCACATAATGAATAATTGTAAACTTTAGCGTTACTTTGTTGGTTTTTGTCAATGAATATCTCTTCATTTTTTGTTCTATGAATATCTATTGATTTTTCTATATTTTGAGTGAATAGAACTAATGAATCTTTTTGAGAGCTAGTAGTATGTAAAGTATTTTTTAAGAATTCAGTACATTTCTTATACGAAGCACTAATATCATCATTATATCCGTAACTAATAGCTTTATTAAGGGCTTCAATTGTTTTGTAGTAATTGTTATTATTGCTTTCTTTTTTTGCTAATGTTGTATAATATTCAAAGAAACCTTTTGTTAATTTTAGATTAATTTCTTTATAAATATCTATTGTTGCAATTGAAATATTAAAAGTATCTGTAAAATTCTTTAATTTTTCAAAAAGATTATTTGCTTCAATAATTTTTTTCTTTTTTATTGCCTCATTAATTCTTTTTATCTTCATTGTAACAAGTAATGTTGATAACTCATCTATACCATAATTAAAGTGAATGAATTCTTTATTCTGTTTTTGAAATTCCATTGTAATAACAAAATAGTTTTCAGCTAGGTCGTATAAATTTTTATTTATAGCTTTTTTTGTTACAGATATGTATGAATCATACATTCCTTTTTTTGATTCTGAATAAGTTTTTTTTATATCATAAGAACAATTACTAAATTGCAATTCATTACATATAATATTTGCTTTATCAAGACATTCCATTGCTTCATTATAGTTTTGTTTTCTATTTAAAGAATTTGCTCTACCAATCAATTCATTGTATTTCCTATAACAAATATCAAAAAACTCTTTTTCATTTAATTCATTACCAAAATAATATTTTGATAATATTTTTAATAAACTCTGAACTTCATTAACATTATCTCTATAAAAAAAATATTCAATATATTTATTTGATACTGGTAAATAAAATAAGTTTTCTTTACATCCTTTGTGAAAATATTTAATAGCATTAATAGAGTCTTCTTTTTCTAAATATTCATTTCCTTTTTGAAAAGCTATGTATGGAGAATTAGCAAAAAAATAATTAAGTTTATCTCTATTCGTTTTAATCATTAATAATAGAGTTTCATATTGTTTTTTCACCTTGTTGCTGTCATCTAAAAGGTCTGTAATTTCATTAAAATTATTTGCATTTATAAATTGTTCTATTTCATCTATTTGAATATCATTTGATTCCATAATTAAAATGTCATCAAAATCTATATTTTCTATAATGGTTATTAATGAGTCTATTTGTTTTGATTGAGTTTGTAATAGAGCAAAAAACTTTTTAATATTAGGTGTTTTATCAAAAAATAAATGTTTTAATACGTCTATTTCTATTCTATATGGAATATATCCAATATCGTCAGGTAATTCAAATTTTATCTTTTTACTTTTTATGTTAATGGAAGAAATAATACTATCAAAAACTTGATTCCCATTCAGGTCTTTTAATAATATTTTAAAAGAAAAAGCATTAGGTTTTATTACTTTGGAAATATCTATATTATTTAAAATAATTGGATTTTTAGGATATACTGAATCAATAAGACATTCAATATGAAAAAAGTTTTTTTCTTTTTTTATTTTACAATCAAATCTAATTTTAAAGCAGACCATTTCAGTTTTACTTAGAGTTGCTTCATTTAATTTGTAACAGAAATCTTTTATAACAAAGTCATCACAAATAACTATAACTTGAGAATATGTTTTGTTACAAAAAAAAGAAATAACCAAAAAGAAAATGAGATATTTAATATGCTTCATCAATGATTTACAAATATTCGAAAAATAAAAATAGCATTTATTTCAACAAAAGTAATTATTTTTTGACACTAATAGAGTTACATAGACCTTAATTCATCATTTTTTTTAGTTCATAATAAGGAATTGAAAAAATATTATAATTTTGTCGTAATTTATTAGTGAAAAATAATTTTCAGTTAAAAAAAATGTACTACAAAAATATTTATTTATACAAGCATATTCTTGTTTTACTGACAACAATAGTTTTGCTATTTTCATGTGAAAACAATTCCAATAGGCAAAAATTAAAACCTATAAAAGAATCGCTAAATATTAAATTAGATACTTTATCTGAAATAGATACATTAACTAATGATATAGCAAGTATTATTAGTGGAGAAAAACCTATGTTTTTTTATAAAAATATAGCAAACAAAGACAAATGGAAAAAATATAGTAATAATATAAATAAAGAATGGTTAGATGTTGAAAAATCTAAAATAATTCCTATAAGTAAATGGATGGATGTAACATTGCCAAATAGCTTTTTTAAGCAAGAAAAAGATTACACTCTTTTCTACCCATTTGCAGGAGCAGATTTTTTATATGCTTATGCTTTTTTTCCTAAATGTAAGTATTATATTTTAATTGGATTAGAACCTGTTGGTAAAATAAATTTACTTGATACAATAGTGCCTGATAGCCTATTTGCATATATGAATCATCTAAAAAATATTGCTAATTTGCCTAACAAGGTTGGCTTCTTTAGAACTGAAGATATGGAGCTTGAATTTGATAATAGTAATTTGAATGGCACTTCACATCTTTTGTTATTTTATGTTAAAAAACTAGGGTTTACAATTAATAAAATTAGGTATTTTAATATTGATAGTACAGGTAAACAATTATATTATTTGGATAAAGAATCTTTAAAAAAAGAACCAATTGGCTTTCAGATTGATTTTTCAAATTCAGAAGAAACTCAATCTCAAATAATATTTTATATATCTTTGAACATTAACGATTATAATTTAAAAAAAGAAAAAGGTTATCAATATTTTATAAATAGTTTTTCTAATCAGATTACATTAATAAAATCCGCATCGTATTTATTACATAAGGAGCATTTTAGCATAACAAGAAATCACATACTCAATAATACAAATTTGATTGTGCAAGACGATTCTGGTATTCCTTTTAAGTTTTTCAATAATACAAAATGGGTTGTTAATTTATTTGGCTCGTATTCTAAAACATTAAAAATATTTGAACAACATTATCAAGCTGATTTAGACTCTGCTTATAAAAATAATAATACTGACAAAATACCATTCAAAATAGGTTACAACCTAAAACATAAAGAAATGAACTTGCTAGTAGCTAGAAAACAATAACTGTATTTTATTTTACAAACTGATTGATAACTTTTTCGATATCTTTAATTGCTAAAGATAAGTTATCATTAATAATAATTGAATCAAATTCTTTAGCAAACTGAAGTTCGTATTCTGCTTTTTTTAATCTACTTTTAAGAGTTTCGTCTGTTTCTGATTTTCTATCTAACAGTCTTTGTTTTAGAATATCTATTGATGGAGGCATAATAAATATGGATAATGCTTTTTCTTTAAAGTATCTTTTTAGGTTTAAACCTCCCATAACATCAACTTCAAATATAACAAGTTTTTTTGCATTCCATATTCTTTCTATTTCTGATTTTAAAGTTCCATAGTAAAGTCCTTCATATACTTCTTCTTTTTCAATCAGCTTGTTTTCTATTATTAGTTGCTCAAACTCTTCTTTGTTTACAAAATAATAATCTGTTCCATTAACTTCTCCAATTCTAGGTTTTCGTGTTGTTACAGATACAGAGAATTCAAATAAAGCAAATTTTTGTAATATATATTTAACAATAGTTGTTTTTCCTGCTCCAGATGGTGCGGATATAATAATCACCTTCTCTGTTTGTTTCATAAATAAATTTGTAATATTACTGTGGTTTTTTAAACCCTAATATAACAACTCCACAACCATTATTATAACCTTTAAATGATGCCTCTAAATAATAAACGCCTGTTGAATTGCAATTATATTGAAATTTTTGATAATATTGCTTGGTTTCTTTGCTGTAATTGCTTGACACTTTCTTTTTGTCTTTATCCAATAAATTCAAAATCATTTCTTTATCGCTTCCTCCACAAACAACAATAATATACGTGTGTCCTTTGCTAAAAATATATTGAAATTCTGTTTTATTTCCTGAGCTTGGTTTTGCAGATTCTAACTTTACATTATAAGATTTTATAAAAGTAAAATCTCCTAATTCTTGGGCGCAGTTATCAAGAAAGTCAAAACTATTGCAATTTGAACTTTGGCTAAAAGCATTTATTGCAAATAAATAAATTATAATTATTGATATAAACTTTTTCATTATTCTCTATAGTTATTTAGTATTAACAATTTCAGCTCTTATTTCTGATATTTTATTTATAATTGTTTGTAATTGTTGGTCATTTATATTTACGCTACTTCGAGTATTATCCTCAATAATCAACATTCCGTCAACTTCTTTTGTTGTTGGTTCTGCATATTCGTAAGTAATATTAATATTCTTGTATGTTTCTTTTAAATCTTCGAAATGACTAACTAATTTTGCAAAATTAGGTTCATTTTTATAAATTGCCAATAATATATATATATCATTAAGAGCTACTTTCTGTTCTCCTATTCTTTCTATTAAGTCTTTATTGTTTGTTTTTTTTACCATTTGAGTAGAAATGTATAAGCCTTCTAGCCATCCTCCTACTAGTATTAAAGTACTAACATTACCTCTGTTTTGATCAGACAAATAATTATTCATCTTTTCAAAACTAGATGTTGATATATAAATAAGAGAATCTATATTTTTATTATTAGATGCTAATCTTTTTAGAGTATTAAAATCAAAAAAATGACCCACTTTTAAATCATCAGCTAAAGACTTAACTACTTCTAAATATTTCATTGCAGAAAATGATTTTTCGTATATATTCACGTAACCTAAATCAGCTCCATATATACCTAAATTTAATGCTTTGTTAAAAGAAGTATTATAAGATGAAACTTTATTTACATTATTTAAAATATCTTCATCATAACCTGCTCCAGATTGTTTAATTAATGATGTTATTTCCAATGGACTTGGAAATGATTTAAGTAGTCTGACAACTTCTTCTTTTGCGACCTGAACCTTTTTACTTTTTTCTGCAATTTGGTCAAAGTTTTCACTTTCATTCGTTTGATTGTCTGAATTGCAACCAAAAACTAAAATCAATAGTAATAAATAAAACAAATTTTTCTTCATAGTATCAAAATTAATATTATATTTTTTGATAGTTTTTTTGACAAAAGTACATTATTTTTTTTAACAACTATTAATTACTAATTAAAAATGCTTAAACAAATTGCTAATTACGAATAATTATTAATACAAAAAAGCCGACAAATTGTCGCAATTCCAATTATTATACATGTCAAAATTGCAATTATTTTATATGGCAAACAAATTGAGTATGTTTATTAAAATAAAAATAAATAAAAATGAACTTAAATAATTTTACAATAAAATCTCAGGAAACAATTCAAAAGGCACAAGAAATAGCATCACATAACCAGAATCAGGCTATAGAAAATAGTCATATTTTAAAAGCTATGCTTGCAAATGAAGAAACAGTTATTCCATATATCTTAAAAAAGAATGAAATTAACTTAAATATAGTAAATAAAGTTTTAGAAAATATTATAAATTCTCTCCCTAAAATAACTGGCGCAGATATCTATCTTTCAAAAGATGCAAATAATGCACTGGTTAGTGCAAATAATTTCATGAAAGAATTCAAAGATGAATTCATCTCGCTTGAACATATATTGTTAGGTATTATTGTAGGGAAAGATACGACTGCAAATCTGCTTAAAGATAATGGACTAACAGAGTCTGGAATTAAAATTGCAATCAATGACCTTAGAAAAGGAGAAAGTGTAAAATCGCAAAACGCAGAAGAAACATATAATTCTCTAAATAAATATGCGAAAAATTTAAATCAATTAGCTTTTTCGGGAAAGCTTGATCCTGTAATTGGACGTGATGAAGAAATTCGAAGAATATTACAAATTTTAACAAGAAGAACAAAAAACAATCCAATACTTATCGGGGAGCCTGGTGTTGGTAAAACAGCTATAGCAGAAGGTTTAGCACATAGAATTATTAGAGGAGATGTGCCTGAAAATTTAAAATCAAAAATTATTTATTCTTTAGATATGGGGGCGTTGATTGCTGGAGCAAAATTTAGAGGTGAGTTTGAAGAAAGACTAAAAGCCGTAATAAAAGAAGTAATTAATTCGGATGGAGAAATTGTATTGTTTATTGATGAAATACATACTCTTATTGGTGCTGGAGCTTCTGAAGGTGCTATGGATGCTGCAAATATTATTAAACCTGCACTTGCTAGAGGAGAACTTAGAGCTATAGGAGCCACAACTTTAAAGGAATATCAAAAATATTTTGAAAAAGACAAAGCCCTAGAAAGACGTTTTCAGATAGTAATGGTTGAAGAACCTTCTATTATTGATGCAATTTCTATACTAAGAGGCCTTAAAGAACGATACGAAACTCATCATCAGGTTAGAATAAAAGATGAAGCCATTATTGCTGCTGTGGAACTCTCTAGTCGATACATTTCAGAACGTTTCCTCCCAGATAAAGCTATAGATTTAATTGACGAAGCTGCATCAAAAATGAAGCTTGAAATAAATTCTGTTCCTACTGAAATTGATGCGATTGGAAGAAAAATAATGCAGTTGGAGATAGAACGAGAAGCAATTAAAAGAGAAAATGATCTTATTAAATTAGATGAATTAAATAGAGAAATTTCAAACTTTTCAGAGGAAATAAATGTTTTAAAAGCTAAATGGAAATCGGAAAAAGAAATTGTAGATAAAATACAAGATACTAAATCAATGATTGAAAACCTCAAATTTGAAGCAGAACAATTAGAACGAAATGGGGATTATGGTCGTGTAGCAGAAATTAGATATGGAAAGATTAAAGATGCAGATGCTAATCTTGAAAGTCTAAAAAAAGAATTGAATATTATTCAAGCAGATAATCCAATGCTAAAAGAAGAAGTTGACGCAGAAGATATTGCTGAAATAGTTTCAAAATGGACAGGAATACCAGTTTCAAAAATGGTACAAAGCGAAAGAGAAAAACTAATAAACCTTGAAGAGAGACTTCATGAAAGAGTTATTGGGCAAAATGATGCAATAAATGCAGTTGCTGACTCAATTAGAAGAAGTAGAGCAGGACTCCAAGATTCAAAAAGACCTATTGGTTCATTTATTTTTTTAGGCACAACTGGTGTGGGTAAAACAGAATTAGCTAAAGCTCTTGCAGAGTTCTTGTTTAACAATGATTCTGCTCTTGTTAGAATAGATATGTCTGAATATCAAGAAAAACATACAGTTTCTAGGTTAATTGGAGCTCCTCCTGGATATGTTGGCTATGAGGAATCGGGACAATTAACAGAAGCCGTAAGAAGAAAACCATACTCTGTAGTTTTGCTTGATGAAATTGAAAAAGCTCACCCTGATGTTTTTAATATATTATTACAAGTTCTTGATGAAGGAAGATTAACTGATAATAAAGGTAGAACAGCAGATTTTAAAAATACTATAATCATAATGACTTCAAATATTGGTTCTCATATAATTCAAGAAAGACTTGAATTATTTAATGATAATGAAAAGGAATCAATATTAGAAAAAACAAAAACCGACGTTTTTCAACTACTTAGAAAAACTATTAGACCTGAATTTCTTAACCGCATTGATGAAATAATAATGTTTGCTCCTTTAAGTAAGAATGAAATAAAAGATATAGTTAAAATAAATATCAATAATTTAATAGACAAACTTAAAGAAAATAATATTAAATTATCAATTACTGAATATGCTATTGATTTGCTATCTGAATTAAGTTATGACCCTCAACTTGGAGCTAGGCCTTTAAAAAGAATTATTAAAAGAAAAATCTTAAACGAATTGTCCAAAATGATACTAAAAAACACAATAGACAAAGAAAGGGAAATTATTATAGATGCTTTTGACGAACAGATAGTATTTAGAAATTAAATAAGGCTTGCTTAAAAAAAGTTCGACTTTTGGTTGTTAATAATTTTCATTAGATAAAGTGTAACTAGGAATGACCTTCTACGATGTAATAATTTTCTTTAATAAGAATGGATGAAAAAAACTATTTTATCACAAAATAAAATTAATATTTCTCCATCCCATTACTGTTTGTAATTTGATAATCCTGAAATAAATTTACAGCTTTTTTCATAATTCTAATTTTTTGTGTAAATCTATTTTATGACAAGAGAAAATATTATATGGATGAAATTGAGTATTTTTTTTGAAAATGCCGTACCTTTGGCTCTAGGAATGTGGCATGTTTTTTTTCAGACGCTTACGCAATTGGCAACTAAGAAGTCGTATCTTTGAGGCTTAAGGAAAAAAAGAGTAATAAAGAGGTATTACAGACTGGATAAACAAAATAATATTTATATTAAAAATTTTTGAAAAAAAAGTTTGTTTTAATTATTTTTAGTTTATATATTTGTATTTTGATTTTAATATACTTGTTTAAGTGTTTTGTAAAACTTATTTAAAAATATTTAAATATAAAACAGCGGATTGCCAAAAAGCTGAGATAGAGTAGGTGATGGATTTGCAAAATTAAATATTGAGTTATGAGAAAAGTTAAAATATATGATATGTTTAGGTTTTTAAATAATTGGTATTTTCTTATTATTTCATGGTTAGCTTGGAACTGGAAGATGGTTTATGTGGCAATCATTATAAGTAAAGAGGAATTGGGAGGAGTTGGAAGAATTGATTACGTTTTGAAGCGTTATGGGAATGAGAATTATATATTTTTCTATCCTATGTATACTTATTTTTTATTTATGTTTATGTTGATATTGACATTTATTCCTTTATTTTATGACTATTTTATTGATTTACATAAAAACAGGAATAAAACAAAAAAGGATATTATGCTTGATTTTTATAGAAAGAGGAGAAAGCTTAAACAAGATGTTGAAAATGAACAATTGTTAATGTTGAAAGAGTTGAATGATTTAAAAATTAATGACAGTTCTGAAAAGTAGAATTTTATGATGTGGTGTTTTTAGGGTGGATCAAAATAGTTTTTTTTTGGGTTTGTTTAAAAGTTTTGATGAATAAATTAGATTACAATGCATTATTTCGTGTAAAATGATAAATTTATAATAGGGAGTCAAGTTGTACGAAAAATTCCTAAATTAGAATATAATTGAATTTAGAAGTGTGATTTTTATTATTTATGTGTATTTTTGAAATTAATTGAAGCAAGTTCTGTTTTTTTTTAATTAAAAATACATACTCATGAGCTGGATAAATAATTTAAGTATATATAGGAAGCTTTTATTGGGTTTTCTTATAATATTATTGCTGCATCTTTTGCAGGGAGTTTATGATTATTCCAGTTTAAGGAATATTCATAGCAATATAAAGCAGTCGCATGAAACATGGTTGCCATTAATAGATAAGATAAAGGATATAGAGGCGAGCTCTGATTTGTTGAGAGAGTATGAAAGTTTGCTATTTGAGCAGAGTTTGAATGATAAATCTAATGCATTGAAGAATGCAGGTTTAATTAATGCGAAAATTCATGAAGATTATGTTAAGTTAAGGGAGATTAATAATTGTAATAAAACTGATTCGGTTATTCGTATTTTAATTGCAAGACATTTTACTTATTTAGAAAATTTAAATAATAAAATACAATTAGATATAGGTGGAAATCAAGGTTTTGATGAAAGTTATTTTAAGAAAACAGAAGTTGAGTATGTTTCTATAAAAAAATTAATATTAGCATTAAAAGATAGAGTAAAAAGGAGCAATGCTTTAGAGGTTAATAAGCTTAAGGTTGAGTCTAATAATATAATGACTTCGATGTTTGTTTTAACTGTATTATCAGTATTAATAATATTGTTGTTAAGTTTTTTAATATCGCAAAATATTGGAAAGCGAATAAAAAAACTGATAGATGATGTGCGTGAGATATCAAATGGTAATTATGATTTGGAAATAAAAATAATAGGCAGTGACGATATTGGTAGATTGGCAGAGAGTTTTAGTGTGATGAGTGAGCATGTTAGATCTGCAATACATAATTTGAATGAATTAAATAATAATTTAGAGTTGATTGTAAGTGAGCGTACGAATGACTTGGTTGAGATGAATAAACATTTGCATGAAGAGATCGACTTGAAAATGCAATCAGAAAAAGCTAATAAGCGTTTGATTCATGAAATGCAGGGTCTTAATGAAATTTTAAAAACAAATGAGGAAGAGTTAAGGCAAAATTTGGAATTTACGTCATCATTAAATAATAAATTGATAGAAAAGCAAGAGGTATTGGAGAAAACGTCGAAATGGTTTTATCATATTTATGAGAATGCACCAGTTATGATGTATTCAATAAATAAAAATGGTAGGATTTGTAATGTAAATAGACGCTGGCTAGATAAAACGGGGTATTCTTTTGAAGAGATAATAGGGAAACCGTATATTTATGTTATGGATGAAGAGTCAGCACGAAGATGCACAGAGTCTGTTATGCCAAAATTTTGGGATGAAGGATATATTAACAGTGTTATGTGTCG
>Ga0154518_1035_pt1 | contig 15467 bp, 9 predicted proteins | sample RifGroE2_FD_105661 | JGI IMG/M metagenome (GOLD analysis project Ga0154518, IMG submission 105661) | Bacteroidetes bacterium GWE2_29_8 | reverse complement strand
TCTCTTTCTACAAACCTTTGATGCCGAATGCATCAAAATACATTATCATCATCATTCATTTCCATTCTTTCCCTCTCTAGCCTCAAATAGACGACACATTAATAACTCTCTTTAATTATCCCATCGGGATATAACGTTTGTAGAACGAATTATTATACCATAAACAACCTACGACCCCGTCGGGGTCGAACTTAACTCTAACCAATTTCTTTCTACAAACCTTTGATGCCGAATGCATCATTGGATATTAATTATCTATAACCGTTTGTTCTTTTGATTCTTTTTTTTTAATACCATACAACTCTTCTAAAACTTCAACTCTTCTTCTTTCCAATTCTCTACATTCCTTTCGGTGCTACTGAAATTTATTCCTATTAAAATTATCTTCTTCCCTTCTAATCTAAATGGTTCATAATATTTCTTATCATGTATTTGTTTCAATGCTTCTTCTGCCGAACCATCAAGTTTTAGTTCTAAAATATAAATATATTTTTCAATATTTATGACACAGTCTGGTCTACCTTTCGCTTGCATTAATTCCATATTAGCTTTACTCCCAAATATTGCCTTTAACAATAACATTAAAGGTTTATGATAATCTTTTTCATCCTCTTTATCAAATAATAAATAAGCGATACTACTAAACAATGTTTTTATAGTTTCAATAAATCCTTTTACATTTCTTTCTTCTAAATATTTTTTTGTCAAAAATGCTCCACTCCCAACCAATTTACTAATCTCTTTTTCCAAATCTTCTGGAGTAATTAATATTCCCAAGAGTTCACGAATAGATACATCTTGATATGAGGTTTCACAAGGCCAACTTTTCTTGCCTTTTTTTCTTGCTTCTTTTAATGTTTCATAAGTGAAATAATATGGGTTTCTTTGTTCTTTGCATTCTTCACAAATACAAGGTACAAGCTTATCATATTCTAATCCTTTATACATAATATTTATATCCTCAAAATTCGAAATTATTCCTGCCAAATATCCTCTTTTTTCTATTCCTATAACAAATATTGATATTTCTTTTTCTGATTCATCCACTCTTATTAATGCTTCTGATTCAAAATAATCATCTTTTATCAACATCCCTGTTCTCCATTTTTTATCATCTTTTATTTCTTTATGTCGTCTTACCATAAATCTTGGAAAAATTGATTTTGGTAATAATTTCTTATATTTCAGTTTAAATTTTAATGATTTATCTTCCTTAAAATCAAACTCAGGTTCTTGCTTATTTAATAAATCAGGAATAAGGTAATTGTCTCTGTTAATTTTATAGCATAATTCAAATTGTGTCATTAATTCTAACAAAAAATTGTGTTTTTGACAAGGATATTTATCATTGTTTAATATCTCTGTCAATTCTTCAAGATTAAATTTACCATAATTATTTGCAACTTTTTTTGAATTAATTATTGCATAAAATGCTTCTGTTAACCACGATGGATTTATTACATGTGTGTCATTTAATTTAGGGTCAGAAAAATAAGTAATTACGCCTAACCTATTTAGCCATTTTATTAATGTTTTCCTGTGACTTTTCAAAACTGATTTTTGCTCACATATTCCCTCATATATATCATAATGAATAAAATCTTTCAAACAATCCATTGTTCTCATTTCTTCTAATTCTGTTTTCACATCAAGCCAATTCTTACTCCATAATGTTCTAACATGTAATAACTCCTCAATAGTATCATTCAACACCTTTTTGAAATAATCTAATCCTTCTTTTGTTTCACACGATACTCTCACATATCTTTCTTTTAAATTCTCAAATTTTTTATTTAATTCCTTTATATTTTCATGTGCTGATGGATTTTCGTCTATTTTGTTTGTAACTAATATAACAGGAGAATCTCCTCCAAATACCTTTATCATTTCTAGCCATTTTTCTGCATTATTATCTTCTCTTGCATTTAAAACAACTATATAAACACTTTTTTGTGTCAAAAAAAATTGATGTGTATGATGCATTATGTCTTGTCCTCCAAAATCCCATATCTTCATTTTTACTCCATTATTGCATTCTAATTCTTCTATATTTATTCCATGAGTTTGTAATTCATTCCTGTCAAATTCTTTACCTATTAAATATTTCATAAGCGACGTTTTTCCAACAGCCCCATCTCCTAAAAAAATAACTTTTATTTCATTTATAGGCTTTGCATATTCTCCCAATGAATCTAAATAATCTTTTATTGCTCCATTTCCTTCTTCTATAATTTCTATAGGTATATTTTCTATCGGATTATTTCTAACAGAAAAACCTAAAAAAAGATATTCATTAAATGTTATATCCATATCTCTTTCAATAAGCCATTTTGGGAAATTTTTAATTTTATTTCCAGATAAATCTAAAGTAATTAAACTCTTCAAATCTTTTAATGCCTCAATTTTGCTAATTTGATTTTTAGATAAATATAATTCTGTAAAGTTTTTTAATTTTTTTAACGTCTCAATCTCGCTAATTTGATTATCTGATAAATCTAAAATAGTTAACTTCTTCAAATTTTTTAACGCCTCAATCTTGCTAATTTGATTTTCATATAAATATAAATAAGTTAAACTCTTCAAATCTTTTAAAACCTCAATCTCGCTGATTTGATTTTCAGATAAATCTAAAATAGTTAACTTTTTTAAATTTTTTAACGCCTCAATCTTGCTAATTTGATTATTTTTTAAATACAAATTAGTTAAACTCTTCAAATTTTTTAACGCCTCAATCTTGCTAATTTGATTATTTTTTAAATACAAATTAGTTAAACTCTTCAAATCTTTTAATGCCTCAATCTTGCTAATTTGATTTTCAGATAAATCTAAATTAGTTAAACTCTTCAAATCTTTCAAAACCTCAATACCACTAATTTCATTATGTGATAATTTTAATTTTGTCAAGTTTTTTAAATTTTTTAAAGCCTCAATTTCACTAATTTGATTATTTCTTAAAGTTAATTCTGTTAAGTTTTTCAAATCTTTTAAAGCTGATATATCATTAATTGGATTATTGTTTAAATTTAAAAATGTTAAGTTTTTCAAATCTTTTAAAGCCGATATGTCATTAATTTTAACATTTCTTAAAGTTAATTCTGTTAAGTTTTTCAAATCTTTTAAAGCCGATATATCACTAATTGGATTACCTGCTAAATTTAAATTAGTTAAACTCGTCAAATCTTTTAAAGCCGATATATCATTAATTGGATTATTGTTTAAATTTAAAAATGTTAAGTTTTTCAAATCTTTTAAAGCCGAGATATTACTAATTGAATTACCTGCTAAATTTATTTTTTTTAAGCTTTTTAAATTTTTTAAAGCCGAGATCTCGCTAATTTCATTTCCTAATAAATCTATTTTTTTTAATTTTTTAATTTTTTTTAATGCCTCAATCTCGCTAATTTGATTACCTGCTAAATTTAAATTTGTTAAGCTTTTTAGTTCTGTTAAATAGTTGGGAATTTTATCTATATTTAAATTGATTAAATTTATTTTAATAACACATCCATCCTCTAAATAATATCCTTTATTATAATCATTTATTTTTTCTTTAGATATTTCTTCTAAATTAAAATCTTCTTGCAATCTTTTAATTATTTCAATGTCTGTCATACCTTAGTATTTATATATTTTTAATAAAAAAAATCCTCTCTCAAATCACTTTGCAAGGTACATATTTTCATTTAATATAAACATAAAATAAAATTATTTTTATCATTTTTTTTATGATTTTCATATTATGATTATTCTAAGATTCTTCCACTAATTCATTTTCTTTCAATCACTATTCATATTTCTTAAAATCAAACTCTTTTTCCCAAAATTCGTAATTCTTAATTCTCAATTTTTAATTAATTGTTCTCTCCCCAAACTCCTTTTCCCAAAATTCATAATTCATAATTCTTAATTCTAAATTAATTGTTCTCTCCCCAAACTCCTTTTCCCAAAATTCGTAATTATTAATTCTAAATTCGTAATTAATTGTGCTCCACCCAAACTTCTTTGCGCTCCACCCAAACTTAATTGTGCTCTGCCCAAACTTAATTGTGCTCCACCCAAACTTAATTGTGCTCTGCCCAAACTTAATTGTGCTCTGTCCAAACTTAATTGTGCTCTGTCCAAACTTAATTGTTGTCATCCCAAACTCATTTGTGCTCCACCCAAACTCATTTGTGCTCCACCCAAACTTCTTTGTGCTCAACTTATAAATCTAATTGTTAATTGTAAAAAGAAGTGTCGCACCTTCGGCGCTTTGAATGTGGTGGTGGGGCATGTGTTGCCATCGGTTGACACTGACGGTTATTATAGTATCAGTCCTTCGGACTTAAGGAGGGAATTGGAAATGCTATTTTAAATATTTAATTATCCTAAAGGGATAAAACGTTTGTAGAACAAAATGATTCCATTGCTCTAATCTTCGACCCCCGATGGGGTCGCACATGAATATATATTAATCTTTTCTACAAACGTTTGATGCCGAAGGCATCAGGAATGTGTTATGAGAAAGGGGAATTGTGAATTAACCAATGTAATTGAAAATTCATACAATGTTTTAAATGTATTGTAAACTAAACGACAGTGTCCTTTAGAATAACATCATGCGCTCCACCTTCTACAATGCTTGTAGATGAAACTAAAGTAATTTTTGCTTTTTCCTTTAATTCCTCTATTGTTTTTGCTCCACAACTACACATTGTGGATTTTACCTTACCTAAAGTAATGTCTAAATTATCTTTCATCTTTCCTGCATAAGGAACGTAGCTATCAACTCCTTCTTCAAACTTCAATCCTTCTGCTCCTCCTTCATCATATCTTTGCCAATTTCTCGCCCTGTTTGAGCCTTCGCCCCAATATTCTTTTACATAAGTATTTCCTATTTTAAGCTTTTTTGTAGGACTTTCATCAAACCTTGCAAAATATCGTCCCATCATTAAGAAATCAGCTCCCATTGCCAATGCTAAAACCATATGGTAATCATGAACAATACCTCCATCACTGCAAATTGGAACATACACATTATTTTTCTTAAAATATTCATTCCTCGCATTTGCAACATCAATTAACGATGTAGCCTGCCCTCTACCTATTCCTTTTTGCTCTCTTGTTATACATATAGAACCTCCTCCTATACCTACTTTTATAAAATCTGCTCCTGCTTCAACTAAATACAGGAAACCATCTTTATCTACAACATTACCTGCACCTATTTTAACCTTACCATTATACTTTTCTTTTATAAAAACAATCGTTTCTTTCTGCCATTCAGAAAACCCATCGGAAGAATCAATGCAAAGAACATCAACTCCCGCTTTTACCAATTCTGGAACTCTTTCTTTATAATCTCTTGTGTTTATCCCTGCTCCTACTATTAATTTTTTATTAACATCTAGTAACTCTCTTGGGTTTTCTTTATGCTCATCATAATCTTTTCTAAAAACAAAATATTGCAAATTCTGTTTTGCATCAATTATTGGCAAACAGTTAAGCTTATGTTCCCATATAATATCATTAGCTTCACTTAATGTAATCCCCAATTGGCCAACTATCAATTTATTAAAAGGTGTCATAAACTCAAACACTAGCTTATCCAAACTATCCTTGCTCAACCTAAAATCTCTACTCGTTACTATCCCTAATAACTTTCCATTAGGAGTTCCATTATCTGTAATCCCAATCGTTGAATGACCTGTTCGTTCTATTAATTTAACAACATCATGCAATTTATTATCAGGCTTTAAATTCGAATCACTAATAACAAACCCTGCTTTAAACTTCTTTACCTTCCTTACCATTGCCGATTGTGATTCTATTGATTGAGAACCATACACAAATGACATTCCTCCATTACGAGCCAAAGATATAGCTAAATTATCATCAGAAACAGCTTGCATTATCGCTGACACAAAAGGAATCTTCAACTCAATTTCCGACAATTCGCCTCTCTTATGTTTAATCAATGGAGTATTAAGGCTAACATTTGAAGAAACACAGTCTCTTGTTGTTAAATTTGGTATTAATAAATACTCGCTAAACGTTCTTGATACGTCATTATAATAATAGGCCATTGTATTTTTGTTATAATGTTCTTAAAAAAAATTTTACAAAGGTACTATTTTTTTAATTTTCATTATTTTCTTTTATCATTTATATTCACGAAAAGCAAAGAATTAAAAAAACCAAAAAACATAACTCCTGCTTGCACTTCTAACATCGATTCAACCATTAAATTAAAAACAACCAATAGCACAAACAAAAATAACAACAAATCCTTATACCTTATAGAATAATAAAAAGGAATAATAAACATTATAACAAAAATTATTAACCCAACAATTCCAAACGTTATTCCTGTTTGTAAAAACTGATTATGAGGGTTTAACTTTTGAATAAATGCATTGCTTATATTTCTTTGTTTATACTTATCTAATAACACATCCTTTATATCACCGGTTCCTGTTCCAAATAAAATATTTTCACTAAATACTTCTAATGAGGCTTTCCATACATTTATTCTTGCAGCAGTGCTTGTTACTTCTGTAGATTCAAAATTTACAGTTTCAGAATTATTTATATTCTTTTTTTCAGAAGCAACAATTTCTCTTTTAACTTCATCTAACCTATCATATAAAAAAGGCATAAACTTTGACACCATTCCAATTGAAACTAGTATTTCTATTGCAATAATTATTGCAAATAATATATTTTTTTTTACAAAGCTTAAATAAACAAACCCAACACTAACAACTAAAATCAAACTCAAAATTCCTGCTTTAGAATTAAGCAAAAACAAAAATATGCTATAAAACGGCAACGTTAAAAATAATAATAGTTTTGTAACATTCTGTACTTTATTAACATTGTTTATTGAAAAATAAGTTAACAAAAGCATTGCGAAATTTATAAACAAAGCAAAGTAACTAGGATGAAAAAGAATTGACAAATTCTCATAATAGAATGGATAAGGTAGTTCTGTGTAAAAAAGATTATAAGTAGCATTGATTAAGCATATCAAAATTCCTATTATCGTCCCTATTACAAATGCGTATGATATCTTTATTAACTCATCATAAGCAATGGGTTTTGAAAAAAATATTATTAAAGGAAACAGCAATAGAGGTAACTTTATTTGCAAATCAAATAATCCAAAAGCAATGTTCTTAGAATATAGAAGACCGATTAAATGAAATAAATAATATGATATAAAAATAAAAAAATATGCTTTATTCCTCTTAGTTAACCTATAACTAAAATTCTCTTTGATATTTAACAGCCAATTTAAGACTAAAAGTATTAACGCTACCTTAACAAATAATTTTGATAAAGGAATAAAAAAGGAAGTTGCTAAAAGTAAATAAAAATGAATGTCTTTAACATTATATTTAAATTTCTTATTTAATAAATATTGCATTTAACCTTTATATATATTTTCAAAAATAGTAATTATTTTGTTAGCAATTATATTTTCCGTTAATTCTTGTTTAATTAAAACATCCCTTCCATTTGTTCTCTCATTTTTTTGTATTACTTTCTCTATTGCTATGGATAAATCTATGGCATTCTGGGTTGAGACTATACAATTACTCACCTCTAAAATCCTCTCTTTCACATCTCCTACATCAACTCCCACTATAGGTAGGTTGCAAGCCATAGCCTCTTTAACCATCATTGGACTTCCTTCATTATCACTACATATCAATAAACAATCTGATGCATTAATATACAATGGTATTGTATCTGGAGAAATTTCTCCTTCTAGCAAGTATAGCATATAATCGGGATTATTCTTTTGTAATATTTCTATAACGTTTTTTGCTATATCTAACCTCTTAACTATTGGGTTATTGCTATTAAATAAAACTATTTTTTTATCATTAGACCAGCCAAGACGTTTCCTTGCTTCATTTCTATCAATTGGAATAAACATGTCTATATTTATTCCAATTGGCACTACTCTTACTATTTCATTCCTCCACCATACTTTTTTTGAAAGGGATTCACTAACACAAAAAATTCCTTTTGCTTTTAATATTGATAGCTGTGATAGAATTCTTCCAAATAAATCCTTGAAAAAGCCATCAAAAGGCGTCTTATTAATATCTGACCCATGAAATGTTATTACTAACTTTTTATTTGTATTAACAACACAAAAGAAAGAAGTCATAGTGCCATAATGACAATGTATAATATCCGGATTAAATTCTTTTATTTGTTTTCGAAACCTTAAACTTTCTTTATAAAGAATTGTTAATGATGTTCGTGATGATAGAAAAAACACACGAGATTCAACTCCTTCTTTTATTAAAGATAAAACTTGTCTCTTTGCGAAAATCATAGAAGAACCTTCGGAAGAACCAGGTATAACAGTTAAAACTTTCAATTTTTTAAATGTTTATGATTTTTTAGTGATTTCCAAATTGAAGATGAAACTATTAATAAAGGAATAACTATAGCTTCAAATATTAAAGATTTATATCCTTCAGGCCCTGTTCTTATCATAAATGGAATATTCGCAACAAACAACATTGGCAACATGATAGAAATAAATCGATAATAATTACGTTTTTTTACATATTCGAAAAAATTAAAATATATGGAAACAAACCATGACAAACCAAAAATAAATCCTCCTAATATAATTCCAATAATACCAAAATTAAGATACCAACCTGTTGCATGATTTATTGTATATCCTTGCCCTGAAACCATTTTTAATTGAGATGCATAGTATGTGTAAATGTCTTCGGGTCTTGATGGTTTTAATATCTTAGGAATAAACGAAGCTATGAAGTTCTTTATACTAGATCCATATGTTAGTTTTAAATTATTCTTCAAAACTCCATACATTGAAAAGTGAGCACAAAACATCTCATTACTAAATAAAAAAGATAAAGAGCTACTTTTTATCGTCTCCATCGCATCTATATTGTTTATATCATTATTCCTATTATTATCTTCAATGCTTTTCGCATTTTTAATATATGAAGAACTCTTCGTAAACATATGTGCAATTTTTGGAGTAATTCTTCTTGAAGCATCGTTAAGAAACAAAGGTATTATTATGATAATAAGCATTATTATGATTTTTTTTAAAGCATCTTTATGATTATTTACAATTAAAAATAAAATGCCAAAAATACCAGAAAACATTAATTCATGCTTATTACCGAGCATTGATATATATACAATTACAGTAAAAATTAAAATAATATATAGCAGAGTAATCAATTTGCTTTTTTTTGAATATATATAGACTCCTTCATTACCACTTAAATAAACAACAAGACCATAAATTAAAGAGAACACAGAAATATGATTAAATATTTGATGAATTGTAAAAAGCTTACTTGTGGAGCCGCGAGTAATTGTGTAAACGGACATATTATTGTTCAACGCGTAAAGAATATCATTCTTTAGTATTATAAAGCTTATTATTGCTGATAAAAAGCTAATAATAATAACACTATAATGATTTGCTTCAAAAATAGTATTTTTTACATAAGAAGGCGATGGGATTTTATATTTTTTGTACTTTAAAAGTAGTAATAAGGTTAATTGTATTAATATTATAAAGAGGGAATAAAGAACAATAGAATACAAATAATATTTATCCAAAGAAACAAGGAACATCTTTTTTAACAAATAATGATAATGAAGACCATAATCTTTACCTATCTCTCCTAATAACTGATCTCCAACAAAAAACCAAGCACCCGCTAATGTCCAATAATACAATAGAGAAAAGCCAACAATTATTGACAAATCATTAGTTAAACGCCATATTTTATACGTAAGAAAACATATAAGTACTAGCGAAAATAATAAAACAATATAGTAAATCATTTATATAGTTATTGTGCTTTTAATTTTTTAATTTGCAAATATAATGCATAAAAAATATAAATTCAATTATTAATTTTAATAATCTTTATTACATGTAACAATGTTAATAGACCTAAAACATTAATTGATATTGCAAAGAACCATAAAATCGTATAATAATCAGTATTAAAAAAATACATTATAGGAAAAGAAAAAAACATCAATAAAAATGAAAATATTGTATTTAGAGTATTAACAGCTCTCTCATAATAAGCATCAATAATACTTCTCAATGCAACAAACAATGTATATCCAACACTACCAAGTATCAATATTTTAATTATAGGAACACTTTTTAAATAACTCTCGCCTAAATAAACAACTAATATATCTGGAATAAATAGTTCAATTACAATCACCCCTATAATTGAGATGCTAAATGACAATATTAATAATTTTCGTAATATTATTTTCAACTTAAAGTATTCTTTATTCTTAATTATTAAAGAAGCCTTAGGTAGTAATATAAGACTTATTGGGGTAAATGTAGCTCCAAAAATATTTATTAAAGTTATAGCAAAAGCAACATAACCACCAACTATAATATCAGCTTCATGTGTTATTAAATATGCTGGGATTGTAAAATATGCAGCTAAAATAATGTCTCCAGGCGTTCTTTTTATTCCATAATTAAATATTTTTTTTATATACGGTTTTAAGGAGATTATATTTATGTTTTTTAAGGAAAGTATTGGATAAATAAAAACTAAAGAAAACAAAAACACAGCAATTGCAGAGAACATTAATATGGAAAAAATATCTCTAAAAAATATAAATGATAATACAGGAACTATACCTATATTTATTAATTGAATAAAGTTAGCCTTATTCATAATTAAATTGCCTCGAAAGTAGCCGTAAACAAGAGCATGTAAGCCTAAGGAAAAAATATACAAAACCAAAGGTATTATTAAATAAGCATAATTACTGCTTTCAAAAAACAATGATGAAAAATTTGATTTAAATAAAACAAACCATATTAACAATAAAAAAGAAGAAATAGAAAACAATAAAAAAGAGGAAACAAGTAATGAATTTATATCCTTTTTATTATCATGATTAAATGCTATATAACGAGGCAATGCTACTCCTAATCCTATCATTACCATTGGGAGTATAAAAGAAACCGTTCTCCTTGTTAATGCATATATAGAAAAACCTTCTTCTCCAAGAATTGTTGCTGAAAATTTATATACTAATATTGATGAACATAAAACAATAAACTCAGTAATAAAAGTAAAAATGTAATCTTTATTTTTTTTAAATATATTTAGTAAAAAAACTTTCATTTATTTTATTGATTTTACATAATTTAAAACATCAAACATTATCTCAAAAAAGAACATGTTTTTATTTTTCCATCTTTAAGAAGATATATAGCAACAGCTTCTGCAGTTCTATTATTTGGGAAACCTGTGACATACTCTCTATCCATAACATAATTCCCAACGGTCATTCGGTTAACAATTTTGCAATGTAGAGTTTTAGTATTGTTAAATAATTTAATATACATTGGTCTCATTTCCGTATTACTTGTTGCGTTAATTTTATCAGTCACCAAATCTTTAATAACAATATCATCAGCAAAGTATGACATAAATACATCAATATTTCTTGCATTATAAGCATTAACCTGTTGCTGTATTACGCCTATGTTATCTGATAGTAATAATGAGTCTGGATTAATAATAATTCCCCTGTTTACAACAAGATTTATATCTGCAATGTTTTTAATATCCAACAAAGGATTATTATTTAAAATAATAAAACTTGCAGGTGTATTTTTGGAAAAACTACCGTAGTTTGGCTGATTAATTAACATTCCTGAATTGCTTGTTGTATATTTAATAATATCAGTTATTGGAATACCAGCTTTTTCCATCATTTGCATTTCTTTAAATATTGAAGAGCCATGCAATGTTCCTATATTGCCAGCATCTGTACCTGTTGCAATGTGAATACCATTATCATGTAGTAACTTTAGATTTTGCATTGCAATAATTTGTTCTTTAACAGGTCTTTGTTCAGGCAACCAGTATTTTCTTTTTTCTGGAATTAAAGAATCTGGAATTTCCCATAAATCAGAAAGAGACTTTATAATGTTGTAATCTCCTAATAACAATTCTTCTGAAGATAAATTTAATTGGCGCGAAAATACCTCTTCGTATCTTTGACTGACTAATAATGTTGGAACATAAATAACTTTTCTATCTTTTAAAAGTTTTAATAATTTAGGACTAATTAAAGAATCCGAAATTGAATGAGCCAATATATCAGCACCAGCTTCAATAGCAGCTAAAGCTGTATTATGCTCTGTTGCATGTACTATTACTTTTTTATTAGCATTATGAGATTTATCAATGATATGTTTTATTAAAGGCAAATGTGTTTCTGGAGTTTCTCCTTTTCTAACAATATACCATATCTTTATAAAATCAGTATTTGCTTGTAATTGTTTATTTATTTCATAATCTATCTCTTCAAAATTGTTAACCTTAATGATGGGTTTATCTATAGAATCAAGATTTTTCGGGTAATATGATGACAATAAAGGTCCACATACTGTTGTTAAAGGATATGTCCTGTTTATGCTACACTTTTCTCTTACTTCAAAATTCCAAAAAGGTCCACCCATATCAACTATTCCTGTAACTCCACATTTTACATAACGAAGTAATACATTATCTATATTACCTTTTACATTATCCATTTCTTGCTTATAAGGAATTACTTTTTGCAAATCAATTATGTCTGGGCGAGTATATAAACCTCCCGATTGAAAAAAATGAATATGAGCATCAATCAATCCAGGTATAATCCACTTTCCTTTAAGATTAAAAGTATCTGCATTGTCTGGAATTTTTATTTTATTTAATTGCCCATAAGAATAAATTAGAGAATCTTTAACAATAAGAACAGCATTATTGATAACTTTTCCTGTTGTAGGTATAAAAATATTTACATTTTTAAATGCCGTGTATTTTTGAGAATATATAAAGTTTGAAAGCATTAATAATGCAAAAGAAAGAGCAAAAATAAATTTTTTCATTAATTGTGTTTGTTAAATTATTGTTACTTTTACAGGCAAAGGTAATTTAAAATTCTAATTATGAAATCAGAAAAATACATTCTTGTTTTTGTTTTAACACTCGCATGGTCTTTTAGCACAAAAGCTTCAGACACATTAAGATCGTATAAACTTAGCTCTTCATACAAATACATTGCATCAAGCACTAACGCAACATATCCATTGCAAACGGCACGTATAGACATTCCTAAACCAATGACATTAAAATCAATTAATGTAATGGTAGGTGGCGATACAGGACAATTCACTATAAGAGTTTTTGGGCATGAGGGTGGTGTTGAGTCTCCTATATTCAAAAAAGATCTGATAACTCCAATATTAGTAAAAAAGACAGTAGCAGGTTACCAAACGTTAGAAATAGCTTTACCAAAATCAATAAAATTGACAAACAATCAATTTTTTGTTTGTTTTGATAATATTATAGGAAAAATAGGTATTGCTTATGATAATTATGAAACGCTTGAGAAATGTAATTCTACAACAGGAGGAGTTTACAGATACACTTACTTATATAATAAAAATTATGAAGCGTGGTATTATTTCGGGAACAACAATCTTGTTATAGATTTAATTGTAGATTATGATATGAAAGATAGCCCTCAATATTTGCGAGATGTTACAGAAAGCGCAGGCATATCACTTAATCATGGCTCTTATGCGATGTCTGCAGATGATTTTAATTATGATGGATATATTGATTTACTTATAGGAGGTGTATTGTACAAAAATCTAAAAAATAATACATTTGAAAATATAACTACCCAAGCTGGATTAAGCGGTAGTGCCAATGCTGGTTGTTTTATTGACATGAATAATGATGGAAAAATGGATATTCTTTATTTATCATCCGCACCTACTTTGTATATTAATAATGGGAATGAAACATTTACTTCAAAACAACTAACAGGATTACCTGCTACACCTAGTCTATCTTCATTTAGTATTGCAGACATTAATAATGACGGCTATCCTGATTTATTTGTAGGGCAATTATGGGCTGCATATCCTGACTCTATGCCTAATTATTTATTAATAAACAATCAAAATCTTGACTTTGTTGATTCAACAGAACTCCTTGCCAATAATATAACCCGTAGAAGTAGAGGATCACAATGGGTGGACTTTGATAATGATAAAGACCTAGACTTATATGTTGCCAATTATTACCTTGAAAAAGATGAATTATGGGAGAATAATGGCAATTATAGTTTTTCAGATATTTCCTATTTAAAAAATTTAGATGTAAATGGATTTATGGGTTCAGGTTCTAATCATGGAACTGGTTGTGATTGGTATGATTATGATAATGATGGTGATTTCGATCTTTATCAACCACAATTAGCTCACCCTAACTTTATGGTTCAATATGATCATAGAGGCTCAACATTATACAAAAATACAGGAGCCCCATACTACAACTTTGAAGATGTACAAAACTCAAGTATTGAATATGAAGAAACCCATGCAGGAGGAGCATGGGGAGACATTAATAATGATGGATTGGCAGATTTAGTTACAACAACATTTTATGGATGCAGATATATAGACTTATATTTACAAAAGCCAGACCATACATTTGAAATGAAAAGCTGGGAATATGGTTTACATGAAGTTGTTACAGGCGAAGATGCATTATGGGTTGATACTGAGAATGACGGACGATTAGACCTATGCGTTGGAAATGAAAACAAATTTAGACTATACAAAAATTATGAAAATATATGGTACAATAACTTTGTTAGTATTAATCTTTCTTCAACAACAGGATATAAAACAGGAGTAGGTTCTGTAGTTAAAGTATATAGTGGAGGGAAAAGCTACATGCAACAAGTTTCAGCAGGACGTGGGGTAAAAATACAAAAGCCTTCAAGATTATATTTTGGATTAGCTAAAGCAGAAACTATAGACTCTGTTGTAGTTTTTTGGAATAACCCTGCTAAAACAAAAAATAAATACACCAACTTGCAAGTAAATAAATTTTACACTTTAATTGAAGATGGCAATGTAATCACAAGCGAGAAAGAATATGTAAATAAAAATGAAAGTTTTTCTGTTAATACGTTTCCTAATCCTGCAAATGAATATGTCAATTTCAATATATCATATTCAGGAAAACAAAACAATATTAATTTAGAAATATATGATGTTTCAGGCAAACTTGTTTATAACAATATTAATGCTTTCCAAAATCAAGGAAGAAATTTTGTATGGAATTTGCAAAGCCTTTCTGGACAAGAAGTTTTAGATGGCTTATATATATACCGAATAATTGCCAATGACAAAATATACACAGGAAAAATAATAAAAAAATAAACTGTCTCGTTCTAAAATAGGTTTAAACATAAAATTAGAATTATGAAATTTACTTACATCTAAACAAATATCTCAAGTTTTTGTTATTCTTATTAATTTTTTTTTACAACTAACCATTTAAATTCCACGTAATTAACTGTATCTAAATTGTATTATTATACTTTAATGTTAGTTTGTTTTTTTAACC
>Ga0154518_1020_pt2 | contig 16005 bp, 12 predicted proteins | sample RifGroE2_FD_105661 | JGI IMG/M metagenome (GOLD analysis project Ga0154518, IMG submission 105661) | Bacteroidetes bacterium GWE2_29_8 | reverse complement strand
ATTATACCCAAATTTTTTAAGCTCTCTGTCATTATCTCTCCAATCTTTGTTAACTTTAACAAATAATTCAAGAAACACTTTTTTCCCAACAAATTTTTCGATATCAATTCGAGCTTGTATGCCTATTCTTTTTATAGCTTCCCCTTTGTGCCCTATAATAATACCTCTTTGTGAGGTTCTTATTACATATATTATGGCTCTTATTTTCACAATATTTTCTTCATCAATAAAAGTATCAACTAATACTTCAACTGAATAAGGTAACTCTTGTTGATAGTTAAGCAATATTTTTTCTCTAATAATTTCCGATACAAAAAACTTTTCTGGTTTATCCGTTAATTGTTCTTTATCATAATAAGCAGGATTTTCTGGAAGCCTTTCTATGATTTTCTTTGTTAATACATCTATATTAGCTTCGTATATTGCCGAAATAGGAATTATAGGTACATCTGGAAATATTATAGCCCATTCTGCACATCTTTCTTCTAATATTTTATCATTACTTAAATCTATTTTGTTGATGACTAGTATTAGTGGCAATTCACTTTTCTTTAAAATCTCTATAATATTGTTTTCTACAGCCTTTTCATTTATTTCAACCAAATATAATATTACATCTGCATCTGATATTGCTTCTTTTACAAAGCGCATCATTGATTCATGTAATTTATAATGAGGTTCTATTATTATTCCTGGGGTGTCTGAAAATACTATTTGATAATTTTCGTCATTTAGTATCCCTAATATGCGGTGTCTAGTTGTTTGAGCTTTAGGTGTTATAATTGATAAACTTTCGCCAATCAAAGAATTCATTAAGGTTGATTTTCCTACATTAGGTTTCCCTATTATATTTACAAAACCCGCCTTATGTTGTTGTTCTATTTCCATTATTTATTTATAATAGGTAAAATTAAAAATACAAAAGTACAAAATTTTATACTATTTATTTTAAAAATTATTAATGAGGTCTTTAAAAACACTAATGAAAAAAAAATCACAACGTTCCTTAACATTCAATTATATGGATACTTTTTAACTAATCAAACATAATTTATATATTTGCATCGTAAAAAGATAAATTTTAATTTTGATTGTAAAACTTATGATAAACAATAATGACATAATACGTCGAATTCGTTATATTTTTGATTTCGGCGATACAAAAATGATTGAGATATTTAGCTTAGCTGATTGTGAAGTGACCCGAGCTCAAATAAGTGACTGGTTGAAAAAAGAAAATGACCCTAATTATCAATATATTGAAGATCGTTATTTATCTATCTTTTTAGATGGGCTAATTAATGATAAAAGAGGGAAAAAAGAGGAAAAAAAAATTGAGCTAGAGAAACAATTGAATAACAACATAGTTTTGAGAAAATTGAAAATAGCTTTAAACTTAAAAGATGAAGATATTCTTGAAATTTTCGACCTTTCAGGTATGAGGATAAGTAAACATGAATTAAGCGCATTTTTTCGCAATCCAAATCAGCCGCAATATAGAGCATGTAAAGATCAATTCTTGCGTAACTTTCTTCAAGGTTTGCAGATAAAATACAATAATAACTCAAAATAAAATAGAGAGAGTAGGGTGTGCCATATTCATTAAATAGGTGTTTTCTAAATTTTAAAAAAAAACAATTATAATTTCAAAACTAACCGACTCTCTATCTCAAAGCTATTACCAATAAGCCAACTCTCTAATAATAATCATTCACAAACATTGTAGTTAAAATTCTATTTTTCTTTTTCTTCTTACAACAATAATAACCATTATCAACAATTTTGCTGACTAAACTATTATCATCATAAAAATACATTATATCTCTTTTTGATGTTGTATGTCTTTCTTTTTTTATACGTTGTATAGCCATTTTTAATATTCGTTCATTATTAAAATGCATAATTACTTCGGTATAAACCTTTCGGCGTGAATACATCTTAATAAACAAGTGTGTAGCATCGACGTATAGCGAATCATAAAGCTTATTATCTCGAGTATATGACTTAATTTGTTGCAAAGTGCTATCCGCATTATAAACAGCTATAGTTTTATTTATAAAGTTTTGTTTCTTTTTATTCGTCTCTTCGAAATAGATTGTATAAAACGTCCCATTTGCATTACTTATGGTATTTTTACATATATTCTCTTTTAATACATCCTTTGAATTTTCCCCTAATGGATTGCAATCAAATAAAGTCTCCTTGATTATTTTTCCATTCTTTTTATAGTTGATAATTTTATCATTCTGCCCCTGATCATTATATGTAAAAATAGTATATTCCTTCATTATCGTATCCTTTTTGCAGCGTTTATATTCTCTTATCCATTGAGTTTTTCCATCTATATCTAAAGTATTAAAACGGCTATGATTATTTCTATAACTATATTTCATTTTTCTGTTTTGATCATCAAGTTTTGAAAAAGAGTAATATTTAAGTTTACCTCGTCTGTTTTTTGAATAACTAACACTATCTTCTTTCGAAAAAGAATAACTTTTAAGCTTTCCTCGCTTACTCTTTGTGTAATTTATATTTGTATAAGGCGAGATATTTGTTTTAATATTAACACTTAATGTGTCACCTCTCCTATAAAAGCGCATTATTTTCGTTGTTTTAGTCAGCGCATCATATTCTCTAAGATATGTTTCTACATTTTTTGATCTTTTCTTATAATTCCATATTGATTTGACTCCAGCAGAGTCATAAATATATTCAATCAAATCTGGATTATAATATTCATACTTCTTATACAATACACCATATCTATCATAATTGTTTATTTTATACAGTTCTTGTCTTATGTTTTCCTTCCTATTTTTAAAAGAATAATATTCCGAACGTGTTTTTACACCTTTAAAAAGACTATCATCATATTTAATACAGTAATCAAAACCTTGATAACCCTTTTCTTTACTATACAAACTATAAGATAAATTATTAACCCAATAGAAGAAAGTTTGTAAATTAGTCCGCTCATTAAGGATTTTCTGCTCCCTCATATAATCATTAATGGAACGATAAGTAAACTTATCAAAAAAATTATCCATAACTAATTTCTGCGACTTAACGCTTGTATATCCAATAATAAACAAAACAAAAATTAAAACAGCCTGCTTTTTCATAAAAATCATTTTTAATAATTAATCTCACAAAAATATACAATTATTAACAATTATCAATAAAAATTAAATAATATTTATTCCTAACAATATAATTAAAATTAAATAAATACAATAAATTCAAACACTATCCAATAATTTGTGTAAACTAAAATTTTTAATCTAGGTGCAAAATAATTAAAAATTGATTAAGAATAATACCCCAGTTATTGATTGTCATGCTCTATTTTTTTCTAAAGGTTTATTTTAAGACAGCATCATTTGTTGCTAATGAAAGCTTGTTTTGTTTGTGTTAAGTATTTTGTATATTAAATATATGATTGATTATTTTTTTTACATTTTACCTTGCAACGGTTTTGTTATTTTGTGTGATTATCAGTAACTAACAAAAAAAACAAAAAGATTATGGATTATTGTTTTAAATATTTTTATTTTAATTTCAGGTTTTATTTTAATTTTGCAGGTGGAAAGTAAAGCATATTGCTTATTATTATGATCATTTTTTTACTAGCATTATTTGTTCTTTATTTATTATTTAAAGTTATGCTTGTTAAATTAAGCAAATGTAAACCTTGTAATAATATAGTGTGTTTTATGTTAATAAATGTAAATAACAAGTATTGTCCTAATTTTAGTAGAAATGCATGTTGGTTGAATAGTATGTATATTGAAAATAACAAATACATAAAAAATTATGAGATGTAAACATTTAAACTTTTATGTATTTCCTATTTTATGTTTAATAATAAGCATTACAGCAAAAGCATTTAACGACTCCTCGCAGACATTTTTGTTAAAACCAACTGGAAATTATGATATTGGAACAAAAGAATTATTTCTAACAGATAGCACGCGTATTGAAACCTTATCTAAAAGTAAAACATTTCGTAGAATATATGTGAAAATATGGTATCCAACTAAAAATAGGACAGATAATAAATACGATAAATATTTAACCTCATATCCCAAAGAAATAATTTCTGATATTTTTGCATCCCATGGTTTAAATAATCAACTTATTGACTCTATTGTAAAATTTAATACTTTCTCTGTTTCCGAATTACCTATTAATGGAAACACCGAGATGTTTCCATTAATATTGTTTAATCCAGGATTTTACTTTGGGATGGTAGACTTTTATACCTCTTTTATGGAAAATTTAGCAAGTCATGGGTATATTGTTTGTAGTATAAACCACCCATATGAACAGCCTTTCATTGAATTTCCTAATGGAGAAAAAACATTTTTAAAAAAGAAAAAAGCTCAATTAGGATACTTGCAATTATTTTTAGCAAACAAGTTTCAATTTAGGAAACGCAATACTCCTAAAAAAGTTGAAATAATTACTCGTAATTACTTACACAAGTTGTCAATATTAGATAAAGTTGTGAGACGCTGGACAATTGATACTCAGTTCTTTTTAAATTATATAAAAAATAAAGACTCCATATCGAAACAAATAGATGTATATTCTCAAATGGATTTAAATAATATTGGAATACTGGGGCAATCTTTAGGTGGTGCAGTGGCTGGAGAAATATGCCTTAATGATAGCACAATAAAAGCAGGTGTAAATATGGATTGCTTTCAGTTTGGGAAAATTATTGATAATCCACTAAAAGTGCCATTTATGCTTATTCAAAGTGAGCACTATATTGATTGGAATATAGGGAACTCTGTAATTTATAGAAATTCTGAATCTAACTTTTTTAAGCTTACTATTTATAAATCTAAGCACTTTGTGTTTAGTGATGCAGCATTAATTCCATTAGTTAAAACTGAAGACAAAATAAAATTAATAGGAAATGTAGATGGTGTACAATCTATAAATACAATCAATAAGTATATACTTTGTTTTTTTAATCAGTATCTGAAAAATATTAAATCAGATTTGCTTGAAAAAGAAACTAACAATTCTATAATAAAGTTTGAAAAATTAAAATAGTATGGATTTAGAAATTTCAAAAAGGTCAATAGACGAAATTAATAAGTATCAACAAAAATATCTTGCAAAACAACTTGAATATGTTTTACAATATTCTAAATTTTATAAGGAATATTTCAAGAAAATAGACATTTCAAAAATTAAAAAAATTGAAGATTTAAAGCACATTCCTGTTACATCAAAAGAAGACTTACAACAAAAAAATATGGATTTTCTTTGTGTAAATAAAGACAAAATTGTGGACTATATTACTACGTCTGGAACCATGGGAAATCCAGTTACTTTTGGAATGACGGAAAATGATCTTAATCGGCTTGCTCACAACGAATATCTTTCTTTTTTATGTGCAAATGGTTCTAATAAAGATATTTACCATCTTATGGTTACTCTTGATAGGCGCTTTATGGCTGGTTTAGCATATTTTCTTGGGTTAAGAAAATTAGGAGCAGGAATTGTTCGTGTTGGCCCAGGTAATCCTGAGCTTCAATTTGATACTATAAAAAGAATTTCATCAACAGTTTTTGTTACAATACCATCTTTTTTATTAAAACTTATAGAGTATGCTGAAAAAAACAATATTGACTATAATAATACTTCAATTAAATCAGCAATTTGTATTGGGGAACCTATACGAGATAGTAATTTTCAGTTGAACAAACTTGGGAAAAAAATAAAAGAAAAATGGGATATAAAATTATATTCCACATATGCTTCAACTGAGATGGGGGCTGCATTTACTGAATGCATAGAAGGAAAAGGAGGACACTTATCTCCAGAAATGTTAATAGTTGAGTTTTTAGATGAAAATGATAACCCTGTTAACGAAGGAGAATTAGGAGAAATAACAATAACTAATATAGGAGTAGAAGGTATGCCTCTTGTTCGTTTTAAAACAGGCGATATTTGTTATCATTTCAAAGAAAAATGTATGTGTGGACGTAATTCGTTAAGAATAGGTCCCATAGAAGGCCGTAAAAAACAAATGATTAAATACAAAGGAACTACATTATTTCCTCAAGCGTTGTATGATATTTTAAATGATATTTATGGTGTAGAAAATTATATAATAGAAGTTTCTACAAATAATATAGATACGGATGATATTTTAGTAAAAATAGGCAGTAATGAAAATGGCGAAAATTTTGAAAAGATAATAAAAGACCATTTTCGTGCAAAATTAAGAGTAGCACCATCTATAAAATTTATGAGCCCTTTTGAAATAACAAAATTACAATACCCAGCAATGAGTAGAAAGCCAATAACTTTTATTGATAAAAGAAATGATTACCAAACTGTTAATGTATGAATTTAAAAGAACAATTTGAAATATTACGTCCTTATAATGATGAGGAAGCAAAATATGCAATAGAAAGAATTATTAGTAATCCATTATTTATAGGAATTGCACAATATATTTTTGAAGATAAACCAATTGAAAATGTATTCTCAGAATTTAAGAATATTTCTACCATTGATAAATTCCAATCATTTTTTTCTGATTATGCTGTTAAGCAAACAGTGAAAAAAACATCTACTGGATTAACATTTGGAGGTTTGGATAATTTAGATAAAAATACTCCTTATTTGTTTATTGCAAACCATCGAGATATTGTGCTTGATTCTGCAATTATGCAAATATTATTGTTAGAAAATGGACATAAAACAACCCAAATTACATTTGGGGATAATTTAATGTCAAATCAATTCATAATAGATTTAGGTAAAATGAATAAAATGTTCACATTTTATAGAAGTGGCTCTCGAATAGATCAATATAAAAATGCTTTGTTACATTCTGCATATATACACCATGTTATAAAAGAAAAGAAGGAATCTATATGGATTGCGCAAAGAGATGGGCGAACAAAGGATGGGAATGACAAAACTCAAGCTGGATTAATTAAAATGCTTATAGCTGGGCAAGGAAATATTATTGATTCTCTAATTAATTTAAATATTGTTCCAATATCTACATCTTATGAATATGAACCATGTGACATTCAAAAAGTTAATGAATTGTATATGTCAAAAAAAACAAACTATGTAAAATCAAAAGGGGAAGACTTGAAAAGTGTAATGTCTGGTATAACTGGATTTAAAGGACGTATTCATGTGCAATTTGCTAAACCTCTAAACGATTTTATAAAAAAATTAACAAGTCAATCCATAAATACAAATGAAATTATTGATGCTATTGTTAAAGAAATAGATTATCAAATATATATAAATTATAAATTAAGAGAGGCTAGCTATATATCATATGATATGTTGAACAACAATAATAATTTCATAAATCAAAAATACTCGAAAATAGATGCTGAAAAATTTGGCAAATATATGGAAAATAAAATAAGCTTAATTGAAGGGAATAAAATAGAATTACAATCTTTATTCTTGAAAATTTATGCGAATCCTCTAATAAATTTTATTGAAGCGACAAAATAGCCTAATAATCCAAAAAGCAAATCATTGTTGTCCAGTAAAAATTAAAGATAAGGAAGTTTAATTATTTTTTTTAAAACCAAAAAGATTTTAAAAGAATTATCCTTAAAAGAAGTATGCAAAAGAATATGAATAAAAAGCCATTTGTTGTAACTATTGCAATTTTTTCATGTCTAACAAGCACTATTTTTTGAAACATAATAATAGCTAAAAATCCCCCTAAAAACATAAGAACATTACCCACAGGTATTAAAACCATTAGCATACCAAGGTCTTTTAGAGGCAAATTAAATAATAATACAAAAACATTAGTTACAATAATTGGGATGCCAATTATTCTATAAAAATATTTTATTTTTTGGTTGAAACTTTTAATAAGTTTTGATGTATATGCAGTTTTTAAGAAAAGAATTGTAATAAATATTCCAAAAGTGATAAGAGCAAACATTCCTGATATTGCAAGAACCCAGTGTGCAAAGCGACTCCAAAAATGCCAAGACAAAACTCCGCCCAAAAAATACCGTGACCAAGGAGCTTCAACTAATTGTACTAATACTAAATTAACCGAATGAAAAATAATCCAAATAAAAAATAAATGCAATAAGCCATTTACCTTTTTTAATAGCAAGTAAAGAACAAAAGCCAAAATCGCAACAAACAATGACATGTATAAACCAGAGGAGTAAACATAAGTAACAACGTCTACAGTCCAGTCAATGTTATAATTAGCAAAATCAAAAGTTGGATATTTTAGAATTGGAGCTAAACCACAATCATGCGCACTAATAATAAAACCTACATTAAAAAGTATATAGCATAAAATAAAAGCTATTATTGACATAGCTATAGAATTTAAAGTTTGATACCTTAAAATGTTATTTAATTCTATTTTTTTTACAACTATATTTTGAAAAAGCATTAAAAAAATTAATTTTGCAGATTAGAAATTTATCAAAGATATATATTTTTTTAAAAAAATAAGAATTTAATGAATATAGAAAAAACAGAATTTGAAGGTTTAATTGTTTTAACACCCAAAGTTTTTGATGATAATAGAGGTTGTTTCTTTGAATCTTTTAACGAAAAAATAGTTTCAGAAATCATACCTAACACTTTGTTTGTTCAGGATAATATATCTATCTCAAAAAAAAATGTAATAAGGGGTTTACATTTACAAGAACCTCCTTACGCACAAGGAAAACTTGTAACTGTATTAAAAGGAAAAGTTATAGACATAGTTGTAGATGTTAGAAAAAACAGTCCAACTTACGGGCAGTACTATTCAATTGAACTATCTTCAGAAAATAAGAATTTATTATACATACCTATTGGTTTTGCTCATGGATTTGTTAGTTTAGAGGATGAATCTGTTTTTATGTATAAGTGTACTAATTTTTATTCAAAAGAATCAGAAGTATGTATAAATTGGAATGATCCAAATATAAAGATAAACTGGGGTATTAATAATCCTATTCTTTCAGAAAAAGACAATAACAACTGTATTTTATTAAGAAATTACAACAGCCCATTTTAACAAATAATAAATCATGTATAATATTTCTACTAAACATTTATTATTCTTACTTTTATTAATGATTTTGTCAATAATATTTACAGCTCTAATAAATGGTATATTTTTAAAATTTTCAAAAACTCTAGGAACACGTGACAATACAGTTATTCGTTGGGCAACAGAAACTAAACCATCTGTTGGAGGATTTGGATTTTATATAATGTTCCTTTGCTCTATAATATTTTTTACAATATTTGTTGACCCAGAGTCTATATTTAAAAACATTAAATTTGTTGGTATTGTAATTGCAATATCTTTAGGTTTTATAATGGGATTAGCAGATGATGCTTACAACACAAAGCCTTTATTAAAATTAGGGGTACAAATATTATGTGCAATTATTTTATACTTAACAGGTACGCAAGTACAAACATTTAATGTTGAATACCTTAATTTTGTATTAACTATACTTTGGGTTGTAGGAATAATGAATTCTATTAATCTTCTTGATAATATGGATGGTATAACTGGTTCTATTAGCGTTATTATAACATCATTTTTAATTTTAACAATAATATTATTTCATAATACACTTAGTATTGATTTGATAATTTTGGTTTCTATATTAGGGGCATTAATAGGTTTTCTTATATATAACTGGCACCCATCTAAATTATTTATGGGTGATACTGGCAGTCAATTTCTCGGAGTATATTTAGCAGCATTTGGTATAACATACATTTGGAATCAAGAAGATGTAATGGGAAACAGTATTGTTTCAAAACAAATACTAAACGTAGCATTAGTATTTATCATTCCTTTAATTGACACGACTACTGTTTTTATAAACCGTATTATTAGGGGGCAATCTCCATTTATTGGAGGACGTGACCACACAACTCACAATCTATCCTATTTAGGCTTATCTGACAAAAATGTGGCAATAATTATGGTCGCTATTACGTTATTATCTTCTATACTTGCTATTATTGTAAATAATATGAAAGAATGGACTTCTCTTAAATCAATTCCTTTTTTTGCATTCTGGGTAATAGTTTTCGTAACATTGTTTACAATAACAAGGAGACATGAATATAAATTTAAAAAATGAAAAAATACATTATTCACTATATCATTAGTTTTTTATTAATAATAATTTCACTACTAGTTTTCAAGCTGTTTTTTTCAGGAACATCACACTCTAATTTTGATGTTTCCTATAAAGAAGCATTTATGAAAAATTACAAAATATTTGCTTTAGATATTCCTGATACTATATATTTTGCAGGGGAAAGAGTGCCTACAGAAAAATATTATGTTAGAGAAAGTATTGATCAAGAACTCGTAAAAAATACTTACGGGCATTCTACAACTATACTTATGTTTAAAAGAGCTAATCGCTGGTTCCCAATTATTGAGCCTATATTGAAAAAACATAATATACCTTCAGATTTTAAATACTTAGCACTTATAGAAAGTTATTTTGAAAACAATAGCTCTTCTAAGGGTGCAGCAGGTTATTGGCAATTTATGCCAATAACAGCAATAGATCATGATTTAGAAGTAACTGATGATATTGACGAAAGACTAAATGTTGAAAAAGCTACCGAAGCAGCTTGTTTATACATTCGTTCAATGTATAAACGATATAAAAACTGGACCTTAGCTGCTGCTTCATACAACGTTGGAGAGTATTCATTAAATAATTCTTTAAACAACCAAAAAGTAGAAGATTATCATGATTTATTTCTAAATAAAGAAACTGCTAGATATGTTTATAGAATTATTGCTGTTAAATTAATTTTTAAACACCCTCAGGATTATGGATTTTATATTCGTAAAAAAGATTTATATTCTCCTATACCTACAGAATACATTGAAGTTGATACAACTATAAACGATCTTGTTGATTTTTCAATTAAACATGGAATAAACTATAAAATATTAAAAGAACTTAATCCTTGGTTGCGAAAGAGTTTCCTAAATAATAAAGATCGAAAAAAATATCAGATAAAAGTTCTTCCTAAAGGTTATAACCCTGAAAACTTATTTAAAACACCTTCAGAATATGAGATGGAGTTAATTGAAAATGATTCATTAGGTATTTAGGATTCTCTGAAAAATTTAAGAACTGTATTTTTAATAGAATAATATATTGGGACAGTCACAACATAATCAATATAGATATTCTCTAATTCCAAATTTTCAGGGTGTTATTTAAAAAGCGTGTCCAATAAAAATTAAATTTTGGTATAGACAATAACTATGCTTGTTTAGTCTTTTAAAATTTTAATAGTTTTTCATCAAATTTAAAGTTATTTTACTTTATAGCTATTAGTTGAGTTTCCGATGTTGATAGCCACTTTGTTTTATTAATATTAATACTGCCTCAACACTTGACAAAGAACCACCTCTGACCTTTAATGTTTTTCTAAAACTCTTGTTTTGGTACCATAGTAGACACACAAATTAGGATGGTATCTTTTTTAGTAATGGTCTAATTAGGTTTAATCATGTTTCAAAAGATAAAAAAAAGACCTAACAATTTTGTTAGGTCTTTTTTTTCAATCAACTATTATTAACTATTACTTTACTATAACCAATTTAATTGTTTTAGATGCATTTTCAGTGTTTATATTAAGATAATATATTCCTGAATTTAGACTTTTTCTTGAGATAATAAATTTTTGATTACCTGCAAATTGTCTACCATTAAACACATCAGACACTTTGTTTCCAAGCATATCATAAATAACCACATTAACATTTTGTTCTTTATTAATATTATAGAACAAATATGTACTTTCGTTAAAAGGATTTGGATAACAAATAGGCATTAAATCTGTCACATTAATATCTTGTATTGAAGTTGTATCCGAAATACTTTTTACTACAATTTCTTGACAGTTAACATCTGCTTCTCCTGTAACAGGGTCTGCTATTGTTAAACAAACATTATATGTTCCAGCTTCTAAATAATCATGAGTAGGAGTTAATGTTGTTGAATCATACGATCCATCACCAAAGTCCCAAGCAATAATAGCAGGGTCTCCAAATGAAGCCCCAATAAAATCAACTGGATGGGAATTCTCTTTGTTATTGTTTTCATCCTGTACAGAACCAAATCCAGCAACTAAAGTATCTCCAGGTACATTTACATTTATTAATTTAAAGTCGTTTCCATTGCATTTAGCACCTGCTGTTTGAATTTTCAAATGAACAAGATAATAACCCATAGTTGAATATTTATTTGAAGGATTTTTCAAAGATGAAGTTTTATTATCATCAAAATTCCATTTCCATACTGCAGGATTACCAAGAGATAAGTCTTCAAACTTAACATTATTTTCTGCATCCACATTAAACATAAAATCTGCTTTACAATAAACAGTATCTTCTCCAACCTTTATCACTTTACATGTTGTGTTAGCAATTATTGGATTAGTAGAATCTATTGCAGTTAAACAAACATTATAATAACCTCCCTTTAAATAAGTGTGAGTTGTGTTTTCTCCTTTTGTTTTTGTTCCATCACCAAAATTCCATATATATTTATTTAAATGGTCTCCTTGAGAGTTATTATAGAAATAAACAGAAGAGTTTGGAGCTTCTTGGTATATAAAATCAGCTTCACAATCATTTTGAGCAGAATTAACCATAATTATAGTTTTCATTTTACTCATACAACCAGAAATAGAATCATAACTAGTTAAAGTTACGGCATAATATCCAGGAGCTTTATATTTGTATGATGGATTATTTTGAATTGATTTTCCTCCATCACCAAATTCCCAATTAATTTGAGAATATGCACCCATTACATTTGCACTAAAATAAGCGATATTACTATCTGGTTCTACAAATACATTGAAGTCAGCTTTACAAGTAACACCTTCTACTTGTATTTTTTTGCATTCGTAACTAATACATTCTTTTAAAGAATCACTAACTAATAAACAGACATCAAAAATTCCACTTTTTGTGTAATTATGATTAGTATTTGATTGATTAGAGAAAGTTAGATCTCCAAACGACCAATAGAAGTTTTTAAGATTTCCTGTTGATGTGTTTTCAAAAACGACCTTTTTAGAGTCGGGATTAACAGTGTAATCAAAATTTGCTTTACACAATGTAGTTCCAATTTGAATGTTTTCAGTGTAAACATTACTACAATTGTTAGTTTTATTATTGATTGTTAATGTAACCTGATAATTACCTGATTTGTTATAATTATGATCTGGATTTTTAAGAGTAGAAGCTGTTCCATCTCCAAAATTCCAATACCATCCAGAAGGATCTCCAATTGACATATCTGCAAAAAATACTGTTTGAGTGTTAGCATCAATAAACGGCTTAAAGTTAGCTTTACATGTTATCTGACCAATGTTTATTGGTTTGCATACAATAGTTTTGCAGCCTGTAACAGTATCAATAACGCTAAGGCATACATTATACTCCCCTGTTTTTGTAAATTTATTATTAGGATTTAACAATGTTGAGTATTTGCCATCTCCAAATGTCCAATACACTTTTGTTGTGCTAGAGTATGTTTCAGCTGTAAAGAATGCTGTATCCTGAGAAATATAGAACATGTATTCAGCAAAGCAAGGTTGTGCAATATCAATATTCACATCAATACATTTACTAGCCATACATTGTGTTACTGTATCCATCGCAGATAAGCAGATAGAGTATTTCCCTCCTTTTTGATATTTGTAAACAGGATTTTGTTGAGTTGAAACATATCCATTATCAAAATTCCAAAGATATTTAAAAGCACCATTAGATAAATTTGTAATATTTACACCATTAGAATCAATGTGATAGTTAAAGTCTACAGAACAATTTAATTTTTCATCTAGGTATATATTTTGGCAAAACATATTTTGACATTTACTAACAGTATCAATAATTGTTAAACAAACATTATAAACACCACTTTTCTTATAATAATGCAACGGATTTGCCATAACAGAAGAATTTCCATCTCCAAATGTCCATAAATACTTATTTGCATTGGATGAAGAGAGATTTATAAAATTAACAGTATTATTTAGCTTCGTAAATTTAAAATTAGATTTACATTCAATCTTGTTTCCAATAATAACTTCTTGGCAATATACATTATTACATCCCATAGTAGGATTAGATATAGATAAGCAAACATGAAAAACGCCTTCATTGTTATACTTGTTCATTGAATGATATTGAGAAGAAGTCGAACCATCGCCAAAATCCCAAAGATAATTAGTTGCTTCTCCTTGAGAATTATTATTAAAAAATACTCTTCCGCTATCGTTTACAGTAAATTGGAAAGATGCTACACAGTAATTATATTGTTGACCAACAACTATTATTTGACAAAGTTCATCAGTACAATTTTTGACAGTATCAACAACTGTTAAACAAACTTTATATGTTCCTACATTTGAATATTGGTGTTGAATAGCGTTTTCTGTAGAATATTTTCCATCTCCAAAATCCCAAAAATATTTATTTGCATCTCCCTGTGTATAGTTCTCAAAATAAACATTGTTTGAATCACTTTGATAAAAATAAAACTGAGCTTTACATAATGTTTCTTTTATGTTGATTATATTACAAAATTCAGCTACGCAATTAGTGTTAGTGTCAGTAGCAGTTAAACAAACATAAGCACTAGTAATGTTATCTGAAAATTTGTACATAGGATTCATTAAATAAGAAGTCGAACCATCTCCAAAATTCCAAACAAATTTATTAAGTTTTGAGTCTGACATATTGTAGAAATTAATATTACCAGAACTATCAGTGTAATATTCAAAACTGGTATAACATTTTGGTTCAATAGGAACAATTTGAATGTATATGCTTTGACATTTATCCACATTACAATTTTTAGCATTATCTGAAACTGTCAAACAAGCATTATATGTTCCATCTTTAGTATATTTATAAATAGGATTTTTAGCAGAAGAAGTTGTTCCATCTCCAAAATTCCAAAAATAAGTTGAAGAAGTAGAATTATAATTACTTACAAAATGAGTACCTAAAGTATCTATATTAAAAGTAAAATTAGCGTTACAAGAATCTGGAGATGACAATATTTCAAGATATTTGCAAATTTGATTATTACATGCTGCTGTAGCATTTTTAATTATCAAACAAACATTGTATTGACCTGCATTTGTATAAGTATATGAAGGGTCTTTTACAAATGCACTACCACCATCACCAAAATACCACTCATAATTTAAGTTTGCTCCTAAAGATGTACTATAAAAAGATACTTTATTAGCAATTGTGTCAAATACAAATTGAAAATCAGCAGAGCAACTAGTATCAATAGGGGAAACATAAACGCTCATACAAACAGTTGTATCACAGCCATTATTGGTATTTATTTTAGTTAAACAAACGTGGTATGTTGTATCTTCTTTTAAATATTTATATGTTGGAGCAAATTCTGATGATACACTACTAGCATCTTCTCCAAAATTCCAGTAATACAATGATGTTGAATCAGAAGGAAGTTTATTTGAAAAATTATAAAACTTAACTCCATTTGGAGTGCTTTCTCCATAAAACTCTACATTACAAAGACTAGGCATTACAACATTTACAGACATTGATAGTGAATCAACACAACTCTTTGTCGTGTCTCCAACTATAAGTTTTACAGAATATGTAGAATTATTTGCGTACAAATGTGTAGGATACATTTCAGATGAAGTTGAACCATCTCCAAAATCCCAATAGTAGTTTGTGTGAGTATATGGATAATTAGAAAAAGAAACGCCTTGTTCTGTTATTGAATAACTAAAATAAGCATTACAGTTGTTTACAAGCTTAAAATAAATAGATTGACAATAACTATTTGTACAGCTATCAACAGAGTCATTAACAGTAAGACAAACTTGATAAGTTCCTGAAGCTGTATATGTATGAATAGGATTAGCAACATCAGATGTTATTCCATCTCCAAAATCCCAACTATACTTAGTGTA
>Ga0154518_1033_pt1 | contig 16212 bp, 16 predicted proteins | sample RifGroE2_FD_105661 | JGI IMG/M metagenome (GOLD analysis project Ga0154518, IMG submission 105661) | Bacteroidetes bacterium GWE2_29_8 | reverse complement strand
CGGCCAGCATCCAGCAGAAGAAATTGGGAAATTTGTTAAATTTATAGAAAATATTGAAGAATCTGAATGGGATATTATTATAGGTTCAAGATTCTTATCTAAAGAAGGATTTAAGTCTTCATTTGCAAGAAGATGTGGAATAGTATATTTCAAATTTTTATTAAAATTAATAACAGGTTATGTTATTACAGATGCGACATCAGGTTTTAGGATGTTAAATAGAAAAGTACTTGAATTAGTTGCTCATCATTATCCAGATGATTACCCCGAGCCAGAATCAATAATAATGTATAATTATCATAAATTTAAAATACAGGAAATATCAGTAAATATGAAGCACAGGGAGGGAGGAAAATCATCAATAACCTTCTTAACCAGTGTATACTATATGGTTAAAGTAACAATATCAATAATGTTTACGTTTTTTAGAAGAAATTATTAAGATAAAATTAAATTAATATGAAAATACAAGACAGTGGAATGCCTGCTGAAAACATGTGGGCAAATTTTTTTGAACCTCAATTAATATTAAAGAAAATGGGATTAAATAGTAACATGAACGATATAGTAGATTTAGGTTCTGGTTATGGAACATTCTCAATTCCAGCCGCAAAGATAATCAAAGGAAAAGTACACGCATTTGATATTGATTATGGCATGATAAGTAAGACAAAAGAAAAGATTAAAGAAATGGGTATTGCTAATATAAATATATACTTGCGTGATTTTATCAAAAAAGGAACTTCGTTACTTCCAAATACAATAGACTATGTGATGTTATTTAATATTTTGCACCATAATAATCCATATCAAATACTGAATGAAGTTTATAAAATATTAAAAAAAGATGCAATTGCCTCAATTATACATTGGCGAAGTGATATAGAAACACCCAGAGGACCCGCATTAGACATACGTCCTAATCAACAAATTTGTAAAAAATGGGCATTAGAATCAGGTTTTAAAATACAAAAAGAAATGTTCTTAGAACCTTATCATTTTGGAATAATAATAAAAAAAATATAAACATGAAAGTAGGTATCATTCGTTGTCAACAAACAGAAGATATGTGTTGTGGCAATACAGACTTTAAAGTAGCAAAAGAAGGAAAACTAGCTTTTAAAGATATAGGCGAATCCGAAGTTATTGGTTTTGTATCTTGTGGAGGATGTCCAGGGAAAAGAGCGGCATCTAGAGCAAAATTGATGGTTGAACGAGGAGCAGAAGTGATAGTGTTAGCATCATGTATCACAAAAGGAAACCCAATCGGTTTTCCTTGCCCACATTCACAACAAATGAAAGAAGCCATTGTGCGTAAAATTGGTAATGACATAAAAATACTTGACTATTCTCATTAACATACAAAACTTATGAATAATATAGAAAACATAGATTCTGGAAGAATACAATTAATAAGCATAATAATAAGCTTATCTTTCCTATTTTATATTTCACGATTAATAATAAAAGGCAAATTAAGAGAAGAATATGCAATCGTTTGGATTATTAGCACCTTTGTATTTATTTTCTTTTCTTTTTGGCGTAGTGGGCTTGATGTGGTCTCGAAACTAATGGGAATATACTCTCCTCCAAACCTCGTGTTTATGGGTGCAATAATTATGATACTTATTTACCTGTTACATTTATCAATAGTAAACTCTAAATTAACAAAACAAAACAAAATTATTGCTCAAGAATTAGCTCTGCTAAAAAAGAAATTAGAAAATATTGAACAAAAAGAAAGCCACAGTAATGAGTGAAAATGACAACCTACATAAAGAAGCCATATTGTTTTGCAAGTATATTGTTAATGCAGAACCTGAATCACAAATAGTGGATAATTATATCAATGCAAATAAAATCTTATCACCTAATGTCAATTCTAAAGAAATTTCCATTTTAAATAAGTGTTATAAAGCTCCAATACTCATAACTTTTTTTGATGCAGGACTTTGTTTTCTAAACCCTTTTAGTGGATTTAGGCATAAAATTTTTATAATGCTTGCAATTTTAGAAGCTAATCCTAAATATTCGAAATATTTTATATCTCAAAAACAAACATTATATTCAATAATCAAAGTAATTCTTAAAAGCTTCTCCGCAGTATTTAAAGCTATAATAGGAGTTATTTTATTAAAATTGATTAATTATAAAAAAGCATAATGATTAAACTACTATTACTTGATTATACTTTTTAGATAAGAAGAGTCTTGCTTAACATAAAGACTATAATAATCGTTTTTCATAGATAGATAATATTGATTATTTATGCTTTTTAATGTGTCTTCTGATAATATTATTGCATCATAATCTTTTTCTAGTGCAAAAGGGCTATTTACATGCCCTCTATCAACATTATATTCTAATCTTTTTGCTTTATAATTATAGCAAGTTATAACCTCCTCATATTCTGTATTAAAATAAAATTTAGTAAATTTTTTATTCATCAAATAACTGGCAAGATTATCAGCAAAGTAATCCTGTTTGAATTCTTCTGCATATCTATAACTAAATTGGGATATTCCATAAATACTAATAATAAATGCAATAATAAATGCAATAAAGCTCTTCAATTTTACATAGATAAAAACATGACTTAGAATAAAAGCAAAGGCAAGTGTTATAAAAACGGATAAGTACGACCAATTGCGAGCAAAAGGAATTACTCCATGTAAAGGAATTATAATAATAGGCGAAAGAATAAAAAGTATAATAAGTATTTTTAAATAAAGCCTCTTTATTTTCTTTCTTAAAGACAAATATCCCATTGAAATAATAAGAAAAGTAATTATAAACATCCCAATATGCGCAAAAGAAGAATAGAAAAAGTAATTATAATAATTATTTATCAAACCAAACAATGATTTTAGAATATCTCCTCTGTTTTGCATAGCAACATACTTGTTTGAAAATAAGGCTCCAAATCCACTAACAATTATTGTTGGCAAATAAAGTAAAGTTGTTATAATTGTAACTAATATGCATGATATAAAAAAGCTATAAAAAAGTTCATATTCCTTTTCATAAAGTAAAACAAATGTTATCCATAAACAAAATAAAACAAAAACATATAAAAAAGAAGGAATAACAAATAAGCCTCCAACCATAGAAATAACCCATAATATAAAATACTTCTTATTCGAATACTCATAAATTATACGATATGAAGAATAAGTTCCAATAATAGTAAAGAAAATATAAAGCATGTAGCCTCTCCCTTGTGAGGAATACAGCAAAACAGGATATAATATAGAAAATAAACTAACAGATATTAAAGCAACTTTAAAATCAAAGAGTTTATGAAGAATTATAAAAAAAACAAAAAACGAAACACAAAATATAAGCAAAGAAGGTAGCCTTAAAGCAATAAAAGAGTTACTAGTTATAAAATAAAATAAATTGGTAATTAGCGAATAAAATATATGATTGTTGGGAGCTGGATAATATGATAATGAAACAAAGGGACCATTTAGCGTAAAGTTTAAAAATGTTACCGCCTCATCATATGAAATTGGATACAAAATCAAATTATACAGTTTGTAAGTAAAAAATAAACCAAAAATTATAAGTAGGAATAATAAATCATTACGTTCAAGCCTTTTCAAATAAGTAAAAATAGAAAAGCATTTAAATATTGCGTTTTTTACACCTAACTTAATTCTATCTAAATACTTAATAAGAGAAAATAGAAAAATAATAGAAAAGAAAATTAAAAAAATGAAAAATATTTTGAATAAAACAAAATTGCTTTCTTTAAAGTATTCTGCTTTTAGTACACCTAACTTTTCTGGTTTACCAATAAAATTAACAATAAAAATACAAAATTCATCGTAACCAACCAATGCAAGCATTATTTGAGATACAACTAAAATAATCATTATAAAATACACAAGTATTCGCAAAACTTTAAGCATCATTATTTTCTTTTTTGTAATTAATCCTTTAGAACTTATCCAATAAAATAGTTATTGATATAAAACAAAACAAAAATAGAAATAATATCCATAAGAAACAAAATATAATTGCCTTCACAGGAAAAGTCAATAATTTGTACTTGTAATGAATTTACTTTTTTGATAAAAAATTGTTTGTTTGCACTTATCTAAAGAAAATTGTTAATAAATTATTAACAACCAATGTATTGAGAATTTATTAAGCAGACTCTACTAAAAAAGATATTAAGCTTTACGAAAAATGTATATTTGGCTTGATGACTTGTTTGCTCTAAACAAAGAGTTAATGTATGAAAAGAATCCTATGCAAAATGCTTTTATAATATTCCCTTTTCCATTAATATACTTTTCGCTTAATAAACTAACATAAAATGAATCAAACACCATTGGCCTTGTCTGAATATGATTGAAATTTGCAGCTTCCATCAACTGTATTATATTTTTTGAAGAGAAATGATATAAATGTCTGGGAACATCAAAACCTGCCCAAAATTGCTTATAATGAATCGCATCAAAACTTTCTGGATTAGGTAGAGCAATAATAACAATTCCATCCTTTTTTATAAGTTTATTAAGCTCTTCTATTCTTCGATTTAAAGTATGCACATGTTCCAATACATGCCACATTGTTATTACATCAAAACTTTCATTTTTAAAAGTATCAATATCTTCCTCTTTAAAAGTATTAATATTGTTTGTATTAATGCAATATTCTCTTGCCTTCGGATTTGGCTCTACCCCACTACACTTTGCTCCTTGTGTCTGGCAGTATTTTAAAAAATCAGCAGTTCCACATCCAATGTCTAATATTGTAAAGTCTTTTCTCTTTACAAAGGATCTTATTAGTTTGTATTTATTTTCTATTGAGAACTTTTTTACTTGTTGATACGTCCAATTTATTATCCCCTGATTTGAATTTGTATGAGAAATATATTCTGGTGAATCATAGTACTTAAGTATTTCATCTGAATTAGGTCTCGGATTTGTAAATTTGAACCCACAATCATTACATTTTGTGATTTCAAATACTTCTTTAGTTGTGGTAAAGTCTACACATTTTAAAAATATCGTAAAATTTGAATTATTGCAAATTGGGCATTTATTTAATTTTTCCATAGTTTTAAATATTGTTCCACGTGAAACAATCTGTTTTTTTATTTGTTAATATAAATAAGAAGAACCGAAATATCGCTAGGAGATATTCCACTAATACGAGATGCCTGTCCAACATTTGAAGGTTTTATCTTTTGTAACTTTTGCCTTGCTTCTATAGACAACGAATTAATAGAAGTGTAATTAATATTAGCATTTAATTTAATATTATCAAGCTTAGTCATTTTTTCGGCAATTTCATGCTCTTTTTGAATATAACTTTCATATTTAATCATTATTTCAGTTTCTTCAATAATATCATTTTGAGTGTTTATTTCATTTGATAATTCACTAAATTCTGTAATAATATTTTTAAGTGACACCTCTGGTCTTAATAAAAGATTAAATAATTTTACTTTTTGAATTAATAAACTGGATTGTATTTTTTCTAAATAATCATTAATTTGTTCAGGAAATATAGAATATTTTTTAATTATACTTATATTATTTGCTATTATTTTTTCTTTTTCAATAACTAAATTAAATCTTTCTTCATCTATCATTTTATTATTATATGCAATTTTTCCTAACCTTGTATCTGCATTATCTTGACGAAGCAAAATTCTATATTCAGCTCTTGAAGTAAACATCCTATATGGTTCATCAGTTCCTTTTGTAACTAGATCATCAATTAATACACCAATGTATGACTCATTTCGCTTCAATATTAATGCTTCCAGTTGCTTTAATTTATTATTAGCATTAACTCCAGCCATAAATCCTTGGGCAGCGGCTTCTTCATATCCAGTTGTCCCATTTATCTGGCCTGCAAAGAATAGATTAGATATTAATTGTGTTTCTAAAGTACTGCTTAATTGTTGAGGAGGGAAATAGTCATACTCTATTGCATAACCAGGTTTTATTATAATAGCATTTTCAAATCCTTTAACTTCTTTTAATGCACTATATTGTACATCTATTGGCAATGATGATGAAAAACCGTTAAGATAAACTTCATGAGTATCCCATCCATCTGGTTCAACAAATAATTGATGACGTTCTTTATCGGCAAATCTATAAATTTTATCTTCTATAGAAGGACAATATCGAGGTCCAACACCTACTATTTTACCTGAAAATAATGGAGATCTATCTATATTATCTTTTAATATTTCATGAACTTTATCATTAGTGTATGCTAAATAGCAGCTTCTTTGAGTATCTAAGTGAGAAGTTGCCGTAAAAGAAAATTTACCAGGTATGTCATCCCCTTTTTGTTCTTCAAGCACAGAATAATCAATTGTAGTTCCATCAATTCTTACAGGTGTTCCTGTTTTCATTCGTTTAGACTCAAACCCTAATTTAGTTAGATTATTTGTTAGATTATTGCTTGAATGTTCACCTAAACGTCCTCCGCTTAATGAGGTTTCTCCAATAAATATTTTACCATTTAGAAATGTTCCATTTGTTAGAATAACTGATTTGCAAAATATATCTAATCCTAATTCAGTTTTAACTCCTTTTACTTGATTATCTTCAACGATAATATCTATAACATTATCCTGCCAAACATGAATATTAGAATCATTCTCCAAATAAAGTTTCCAATAATTTGAATACAGATTTCTATCACATTGTGCTCTGGGACTCCACATCGCAGGTCCTTTCGAACGATTAAGCATACGAAATTGAATCATAGACTTATCAGTTATTATACCCATCATACCTCCCATTGCATCTATTTCTCTAACAATTTGTCCTTTAGCAATACCTCCTATTGATGGATTACATGACATTTCAGCAATTGTTTTTGCATTAAGTGTTATAAGCAGTACCGTATTGCCTAGTTTGGAAGCTATAGAAGCCGCTTCACAACCAGCATGTCCAGCTCCAACAACTATAATATCATAATTTTTAAATATTTTCATAAATATCTTAACTATTGTTTCACGTGAAACAATTATTTTTTAGGGAATAAATCTAAATAATAGTTTTCCTTTTTTGTCATAATTTCCTTGTCAGCTTTATTTTTATCTTTAAATCCTAACAAATGTAATACTCCATGAATTATAATTCTGTATAATTCGTTATAAAAATCTGTATTAAATAATTCTGCATTTTCTTTAACTCTATCAATACTGATAAATACATCTCCATTTATAATTCTTTCTTTTGTATAGTCAAAAGTAATAATATCTGTAAGAGTATTATGCTGTAAGTATTTTTGATTTAATTCATACAGATAATTATCATCACAAAATATAAAATTAAGTTCCCCTATAGAATGTTTTTCTATTTCAGCAGATTGCTTAATCCATTGTTTTATTTTTTGTTTATTTTCTAGTTTAAAATTAAGTTTTCCTTCTGTATGAAAATATATCATTATTTAGAATTAAGTATTTTGTGCAAATTTAAACAAAATTAAAAAGCTAATATTTTTTTGTTGTAAAAATTCTTTAATAAAAGTAAATTGGTGTCTAAATTCAGCAATGCATGCCAAATACCTGTCCTTAGTATTTTACTTAATGTTTCAACCCTTACTAATTATAGTATTTACTTTTGCTACTATACTTCTTCTCTAAAAGCATTTAAAGTGCGTTTGAAAAAGATAACACGATTGTTACTTAAATACGCTAAAAATGGCTTAAATCAGGTTTATAATACATCATTATTCTATTCGTGTCCCTATCCTTGTATTTTGTCAATTTATGAAGAAAACAACAAGTATAAAAAATTATTTATACATAAAAATCAGCAAATTTAGATTATATATTTGCTATTCTTCAACTTCTTGGAAAAGTTCTGGTCCAACAGAACATACAGGGCATATTTCAGGAGGTTCTTCTCCCTCATGAATATAACCACATACTTCGCATTTAAATTTTTTCATATTAATTTTTATTTAAAAACTATAAAAAATAAACCTGATAATAAGCAATTGCAAACGATCAGGTTTATTTAAATAATTATGAAAAATAATATTTTACAATAAGTTAAGTCTCGAATATAGTTCTTTTCTATATAATCCTCCGATAGGTAATACTTTGCTCTTACCTTCAATAACTAATTCAGGGTATTTTATGGAATATATTTTTTCTAATCTTACTATATAAGAACGGTGTACTCTAACAAATTGATTGGTAGGCAATATTCTCAACATTTCTTTCATTGTTGTATGAGTTGTATAAGAATTGTCAAAAGTATGAATTACAACATAATCTTTTAATGCTTCAACATAAAATATATCAATGAATTTAAGTCTATTAAGTTTATAATCCGAACGTACATATATGCTATCTTTTTCATCTCTATTAACAACTATTGATTGATATATATCTCTTTCTTTTCTAATAAGAGAATCTTGCTCATGTTTATAAAGAGCCATTTCAATTGTTGTTTGTAATTCTTTTTCTTTAAAAGGTTTTATTATGTAACCATAAGGCTCTGCAATTTTGGCTTTTTTCAAAGTATTATCATCAGCATAAGCAGTAAGGAAAATTACAGGTATATTAAAGCGCTCTTTAATAATATTTGCAGCATCAATTCCATTAATTTTTCCTTTAAGCATAATATCCATCATAATCAAATCAGGTCTTTTTTCTTCTATTTGATTGAATGCTTTTTCTGCTGAAGAAACAACACCATAAACAATATAGCCTAATTTTTCAAGACTATTTTGTATATCTTTTGCTACTATATTTTCGTCTTCTACGATTAGTATTTCTGACTTAGCCATATTTTTAAATTTTAAATGTTATAAGAAAATTTGTTTTTTTATTTTTATTAACCATTATTTGACCTTTTAATTGTTCTACTAAAATGTTTACTAATTGTAAACCAAAACTTTTAACTTCTTTCATATCAAAATCTTGACTTATTCCTATTCCATTGTCACCTATTTCAAAAATAACAGTCTCTTTTTTCAATTTTAATTTTACAAAAATACAACAATTTTTTTTATTAACAAAAGCATATTTAATAGAATTTGAAAATAATTCATTAAAAATCAAACCACAAGGTATTGCATAATCCAATGATAAATTTATTTCATCTATATCAAAATTAAGTTTTATCTTATTTGATGTATCATTAAAAGAGCGTAATAAATATGTGCTTAATTTTAATATATACTCTTTAAAATTTATTTTAGTGTAATCATTATTTTGATATAAAATTTCGTGAACTAATGCAATTGTTTTAATTCTATCTTGGCTTTCTTCAATTACTTTTTGAATAAATAAATCATTTATAGTTCTAGATTTAAGGCTTAACATGCTTGAAATTATTTGCATATTATTTTTCACACGGTGATGCACTTCTTTAAGCAGTATATCCTTTTCATCTATTATGTTTTTTAGTTTAGATTCAAAATTTTTTTTGCTAAGTATTTCATCATTAAGTATAACAAGTGTTTTTTCTGCTAATTCAGACTTTTCTTTTTCTTTTATAATTATATTTTCATAATTTTCATCTCTCACTATAAATTGAAAATTATGTTTATCATTTTCCAATTTGAATATTTTTACAACATAATCTTCATAATAAAAACTTTTATCTTTTACTTTTCTAGCAAATCGTAGTTTTAAAGTTATTTCATTTTTAGAGCTGTAAAAAAAATCAACAACAATTTTATAACTATCTTCGTTAAATATTTCGCTTAGTTTATTTATACTATTTAGGTTTAAATTTTTTTGAGCACTTTTATTTGAATAAATAATAAATTGTTTATCTGTTATAAACATAGGACAAAATACACTCTCAGCCAGATTAAAATAGTTTTGATCTAAAGTTTCAAGAAAATTTTTATTTTTTGTCATAAACAATTGTTTATAAATTATTTTATAATTTTATTATCTATTTTAATTTCCATATCATCTTGGAATTCTATTGTAATTAGGAGTATTCCTTCTTCTGTGAATAACTTCCAAATACCATTTTTTTTCCCATTTTTATATGTTCCTTCTTCCATAACATTCCCATTTTCATAATAGTAAGTATGTTTACCAAAAGGTTCTCCATACATGTATTCACCAATAAAACTGAGCTTACCACTTTCATAATAATGTTTCCAAATACCATCTTTTTCGTTGTCCACATATACCCCTTCTTCCTTATAATCACCAACTTTTAAAAACCATTCACCTTGTTTCATACCTTCTTCATATTTTCCTTTTGTAATAATTTGTCCATCAATTCCATAATCCGTCATAATTCCTTCTTCTAAACCATTTTTAAATGTTTCTGTTCTTAATTCTTTACCATTTTCATAATACCATTTCCAAAGCCCTATACAACGACCATTTGCATATTCTCCTTCTTGATTAACATTTCCATTTTTAAATAAATACAACCATTTACCATCTTTTTCTCCATTAACATAATTTCCTTTCCCCTTTAAATCACCAGTTTCATAATATTCCTCCCATGTTCCTTGCTTTAGCCCAGCCTTATCTGTTATTCCTTTTTCAAGTAAAATATCTTTTTTATATATACTTGTAGCTTCAATATCTCCTAATGAGTCATAATTAACCCATATTCCATCCTTCATATTGCTCCTATAAAAACCTCTTTGTTTTACTATTCCTGTTTTATAATATTTTATTTCTGACTCTGGTGTTTCTATTTCTTCAACGTTTTTAATTAAATTTCCATTTTCATACTTTTCAATTTTCAATATTTGTCCATCTATAGAATATTCTTTCAAATAGCCATTCAGTTTATCATCATTATATTTACATTCGGTTTTTGTTATTATTCCTGTATAAAATGTTTTCCAAATACCCTGCTTCAATCCATTTCTATCAATTCTGTTAATATATTCTATAGTAATTAGTTTTCCTTTATCGTAATTAGATATTGTATTTATTAAACCATTTTCTGAATATTCCAGACTTAAACTATCAATTTTTCCTTTACTATAAAACATTTGTTTCTTAAGTTTACCATTTTTATAATAAACCTTTTCTATACCGTCTTTTATATCATCTTTATAATTTTCTTCAATTATTTTGTCATTATTATAATCTATTTTTTTCCCATTTTTCTTTGATTCTTTATAGCTTATCTTGCTTAATAAGTTTCCATTTTCATCATAAAAAATCCATAAACTATCAAGCAAATAATCTTTTCGATTACCTTCTGACTTTAAAGAACCATTTTCATAGTAGTTTTTCCAATATCCATCTGGTTTCCCATTTTTCAATAGACCTTCACTTGATTTTTTACCATTGCTGTAATAAAACTCCTTATAAACTAATGAATCATTGTCTTGAGCATAAGAGCATAAGAAACCAAAAAATAATATTAAATATAAGAAATAAATCCTAATCATAAATTTTAAATAACTAACTAATTTATTTCTAACATTCTTAATATAGGTTTTTTTGCTTTTTCTATTAATTCAGAACTTAATAATAACTCTGGCGATTCGTTTTTCAAACAATTATAAATCTTTTCAATTGTATTCATTTTCATATATTTACAATCATTACAATTGCAACTTTCATCTGAATACGGATTATAAAATATTTTCTCTGGTGAATTTTTTTTCATCTGATGAATTATACCACTTTCAGTTACAACAATAAATTCATTACTCTCATTTTCCTTTACATATTTAAGTAATGCACTAGTTGAACCTACAAAATCAGAAATTTCTAATATTGGTGTCTTGCACTCAGGATGTGCTATTAATTTAGCATCTGGATAATTAAGCTTAAGATTAATAATACTTTCTAATTTATAAGCCTCATGAACAATACAGCTACCTTCCCACAATATTAACTCTCTATTTGTTACATTAGCAACATAATTACCTAAATTAACATCTGGTGCAAAAATGATTCTTCTATCTTTTGGTATGCTGTTTACTACTTTAATAGCGTTTGATGAAGTGCATATAATATCTGACATTGCCTTTATATCTGCCGAACAATTTATATATGACACTACAATAGCATCTGGATATCTACTCTTAAAAGCACCAAAATCTTCCGCTTTACATGAATCAGCCAATGAGCAACCTGCTTCCATGTCAGGTATTAATACTTTTTTATAAGGATTCAATATCTTAGCTGTTTCAGCCATAAAATGAACTCCTGCAAAAACTATAATATCATACTTACTATCTTTTGCTTTTCTTGCTAACTCCAAACTATCACCAACGAAGTCAGCTATATCCTGTATTTCTGGTATTTGATAATAATGAGCTAAAATCACAGCATTCTTTTCTATTCGCAATTTGTTAATCTCTACTATAAAATCACTATTATTCATAAATCTCTTTTTTAATATTTCAAACTTACATAATTTTTACAAAATAACAACAAAAATTAATTTGTTTGATTGTACAAAATTAAAAGAGTTTTCAACATTATTAATAAATAATAAATTATTTAAGATTTTATAAAAAAAAATTAATCATCATTATTAAGGCTGTTAATTTGATGAAAACTTTATAATTTTCTTCTTGTTTTTGTTTTTATTATAACTTTGTTAACATTGTATTAACAATAAAACTTCCTGACATTCAAATTTTAATCATAATTATTAGTTAATGTTAATACAAACATTGTTAATTTCTATTTTTTATGATTTTTGTTTAACTGCTTGTTAATTTTTGTTAAAAAATTTTAAAACTTTCATCTTGTTTGTGTCATTTTTAATACAGTTTGGAGCCCATGTTTATTTATTATTACTTTTTAATACTTATTAACAACATTATTAATAGCAATTGTTAACAATTGCTAAATGACATGGAATGCATATATAGCTGAAATTTATGACAATGCATATGTGTTTTTATATGTAGTTTTGTACGTTGTCTGTATTTCTATAATTTTGGAAGATATAATTTTCTTCATTAGTAAAAGAAATTTTAAGATTATTTATAATATTCATGTTATGATGGGAAGGTATTAGAGTAGTTCTTAGCTGATATTTAATTTCTGATCTGCTTAATATATTTAAAGATGATTTTATGTTTTTTATTGTATTATCAGATATTGTGTTTGCTACAGATGCGTAATCTTTTTTGTTTAACAATGTTTTGATATCTAATGCAACAAAGTCTATAAGTTTATTTTGAATTAATTCCTGAAGTATTTTAGGATTAGTTCCATTTGTATCAAGTTTTGTTTTTAAACCTAATGATTTTATTTTTATGAATAGGTTTTTCAAATCCTTATGTATTGTTGGCTCTCCACCTGAGACAACAACTCCATCAAGCCAACTTTTTCTTTTCATCAAATAATCAAAAACTTCTTCCTCAGATACATCCTTACTTTCATTGAGTAATTGAGATAGTACCAAGGATGGATTATGGCAATAATTACAACAAAAGTTACATCCTTTTGTAAATATTACCGCCACAATATAACCATCCCAATCAATAAAACTTTGTTTCAATAAAGCACCTATTCGCATTTTTCTAATTCTACCTTTTTTGCAATTTTTTCTTTTTCATTAAAACATAGTCTATCCGCAAACTCCTCTTTTTTCCCTTTATTCCATTGATTTAAAGGTCTTATATATCCCACTATCCTGCTAAATACTTCACATTCTGCATTGCAATGAGGACAATTATAATGTTCTCCGAATATATATCCATGAGAAGGGCATATGCTAAAAGTAGGTGAAATGGTTATGTATGGTAAATGGAATTTATTTGTGATTTTTTTTATTAATTGTTTTACGGAAGTGTTTGACATTTGTTTATCACTAACAAAAACATGAAAAACAGTTCCTCCAGTATATAACTTTTGAAGTTCATCTTGTAAAGTTAAAGTATCAAACAAATCATCAGAATAATTTACAGGCAAATGGGTTGAGTTAGTATAATAGGGTTGAGCTCCATTTTTATAATGATGCTGATTTGCAACTATAATATCTGGATATTGAATTGTATCAATACGGGCAAATCGATAAGCCGTACTTTCTGCAGGGGTAGCTTCGAGATTATATATGCTATTGGTTTCTTCCTGAAAACTTAATAATTTCTCCCGCATAAAGTTCATTGTTTTAATTGCAAAAGCATGTCCATCCATACTTGCAATGTCAACACCTAAGAAGTTTAAACAACATTCATTCATACCATTTATTCCAATTGTAGAGAAATGGTTCTTCCAATATTGCCCAAATCTTGAATAAATATCCCTAAGATAAAATTTTGAATATGGATACAATCCATTTTTTGTATAATTTTCTATTATTTTACGCTTTATTTCTAAACTATCTTTAGCAAGTTCCATCAAGCTTGATAATTTTTGAAAAAATGTTTCTTCACAATTTGCCTCGTAGCCTAATTTAGCTAGATTTATTGTAACAACGCCAATAGAACCAGTAAGAGGGTTTGCTGCAAATAATCCTCCTCCTCGTTTTACTAGTTCTCGTTTATCAAGTCTTAAACGGCAACACATACTTCTAACATCATCTGGATTCATGTCGGAATTTACAAAATTAGAGAAATATGGAATTCCATATTTTGAGGTCATTTCCCATATACCGTCATATTCTGGATTTTCCCAATCAAAATCTCTAGTTATATTATAAGTAGGTATAGGAAAAGAAAACAAACTTCCTGCAGCATCTCCTTCTGTCATTACTTGCGCAAATGCTTTATTTAGCATTATCATTTCTTGTTGAAAATCTCCATAAACAGCGTTTTGAAGCTCCCCCCCAATAATAATAGATTCATCTTTTAGAAAATCGGGTACTATTAAATCCATAGTTATATTGGTAAAAGGAGTTTGAAAACCAACACGTGTTGGAACATTTATATTGAATAAAAATTCCTGTATTGATTGTTTTACTTGTTCATAAGATAATTTATCATGTTTTATAAAAGGGGCAAGCAAAGTATCAAAATTAGAAAATGCCTGAGCTCCTGCTGCTTCTCCTTGCATAGTGTAAAAGAAATTGACAATTTGTCCAAGTGCTGTGCGAAAATGTTTTGCGGGTTTGCTTTGAGCTTTTCCATCTACTCCTCTGAATCCAGTAATGAGCAAATCTTTTAAATCCCATCCAACACAATATACACTTAAAAATCCCAAATCATGTATATGAAAATACCCTTTTTTATGAGAATTAGCAATATTTTCCGGATACAATCTATTTAGCCAATATTGAGATGTAATAAGAGTGGATATGTGTTGATTTAGTCCTTGTAGAGAATATGAAGAATTTGCACTTTCATTGACTCGCCAATCTGACATGCTAAGATATTCATCAATAACATTAATGTTAGAAAGTAAATCTTTAGTGTTTCTTAGTTGTTCATGCTGTTTTCTATAAAGCATGTACGCTTTTGCTAATTGAAAATCTCCATTTTCAAACAAAACTGCCTCTACGCAATCTTGCACAAATTCAACGGTGGGAACTTCTCTGACCTGATTTTCAACCATTCTTTTTAAAACGAGTTTACACAACTGGGCAGCATTGTTTCTGTTGGGATTTCCAATAGATCGCATTGCTTTAAAAATAGCATGCTCAATTTTTTCTTCTTTAAATTCTGCTAATTCGCCATTACGCTTGACGATATTAAAAAAATTAGTTCCATTCATCTTTATAAATTTTAATTAATATTTAAGATTAAATGGTAACTCTAGGGGAATATAATAAGAAACCTAAAAAAAGGAATCCTTGCACTTTTCTCCCGAAAGCTACGAGTTAAATACATGCGGCAGGTCTTCTGACTTGTTTTTAATTTATCCGCCTTCCCATTTTGAAAAACAAAAAAGTGGCCTATTTGGATAAACATCAATCAAACTTACAGCTACGGGGATAGTTCCTGATTTTCACAGGATTCCCTTTTTAATCTAATAAGAACCGAATGCAAAACAAAAATAAAACAATTTGTCCAAATCAATAAAAAAACTTACTAACAAAAATGAGATAATATATTAATAAACAATATAATACACTGTTAAATACAAAATCGTCATTGTTTTATAATAATGTACAACATTAATCTAACCTTTTTACTAATTTTTTTGTGTAAACCTATTTTAAGACGAGACAGTTTTCATAATTTTATTGTTTTATGAACTTGGATGTTTTATTTCCAATTTTCACAAAATAAATACCCCTATCCAAATGATTTATATTCACTACACCAAGGCCATTATCAATTATCAATTTTTCATTATCAATTAGTAATTGTCCGTAGATA
>Ga0154518_1029_pt1 | contig 16482 bp, 13 predicted proteins | sample RifGroE2_FD_105661 | JGI IMG/M metagenome (GOLD analysis project Ga0154518, IMG submission 105661) | Bacteroidetes bacterium GWE2_29_8 | reverse complement strand
CCATACAGAAGTAGAAGTTCAGAAGGAGGTTCTAGCGACAGACCATACAGAAGTAGAAGCTCAGAAGGAGGTTCTGAAGATAGACCATACAGAAGTAGAAGTTCAGAAGGAGGTTCTAGTGACAGACCATACAGAAGCAGGAGTTCAGAAGGAGGTTCTAGTGACAGACCTTACAGAAGCAGAAGTTCAGAAGGAGGTTCTAGCGACAGACCATACAGAAGCAGAAGTTCAGAAGGAGGTTCTAGAGAAAGATCACACAGAAGTGAAAGCTCTGAAGAAAGTTCAGGTTCAGAAGGTGGAGAAAAAAAACATCCCGATGAAACTAGGTTAAATAAATATATTGCAAATTCAGGTATCTGCTCTCGTAGGGAAGCTGATGATCTTATTTCAAAAGGATTAATTACAGTTAATGGAGTTGTTATTACTCAAATGGGTTATCAAATTAAACCTAAAGATGAAGTTAAGTATGGAAAAAAATATTTAAAAAACAACAAGTTAGTATATTTATTATTTAACAAGCCAAAAAACTGTATAACAACAGCAAATGATCCAGAGGGGCGTAAAACTGTTATGGATTATGTTAGAGATGAATGTCCGGAAAGAATATACCCAGTTGGGCGTTTAGATAGAAACACAACAGGCTTGTTGTTACTAACAAATGATGGAGACTTGACAAAGAAATTAACACATCCATCTTTTGGTGCAAAAAAACTATATCATGTTACATTAGATAAACCATTAGAAGATATTCATTTTGAAAAAATAAAAAAAGGACTTGTTCTTGAAGATGGAAAAATTATTGTTGATAAAATTGAATATATAACTGATGCTCCAAATAATGATGAAGTAGGAGTTGATTTACATTCAGGAAAAAACAGAGTTGTAAGACGTATTTTTGAACATTTAGGATATACTGTTCAAAAATTAGATAGAGTTGTATTTGCAGGACTAAATAAGAAGAATTTACCACGAGGTTATTCTAGATTTCTTTCAAAAGTAGAAATAGCAGCCTTGAAAATGATCCCCAAATAAATTATAAATTTTTTTATAGAACTTTTTAGCAACTATATAATTGTCTATTTTTAAAATATGCAAATAGATTATTGTAGATATAAATTTTAATATTATTTTTGAACTTGTTTTTTTATAAAAAATTGTTTAGTTATATAAAATAATGGCAAGAAAAAAATATACGCAAGTAAAGCAGCAAGTTACTAAAGATTCTATTGAAAACATAGAAGATAAACCTGTAAAGAAAAATAATAATATTGTTTTTAAATATAAATTACTAACAATATTTTGTTTTTCTTTTCTATTATACTCAAATACTTTGTTTTTTGATTATACACTTGATGACCAATTGATGATTTATAATAATAAATTCACCAAGATGGGTATTTCTGGCATAAAAAAGATACTTAGTACTGATTCTTTTGTTGGATTTTTTGGAGAACAAAAAGAACTAGTTGCAGGAGGGCGTTATCGTCCTTTATCACATATAATGTTTGCTGTTGAATGGCAAATTTTTGGCAAGAATCCTTTTATAGGGCATTTAATTAATGTTTTGCTATATTCTTTATTATGTGTTTTGTTGTTTTATGTACTAGAGGATTTGTTTGCAAAATATAAAGGGAAATCATCATGGTATTTATCAATTCCTTTTATAATAACGATGCTGTTTGCAGCTCATCCATTACACACAGAGGTTGTCGCAAATATTAAAGGGCGAGATGAGATATTGAGTTTGTTAGGTAGTTTGGGTACATTATTTTTATTAATAAAATATTCAAATACGAAAAACTTTATTTATCTAATATCAAGTTCTATAGTTTATTTTCTCGGCTTAATGTCAAAAGAAAACTCTATTACATTTTTATTAGTTATCCCTCTTGCATTCTATTATTTTAAAGACATGAAGATAAAGGATACTTTATTTCTTACATTGCCATTAATTGTTCCAGTTATTTTATTTCTTTACATTAGATATACTGCTTTAGGTTTTTTTATGAGTGGAAAACAAATAACAGAATTATTAAATAACCCATTTATAGACCCAACCAAAATCCCAGCAGCAGAATATTCTACAGGAATGAAATATGCAACAATTGTTTACACTATGGCTTTATATTTCAAGCTTTTAATATTTCCTCACCCTTTAACTCATGACTATTACCCTTTTCAAATTCCTATAATAGAATTTACTGATTATAGAGCAATCATAAGTATCCTTATTTACTTATTTCTAATATTCTGGGCAATTAGAGGCTTCTTTAAAAAAGATATAATATCTTGGGCTATAATCTTGTATTTAGCAACTTTTTCTATAGCATCAAATCTTGTATTTCCAATTGGAACATTTATGAACGAACGTTTTATGTTTGCATCATTGTTAGGATATTGCATTGTTTTTGTTATTTTAATAACCAATTATTTAAAAAAGAAAATTACTAACCAAGATAATCTCAATAAAGCATTCATTATAGTATTTGGAACAGTATTAACTTTGTACTCTATTAAGACTTTTACGCGAAACTTTGTTTGGTATGATGATTTTACATTGTTTACTACGGATGTAAACACGTCAACCAACAGTACTAAAGTCAATGTATCAGCAGGAGGTATGTATCTTGAAAGAGCAAAAATAACAAAAGATTCATTGGAAAAGAAGCAAATGTTAGACAAATCAATTGGATATTTAACAAAAGCGGCAGGATTATATTCAAAGAATGACGTAGTTTGGTTATTACTTGGAAATGTTTATATTGAATTAAAAGATTATCCAATGTCTGCTTATTATCTAACAAATAGCTTAAAAGTAAATAATTCATATAAAGATGCTTTACACAATATGCTTTATGTTGCACAGGTAACAAATAAAGAAAAGCAATATGATATATCAAAAGAGGCTTACAAAACACTTATACACTATCAACCCAATAATTATGAGCATATCATAGACCTTGCTATGGTTTATGAAAATGCAAAGCAAATAGATTCTGCTTTATATTTCCTTAATATGACTATTGCTAAAGATAGTTTAAACTATCATGCTTATAGTAAAATAGGAGAATTATATGGTAAGTATTATGGACAATTAACCACAGCTATAGCTTATTTAAATAAAGCATATTCAATAAAACCGGATGATTCTTCTATTAATGAAAACTTAGGAGTGGCTTATGGTATTTCCCGAAATTTTGACTTGTCAATAAAGCATTTACAAGAAGCGATAAAATTAAACCCAAATAATCCACAAACATATATTAATATGGCTGGTTCTTATAACAATATGGGAAGAAAAGATTTAGCTCAGGAATGCATGATAAAAGCACAAAACATTCAGAAAAAAGGGTCTTAGCAAAGAATGTGAAATTAATCTTAAAATTGCAATCTTATAAAATTATTAATTATTCAATAAAAAGTAATAAACTTAAAAGTAAGTTTGTTACTTTTGCAAAAATAACACGAAGTGTTTAACTTAGTTTTATAAAAAAATGCATAATTAGGTTTGTTAAAATGAAAAACAAGTACATTGATTTAATCTCTCAAACATTTTATTTTCCACAAGAAGAATTTAAGGTTATAGATAATGAATTATATTTTAATGATATCTGTTTAATGGATATTATTAAACAATATGGCACGCCATTAAAGTTGTCGTATTTGCCAAAAATTAGTGCACAAATACAGAAAGCAAAAAGACTTTTTAATGTTGCTATAGCAAAAGCAGACTATGATGGAGATTATCATTATTGTTATTGCACAAAGAGTTCACACTTTTCCTTTGTTTTAGAAGAAGCGTTAAAAAATGATATTCATATAGAAACTTCTTCTGCATTTGATATTCCAATAGTAGAATTGTTATATGAAAACAAATTAATAAGCAAAGACACATACATTATTTGCAATGGGTTTAAAAAGCCTTTATATATGCATAATATCAGCGAGCTTATAAATAAAGGGTTTCATAATACTATTCCCATTTTAGACAATAAATTTGAACTAGAGGAGTACGACAAATTAATAAACACTAAATGCAAAATAGGTATTCGAATTGCAGCAGAGGAAGAACCTATGTTTGAGTTTTATACTTCTAGGTTGGGGATAAGATATAACGACATTATATCTTATTTTAATGAAAAGATAAAACCTAATCCTAAGTTTGATTTAAAAATGTTACATTTTTTTATCAATACAGGAATTAAAGATACTGCATATTATTGGAATGAATTATCCAAATGTATAAACGTTTATGTTGAACTAAAGAAAATTTGTCCTGAGCTTGACTCTATAAACATAGGTGGAGGGTTTCCAATAAAAAACTCATTAGCATTTGATTATGATTATGAATACATGGCAGAAGAAATAGTTGCACAAATAAAGAATATATGTAATCAAAATAATGTTGCAGAACCAGATATATTTACGGAATTTGGTTCTTTTACTGTAGGAGAAAGTGGAGCTACTTTGTTTTCTGTTTTGGGACAAAAGCAACAAAATGACCGAGAGTTATGGAATATGGTTGATGGTTCTTTTATGACTTCTCTTCCTGATATTTGGGCAATCAATCAAAGATTTGTTTTGCTATCTGTTAATAATTGGGACATGGAATATCAAAGAGTTTTTATTGGAGGATTAACTTGTGATAGTCATGATTATTATAATGCAGAAGCACATGCGAATGCTATATTCCTACCAAAATTTGATAATGACATACCTCTTTATGTCGGATTTTTCCACACGGGAGCTTATCAAGAGGCTTTAGGTGGGTATGGAGGTATACAACATTGTTTGCAACCAGCTCCAAAACACATTACTATAGACAGAGATGCTAATGGAGAAATAGTAACACGACTGTTTGGAAAGGAACAGAGTTATAAATCAATGTTAAAAGTGTTAGGATTTTAAGAAAAGTAAAGTGTATGAAGAGAAGTTAAACTTATCTTTTATTTAATTAAATATTAAGTTAATGAGAAATTCTTTCAAAATCTTATTTTTTCTAAAATCTATATTTGTATCTATATTAATCATATATTTAATAAAAACTTTTGTTTATGCTACTTTTTATGTATCTGATGATTTTATGGAGGATACAATATTTAACGGGGATCTTTTATTAATAAATAGAAATATTCACAATCTCAATAACAATGATGTTATTACTTATTTGTATCCATTAGATACCGGATATACTAATAAACAACGCCCAAAGCTATTAGGTCGCTGTATCGGAATACCTGGAGATAAATTAAGTATATCTAAATCAAAAATATTAGTAAATGACAAAGTACTTCCTGATAATGAAACAAAAAAATATAACTATAAAATAATTACAAATAAACCATACATTAATTATTTTATTTTTCAGAATTTGAACATTAATTCTTTAAAACAAGTTAACGAAAATGAATACATAATAGCAACTAATGTAAAAACACTAGACTATTTAACAAAATTTGATTTTATAACAGAAGCAACTTTGGATTGTACCGATAAAGGAATTTATGATGAAATGATTTTTCCTTCAAGCCCTTTTATCCATAATAATATTGACAATTTAAATCTATTACAGATTCCCAAAATTGGAGACACTATTCAATTGACTAGATTCAATATTCCTCTGTTTTATCAAATTATTACTTTCTACGAAAAGAATAGCTTTAAAATAATAAGAAAGAAAATACACATAAATGGTCGTAAAACAAACTTTTATGTATTCAGAAACAATTATTACTATATTATTGCAGACAATTGGCATAATTCATTTGACTCCAGATACTTTGGATTGGTACCTGAAAAATACATACAAGGCAAAGTTTCTATGGTTATCGCTTCTGTAGATAAACACACAAAATGGTATAACGCAATAAGATTTAATCGTTTTTTTAAACCTATAAAATGAAGTTATATTTTCTAAAAGCTTTATTTTTATTAAAAAATTATTAGTTATTAAAAACCATTTTTTGGACTTCTACGCCATCAATTTTTAATAATTCATTTTCCAGCTTCATTTGTTCATTTAAATCACCAGTTAATTCTATAATTATTAGGCCAGTTGGGCTGCAAGTATTGTCTGAAGCTTCATGCAATCCTAGTCTTGTTTTTATAGAGCATCCATATTTTGTTAATAAATCTTGGATAGGTATAGCATTTTTAACTCTGTTTGATATGCATATACCTAAAATTCTAGTTTCATTCATTTTTTTTATATTTTTATAAATTATTAAATTCCATTTCTTTTATTTCTAAACCACCTATTTTTTTTAATTCATTTAGTAAATTATCCCATTCAGCCTCATCTCCCTTTAATTTTAGTATAATAAACCCTTTACGACTACAAACATTTGTACTTACTTCATGGAAACCTAATCTAGTAGATATTAAGTGAGAATATTTTGTTAGAATTGTTTGGGTTAATCCTGCTTCTTTTATTCTATCAAAAACTGATAAGCCTATAATTTTTATTTTTTTCATAATTTTTGTTTTTCAAAATTGCATTGTACAAAAGTACTTAAATTTTCATGAAGATTACAAATTATATTCATTTTTTAATTCATCATGATCTGCCTGAAATCTAAATCCTAGACGTTTACCTGTTTTTATTTTCATGTAATTGTTATTATCGAAAACTTCTTGAACTGAAAGTTGTTTTACATCGTCATAAAAAGGTGTTAGTAAGTCAAAGTCAATTGAATACATAACTGCAGAATTAATAATTTGAGTTATAGATTCTGCGTCAATATTTTTGGATGTAAAATTGTTAAATAAGATTCCCATTTGTCGTTTGCCTTCAACATAGAAATGCTTTTCTTTATTTATAAATATACGAGCTACTAAATATCCAACATCAGTTGCTCTGTTATATTTGAATGAGTCTGACAAAAAATTATAAACATTTATAATACCGCAATAAGAACGAGCTATATCTTCTTTTATATATTGAGTTTTCATTATTTCATGATCTCTAGGAAATTCAAATATATTAGAATGCATTATAAAAATTAACACATCTCCTGCAAATGTTAGATGTACCTCAAATTCTCCCTTTTCTGTGTATTCAATTTTTATATTTTTAGCTTTAGACATTGTTGAAGCAAGCATTTTAGATGTGTTTTTAATTATTTCTTTGAATACATTAAATGACTCAAACGTATTACTATAAACGACTTGCTTCATTATAGATTTTTGTTTTAGCTTGTTTGTAAGAAGCTCTACAGATTCTGCATCTGGATATTTTATATTATCAGTCATAAATCAAAATATTTTTTGCTATTTTGCATAAAAGTACAACTTATTTTTATTGGGAATCTTTTTTTTGTAAAAATTATATATTTCAAATTATGTATATTTCAGCTATAAGCTCTGTTTCTCCTCTAGGTAATGATGTTAGTGATATTGTAAAAAACTATAATTCCTCTAAATCGTTATTATCAAAAATTGATTTTAATGGTGATGAAATTTATGCAGGATGTATTCCTGAAAATATAATTAAAGATATAGACAATTTTATTTGTGATTATAATTATTTAAAAAACAGGGATAAAATTGTTAAATATGCATTGTTTGTTACGAGGGAAATTATAGATTTTGCAAAAGATAAATCTAAGACTGGGGTCGCTTTTGGGTCTTCGCGTGGTTCAACCGAAACGTTTGAGAGAACGTATGATGAATTTGCAAAAACAGGATATAAAAAAGTTGAATTATTAACTTCTCCTCTAACAACTTTAGGTAATCTATCAAGTGAAATAGCTTCTTTTTATGATACAAAAGGGGGTGATATTTCCAATTCAATGACATGTTCTACAGGATTACAAGCTCTAATAAATGGTATGGCATGGTTAAAAGCAGGATTTTGTGAGCAATTTATTGTTGGAGCATCAGAAGCACCCCTAACTAATTTCACTTTTGCTCAAACAAAAGCTTTGAAAATATACAATAACATAGAATCCGAATTTCCTTGTCGTCCTTTTATGAAGGGTAATGATAAAACATCTTTTATATTGGGTGAAGCAGCAGTTGCTCTTATTTTAAGTAAAGAAGCAGATGCTAATACTTTAGGCAAAATAGAATCATTTGGATTTGGTTATGAAAATCCACCTTCATTAACAGGAATTAGTGAAGATGGTGATTGTTTTGCAGAATCAATGCAAAATGCGATTAGTAAATTACCTCCTAATGAAAATATAGATTTAATATTAATGCATGCCCCAGGCACATTAAAAGGAGACAAAGCAGAATTAACAGCAATAAATAAAATTTTTACCAATAAAGAATATATACCTCAAATATATTCAAATAAATGGTTGATAGGGCATACTTATGCAGCCTCAGGCTTGTTAAATTTACAATTAGCATTATTAATACTAAACCATGGGTTAAAAGTTGATTTTCCATATCCTATTGATATTGAAAATAAAAAATCAGATATAATAAAAAGAATAATGATAAATGCTACCGGTTTTGGTGGTAATGCAATCAGTATTATTGTGAACAAATAACTATGGTTTACTGAATCATATTCAATATAGATATTATTTGTTTAGCTTCTTTTACGTCATGTACTCTAATAATTTTAGCAGATTTAAGCAAGCTTATTGTATTTAAAATAGTTGTTCCATTTAATGATTCGGATGGACTTTGATTGAATAGTTTGTATATCATAGATTTTCTGGATATTGCAACTAATATTGGTTTATTAAGTACTTTGAAGTATTCTAAGTTTTTTATTAATTGATAGTTATGCTCTAGAGTTTTTCCAAATCCGAATCCAGGATCAATGATAATGTCATTAACTCCTTTTAGATGTAGTTTGTTTATTTTTTCTGATAGGAAATAAATTACGTCATTAACAATGTTGTTATATTTAGGATTTGTTTGCATAGTTTTTGGTTTTCCTTGTGTATGCATTAATATGTAAGGAGCATTGTGTTTTGTTATTATGTCTATTAATCTTTCATCAAATTGACTTCCAGATATATCGTTTATAATGTCAGCTCCTTCACTTAAAGCTATATCTGCTACTTCAGCTCTGTAAGTGTCAATAGATATTAGAGTTTTAGGAAATTCTTTTTTTAAAATGATTAACAGATTTTTGATTTTTGTTTTTTCTGTTGTTAAGTCAATTTCTGTTGCCCCAGGTCTTGTTGACATTGCTCCTAAATCAATTATATCAGCCCCTTCATTAATTAATTTTTCAGTATGTTTTACTGCGTGTTTAATATTTTTTAATAATCCACCATCATAGAATGAATCGTCAGTATAATTAACTATACCCATTATTAACGGATTATTTATATCAATTAAGTTCCCATTACAATTAATTGATTTGTTTGAATAAAAAATTGTATTTTGCACCCTCAAAATTTTTATACAAATTTAATTGAATAATGGGACATACTGATAAAGAATTTGATATTATTTTAAAAAAGTGCTTTGTTGTTTTTGAAAGCAAGCTAAATGATTATGGAGCTTCATGGAGAATTTTGCGTCCTATATCTATTACGGATCAGATATTTATAAAGGCTCAAAGAATAAGAAGCATTGAAGACAAGAAGGTGCAAAAAGTAGGGGATGATATTATATCAGAATATATAGGGATTATAAATTATTGTATAATAGCTCTTATTCAATTGGAGTTATCAAAAGATATTTCATTAAATCAGGAAAATAAATTTATAATTGAGTTATATAATAAATATTTTTTGGAGGCCAAAGAATTAATGTTTAATAAAAATCATGATTATGATGAGGCTTGGCGAAGCATGCGTGTATCTTCATTTACGGATATTATATTGATGCGAATATTGCGAATAAAACAAATAGAAGATAATGATGGGAAAACGTTTGTTTCAGAGGGAATAGATTCAAATTATTTAGACATGATTAATTATTCTGTTTTTGCTTTAATAAAACTCACAATTTAATTTATTTTTACTTTTTTATTTAATGCGAGATCTTACTGTAGGAAAAGAAAGTAAAGTTATAATTCAATTTACATTGCCTATGTTGTTGGGTAATGTATTTCAGCAATTTTTAAATATTATAGATAGCATAATAGTTGGAAGATTTATAGGCAAAGAAGCTTTGGCTGCAGTTGGAGCTTCATTTCCAATAATTTTCACATTAATATCGCTTGTAATAGGTTTCTCAATAGGAGCTACAATAATAATAGCTCAGTATTTTGGGGCAAAGGAGTATGATAACGTAAAAAAATCAATAGATACATTATTTATAGTTTTGTTTTTTGCTTCAATTATAATTAGTACAATAGGTCTTTATGCTTCAGAATATGTTTTTAGGTTTATGAGTTTGCCTGATGATATAATTCCTTTGGCAAAAACATATTTAAATACTTATCTTTATGGTTTCATTTTTTTCTTTGGATTTAATGGAATCAGTGCTATATTGAGAGGATTAGGTGATTCTAAAACTCCTCTTTATTTTATGATAATAGTAACTATTTTGAATATTGTGCTTGAAGTGTTTTTTATTGTAGTTCTTCATTCAGGAATAGCAGGAGCAGCTTGGGCAGAAATAATAAGTCAGGGTGCTGTTTTTATAGCAGGAGTATTTTATTTAAATAAGAAGAGCAATATAATAAAACTTTCTTTTTCAAAAATATCTTTTGAAAAAGAGATGTTTTTGAAAAGTTTAAAAATAGGTTTACCTACGGGTTTGCAACAGACTTTTGTGGCATTAGGGATGATTGCTCTTTTTGGAATAGTTAATCATTTTGGAACAGATACTATTGCTGCATATTCTATAGCAATGCGTATTGATTCATTTGCTTCACTACCTGCAATGAATTTTGCTGCAGCTTTATCTACTTTTGTAGGTCAGAATATTGGTGCAGGTAAAATTGAAAGAGTTAGAAATGGTCTTATTGCTACTTTGAAAATTACTTCAATATTTTCAATTGCAGTGACTTTGATTGTTGTCCTTTTTGGAACCCAATTAATGTCAATGTTTACAACAGATCGCAATGTCATAGAAATAGGTCATCATTATTTAGTTATAGTTTGTTCTTTTTATGTTGTATTTTCCACTATGTTTGCGCTTAATGCTGTTATGCGTGGAGCAGGAGACACTTTAATTCCAATGTTTATTACATTATTTTCTTTGTGGTTGATTAGAATTCCTATTGCATATATATTGTCTGATTTTATGGGGCCTGCTGGTATTTGGTGGTCAATACCAATAGGCTGGTTTGCAGGTATGACATTTTCATGGATATATTATAAAATGCATAGATGGAAAACAAAATCTGTTGTAAAAAGATTATAATTTTATCTGACACCTCGTCCTCCTAATCCCAGTGCTCTTCCATTAGGATTATATACATTGGCGCCCGTATATACTGCTGCAGAAACGCTACTTGCTGTTCCGGGCGTTGTCCATACTGCAGTTGTTAATGTAGCAAAACGTCTATCAGAGACAGATGTGTAATCTGTAGTTAAATGCCAAGCTCCTCCACGTACTATAGTGTTTTTGTCTAAAGGATCTGTTCCTGATGGCCATAATGGTTCATTATGTGTACCTGCAATAGTTCCGTTTCCCCAAGATTTTTCAAATGTAGATGTTTCAGTTGCAATTACGCACCATTCGAATACGTTTCCAGTCATTTCCATAACGCCGTAATAGGTTGCACCTGATTGTTCTCTATTAGTTACAGATGGTGTAGCAAAAATTCCTACACGTACAGGTCCATTACTAGCATCTCCTCCAGTGAATGTAATGTTGTTAAATATGCAATTTCCTGTATTTAATATTTCTGTACCATCTTCTGTATTATTAAAATTATTTCCAGCTATTCTATAAGTGTTACCCCATGCGTATTCTCCAGGGAAGTATCCCATTGTTCCTCTGCATGCTTTTTCATATTGTATTTCTGACATTGGAGCTAAAGCTGCCCAGTCTAGATATGCAGTAATGTCAGCCCAGCTAATAAAATTTTGAGCACGATATGGTCTGTCAGAGAAATGTATGTATGGATATGTTCCTGTGTTATTTAATCTATTTCTATTAGAGTTAAAGTTACCAAGAAAGCGAGTAGGGTAGTAAGCATCAGAAATAGAATTTAGGAAATCAGCATATTGTTGTTGAGTAATTTCGTATTTCATAATGAAAAAAGCATCATATCCTTTTGGAAAAGATGCAGGTATGTTTATTTGAGCAACACTATTATAAACAGATACAATATTTTCACTTGATATTAAAATTGGCGTGTTGTCAGCAGCACTTGTTCTGAATTGATTATTTGTAGTATTTCCATCACCAAGAAAGAAATTACCAGAAGGAATAAATACCATTTCTATAGCGAAAATTCGAAGATCGAGTGTTCCTGCTACAGGTAAATTTGTAATTTTTAAAGTAATAGTGTCAGCAATAGGATTTGCAAAATATCCAGTGTTTTTTCTTTTAAGCATAGCCCCTGTGTTATTTGGAGCGGCGTCTATTGCATTAAATGTTCCTGTAGCATTAACAAATTGAAGTCTAGTTGTGCCTCCAGGAGATAGATTATGATCAGCTACGTTAGTACTAATTGTTCCATGAGTAAATTGGTCTGAAGTAGGGGCAGAACAATCTCTAAATTTAACAAATGTCCATACTGCATCATAATTGCTAGGTTCGCCTGTGTTAAAATACCATGAGTTATTCCATTGTATTTTATAGCTAACATTTCCAGCTACTAAATCATAAGAAATATCCGATATAGTTAATCCATTAGCAAATATATTTGCTAAAAATATAATTTTTATTATTATAATTAAAAATAATCTTTTCATTACTTCAATGTTTTAATTATTAAATTATCTAACTCCACGTCCACCAAAATAGCTAGTTCGAGCAGTTGTTGCTGCAGTAGCATAAATTGTAATTACTCCATTTGCACCCCAGTTTGCTGCTGTTCCCCATGTTATTGCATTAGCAAATCTTCTATTTGATACTTGACACATTTCAGGTATTGCGGCACTTGCCCAAGAGCCACCTCTAACAATAACACCTACAGTAGCAGATGGAGTAACAGAAGGCCATGTTGTTCGTTGGTGATTTCCATTTGCATCTAAACTTCCACGTCCCCATTCTCTTGTGAAATTAAGTCCAAGGTCCTGACATTTTACAGCCCATTCCCAGACGTTTCCAGTCATTTCCATTACGCCATAATATGTTGCTCCAGATACTAGCCGAGTGGATGTTGAAGTGTTAGCAAATATACCTACTCTAACTGGGCCACGTTTTGTTGTTGTTGCCGTTCCAGATAGTCCATCTCCACTAGTAAAATCAGCTATCCAATAATTACAATTGTAGGCTCCAGGAACATATTCGGTTCCATCTTCTGCACCAGCTATTCCTGTGGCAGGGATTCCATTAGGTGTAGCTGCAGTAGCTCCCCAAGAATATTCATTAACTACAGGAAGCGTTGTGCCTCTACAAGTTTTTTCGTATTCCATTTCGGACATTGGTCTAAGGCAAGCCCATTCTAGGAATGCTGTAATATCAGCCCAACTAAGAAAGTTTTGAGCTCTGTGAGGACGAGTAGTTGTGTATAAGTCTGGAAAAGTTCCAGGACCTTTTAGTAGATTTCTGTAAGAGTTGTAATTAGCGGGATATCTATTTACAGAGGCAACACCAGTCAGTGTGTTTAGAAATTCCGCATATAATCCTTCTGTTATTTCATATTTCATAATATAAAAAGATTGATAACCTTTAGGATATGCAGCAGGAATATTTATAGCAACATCGGATGCAACCGCAATAGCATTTTCGTTAGAAATAGTAACGTAAGTATTAACAGCAGTTGTTTGCCTAATTTTAAGTTTTGTTGCTGCATAAGCTTCGCCATCTCCCATATAGAATTGAGCAGTTGGTATGTAAACCATTTCAATGCCATAAACTCTTGTATCTAAATTAGCTCCAACACCTGGTAAGTTGGTTAATTTCAATTGTATAGAATCAGAAGATTCATTTGGATAATATCCGTCAGTACTTCTTCTAAGTAATACTCCTGTATTTTCTGGAGCTGCTTCAATGGCATCAATAGTTCCGTCAGTTCTTATCATTTGTAATCCTGCTCCAACATAGTGATCAGAAAAAGTTGTACTGATTAATCCGTGAGTAAAGTTTGTTGATATGGTGGAGGAACAGTCTCTAAACTTAACAAATACCCATACGGCATCCCAATTATCGGGTACTCCAGCAGGAGTGCGCCAACTATTTTGCCATTTAATATCGAAACGAACAATACTATTTGTTAAATCAACAGCAACATTGCTTATTGTTAAACCATTTCCTAATACAAATTTTGTTAAAAATATCAGGATTATAAAAATAAAGAATTTTTTTATCATATTTATTTGTATTTTAATAACTATTTAATTTTTACAAATTTTGAAAAATAATATTTGTCTTTTGTTTTTACTATTATAATATATAATCCTTCTCCATACTCATTTAAGTTATATTTGATTTGGTTACGTCCAGCTTCTAAATTTAAATTTTCCTTAAGGAATAATTGTCCATACATATTTACAATTTGAATGCTTCCATATTGTTTGTAAGAATTGTCAATAATTACATTAATTTCATCTTTTGCAGGGTTTGGATATGTCCATATATTTATATTTTCATTTTTTGCAATATTAGTGTCAATATTAACAACAACCCAACTGGAGAAAGAGAATTTACCATCAAAGTCTGTTTGTTTTATTCTATAATATGAAATTCCTAAGTATGGATTTTCATCAATGTGCATGTAGTCTTTTCTACCCCAAGAATCGCCATTTCCATTTATTTTAGCAATATCCTCTGTTTCCATTAGGTTTTTACTTCTTTGCAATGTGAAATAGTCATTATTTATTTCATTCAAAGTTGTCCAGTAACAGTTAACATTCCAATCATTTTTGGAAAGTAGTGCCATTGCTTTAAAACTGAGTAATTCTATACCGAGAGGAATTATTAACACTGTGTCAGCTTTATTGCAAGTTTGGTATAAACTGGTTATATATTTAAATCCAGAAGAATAACCTCCTGTAAATATTTCTGCGGGCATAGGGTCAGAGAAGCATGTTTGAGCGATGTGATTATGTCCATCATAAGCGCCACCAGCAAATATATTTCCAGTAAAGCATAAGTTGTTATAGTTAATATACCCAGAATTAATACCTCCCATAAAAATGGCTGTTTGGTTATCATAAGAACATAATTTATATAAACTAGCTTTTCCATCATAAGCTCCACCTGTAAAAATATTTGCTTGATAGCAATTGTTGATAATTTGATTATAACCAGATTTTATGCCACCTTTGAAAACATTGAGCATGTTACTATTGGAACATAAGCTATATAAGCTAGCTTTTCCATCATAAGCTCCTCCCGTAAAAATATTAGCTTGAATACAATTTTGAATTATTTGGTTGTATCCAGAATTAATTCCACCTATATAAATTTCATTATTTTCATAAGAATTACACAAGCTATATAAGCTAGCTTTTCCATCATAAGCACCACCTGCAAATATATTATCATAAGTGCAAGCATAATTACTATAAAAAAAACCAGAGTTAACACCACCTATGTAAATTTCATTATTTTTAGAGGTGTTACATAGGCTATAAACTTTGGAGTATCCATTATTTTTGCCCCCAGCAAATATGTTGTTATATGGACATGAGTAATTTACAAAATAGTATCCAGAGTTTATGCCTCCTTTGTAAATATCTGTTATTATATTTATATTACATGTAGAATATATTGAAGAGTTGCCAGAATAGGCGCCACCAGCAAATATATTATCATATTGACAAGCTTCTTTAGAGATTGCGTAGCCACTAAAATCACCACCAGCAAAAGGACTATTTATATTGCATATATCAAATTTTCCTGCGTTCCCAGATAATATACCACCAATAAAAACATTATTGGTTTCGTAGCACTTTTGCATTATATCGTAAAATCCAGAGTTTATACCTCCATAATAAACAGATGTTAAACCAGAATAAGAACATAATTCACTCAAATACCATACGCTTTTTGCATTTCCGCCTGCAAAAATATTATTTGTAGGGCATAATTGTATTATTTGTTCGTATCCAGCATTTATACCACCTTTAAATATAGCTGTTAAGTTAGAATTAGAGCAATAAGAATAAATTTTATTATCCCCTGCATTTTTTCCACCTGCAAAAATATTATCTGTAGGACAATTTTGCATTATTTGTTCGTATCCACTTTTTACGCCACCTTTAAATATAGCTGTTAAGTTAGAATTAGAGCAATAAGAATAAATTTTATTATCCCCTGCATTTTTTCCACCTGCAAAAATATTATCAGCAGTGCAATTTTGGATTATTTGGTCATACCCAGAGCGAACTCCTCCTAAATAAATCTCGTTTAGATTAGAATTACTACAAGAAGAATAAATTTTATTATCTCCTGCATTTTTACCCCCAACGTATATATTATCATATTCACAAAGTTGTTTTT
>Ga0154518_1085_pt1 | contig 17122 bp, 12 predicted proteins | sample RifGroE2_FD_105661 | JGI IMG/M metagenome (GOLD analysis project Ga0154518, IMG submission 105661) | Bacteroidetes bacterium GWE2_29_8 | reverse complement strand
AGTCAGGAATAGGAATAAAGCCAAAAAAAGTAATTAGCTCCATTTCTGAAGATTTATTAAAAACATATACCAACAAAGATCTTTTGGATAAATACGACATTTACCAGCACCTAATGAACTTCTGGGCAGAAACAATGCAGGACGATTGTTATATAATTGCTGCTGAAGGATGGAAAGCAGAACTGATAGTAAGAAAACAAACCAAGAAAGAAACCATATGGGATTGCGACCTTGTGCCAAAGGTATTAGTTATTGACAGATGCTTTAAAACAGAAAAACTTGCCATTGAAAAACTGGAAGCTGACAAGGATATGATTACTTCGCAGATTGATGAAATGATTGAAGAGCATAGTAGTGAAGATGGCTATTTTGCTGAATTGGATAAAGTAAATAAAGCCAATATTCAGAAACGAATGAAAGAAATTGATAATGTTAAGTTAGCGAAAAACAATGCAGATGAAATTACTGTATTGAAACAATACCTGACATTAACCGATAATCTCTCAGAACTTACAAACAAGATAAAGGTTGCTACAACTGAACTTGACAAGAAAGTAATCAATCGCTATAAAACATTAACCGAAGATGAAATCAAAACATTAGTTGTAGATGATAAATGGGTGACGGCAATAGAAAGGGCAATTAAAACAGAAATGGAACGATTAAGCCAACGTTTAACTCAAAGACTAAAGGAACTATCAGAACGCTACGAAACGCAATTATTTAACCATACAGCCGAAGTCGCAGAATTAGAAAAAAAGGTAAAACTACACTTAACTAAAATGGGATTTGAATAATGATTAAAAAAAAGATAGAAACTGCTTATAGAAAATTGATTAAATATGATTCTTATCTATTAACCAATTCTGCAAATGAAAGAAGTATTACACATAAGTTAGGCGAATATTTAAAAGAAGAGTTTTTAGAATACGATGTTGACTGTGAATACAACTTAAATGGGCTTGACCCAAAAAAAATAAGTTCATTTAAAAAAAACATCGAGAGTGACAATACTGACGCTGTAAGTGTTTATCCTGATATAATAATTCATAAAAGAGGAACTACTGAAAACTTTATCGTAATTGAAGCAAAAAAATCATCAAATAAAAACAAAGATGATAATGAAAAATTAAGTAATTACAAAAACGATTTAGGGTATAAGCATGCTTTTTTTATTATATTTCCTGTTGCTGAGCAATTTAATCTTAAATTTAAACTTGACAATCTAATCGAAGAAATAAAGCCATGATAAGAAAAGGATACAAACAAACAGAAATCGGTATTATTCCTCAGGATTGGGAGGTGAAGAGCATACTTAATAATTCTACTTTAAAAGCCCGTATAGGATGGCAGGGATTAACTGTCGCAGAATATCTAGATAATGGAGAGTTTTATCTAGTAACAGGAACTGATTTTGATAATGGGAAAATTAAATGGGAAACTTGCCACTATGTAAATAAAGATAGATATATTCAGGATAAAAATATTCAGGTTAAGGTAGGAGATGTTTTGATTACCAAGGATGGTACAATAGGGAAAGTCGCATATATAAACTTGCCAATTGATGCTACTTTAAATGGTGGTGTATTTGTTGTTAGACCTAAAGGAAATGAATACTACCCCCAATATTTATTCTATATTTTTAATTCGACATATTTTAAGGATTTTCTAAACAAACTAGCAGCAGGTTCAACAATAAACCATTTGTATCAAAAAGATTTCATTTCATTTAGATACCCCCTACCTCCGACCCTTGCGGAGCAGATAGCTATATCCACTGCTTTGTCCGATGCTGATGATTTGATTAGTAGTATAGAGAAACTTATTGACAAGAAACGCAACATCAAACAAGGGGCAATGCAACAATTACTGAAACCAAAAGACGGATGGGTAGTGAAGAAATTGGGGGAGGTTGCGGAAATAAAAAAAGGGGAACAACTAAATAGGTCAACATTAAATGAAAACGATATTTATCCTGTTATTAATGGTGGTATTTTACCATCAGGATATACTGATAAATGGAATCAAAAAGCAGAAACAATAATAATAAGTGAAGGTGGCAATTCATGTGGATATGTGAATTTTATTAGAACAAATTTTTGGCAAGGAGGACATTGTTATTCATTAGACACTAAAATCAAGAAAGATTTTCTTTTTCAATTATTAAAATCACTTGAATCGTTTGTTATGGGTTTACGTGTTGGCTCAGGGTTGCCAAATATTCAAAGAAATAGGTTAATTGATTTTATAATTAATATACCTCCATCATTAGAAGAACAAACCCGCATTGCCATTATATTATCGGATATGGATGCAGAGATAGAGGGATTGGAAAGGAAATTAAATAAATACAGAATGATAAAACAGGGAATGATGCAGGAATTATTAACTGGAAAAACTAGATTGATATGATGGACAAATTCCAAAATAAATACCGGATACCGTCAGCACGTGCACAATGGTGGGATTACGCTAATACAGGGGCGTATTTTATTACCATTTGCTCACAAAATCGGGAACATTATTTTGGTCATATTGCAGATAACCAATTCATTGCGTCTGAATCAGGCAAAATAGCAGAAAAAATATGGAACGAAATACCCGTAAGGTTTCAGTACATTGAATTAGGTGCGTTTGTTGTAATGCCAAACCATATTCATGGAATATTAATAATATCACATGTATCACACGTAGAGACGCGATTAATCGCGTCTCTACAATCAGGGGAACAATCGGGTGGATTTGCGGGAACAAAAAATCCGATGTTGAATAAAAATATTTCGCATGTTATACGTTGGTACAAGGGTTCTTGTACATTCAACATCAGAAAAATTAATAGATATTTTCAATGGCAATCACTTTTTTACGATCATATTATCCGTAATGATGCAGAATATGAGCGTATAGTCAATTATATAAATACAAATCCAGAAAATTGGGGAACAGATAAATTATACAAATCGGAAGAATTATGAGCAAAATAGGTCAAATAGAACGCATCACTCAAAACCGAGTTATAAGGTTATTCCAAAATGAACTAAAATACACTTATCTTGGTAATTGGAAAGAACGAGAGAATAACAGCAATGTAGAAGAAGAGTTATTACGTAATTATCTTGAAACAAAAACGGATTACAGCGAACAGTTGACTAAAAAGGCTGTTTATGAATTAAAGAAACTTGCAGGAGACCAAAGTGATGAACTATATCCAAGCAATATGTCTGTTTATTCTATATTGCGTTATGGTGTTAAGGTTAAAGATATTGGCGAACAGACTGAAACTGTACATCTCATAGATTGGCAAAATCTACAGAATAACACCTTTTACATAACGGAAGAGGTAACTGTTAAAGGGGAACTACGTAAACGACCAGACCTAGTGTTATATATTAATGGTATTGCTATTGCAGTTATTGAACTTAAACGTGGCAGCATTTCAGTAAGTGAAGGTATACGTCAGAATTTGGATAATCAACAAAATCGTTTTATCAAAACATTTTTTAATACAATTCAGTTGGTATTAGCAGGCAACGATACTCAGGGATTGCTATATGGAACAACACTTACTCCTGAAAAAAAATATCTAAAATGGAAGGAAGAAAACGTTACATATCAACCCGAAGATAATTTACTTGATAAACACATTCTGCAATTCTGCCAAAAAGAACGAATACTTGAATTTATACACGATTACATACTGTTTGATAAAGGAATTAAAAAACTATGTCGTCCTAATCAATATTTTGGGGTAAAAGCTACACAGCAATTTGTGAAAAAACATGAGGGTGGTATAATATGGCACACACAAGGCAGTGGCAAAAGTTTAACAATGGTGTGGCTTGCAAAATGGATTAGAGAAAACATACAGGATGCAAGATTATTAATTATAACAGACAGAATTGAATTAGACGAACAAATAGAAAGTGTCTTTCATGGAGTTAATGAAAATATTAAAAGAACTAAAAGTGGTCGTGAGTTAATTAAATTGTTAAATGCTACATCTCCTTGGTTGATATGTTCACTGATTCATAAATTTGCAGGTCGTGACAATGATGATTTAGTGGAGTACATTAAAGAGTTAAAGAGACCTAAAGACTTTAAACCTAAAGGAAATATTATAGTTTTTGTTGATGAATGTCACCGAACACAAAGTGGCGACTTACATAAGGCAATGAAAGAAATAATCCCTGATGCATTGTTTATAGGATTTACAGGCACACCGCTTTTAAAATCAGATAAAAAGAAAAGTATTGAAATATTTGGAAGGTATATTCACACCTATAAATTCGATGAAGCAGTTAAAGATGGCGTTATCCTTGACCTGTTATATGAAGCGAGAGATGTTGACCAGAGTTTAACTGATAGTAATGGAATAGATGAATGGTTTGAAGTTGTTACAAAAGGGATGAACGACCTGCCAAAAGCAGAGTTGAAGAAAAAATGGGGGACAATGCAGAAGGTATTAAGTACTAAATCCCGTCTTGAAAAAATAGTATTTGATATTGTAAAGGACTTCAAGATAAAACCACGACTTCGCAATGGAATGGGTAATGCGATGTTAGTTGCAAGAAGTATTTATGAAGCATGTCGATTTTATGAGTTATTTCAAAGTATAGGTTTTAAGAAGTGTGCAATTGTAACTTCGTTTGAGCCTAATGCATACAGCACTAAAGGAGAAACAACAGGCGAAGGAGACACAGACAAGATAGAACAATACGAGATTTATCAAAAGATGCTTAATGGAAAAGACCGAGAAATGTTTGAAAAATCTGTTATAAAACAGTTTAAAGAAGAGCCAGCGAATATGCAACTTCTGATTGTCGTTGATAAACTTTTAACTGGATTTGATGCGCCAGCATGTACATATTTATATATTGACAAGCAGATGCGTGACCATGGATTATTTCAGGCTATATGTCGCGTAAATAGAACGGATAAAGAAGATAAAGAATTTGGATATATTATTGATTATCAGAATCTGTTTGCTTCGGGGAAGATTACTGATGCCATCTGCGATTACACTTCAGGAGCATTTGATAATTATGATGAAAAAGACGTTGAAGGATTATTGAGCGATAGATTAGAGAAAGCAAAAGAAAGATTAGAAGATGCATTTGAATCTCTTCATCAATTATGTGAGCCAATAGCTTCAACAGAAGAATTAGAAAAGTATATTCATTATTTTTGTGGTAATACTGAAAATCCGGAAGACTTAAAGTTAAATGAAGACAAAAGACTTGAGTTTTACAAAATAACAGTTGCTTTAATCAGGGCATATAATAATTTAGCAGGAGAAATGATTGATGCCGGATATACACAAGTACAAGCAGATGAAATTAAACAGAAAGTAAAATACTACACAGAACTACGCAACTCAATTAAAAACGCAAGTGGAGATTACATAGACCTTAAACAATACGAACCCGACATGAGGCAGATGTTGGATATGTACTTGTCCGCAGACCCAAGTCGCATGTTGTGTAATTTTGATAATAAATCAATGCTTGATATTATTATTGATCAAGGTGTTGGTGTGGCACAAAATAAAATGCCCGAAGGAATAAAGAAAAATAAAAGAGCAATGGCTGAAACTATTGAAAACAACATGCGCAAAGCAATTATCCAAGAGATGCCAATAAACCCTGCATATTATGAAAATATGAGTGTGCTACTGTTAGAACTTATAACACAACGTAAGAAAGAAGCAATAACATACGAAGAGTATTTGAATAAAATTGAACAGCTTGCTAAAAACATTCATCCGAAAACATCAGACAATTATCCAAGCAATATAGATACAAATGCTAAACGTGCTATATATGATAATATTGATAAAAACATTGAATTATCTGTTGCAATGGACAAAGAAATACTATATTTAAAAAAGGATAATTGGGTGGAAAACACTATCAAGGAAAGAGAAATTAAGAATATAGTGAAAAAGTATGTTAAAGATCATAAAAAGGTTGATGAAATATTTGATATAATAAAGAATCAAAGGGAGTATAGATAAATGAGTAAAATTGATATTGGTAATATTGCAGTTGAAGTCACAAAGAAGGACATCAAAAATATACATCTGACTGTATATCCTCCAAATGGTATTGTCCGATTATCAGCACCAAAACAGATAAACGATGAAACTATAAGATTATATATCATTTCAAAAATACCATGGATACGCAAACAGCAACGTAAATACAAAAAACAGGACAGACAATCTCAAAGAGAATATAAACAAAGAGAAAGTCATTATTTCTTAGGAAAACGATACTTAATAAGAATTTTTGAACACAATGCTACACCACAGATAATAATAAAAAACAAAACATACATTGACTTATGTATACGTCCTGGTACAACAGTTGAACAGCGTCATATAATAATGAACGAATGGTACAGAAAAAAACTAAAGGAAATGATACCAGAACTCATAAATAAGTGGCAAAAGATAATAGGTGTCGAAGTTAATGATTGGGGAGTAAAACTAATGAAAACCAAATGGGGTACATGCAATATTCAATCAAAGCGAATATGGATTAACCTTGAATTAGCAAAGAAACCTTTATACTGTATCGAATATATTATCGTTCATGAGTTAATCCATCTTAAAGAACGCCTTCATAACGAAAACTACTTTGCATATATCAATAAATTTATGCCTCAATGGAAGCTGTATCAAGAAGAACTAAACAACTTGCCAATAAGCCATACAGAATGGGAAAATAAAGCGCAGGGTAGGTAGTGGTCACGGATAACCACCCAAATGAGTGTGTTTAGGTGCAAAAAATGGTGAAAACAGATTTCTTATTGAGTGTTCTGTGAATAACTAAAAAGGATTTTTTCAAAAATTATTTGACTGCTATCTGTCCAGTCTTTAAACTTTTTATTTTGAAAAGAGTTATTATTGATATATTCTAAGAATTTGCTAATGTCAAATTGTGTGTCATATAATCCTGCATTGATATTCATTGCATCTCTTGAGTTGCAATATTGTTCGAAATGGTTTTGTACGGGCACCATAAATACAGGCTTGTTATGATAAACTGCTTCGCAAACGGATTCAAACCCAGCAGTGGTCATAAACCCTTTACAGGAAGATAATTTCTCTATAAATTTTTTATCATTTATTTTATAAAAAACTAAATTATCATCATAAATATATTCTTCTTGAATCTCTTTTTTATCCCAAAAACAATTAATTTTAACATTTGGATTTTCCTTGTGCCAATTAATAATTTCTTCTGCATATCCTGGGTTAAGCAAATAAATCAAAATGAAATTTTCGTTTCCCGTATTGGTATTAAAAACGCCTTTTCTTAATAAAGGAGGAACAACTATTATTTTTTTATTAGACGATGGCTTTAAGTTATAAAATGAAATAGCAAGTTTCTTTGTTGACTTATAACCTGCGACATAAGTAACCAATTTTACAGAAAACTTATCAAACCATTTGGATTTAGGAAAAATAAAATCCTCGTGCTGATATATAAATTGATGTGCTATACTAATTACAGGAATTCTATTTCTATAAAACATATTATATAAACCCATTAAAGGTTCGTAGAAATTTATAATTAGGTCGGGATTATGCTTTTTTATTTCTTTCTTTATTATTTTTAAATCATTCAAAAATGTTGGAATTTTTGTTAAGTTATAAACTATTGAAGGTATTATCCTTATTGATTTATACTTAATATCTGTAACAAAATTTGGGCTTGCTATTTTTTTTATCTCAACATTCATTTCTTTTACAAAAAAGTCAGGAATTTCTCTTTTTTCACTTGTCCCAACCAAAACAGAAACAACTTGATGTCCATTTTGCTCAATGATTTCCTTCATAGAAATAGCCTGCGTTATGTGACCTCTGCCTTCTCCTTGAACAATAAAAATTATTTTAAGTTGCTTTTTTGTCATTAACAAAATATATTTAATTGATAAAAATAGAATTTTAAATTAAAACTTGCTCAGAAAAATTGTAATTTATTAACTCTTCCAAGTCGAATTCCTCTACGTTGCTAATTTTGTCTGCACCTATAGACCAAACATCATAATAAATTACATCCCATTTCCCATCGTAATTTTCAACAAGTGCTGTTAGTGATTCAACCCAGTCGCCTGAATTCAAATAATGTGTATTATTTATTATCTTATTTGCAGGTTGATGTATGTGTCCACAGATTATTCCTTCACAATTTTTCATACTTGCAACTTTGCATAATTGATCTTCATAATCACTTATAAACGAAACAGCTTTTTTTACCTTGAGCTTTATTGTTTGTGATAAAGAATAATATGGCAAATTCCTTTTTTTTCTGTAAACATTATAATATCTATTAATCCATAACAATAAAGAATAACCTATATCTCCAAGTTTTGCTAACCATTTTAGGTTTTTTGTAATAGAATCAAAAACATCCCCATGGCACACATAATAACGCTTTCCAAAACTTTCGTAAATATAATCTTTTACAATTGAAAAGTTTCCAAAAGAAAATGGCATTATTTCGTCTAAAAAATCATCATGATTACCTCTTATATAAATAACATTTATATTTTCTTTTTCAAGAACTTTCATTATATATTTAAAAAATACGGTATGTTTCTTTTTCCATTTTCCATTCTTTTTCAATTGCCAAGCATCAATTATATCTCCATTTAATATAATATTTTCACATTTAATAGATTTTAAAAAGCTGACCAGCTCCTTTGTTTTCGAATCTTTTGTCCCTAAATGAACGTCAGAAATAATAACTGTTTTATAAAATTTATTCAAAATTACTGTTTTAATTTATTAACAAATTTATTAATATAATGTTAAATTAATATTTCTTTAACATTAATCTTTTGTTAATAAATAATAAGCAGCATTATGTTAAAATGATGGTGTTAAATATCCTATTTATCCAAAATATTGATTTAATAATAGATTTATTCTTCTTTTTCTTTTTCCTTTTGATATAAGTGACGTATAATAAATAAACTTGATAAATAAAGTGGAATAAGCGGAATTTTGTATCTTACTAATGCTCCAAAGTTAGCTGTCGTTAGTCCTACTATAAACGCAAAAACAATAGTAAACAATATGCCGAAAAATACTAATGGTTCTCTCTGTATATAATATAGCGTTTTAAATAAACCTACTTTGAAAATTATCCATAAACCGAATAATAATAAAAACAAATTTTCTAATGCAGATACAAAAGTAAAAGGACTTTTTGCTTCCCATATGAATGGTCGAAATACTCCTGCCATTATCGCTTGTGGCGCTTTTGATAATATGCCAGGAATAGTTGGCTCAAAAGCTCCTATGTCAAATTTATTATCCCCATATATTGTATTTGTTGCTAAATCTTGTTGGGTTACAGCAGCTCTATCCAATGCTTCGTCTACAGAATATTTCCCTAATTGAGTCCCAACATTTGAGTAAAATAAGGAAAAAATACCTAAACCTATTAGTAAAAATATTGGGGCTATTAACATTCTTAAAAAACCGCCTTCTATTGATTTTATACGGTCAAAAACTATCCAAATAATTGTTCCAGGTATTAATGCATAAAGAATGTATGGTTTTATTTTCATTATCACAAAGAAGCTTATTATATAGTAAAAAATATTTGATTTAATATTACGCTTTTTTATAAAAATGTTCCATAAACTATATGTTTGCCAGCCAGTAGCACTTAAAGCTAAGGGGTCTTTTAAAATTCCAGAACTCCAGAAAACAACAGATGGTATAAATAAAATTGCCAAAGAAAATTCTTTTTTTAAATCTGGATACTCTTCACAAAACATTAGAAAAAGCCGCCAAACCCCAGTATATACAAGCCAAACTAAAATCATTGTAGCAATTAAATAGTTGTTAAAAGAAAAGAATAATAACAAACTAACAAATTTCATTACACTTAAAGCATAATCTTCCTTGTAAAGCCATAGAGGAGGATATCCTGTGGAAAAATCAAAAAGATTATAATATTCTTCTTTAGGACCACTAAAAAAAATCGTCATATAACGATCTGGATGTTTTAACAATAATTTTTGAAAAGTCTTTCCTCCTTCATAGTAATTTAGAGTATCACCTCCTCCATAATAAAAAACATATATCAGGCAAAATAAAATACCAGCTAAAATACGCACTGTTAACCCTGTTAAATAGTACTTATACTCTGGTCGTCTTTCTAAATTTCGTCTCTGTATGAATTGAGAGATAACAAGTATTAATGTAAGATAAACTGGTAAAAGTATTACATCCCAAATGCCTAAAGCCATTATATTTTAATTTTTAATTTAAAATTATTTAACTTAATTTTGCAACTTTACAAATTTAAGTTAATTTTTTAATAAATGAATATTTTAATTTTAGGTTCCGGAGGACGTGAACATGCTTTAGCATGGAAAATAAAACAAAGTCATAAACTGAAAAATCTTTATGTAGCTCCCGGAAATGGTGGAACATCTGCTATTGCTCAAAATGTAAATATTAATCCTAATGATTTTAACACTATTAAAGACTTTGTAATTTCTAATAATGTTAACATGGTAATTGTTGGGCCTGAAGATCCATTAGTAAAAGGTATTTATGATTTTTTTACAAAGGATAAAGAGCTCAATAACGTCTCAGTTATTGCTCCAAGCAAAGAAGCTTCAAAATTAGAGGGAAGCAAAGATTTCTCTAAATATTTTATGAGTAAATATAAGATCCCTACCGCTGATTATAAAACATTTGATAAAGAAAATATTAGTTTAGCTATAGAATATTTAAATACACTTGAAGCGCCTTATGTGATAAAAGCTGATGGGCTAGCGGCAGGAAAGGGTGTCGTAATTTGCAATAGCAAAGAAGAAGCATTAGTGGAAATTGAAAGCATGATTCTAAATGGTAAATTTGGTGAAGCAGGTGAAAAAGTTGTTATTGAAGAATTCCTTAAGGGAATAGAACTTTCTGCTTTTATTATATCTGATGGGAAAAACTACAAAATGCTTCCTCAGGCTAAAGATTATAAAAGAATTGGAGATGGTGATATCGGCTTAAATACTGGTGGAATGGGGGCTGTATCTCCTGTCTATTTTGCTGATAAAAATTTTGTTGATAAAATTGAAAAAAATATCGTTATACCAGTTCTTAATGGATTAAAAAAAGAGGGTATTGAGTACAAAGGTTTTCTTTTTATTGGTATAATGAATGTAAATAATAACCCTTATGTAATAGAATTTAATGTTCGACTTGGAGATCCTGAAGCAGAGGTAATTATCCCAAGAATAAAAAATGACATTATAGAGCTATTTGAGAGTGTCGCAAATCAAAGTTTAGATAATTTCGTTTTAGATATTAATGATAATTATGCTTCAACAGTAATTCTTGTTTCTGATGGTTATCCTTTAAATTTCGAAAAAAACAAAGAAATAAAAGGTTTAAATGATATCACAGATGCTATTGTTTTTCATGCAGGAACAGTTAGCAATGATGGTAAAATTTTTAGCAATGGAGGACGTGTGCTTGCTGTTACTTCTATAGATAATTCCTTAAATAATGCTCTTCAAAAATGTTATAATAATATCAATAAAATAAAATATCAGAATAAATATTACAGAAAAGATATAGGACTTGATTTGATGAAACTAATGCAATAATATTTAATTGTATTTACAATTAAATAACAAAAATGCTAAATTACATAGAATAAGTTATTCAATTTTCTTTTAGCACAACTTCATCATACTCAATTTCAAATCGAAGTTTATGTTTTGCTTCTTCTTGTGCTAATATTGTAAAAATATATTTTAATTCATCATTAGTTGCTTTATTCGCTAGCACAGTATATAGCTTGTATGCAGCTTTCTCTTTTTGCATAACTAGTAGAAGAACATCAGAATAATTTATGTCTTTAGTAACCTTAATGTTTACAATATAATCGGCAATTTTAAGATTTAGCAAATCTTTACTTATTGGATCAAATAGTTTATTTTCTTTAAGAAACAATAATTTTGATTTATGCCCAACTTCCTCTTTTGCAAATTCATTAAATACTTTTTTCATGTCTAAACTATTTACATTAGTAGCAAGTTCAGTGTAAAAATCAATAGCCTCTTGCTCGTTATTAATTGCAAAATCTAATATTTCGTCAAAAGTATTAAATCCAGACATAATAAGTAAAATTAGACGTTAATAATAAAATTTTTTTTAATAATCATTTCTTGATTATCGACTCCAAATTTAAAAATATTTATTGAATTATCTATAAATGATAAAATTAAATTAGTTTTTTCAACATTATAATTTTTAAGATACTCTTCTAAAACGTGATTTTTGTTAAACTCAAAACTTACTTCAAACAGTTTGATTAAATTAATGATATTTTCTAATGAATCTATTGTCTTTAAATGATCGTGTTTCGCAAAATGTTGAAACGATCCGAACATATTAATATAGCTTCCTCCTGTCTCAAAAGGATATGAAGCTGGCATTATTATATCTGCAAGTAGAGCGGTTTCTGTTATCTGGTAGTCTTCTACAAATATAAATTCAGCAGATTTTAGATATTTTCTAAGATTTTCTTTCTGTTCTGTTGTGCCTATTGGATCTTCTCCATAAATAAAGATGTTCTTTATTTCATTTGAATTCAATTGTACTATTTCATTAATTATAAAATCATTTGCATCTTTTATGTTTTTATTTAATGGTTTTAATTTTTCTGCGAAAATAGAGTATAGACCATTTGCATTATTTTTTTTCTTAGTAATTATGTGTGATTTAGGTTTGTCAATTAAACCTGAAAGAATAAGAAAATTATGAAATAAAATACTTGTTTGTGCTGTTAAACTATCTTCAGAACAGATAATAAATACTTTTTTACTATTTAGAATGTTATTGACAAAAAGTTCTATATCTTCAAAGTTGTCTTGACTTTTTAATCCTTCGTTTTGTTCTATACCTTTTAATGCCTTTATAAAATCAGTAGAATTATTTGAATATTTACTTACAATATTTTGATCGTATAAATTATTATTTACAATGAACTGTATTGCATTATGAAGAAAACTGTAAAGATTATTAATTTCAATGTTTATATCTGCTTTTTTTCGCATCAAACAAGGTCTATTTGTAGTTACATTTATAATATTTGATCCGTTTTGTATCTTTTTATTAAATATTTCATAACCTAAAACAGGGGTTTCTTCATTTAATGGAGTATTCAATATAACAAAACAATCAACATCATTAAGAAAACTTAACTCCGCAATCTTATAATCACAATATAAATTATGTTTCCCTGCTTGATCCCATAAATAAAAAGAATCTAATGAATTGGTTTTTACAATATTCTTTGCAAAATATTTAATAAGAAATAATTGTTCATTGCTAAGACGAGCGCCTCCAAAAAAAGAATTTTGAGAACTTTTTGTATTTATAATTCTTGAATAAATTATATTATTTGCCTCTTCAAATGAAATTTCTTTTAATTCTCCTGTTGTTTTATTATTAAGTAATGGTTTTGTTATGCGATTATTAATATTAACATAACTAAACTTAGGATATTTGCAAATATTCGAAGAATAATTAATATAACCTCTACTTCCTTCTGCTTTTAATGCATATTTATTTTTATAATGAATCGTTATTTCACAGCCTAAACCACAATAATAACAAATAGTATTTAATTTCTCAGTCTTTATTGGGGCTACTTTAAATGGTGTATTTTCTATAATAGCTCCAGTTGGGCAAATATCTATACATAACCCACAATGTTCGCAATCTGTTTCAAATAATGGCAATTGCATACTTGGAGATATAAATGAGCTAAATCCTCTATTTACTATATTTAAAGCATTTGCCCCAACAACTTCTTTACATATTCTAACACATTTTGCACATAAAATACATTTGTTACTATCAAAATGAATAAAGTTATCTCTGTCGTCTATTGAGTAATTTTTAAACTCTCCTTTGTATTTCTTTTGCGTTGATTTTAGTTCTGTAGACAAATCTTTCAATTTACAATTATAATATTCTGAGCAACCACATTCTATACATCTATTTACTTCTTTTAATGCTTTTGCTTTACTATAACCTAGCTCTACTTCATCAAAATTATTTCTTTTATCTTTTGCCAACAATGGCATCTCTTCTCTTTCCTGAAATTCATACATAGATTCGTATTCAGAAAAACTTTGCTTTTTAAAATTATCTTTTGAACTTATAAATTCATAACTATCTGCATTAATCAATGGCTTATTTAAAAGATAATTGGAACAGCTATTTGCTGCACGTTTGCCTTGTCCTATAGCCTCAATCAACGTTGCTGGACCTGTAACTGCATCACCTGCTGCAAAAATATTTATTATAGATGTTTGGAGTGTATCATTATTAACCAAAATATCATTCCATTTATTTAATTCAAATACTCCTTTGTCTGAGTATAAATTAATATCATCTAAAAAATTAACATCTGTTTTTTGTCCTATTGCTGCAAAAACATAATCTATATCAATTTCAAATTCAGAACCTTCCAAAGGAACAGGACGTCGCCTACCAGAAATATCTGCTTCCCCAAGTTCCATTTTAATACATTGAATTGAATTTACATTGCCGTGTTTATCTTTGTTTATTTTTGTTGGCAATGTTAAAAACATATATTCTATACCTTCTACTTTAGATTCATGGATTTCTATCTTATTTGCTGGCATTTCTGCTTCACTTCTTCTGTATATGACAAAAACTTTATCGGCTCCAAGACGAACTGATGTCCTACAACAATCCATGGCGGTATTACCACCTCCAACAACTGCTACTCGCTTACCTTTAAAGTTTGGTTTAACTTGATTTTTTTCCATATTTTTTAAAAAATCAATACCAGAAAAAACATTTATTGCATCATCGCCTTCACATCCAATAAGTGTACCCTTTTGAGAACCAATTGTAGTTATAAATGCATCATATTGATTATTTAAATCTTTAAATGAAATATTATCTCCTAATTTTTTATTATAGTAAATAGTAACTCCTAATTTGAGTATTTGACTAATTTCTAAATCTAAAATATCATTTGGTAAACGATATTCAGGAATACCATACCTTAACCATCCTCCAGCATACGACTCTGCCTCATAAATATCAACTTCATGACCTTCTTTTCTTAAAAAAAAAGATGCAGATAGACCCGCTGGCCCAGCTCCTATAATCGCCACCTTCTTATGCGTTGATGCTTTTAATTCTGGAGTATATGGAAAATCTGAAGCTAAATCAAAATCTGAAACAAATCTTTTTAAATAATCAATACCTACAGGCTGTTTATCTTCTGTAAAATTACGACGACAACTTAACTCACAAGGCCTAACGCAAACTCTACCACAAACTGACGGAAATGGATTAGTTTCCTTTATGACCTCTACTGCTTCTTTAAACAATCCTTTCTCTATCATAGAAATATAACCTTGAACATCTACTCCTGCTGGGCAACTAGTCTTACATGGAGCAACACAATCCGCATAATGATTACTTAACAATAATTCTAATGCATCTTTACGTGCATTCAGAATAAAATTACTATTACTAACAATACTTATTCCATCGTAAATATAAGTAGAACAAGATGGTTGTAAAGTACTATTACAATCTATTTCTACAACGCAAACAAAACAAGAGCTATATGGATGCAACCTTTTGTCATGACACAAAGTCGGAATAAAAATCCCATATCTTTCACAAAGTTCATAAACAGTTTCTCCTTCAAATCCATCTACTCTTTTACCATTAAGAATTACATTTAATTTCTTTTCTTCACCCATAATACAAAAACAAAGCAATACTAAATTACTATTCTAAAACAAAACCTAAAATTATTATAGAATTCAAATCACCAAATGATTATCTCCCTGTTAATAATAAATTTAATATTAAAATGGCCAAAAATTATTATCATACCAAATTTGCTCTTGTAATTGCTTATCTAGTTCATGCAAAAGATGGTGATGATCCTTTTCCCAATTAGCTAACCATAAAAAAAGCTCTTTTTCATTATCATCTGTTGATTCATTTGCAAATTTAGTATATGCTTCAATCGCCTTATTTTCCATATCTATGGCCGCAGAGATTGCAGCTGCTTCATAACTTGCCGCTGAAATTTGATGTTTCATTTCTTCTGAAAGAACAAAGTTTGCTACATTATTATTATTTAAAGAAATATACGAATTTTTTGTAAATGACTTATTCTTATCATAAAAAAGATATTGTTTTGAAAGTTCTTCTATGTGAATATCTTCTTCTGCTGACATTAATTCAAATATTTTCTTTACGCTTTCTATATTTGTTTGACTCGCTACTTTTGAGTAAAATTCTTTACCCCTTTTTTCTAATAAAATAGCTGTTTTTAAGATGTCTAATGTTTTATTATTTTCCATAATTGTAATTTTTATCAGATAATTAATGGGGTAAAATTAAAAAAAAAATCTTTTTACACAAAAATAATCGTAAATTATTTTTCTAATTGTAATTCGCTAAATACTAACAATCCAAGATCCCCGTATTTTGTAGTTTAGTTTTAATATTATTCAAACCATACTTGTTTTTTTCCCTTACCCATATTTGCCTTCCATTTGATTTATTTGAACATCGAATTCTCTTTTTACTTGAATGAATTTATCTATGCCATCACTGTTCTATCCGCCAAAACAGTTATTGATAAAACCAGAATACATTTCCTATTGAAAAAAACATATTCCCGCAAAACTCCCAATAGATGCACTTCATATATACCTCCCATATAACTTCATTAACTGTACATTAAAAATACACTAAAACATACTATAACCACCTTTAGAATTTAGCTCTTTTCTCGTGCCATAAAAATATTTAATAACATGTAATTAAATTTAATTTTAGTAATATTTTGTTTTGTTGTAGTTTAATAATCATCTTTTTGCCATTAAATTAATAAATTTACTTAATAGAATTTAATGTATATAAATACATGATTTACCTATAAAAAACTATCTTTAGGAGTATAAAAAAAAGATAAATTTTACACCTTTTGGGTATTGTTTTATATTTTCCTCTTGTTGTACATTTGTTAAGTTAAATATACAAACATTAAAAAAGGAGGAAAACAATGTCTGAATTTAAAAA
>Ga0154518_1027_pt1 | contig 17214 bp, 15 predicted proteins | sample RifGroE2_FD_105661 | JGI IMG/M metagenome (GOLD analysis project Ga0154518, IMG submission 105661) | Bacteroidetes bacterium GWE2_29_8 | reverse complement strand
AAATCCTCTTGCAGGAACATCGCAAATTTCAAAAAAAGTTAGTCCTACATGTATATGGAAAATAAGAGAAAAATATAACAATAATTACCCTGCCGAGTATAAACTTTTTTCAGATTTTTCTGCTAAAATAGTTATTGACACTGTGGGTGGGTGCTCAAAAAGTTATAAAGGAAATTTTACAGTAAAAATTCCTAATACATCGGGCGATTTAGTGTCGGAAATAAATGCTTTTCCAAATCCATTTAATAGTCAGGTAAATATTTCTTATAGTCTGAATGAAAATACGAATGTCCGCATAGAAGTATACGACATTATGGGTCAGAAAATCACAACGGTTTGTAATGAGCTACAACAAGCAGGAGAACACAATATCCCTTTCTCAGTAAATGCATCACACGGGGTTTACATCCTTAGATTATCAACTCCTACTAAAATATTCCAAACACGAATTATTAAAATGGAATAAATGTCTTAGTGTTTTTAAAAGTCGCCCCACAGATATTTTCTGTGGGGCTTTTTTTATAAGGAGATGGAAGGCAATAAATCACGTGGCAATTCATAATATTAAAGAAATAATGGGGAAAAATTAAACAATTGAGATGCAGGAAAGATGTCGCACCTTCGGCGCTCAAAATGTGTGCTGTATTTTGTACCACCCGCTAACGCAGGTGGCTACTAAGATATCGCCTCTTTGAGGCTATAATGAGGATCGTTGTGGTTATGCTGACGCAGGTGGCTACCAAGATATCATCTCTCTGAGGCTCTAATATGGATGGAAAATGCGCTGTTTTTTTGTGAATATTATTTATTTTTAAGCCCCAACGGGGCAACATCTTAGTAGCCACCTGCGTTAGCGGGTGGAAAAGAGAAATCCTCCACATTACAAGCCCCAACGGGGCGACATCTTAAAAAAACTTTCACAACCATTTAAACATGTATTTTTCATCATACTTAATTTCAAATCGCTTCAATAATTCCATAAACTCATCCTTAAAGCTAACTTTTTTATGATGTTCTGATTGATTAAGAATATACTTACACACAACATCAACTTGAGAACGACCATAACTAAATATTCCATAACCACTTTGCCAAGAAAATTTGTTCTTTACCCATCCTTTTTCATTAAAAAATTTTGATGAATTACTTTTTATCACATTCACCAAATCAGAAACAGAAATACTCGGTTTCAAACTAAGCATAATATGAATATGATCAGGATTGCAATAAATAGCATAAACCTTACAACCTTTATTGGTAATAGTTCCACAAATGTATTTTTCAAATTCATTTCGAAACTTTTCCTCCACAAAACTCTCTCGCCCTTGCACAGCAAAAACCATTTGTAAATATATTTGGCTATAACTTGACATGATTTTTTAATATATCATAAATCAAAATGCAATGTATAAATTTTTATTTAAAAAATACATTTTTTAAATAAATTATATTTTTTCCCCTACCCGCTAACACAAATATCGCCTCTTTGGGATTTAATAACAAGTAGGAAATCATAAAAACAACATTAAAAAGCCCCAAAGATGGAAGTTCTTAAATATCCGCGTTAAGTAGAACGAGATTCCATATGTTTAGACAGTGTTTTTTACAAATCACAGAGAACCTTATCAATTGCATCAATGTTAACAATAATATCATTATGAACGAATGATTTTTCTTTGCCAATAATATCTCCTTCGCCTTGATTTTCACATAGTACAGGGAAATATTTATTGTTAAGACAATTAGAGATATGCGAATAGCTTGTAACGAGGTGTTGCTCATTTAGAAGTTCTACAACATAAATATCCTTTGTAATAATAAGGTTTGTTAGGCTAGCACCATGAACAGCAATAATGTGTGAAGCATTAAAAAACAAATTATACTGCTGGCTAATTGATTTTATTTCTTCAATATATATAATTTCAAAATTATATTTTTCAGTTAATAGTTGGACTAGTTCATTTTCGTTTACAACTTTTCTATGGCTTGCTTTTGCCCTGCTTAAGTAGATCTTTTTTTGCTTATTGCTTTTATTTAGCTTTTCTATAAGCTTGCTATTTAACAGATTAATTGCATTAAAATCACCTATTCCTGCTCCTAATCCTGAAAAAGAAACAAAATATAGATGTTTGAAATCAATGTATTCATGTTCTTCAGGAATAACTTTATAATTTAAATTACTAATATTTAATAGTTCTAATATTTCTTTTTGCCAAGCAGTAAAAGGTTTGTCAATATATAAATCTACATTTGGAGATAAATATTGATTATAATAAATAATTCGAAGCAGAGTGTCGAAATAAAAATGGTAATAGTTATTTTTTAGTTTAATAAAAGTGGACTTTTCTTTTATCAAATAATGCTTTTTTGAAATTGATGCGTTGTAACTATCAAATAATGTCGGTGAATAATAAAAATCATTATAGGGGTTTGACTGTATAAACAGATTCTTGCTACTTTTTGTTGCTATAAATTCAAAACTTTTGAATACAATGCAATTACCCAAATTGCAATAAAATATTTCAGGAAATTGCAAGTTTTTATATTCTGCAAATACATTACTTGCTGAATTAAATTCAATATTGTATGAAGGGTGAATGGTGCTGTAATTAGTTAATAGATTGTTTTCTGTAAGATATTCTTTTATGGAATAGACCGTTTTATTTGGGAAATAACAGTTTAACTCATGTCGTATTTTTAGAAGTATCTTATTGAAAAAATTATTCATCAATAAATTATTTTCCCGTTCTTACTGAATAAATCATTCCTACATAATGGTTGTCCTCACCATAAGTAAATGATATAAACCCATTTTTATTCAAATACTGAATTAACTGTTCTGTTCCTTTTTGATGCCATTCAATTAAAAAGGCATTAACATGTTGAAGAAGATTACTTTCAGCGAGTCTTTCAATAATATCATATTCGGCTCCTTCGCAGTCAATTTTCACTATAATTTCGGCATCATGATGTTTGCTTAAAATATCATTAAAAACAGAGCTTGCATCTTTTAGTTGAATAGTTTCTATATTAGCTAAAGATTTCATTCCTTCTTTTAATCCAATTTTTCCACTATTGCCTTTATATTCTGGGGAATATTCAAGTTCGACAGACTCATCTTTATTGCTTATACCAGACTGAAATATTTCTATTTTATCTTTTAATGGAGGGTTGAGGCTTATATTATGAAGAGCCTCTTCATAGTTATTTTTAAAAGGCTCGTATCCATAAATTTTTATAATATCATTTTGTGTTGCAAAATACAAATCAGCTAAAGCAATGTTTGTGCCTATATTCCAAAGAACGATGGAATTATTTGTGTAAAATCTGTAAACATTATGAAAAAATATTTCTTGTACAATATAAAAGTCACTTAAAGTTTTGATGACAGCTTTAGTGCCATTATAGTCAAAAACAGCTTCCTTATTTTCTTTATAAAATTTAAATCCTAATCTTTTATTAAGATTTAGAGCAATATTATATGCGTATAGTATTGCAAGATTATCATCCTTTTTAAGCTCGTAATTAAATTCTTTTATTATTATGGAATCATTAGCTTTATTATATTCAAATTTATCAATAGGGATATCTCTCTCATGAATCATTTTTGCCCAATACCAAGAGTTTATATGTTTTAGTTTTTTTAAAACTAATAAGTTTTTATAGATTTTTTTAATAGCAGAAATCATCTTTAAATATAATTTTTTTAGCAAATGTACGTTTATTTTTTATAAACAAAAAAAACAATACTTATTATAGCCTCTATGATTATTTGAACAGCTATTATTACAGATAATAAATATGTTTAAACTTATTTATACGAGAATGATTATATAAAAATTATTTTATTTTTTGGGCAAAAATTAATGTTTTTTTATAATTTTGCTCAAAAATAAAAAATAAAACTAATATGAAAAACACATTAAACATTAGATCTTTTGCTATAATATCTGTAATTTTTGCTGGAATATTATTTAGATTCATACCTCATTATCCAAATTTTACACCAATAGCTGCAATAGCTTTATTTAGTGGAGCTTTTCTCAATAAAAAATATTTAGCGTATTTTATTCCTTTAATAATAATGTTTTTAAGTGATTTAATTATAGGCTTCCACAGCACTATGATTTTTGTATATTTATCAATAGCAATAACTGTGTTAATGGGCAATGTATTACTAAAGAAAATAAAGACAGTTAATGTTGTTGGAGCTTCATTATTATCTTCGTCATTATTTTTTATTATAACTAACTTTGGTATGTGGGCAACAACAAACTTATATCCTAAAGATTTTAATGGACTATTACAAGCATACACAATGGCAATACCTTTTTTTAATAATGGAATTATGGGTGATGCTTTCTATTCTTTGTTAATTTTAGGTGCATTTTCTTTTGTTGATAATAAATACCTAAAAACAAATATAATAACTAACAAATAAACGTTCCAAATTTTAAGCAATGAAATTGATAAAAATAATTCTTATTTATTGTTTATTATTATTGTTTAATAATTCTTTTGCCAAGCCAGTTGAAGATACTTTAAAAGTAAAAAAAGATTCGGTTGTTGTATGGAAAATGGGAGGATTATTCACCACAACCTTATCTCAAGTTAAATTTGAAAACTGGGCACAAGGAGGTAAAAATTCTTTTTCAAATATAACTTTCTTAAACTTATATGTTAATTACAAAAAAGGGAAAAATGTATGGGATAATACTTTTGACCTTAGGTATGGAGTATATAAAAATAAGGATGAAGCATTGATGAAAATGGATGATAAGATTGACTTTTCTTCCAAATATGGTTTAGCGGCAGGAAGAAAATGGTATTATAGTGCTCTTATAAATGCAAAAACACAGTTTAATAAAGGATACAGCTATGGCAAAGATACAACAATAATATCTGACTTTTTGGCTCCTGCGTATATTACAATGGCATTAGGTATGGACTATAAACCAAGTGATAAATTCACTCTATTTTTGTCGCCTTTTTCAGGGAAGTCAACAATAGTAAATAACAGAATTTTAGCAAATAGGGGGATGTATGGTGTGGAGAAAGCGCGGATGGATAATACAGGAAAAAATGTCATTGAAGAAGGAAAAAGAATTAGAAACGAGTTTGGAGGCTATATAAAGACAATGCTTTCTTTTGAAATTGTAAAAAATATTTCTTTCCAAAGCAAGTTAGATATGTTCTCTAACTATATGGAAAAAGCAGGAAATATAGATGTTAACTGGGAGGTTCTTTTAACCATGAAAATAAATAAATATGTATCTGCAAATATTAATACTCAACTAATTTATGACGATGACGTTGCTACTGCCATAGATACAAATAATGATAAAAAAGTTGACTTATTCTTAGCTTCAAAAACACAATTCAAGGAAACTTTTGGCATAAGTTTCTCTTTTAAATTCTAAACACTATTATCCTCACCCCATTTGAAAGACTTGATATTATCAAAATCAGATAAATGCAAGACTCTATCCACAACTGTATCTACAAGCTCATCTATTGATAAAGGATTTGAATAGAAAGAAGGGCTTGCAGGACATATAATTCCTCCAGCAAGAAGTATTGTTTTCATATTGTTTATATGAATTAAGTTATATGGAGTCTCACGAGGAACAATAATAAGCTTGCGATTTTCTTTAAGCATAACATCTGCAGCTCTGCATATTAAGTCATTAGATATGCCAGAGCTTATTTTCCCTATTGTTCCCATTGAGCACGGGCAAATTATCATATAATTAAAGTCTGAAGAGCCAGATGCAAATGGAGCAAAGAAATCATTTGCTAGGTATTGCTTAATTTGCCAATCATTAATATTAATGTTTGGCAATTCTTTTTTCCAAATAACATCGGCATTGTCGGAAAAAACTAATGCTAAATTACTTTTATCAAAGCCACTTTCTAGAATTTTTTTAATTAATCTATAGGTGTATATTGACCCACTTGCTCCTGTTGATGCAATTATTATTTTTCTCATTATTTTTCTTTTGAAAAGAAGTATTTTAATCCAAAATATATCCCTGTATTGTACTGATCAAAATTCATATATGGATAACCATACCCATATTTACGAATAGGAATAATTGAATTAGAAAGCCTCACATCAAAATAGAGGTTATTTTTAATTAGATAATTCCCCCCTATTTGCATTGCTAATTCTGTTTTTCTGAAAGGAGGAGTATATACTATCTCTCCATCTATGTCTTTTTCAATACTTTTAAATAAATAAGCTATCCCAAATCCTCCATATATTGACATTCTTTTATTTAGGTTATATCTTAAATTTATAGGCACCTCTATATAATTTAAAGTCACCTTGTAAAAGTATTCTGCGTTAGCTTTTGTTCGGCTACCTTTTTGTATTAGGAGCATTTGCATTTCGGCAGATATTTTATTTTTTATTTTTGAAGAAACGAATAAGCCAGTTGCAATACCTGATTTACTAAACCCTGACAATCTATCCCCAGCTATTTGTGTTGAAGAAAATGCCAAAATATAACCACCACCAAACTTTTGTGCTTTTACATAAAAATTTGATAATAAAATTAATAAACCAAATAATAAACTAATTAACCTCATACCTAAATATTCTTCCTTTTATTGCTTTTCCGTTTTCAGTGTAATAAACAATTAGAAATTGGTTATTATCTAGCTCTGTTATTGATGGATAAGAAGAGTCATTATCTTTCCTCTGTTTGTCAAAAACAAGAGGTTTGCTCCATGTTTGACCATTGTCAAGTGACCATATGAAAGCACTACCCTCAAGAGTAAATGTACTGTCCAAAATTCTAAAAGCAGAGATTATTACTCCACATTTCAATTTATACAAATAAGGAGCATGACCAATAAAATCAAATGAAGTCCAGTCAGACCAAGTTTCTCCTCCATCATAAGAAAGGCTTTGCATCATTTTATCATTAGGGCTATATTTTTTTTGTGTTTGTGTCCTGATATGCATTATAAGATTTTGGTTATCAATATTGAGAACAAAAGGTTCTTGCAATCTTATTTTACTTTCTTTTTCAGGATTAACAAGCCGGCGAGTCCATGTTTTGCCTAAATTATCACTAACAAATAAAGATATGCGCGAAAATTTCTCGTTTCCTTCTTTTGGAGTCTTTACCGCTTCTACTCCTCCATATGAAGGGAGTATAAGCTTATTTTTTAATAATATAGCAGGACTTGATACTCCTTCTGTTATAAGAGGGAGATTATTGTCATAGGTCCAATAACCATTATTATCTTCTTTCATGTCCTTTACTAGTAAAGCCCCTTTTGTTACTTGTTTTATATCTACAACACTCTGACAATTATCTTTTGAAACTCCCCAAAATGGGTGCACTATTGTAGGTTTTACTTTTCCATCTCCTTTAACATAATGAAAATAATTTACCCCTACATCTCCATTTGGAAGCAATGTTAAAGATGCGTCTCTCTCATCAATACCATGTATATCAAAGAAAACCCTTTGTTTACTCCATGTTTTCCCATCTACACTTCCATAATTAATCATTATTTTGCCAAGCGAATCCACATGTTTTTCTCCTTGCCTGTAGACCACCACAAGAGAATTATCCTTTAGCTTAAGAAGGTCAGGAAATCCTAAATGCCCCTTATCTATTTTTTGAATGTAGAAAGAGCTATCCATAGGAAAGAAATTTATATTGCTAACTTTTATAATTTGAGAAAAACAAAAAGTGTAAGCAAATAAAATAATACCTATTAATACAACTTTTTTCATGTTTTATTTTTTAGATTAATTTATAACTATAGAAAACAAAGATAATTAAAACTTATCAAACGACCATTATTTAAACATAAATTTGTATTATTGCACTCAAATTATTAAAAAAAATTAAATGGATAAAAGCAAAAATATTAATATTGCTATTATTACAAAAGTATCCTTAGATAAAGGGCTTGCTTCAACATATAGAATTTTACAATTTGCTCAGGGGTTTTCCGAATTAGGTCATAATGCTAAAGTATATAGCTTAGCTAATATCAAACAAGAAGATATTCCTGACATAAAATCAACTATCAATCTAAAAGAGAATCCAAAATTCTTATTAGCTTATAATTCAATTATTAAAAAAAATCCAAAAAATATTATTGGGAGCACTTTTGTTTTTTTTAAATCCATTTTCAACACGTTAAAAATGCTTAAAAAAGATTATGCAGAAAATAGAATAGACGTGTTGTATATAGGGAATTTTCCTTTTATGGTAATTACAAGTTTTATTTTTTTCTTATTTGCTAAAAAAAACAACATTAAGTATGTTCATGAAAGAAATGAACATCCAAATTATCAAAAAAGTTTTTTTAATAATTTAAATAGCATTTTTTATAGAAAATCTTTAATATTTTTTAATGCTATTGTTTTGATTTCTGAATCTTTAGGAGATTATTATAAAACAATAGCCAGTAAAAAAATTGAAATATTTGTTGTCCCTCCTTTTATGGACCCTAAAGAGTTTTTTGAATCCACAGAAGAGATTGACGAATATCAGGATAAGTTTAAAATTGTATATTGTGGAGCTTTGTCTCAACAAAAGGACGGAATATTAACAATGTTGGAAGCTATATCTATTGTTAAAAAGAAATATGCTAATATTAAATTTATTGCACTTGGGGATACTAAATCAATTGAGGCAAAAAATAAGATTAACAAACTTGTTGAATCTTTAGATATTAATGAATACATCGATTTCAAAGGATATCTTCCTCGAAAAGATTATGTTAAATATATGAAAAATGCGGATATGCTTGCTTTAGCTAAGCCTACAAATTTGCAAAATGAATATTGCATGCCTCAAAAAATAACAGAATATATAGCAACAGAAAAACCTTTTCTTGTCACAAAGTCTCCGAATATTGAGTTTTATCTAAAAGATGGTGAAAATATTATTTTGGCTGAACCTGACTCCTCCCAAAAATTTGCCGAAAAGATAATTTATTTTATTGAAAATTATGAGGCAGTAAAGGAGATTACTAAAAAAAGCCATGTATTATCCAATACTGAATTTAATTATAAATATCAATCGAAAAGATTAATAGATTTTTTTTATAACATAAAATAAACAAGAGCCTATTTTGTTGCTTTTTTTAGTGTAAACGTAAATGTAGTTCCTTCATTTACTAAGCTCTTTACGTTTATCACTTGATAATGTGCTTCAATTATATGCTTTACAATAGCTAAACCTAATCCTGAGCCACCTTGTTCTCGAGAACGACTTTTTTCTGCTCTATAAAACCTTTCAAATATTCTAGGAATATGTTTTTCTTCTATTCCTAAACCATTATCTTTAATTTCTACAAGAATATTATCATGCATATCAAAAAATCGAATTTTTGTATAGCCTTGCTCATTACCATATTTTATAGAATTTTCTATAAGATTTATCAAAACCTGTCGTATTTTTTCTTTGTCTGCTTCAACAAAAATATAGCTAGCAAAATTCTTATCTATAAGAAGTTCTATATTCCTATTATTAGCTTTTATTTCTAAAAACTCAATAACATCTTGCGTTAAATCTATTATGTCAAATCGGGATATAGAAAGTTTAAAATTTTGTGACTCAAGCTTTGAGATTTCTTCCAAGTCTTCAACTATTGCAATTAACCTTTCGATGCTCCTCTCTGCTTTCATTAGATATTGTTTGTTAATTGTTGAATCTTCCAGACCTCCATCAAGCAACGTTAGTATATATCCTTGTATATTAAAAATAGGGGTTTTTAGTTCATGCGACACATTGCCCAAGAATTCTTTCCTATAATTTGCCATTGTTTTTAGTTTATCTATCTCTTCTCTTCGCTCCTTGGCCCAACCGAGCACTTCATCATTTGCATTTTTTAAGATATCTCCTGATAAATTAATTTTATTAGATTGAGAATTTGATTGGTTTGGTTTAAGATTGTGAATAGTTTTGTATATCACTTTTATCTTATCATAAATAAAAAGCCGAATAGCATTAAGAAATAAAAAAAAAGAAAGCAAAAAAGATATAGTAAATATAATCAAAATTCCAATCAATGAAATGTTCTGGAAAATCAAAGATTCTAAAAAAAGTAATAAACAAAGGCTTAATGAAAGAATAAGCGATGTATAAAAAGCTATTTTTTCTAAAGAAATATTTTTCATCTATTTAATTTTCATACTTATAACCAACTCCTTTTATCGTAACAATATTACTAATATCAACTTTTTCTCTTAATTTTCTAATATGAACATCTATTGTTCTGTCCCCAACAATTACATTACTTCCCCAAACATTATTATAAATTTCTTCTCGTGTAAATACTTTATTTGGTTTTGATGCGAGCAGTTCTAAAAGTTCAAATTCTTTTTTTGTTAATATTATTTCTTTACCATCTTTAATTACTATAAAGCGTTCCCTATCAATAATAAGATTTTTTATTTCATTTCTGTCTTGTATATCTTGTTGATAATTACCTCCATTTTTACTTACTCTTTTTAATAGTGCTTTAACTTTACTAATGAATATCTTTGGTTTTATTGGTTTTGTTATATAGTCATCAGCTCCAGCTTCAAATCCTGCTAATTGAGAATAGTCTTCACTCCTTGCCGTTAGGAAAATAATCATTGTTCTAGCTAAAGATGTATTTTTTCGCAATTCGATACAAGTCTCTATCCCATCCATCCCAGGCATCATTACGTCAAGAATTATAAGATCAGGAACTATTGTAGCTGCATTTTTTAATGCTTCTCGCCCATTGTTTGCTTTGTAGACATCAAACCCTTCTTTTTTGAGGTTATATCCTAAAAATTCAAGAATATCCTCTTCATCGTCAACAAGTAAAATTTTATTATTCATAATTATTTAATCAATTTTTTCCAAAATTATAACTATAAAAATGCCTGCATGTTAAAATATAGTTAAGTTAATGTTAAGCATGTTAAGTTAATGTTAAATATGATTATTTTCTTCATGAATTAAAGCCATCTTTTCATTAAAATAAAATAAACATTTTCATCAATGCAAATTTATATTAAATTTAAGATAATTACAAACATTTTTTTTCTACAACAACAAAAACTCAAATCTATAAATTAAATATAGAAAATTTTCTTAAAATGAAAAATTTAATGTAGGTTTGTATTTTGAAAAATTAAGAAAAAAATATAGCATGGATAATAACGACAACGATAATAAGAAAAAGGAAGAAGAAGAGGATAACATAGAAGAAGAATGTTTTTTATTTAACAAGACTATAGATGCTTCTCCCATTAAAAACTTAAAATTTAATGACAACACAATAAATATAGAATCTAATTACATACGAACTCATTGCCATAAAGCCCATTCTTTCGATTGGCTAACAGAAATAACTGATTTGATTAAAGATAAATCAAACATGGTGGAGATTGCTTTCAAAAATGGACGAAAAGAATATTTCCTTCTTCAAAATGAATTAAAAATTAAAGTAGGCGACATAGTGCTGGTTGAGGCAAACCCTGGATATGACATTGGAATTGTAAAATTAATCGGAGAAGCTACTAAATTACAAATGCGAAAGAAAAATATTAAAATTTCTGAGTATGAAATAAAAAGAGTTATTCGCAAATGCAGACAACCCGAAATAGATAAATGGAAAAATGTGATGGATCTGGAGTTCCCTGCTATTTACAAATCTCGTGAATTAGCTCGAAAATTAAACCTCTCAATGAAAATTACTGATGTGGAATATCAGGCAGACCGATCAAAAGCAATATTTTATTACACTGCGGATGACAGAGTTGACTTTAGAGAATTAGTTAAAATTTTAGCAGAACAATTCTCAATTAGAATTGAAATGCGCCAATGTGGTATGCGTCAAGATGCAGGACGATTAGGAGGACTTGGTTCGTGTGGAAGAGAGTTGTGTTGTGCTTCATGGATGAGCAAATTCCATTCCGTATCAACAAACAATGCCCGTGTTCAACAATTATCATTAAACCCTCAAAAATTAGGGGGGTTATGTAGCAAATTAAAATGTTGCTTAAACTTTGAATATGACAATTATTTAGAGGCTTCAGGAAAATTCCCAGACAACTCTATTGTATTGAAAACAAAAAAAGGAAACGCTGTGTTTCTAAATAATGATGTATTTAGGGAAATATCCTGGTATGCTTATGATAATGAGTATAATAAAATGATACCATTATCATTAAGGCGAATAAATGAAATTATCGAAATGAATAAAAATAAAATTTTCCCTGACGATTTGTTAGAAGTTGATAAAAATGTAGAGGAAGAAAAACCTGATTATCAAAATATTGTTGGTGTTGAAAGCACTGCTAGATTTGATAAGAAAGATAATTTCAAAAATAAGAAAAAACGAAAATAAAGTGAAAATAAGAAGTTGGATTGTATTTGCGTTAATTTCTATTGTATTGTTATCTTGTGACCCTAATAGGGTTTATGATGAATATAAGGAAATTCCTAAATATACATGGAATTATAAAGAAAACGTTAACTTTAATATAAATATAGAGGACACAACCATATTGTACAATATGTATATTAACGTTAGGCATACAAGCGATTACATGTTTAGCAATCTTTATTTATTTATTGACATAAAATATCCTGATAATAAAATATCAAGAGATACTGTAGAATGTGTATTAGCGGATGACAGAGGTCGATGGCTCGGAGAAGGGCTTGGGGGAATGTGGGATAGTAAAATATTAATTAAAAAATCTTTTAAATTCAACTTATCAGGTGAGTATAAATTTGATATTTATCAAGCTATGCGCGTTGATGATCTTACAGATATAATGGATATAGGATTGAGAATAGAAAAATATATGCCTAAAAAAAAATAATCATAATTTATGTCACAAAAATCTGGCTCAAATACAAAAAAGGGCATCTTAATATCAATATGGGTAGTGATTTGGTTACCAGTAATAATAATCGCTTTGATATTGCTAATGATTTGGAATGGATGGCTTGGTTTTATGCCTACATTTGAAGAATTAGAAAACCCAAAATCAAATCTTGCTTCTGAAATATATTCTGAGGATGGTAAAATATTAGGGACATATTACATACAAAATAGGTCTAATATACATTTCGAAGACTTATCTCCAAATATAGTTAATGCTTTAGTTGCAACCGAAGATGCCCGCTTCTTTAAACATTCTGGAATAGATTTTAGAAGCATTTTAAGAGTTATTTTTAAAAATATTGTTATAGGAAATAAAAGTGCTGGAGGAGGGAGTACTTTATCTCAACAATTAGCGAAAAATCTGTTCCCTAGAGAGAGCAATTTAAACCGCATGGAATTAGTTATTATAAAACTAAAAGAGTGGCTTACTGCAATAAAATTAGAGCGTAATTATACAAAAAAAGAAATTATTGCTATGTACTTGAATACTGTTGACTTTGGGAGCCAATCTTTTGGTATAAAATCAGCAACCCGAACTTTCTTTGACAAGGAAGCCAACCAATTATCTATTCCTGAGTCCGCATTATTAGTTGGATTATTAAAAGCTCCAACATATTTCAGTCCTGTAAGAAATCCTGAAAGATCTGTAAAAAGGCGAGAGGTGGTGCTTGCCCAAATGAAAAAATATAAATACATAACTGAAGAGCAATATAACAAATATAAAGACGAGCCCCTTGATATGTCTAAATATGAAATACTAGACCATAATGTAGGGCATGCAACTTATTTCAGGGAATATCTTAGAGAATATTTAACTGAATGGTGCAAAAATCACAAAAAAGAAGACGGTTCTGTTTATAACATATATAAAGATGGGCTAAAAATATACACAACTATTAATTCGAAAATGCAAAAATATGCAGAAGAATCTGTTAGAGAAGTAATGAAAGATCTTCAAATTACTTTTTTTAAACATTGGAAAGGTATAAAAAATGCACCTTTTGATAGAGAGTTAAAAGATGAAGATATTGAAAAAATTATACATCAGTCAATAATAAGAAGCGACAGGTATATATTAATGAAAAGGGCAGGAAAATCGGATAAAGAAATAACAAAAGCTTTTAATACTCCTGTAAAGATGAGAGTATTTTCCTGGAATGGAGAAATTGACACGATAATGACTCCAAAAGATTCTATATTCTATTACAAGTATTTCCTACTTACAGGATTTATGGCAATGGATTCTGAGTCAGGTCAAATAAGAGCTTATGTTGGAGGAATTAATTATAAACATTTCAAATATGATCATGTTATAAAAGGGAAAAGACAAGTTGGCTCGACATTCAAACCTTTTGTTTATACTCTCGCAATGCAAGAAGGGGAATTCTCGCCTTGCACAAAAGTGCCGAATGTATCTGTCTCGTTCGACCTTTATAATGGTGAAAAATGGACACCAAAAAACTCTGATGATGCACGTGAAGGCGAAATGGTTACTTTAAAATGGGCTCTAGCAAATTCTATAAACTATGTTTCAGCTTATCTTATGAAAAGATATTCCCCTGAGTCAGTTATCTCTATTGCAAGGAAAATGGGAGTTAAAAGTTATATCGAACCTGTTTACTCTATATGCTTAGGCACTGCTGACATATCATTATACGAAATGGTTGGAGCATATAATACATTTGTAAATAAAGGGCAATGGGTAGAGCCAGTATTCCTAACTCAAATAACTGACAAATATGGACATGTGCTAGAAAAGATAATCCCTAAAAGAAACGAAGCTATTAGTGAAGAAACAGCTTACCTTATGATTAGTTTAATGAAAGGTGTTGTTGAAGGTGGCACAAGTGTGAGATTAAGGTATAAGTATAAATTAACTAATCCTATTGCGGGAAAAACTGGTACAACTCAAAATAATTCTGATGGTTGGTTTATCGGGCTAACACCGGAAATATCAGGAGGAGCATGGGTTGGATGTGATGATAGAAGCGTTCACTTTAGAAGCATTACTTTAGGTCAGGGAGCTAATACAGCATTACCTATCTGGGGATTATTTATGCAAAAAGTATATGAAGATAAAAGCCTTAATATAGAGAAAGATATTGATTTTCAAAGACCAGCATCCAAAATATCAGTCGAATTAGATTGTGCAAAATATGAGCAAAATAAAAGCACTGATAAAAAGAAATTCAAATTTGATAATGACGGATTTTAAATATTTCAAATCTTCTGTAACTATATTTATAGATACGCAATCTTTTGTGATTCTTAAATTAATTGCTCTATTTCTTTTTGCTAACATCTATTGTTTCTCTCAGCAAAAAATAGAGCTAATAAATGCAAACAAGCTAAAGTTTGACAAAACAATAAATGAAAATTTTAAAATTCTTTCAGGAGAAGTAAAGTTCAAACATGATAATGTTATTTTTGAATGTGATAGTGCTTTCCTTTATGATGATGAAAACAAAATTGATGCATTTGGAAATGTTAATATATCAAATATTGATAAAACAAATGAAAATTTCAATATAGTAGGAGATATATTTAAATATAGTGGAAATACCAAAATAGGATTTATTGAAGGTAATGTTATATTCAAAGATGAACAAATGACTCTAAAAACAGATAAGGTTGATTACAATGGATTAAATAACATAATACATTACAATGACTGGGGATACATTACCGATAAAAGTATGCAATTAACTAGCAAGTCTGGACTTTACTATATTGATACTAAAGATTTCTTTTTTACTGAAAAGGTCGACGTTAAAAATGAAAATACTCAACTCAATTCTGATACTTTACTATATAATTATAATAGTAAAATAATCAATATTATCTCAAAAACTAAAATAATATCTGACAGCACTACAATTTACACATCTAATGGATGGTATAATAGCAATACCGAAAGTGCTATGTTAAACTATCAAAACCTTATTATCAATGATAATAAAACTATAATTGCAGACACAATATTATACAATGCATCAAAAAATGAAATTATATGCCATTCAAATGCTTTCTTAAACGACACAGCTTCCAAAATAGCTCTAGCTGCTGACTATATATATTTCAATCAAAAAATAAGAAATGGCATAGCTACTAAAAAATCCAATCTAATAAGTTACTCTGACGCTGATACTACTTTTATTAAAGGAGACACAATAAAATTCTCTAATGACACAATCTCTGATGAATGGACTGTCAATATAGAAGGAAACAGTAAATCATTTAACACTAAAATGCAATCAATTTCTGACACAATTATATTTATAAGCAATCAAAATTGTGTTTATATGCTTGGAGAACCTTTTATTTGGTTAGACTCGGCAACTCAAATATCTTGCAAATACTTGCAAATGCAACTTAATGAAGATAAAAACTTAAAAGAAATTTATTTTATTGGAAAACCATTTATAATAACAAAAGACACTTCAAACGAATACAACCAAATTAAAGGAATTGAAATGTACGCTTCATTTCTTGAAAATGAATTAAAATACATCGATGTTTACAATAATGCTGAAAGCATTTATTTTGTTAAAGACAGCATTTACACAATTGGTATAAACAAAATTGAAGGAGACACTATCACAATTAGCTTTAGCAATGAGGAACTAAACTCAATATTTGTTAAACACAAAACAACCGCCAACTTAATATCTCCTTTAAATGCAAAAAAACATGACCTAATACTAAAAGGATTTGCATACTTCCCCGAAAAAAGACCAAAATCTAAGTTTTTTTAATAAGTAACCTTAATTATTTATTTAAACATATTTTAGAACAAGACAAAATTACTTAGTGGTTTTAAATAACTGGAGTATTCTAAATAATATACTAATGTCATTTACAATCAATTACATAAACCCAAATTAGTCATTAGGATTTTTTTGATAATAATAAATCCAAATTAATAGCTCCAAAGGAGCGAAACAATAATAACCACCTGCGAAGCGGGTGGCAAGCATACATCTCTCAAATCCAAGTCCTGAAAGGACGACACTAAAATCCCTTCTGACATTAGGGTGAGCGAAGAACATGAGACACCATCAATTATCTATTATGTTTTTTCTAATGACGAATCTGGGATAAACGAATAATTATCAGCGTAAAAATTCTATTACTGTACATGAAAGGTACATGAAAGGTACTATAACAGTACATAAAAGGTACTATAAAGGTGTCTCGTCCTAAAATATGTTTACACAAAAAAATTAGAATTAAGAAAAAAGATTGTAATACCTAAACGCTATCATAATACCCACAATAATTAAATATCCTAAACACCGTAGGTGTGAA
>Ga0154518_1025_pt1 | contig 17238 bp, 13 predicted proteins | sample RifGroE2_FD_105661 | JGI IMG/M metagenome (GOLD analysis project Ga0154518, IMG submission 105661) | Bacteroidetes bacterium GWE2_29_8 | reverse complement strand
ATCAATAGCCTTGAGTGGCACTGCAACAAATGGAAGTGATTATTCGGCAAATGCAACTTCTGTAACTATTCCTATTGGGAGTGATTCTGCTATTTTTACATTAACAATACTAAATGATAATTCAACAGAAGCAGATGAAACAATTAATGTTGATTTTAATCCTTCATCATTAAGTATTCCGCCGATAATAGGATTAATAATAAAGGATGTTACACCTATTCAAATAGATTTAACTTCGGATTATACTATATGCCAAGGCAGTACTATAAATATAAGTCCTTCAATCAGTGGAGGGCGTCCAGATTATACATATGTATGGGAAAATGGGAAAACAACTGAAAGTATTTCAGAAAGTCCCAATATAGAAACAACTTATAAATTAACGGTTACAGATGCTTGTAACAATACTAATACAGCACAAACTGTTGTAAATATAGAAATTGGGTCTGCTGAAGCTGGCGACGATCAAAGTATATGCTTTGGGAAATCAGCAACATTAACATCTAATCCTGCAAGCTCTTACATATGGAGCAATGGAGGCATAACACAATCAATAACAGTAAGTCCAAATCAAACAACAAAATATTATTTATCGGCTACTTCTAATTGTATGGCTGTTGATAGTGTTATTGTTACTGTTTATCCAATAATGCCAGTAAATATTATTACATCTAAAAATACAATATGTTTAGGAATTGAAGCAAACATGTCATCAAATGCAACTGCAAATACATATTTTTGGTCGTCTATACCAAATGATACATCCTTAACTAACCAAAATACAAAAAGCTCGGTTATTGCAAAACCAACAATAAGTACTATCTACAGTCTTATGATAACAGATTTTAATGGGTGTTCAAATACGACAAGCATAAAGATAAATATAGATAATGGTCCTAGTGCTTCATTTAGATTTTCGGCACCAAAAGGATGTGTTTCATCTCCAATAGACATAACTAGTAACACAACTGGTAATTACATATACTTATGGAATTTTGGCTATGGCAGGTTAATTTCGGGAAACAATGGAGCATCTAATAAGGTTGCATGGGATTCATTAGGGTTTATGAAAGTATCTTTGCAGATAAAGTCAGAGAATGGATGTCTTGGAGATATTATTACAGATTCTATTGAAATATTTGATATTCCGATGGTCGATTTTTATGCTATTGATACAGCGGGTTGTCCTCCGTTAGTTGTTTTGTTTAATAATGATTCATTAAACCAATATCCAGATGCAGAATATTATTGGGAATTTGGAGATAAAGGAACATCTTCGGACAAAACACCTGTGCATTTATATAAAAATTCAGGCAAATTCTCAGTAAGTCTAAAAATAACAAATGCGGGTTGTAGTAATTCGGAAACAAAAAACAATATCATAAATGTTTACCCTGTTCCTAAATCAGAATTTGTTGTAAAGCCAGAAGAAACATCTATATTTTATCCAGATGTAGTTTTTTATGATGTTACAAAAAATGCGGACTCCACCACTTGGTATTTATTATGGAATGATTCTACTTTTGGGAACACCCAAAAATTTGAATATGAATTTCCAGATACTGGTGTACAACAATTTTATTTAATAGCAATAAATAGTTTTGGATGTATTGATTCTGGATTAGGAGAAGTCCTAATTAAAGAAGATTTTACTCTTTACCGTCCAAAATGTTTTACACCCAATGAAGATGGATTAAATGATGTATTTGACATAAAAGGAATTGGGATAATTGAATTTAAGCTCACAATATATAATAGATGGGGTGAAATTATATATTACTCTGAAGATCTTAATGAAAAATGGAATGGTAAATTAAAAAATACAGGAAAACTAGTTCAAACAGGTATTTATCCTTATAGAATAGAATTTAAAAATAGTTTGTTAAAACGTAGCACAATATTTGGTCATGTTATGGTTTTATATAAAAAGTAAAGTTATGATAAAAATTAAATTTCACATAGGAATAATAATTTTGTTTATTACAACATTTTCTTTAGCACAAAAGGCTCCAACACCAGAATTGAACTTGCAAATTGTAAAAATTATAAAGAGTAATATTAATAAAACTATCGACAGAGGAGAATGTTGGGATTTGGCAAATTTAGTTCTCTCTGAAACTAATGCAAAATGGGACCATCAATTTGGATTTGGAAGAGAAATAAAGTACTCCATAGATAGTATTTATGCTGGCGATATTATTCAGTTTACTAATGCAAAGATACAAATGGCAGATGGAGTTGTTTGGCGTTTTGGGCAACATACTGCTATAATTTATGAAATAGATAAAAATAAAAAAATAAAAATAGCACACCAAAACGTGAATAATGTTCGCAAAGTTATAATAAGTGATTTTGAGCCAGAAGGATTAATTGAGGGCAAACTTAAAATTTATAGACCTATAAAATAATTTATTAAGTAAACAACAATAAATGCCCTTTTCAAAATCAGAAACTGACCCAAATCATTTATAGAAAGAACTTGAAATGCTGTAATGACATAATATGAATTGTTTTAATAATAATACTTGTTCTTAAAGTGTTATATCTTCATTTGCTTTTTTTTTTGCATCTAATATTTGCTTCCTATCAATAGTTCTAGGTATTTCTTTATTAAGAGCTATATTATAATTTTTAATTGCATTAATTTTGTCATTTTTTAATCTATAATACTCTCCAATAACATAATAAGTATAATAATAATTAGGATTTAAGTTTCGATAATAATTTATCTCCTTATCAGATATATTCATTACATTATCGTTTGACATGTAATACTTAAGCATTTTTGTTTTTATTTTATATTCTTTATATTTTTTAAATTCTGGTGATTTCAAAAAAGCATCTTCCTTTATCGTTAAGGATGAATCGTATAAATCATCTAAAACATTTACATGTTTGCCAAATATATCATTAAGATTGTATGATATGTAAGCACCTAATTGATATGGATTTGATGATACCCAAATTTGCAATTTTTCTGGTTTAAAAATTACAGAGTGATGTGCAATAAGTTGGTTTATTGATTTTTCATTTCCCATACCAATATCTTTATTATTTTTTCCTTTTTGATCTCTTAATATTAAGGCAAATGACTCTACATTGTGTTTTTTGCATTTATTTAACAATTCTGCTGTTCTTTCCCAACGATATAAAGAAGCGCCTTCTTTTAAACTTTGAATGTTTATCTCTGTGTTTTTTAATTTTTCACCCTGATAATGATTAGTTAGTATTAATTGATTAGAACCTGTTTCAAATAATCCTATATTATCTGTTGATTTTTCTATAACAACCGTTTTTTTATCTACAGAAGAACTAATTAAAAAAGATTCAGAAACAAAAATTTGCATTTTATTAGCTATAGCATAAGCTTCATCTATATTCGAAGCATATTGCAGTATCATTCTTGCTAGAATTGAAACAGGCGTTCCTGTAGAAGTTGGGATTTTTGATTTTGCAGCATTTAAAGTCACGACAAGTCCTTTATCATTCATTCCAGATATAACTCCAATCATGCCTCCCCATGTAATGGTACAAAATTTATGTCCACTATCAGGCTCATAAAACGCTATTATTTTATTTTCCGCGAAGTCATCACCTGAAGAGAAATCCATATTTTTGCCAATTAATATTGTACTGTCTTCAGATTTATCTCCACTAACTTCAAAAGCCGTACACCCCACTAAATTCATATTTTGCAAAGTATGCCCAATATCATGAGCAGCATGATAATTAAGCATTCTATGATAAGCAGGACCTATGTAATTAAATTTATCAGAGGCATGTAATGAAACACCATATATTTCTTTTTGAAATTCCAGAGGTATATGTTCATCTATATTTCTATTAAACCACAATATAAAATACTTTAAAACATTTAAATACATTTTGGAAGGAACCATTTCGTTTATATTCTCTAAAAATATAGCTTCTTGTTGTTCTATTAATTCTGAGGATAGTATTCCATTTTTCACACCTAATTCGAAAGCACTACCTTTAAGGTACATTTCCCATAAACCATATTTATTTTTTTTCAGCCAACTATCTTTACATATGTATACATTGGGGGAAATCTCTTTTCTATAAATATTTTTAGTTATTTTATAATCAACTAAAGGAGGGTGAACTTTTATAGATAATACAAATACAGAAACAATAATACCTAAGATTACCAATATTATAATCAGTAGTTTAAATAATTTGCTTTTGTAAATAGGCTTATTGTTTTTCATTTTTTTTATTTTGCTATATTTAACCTTATTTTATTTCTCTAATATCTTTAATCAGCTTATTAATATCAATGAATGCAGAGCATGATATTATAGCACTTATTGTTACGCCTAATATCCCGTGTAAGCCAACATTCTGTCCTGTAAGATATAAATTTGGAATTTTTGTATATGTTGAAATAAAAGTACTAATAGGATCATTGCAATCTTTTATTATTCCATACATAGAGCCTTCAGGTACTCCAGTGTAATCTCTATATGTTAATGGTGTTGAGCTATAAAATGTTTCAATAGAATCTTCAATGTTGTTAAATTTTTTGCTAACTAGCTTAATTAATTTATTGCTTCGATCTTTTTTAAATACATTGTAATCCTCATCTCTTTTACCTGTTATAGAATCTTTCCATTTTTTAACATCTTCAAATTTCATAGAAGAAATAACAGTAATGCTTTTTGCAAACTCTAAATTGTTCTCATCAGGACAAGTGTATAGCATATATCCCGTAGGCCAATCTGATTGTTTATAATTATTTGCGGTCCATACATCTTTAGATTTTGAATAATAAATATTTGAGTTTATATGTTTAATTTTTTTCTTTTTTAAAATAATATATAAAACAAAAGACCCTATTGAGTTTTCTAAATTACTAATTCTTTGTATATAAACTTTCCTTAATTTACCTTCATCCTTTATAAGCTGATTTGTTTGTGCAGGATGAATGTTTGAAATAAATGAATTACCAAATACTATTGACTTATCTTTAGTTTCTAGAGATAAAACTCTATTATTATTAAAATTTATTTGCAAAACTTCCTTATTTGTGAAAATAACTCCATTGTTTTCCTCAATTACAGATTTAAGAGCATATACTAAATTATCACTGCCATTTTTAAATTTAAAAGCACTTTGAATAAAAAAAAGATTAATTAAAGCATGAATATGAAAAGGCGTTTTATCAGGAATGCCAGCATATAAACCATTTGTTGCAACAAGCAATGTTCTTAATTCTGTATTTTCTGTTATACTGTTTATTACTTTACTAACACTTTCTGTCAACATGTCTATTTTCATAATATGTTCATGTTGATTGGGTAGATTTTTTAAAGCTAAAATGTTTGTGGCATCCCATGCTTGCTGGAGTTTATTGATGTAATTTAATATATTATCTTTTTCTTCAGGAAAGTAAGCAAACAATTTCTCTCTGAAATTATTTATTCCCATAGAATAACAATACTCTTTTTCTTCAATAAATATTTTTTCGAAACAATCTTCATCCAACCTAACTAGTTCTAATCTATCAAGTATTCCAATATATTTGAATATTTTATTTAGTATTTGCCCATTGTCCAAACTCCCTACATAATGCATACCAGTGTTAAACTTACAACCCTTTCTTTTAAATGTCTGCAAATTGCCCCCTAATTGAGAATGTTTTTCTAAAATGCATACAGAATAACCATTTTTGCTAAGAATAGCACCACATAATAAACCTCCTAAACCACTACCAATTATCACTACATCATATTTTTCAGACATATTAAGCTTTTTTTATTTTGTTAAACAAATAATCCCTACCTATTATTTCAGAACAAGTAAGAGCAGCTCCTATTGATACGCCCAATATACCATGCATATTCAAATTTTGGCCAGTAAAATATAAATTTTCAATGCGTGATCGAGGTGTAATTATAGTTGATAGCAAATTATCTTGTTTTTTTAATATTCCATAAGCAGAACCATTTGGAGTCGCTGTATAATCTCTATAAGTAAGAGGTGTTGATGTGTAATAGCATTCTATTTTTTCTCTTAATCTTGGAAATTTCACTTCTATAAAATCTATAAGTTTTTCAGCTTTCCTTTGCTTAAACTCTAAATATTCATCACTTCTATTTTCGGTATAAGTGTCTTCCCATTTTTTCACCTCATTATATTTCATATACGTTATAGCAATAATTCCATTTGCCCATATATCTGAATTTGAATTAGACGGGGTGTATAACATGTAGTGTTCCGGCCAATATGCTTCATTATAGTTTGTAGTCCATGTATTTACTTTTGAAAAATGGTGGTGATTATAATTAAGATAAGGAAATTGTTTTTTTTTCAAAACTATGTATAAAGAAAACATTCCTATAGTATTTTCAAGAGAACTTATTCTTGACTTAAATGCCATTTTGTTTATATTTCTATCAACTATATCTAGTGTTACTTTAGGATGTATATTTGAAATTATTTTTTTTGCATAAATTCTCTCCCCGTCTTCAGTATCAACATAATCAACTTTTTTATCACCACCAAAAGACACGACCTTTTTAGAAAGTCTAATAATCCCTCCATTTTTATATATTTCATCTGCAATTCTTGCTGCTAATTGAGATCCTCCATCAATAATGCGCCATGCGCTTTTTATAAATGTATAATTTATTAAAGAATGAATATACAATGGAGTTTCAGCTTGAACTCCAGCATAAAGCGAATTCATACCTCCAAGTATATTATTAAGTTTATTATTTGAAGTTATTGAAGATAAGTAATTATATGCATTAGTTTGTAACTTATTTAAACCAATTGCGGATAAATCCATAGAATCATTTAATGTATAAAAAGGAAACGAATTACATACATGTTTCATATCCTTTATATATATTTTAAGATTTTCTTTTTCTTTAGGAAAATATTCTGCTAACGATTCTATAAAATTATTATAACCTTGAGCAAATGGGTATTCATTGTTATCTTCCGAAAAACTAATACGTTCAAAACCTTCTATATCCAAGCGCTTCAACTTAAGCTTATCTATTATGTTAAAATACTTAAAATATCTATTTAAAACCTCCCCTTCCCCTAAACCTTCTGTATAATTTAACCCAGTATTAAATATTGTTTTATTTTTTGCAAAAGACTGAATACACCCTCCAATCATTTTATTTTTTTCTAACAAGCAAACTTTCAACCCCTCCCTACTCAATATATTTCCACACAATAGTCCACCAAGACCTGCACCAACTATAACAATGTCATATTTTTCCATAATTTTTCTTTCTAAGTACATATGTAATATTCGACGTGTAATACGAATTGTCAAAAATTTCACAAATTAATTCATTTGCTTTTGCAAAATCTTGTATCTTTTTACCAGAAATAAACGTCAGTTTACATTTAGTTTTATTAAATTTAAATATTTTTGTTGATTGTATTTCTGTTAATTTTGTTCTTTTTGTTCTTTTTTTCAAATCTGCATCAGCATCTCTAATAATAATCATTCCATCGGAAGAAACATTTCTAACACATTCAGACAAAACATTTATTTGTACATTTTCTGGCATATAATGCAATACATCATTTAAAATAAACACATCTGCATTAGGTAGCTTACTTTCACTTATATCTAGGACTTTAAAATTAAGGCAATCGTCTTTAATCGGAATATTGTTTGCAATACTAATTTTCTCTTCATCATAGTCTATACCTGTTACTATTCTGTTTTTAGAAACCATTCTAAGCATACAAGAAAGAAATCCATAACCACAACCAATATCCACAATATTAGAATTCATAGGGATTATATTATTATAAAATTTATATTGTTTTTCCATTCTTATTTTCACTCTGAGATACCATTCTAAAACAGGACCTTTATAAATATATTGATGAATCAACTGATGATAATAGAAATCTGGGGTTTCTTTTTCTAATCGTAGTTTTGCATATTCGCTTCTATAAAATTTCAACACTTTTTTTGTTTGTTCTCGATAAGTAACACCGCATGATGTTTGCATTGGAGTTTCAACCTCAAATTTATCAAACACTTTGATAGTTATATGTCCTGATTTTAGAAAAAAATCGGTTTTAGACAAACAGTTATAAGCTCCATGTATCATTATAGGCTGGATAGCTATACCTAATTCATGTGCGATATTAAATGCTCCTTGTTGAAATCTGTTAATTTCGCCATCAAAAGTTCTTTTTCCTTCTGGGAAAATTAATATAGAATATCCATCATTAACTTTTCTTTTTATTTTTTCAATGTCATTATTTAAACCTTTGTATGCTGGATAAAATTCGGCATATCTTATTATAAAGCCATAAAAAGGATTATTCCAAACCCATTGATTTGTAAATACTATAATTTTAGGATTTAACATTAATAGTAAAACAAGGTCTAAATGAGATTGATGATTAGAAATAATTATAGAAGGTTTTGAAAAATCTAATTTTTGCATATCTATATAATCTCGTTTAATTGTAATATTAACATAAACAATAAATTTAGAGAATATATAGATAATATAGCTCATAAAATATTTTTTTGACTTTTTTCTTATTGGTGTACAGAAAAGTATAGGCAATAAAGTTGTCATCGTTATAGAACCTAATAAAAATATAAAAAATGAACCTATAGATATTATAGAATTAACTAAATTGATAGGTTGAATTCTTTTGTTTTTTCCATTATTTATGATAAAATTAAAAAATAAAGGCAATATCGTATATGAAAAAACTAAAGCAGAACTAATACCAATAATTGAGACTATTGCAATTGATTTAAGTGCAGGATGTTCAGCTAATATCAAAACTCCAAATGCTCCTATAGTAGTTATAGCAGAAAGAAAGACTGATAATTTATATGAAACAAGGCTAACATTTCCGTATTTATAATTATCTATCAAACCACTCATTATAAATATACTATAATCAAGACCTAGTCCAAATATAAAACTTAAAACAATTACATTAAATATATTAAATTCAATATTAAAAAAGCCCATTAATCCCAAAGTCCACAACCAACATAATGCTACGGGTATAAAAGTTATTATTGCTATTTCAATTCTTCCAAAAAAGATTAACAATAAACAAAAAACGACTAACATTGATAATAATGATAATTTATTGAAATTTTCTTTTAGTATATCAAATAATTTATTTACAAAAATTTGTTTATCAAAAACAATAATACCCTCTATATTATTTAGTTTTTTTAGCAATTCGTTTTTATGCTTTAAATCAACCTTTAGTATAGATGCAACATAGTAAGTATTATTTGTAGAATTAATATAATTACTAAGAAAATTATTTTTAATTAATTCAAATTCATCAATTGAAACAGTTGAAAAATTTTTATCAAGCAATTTATAAAAATCATTAAAAGCTGATTCCTTAAAATGAAAAAGTTTTCCCTTTTCTGATATAGTTTTTTTTAATGTTTTTTTGTTATTTTTATCCCAAAACTTATTCCATTTATCAATCTTCTGTTGCTGCATATAAGCACTCATTATTAAATCTGATGCAGAAGATACAGCTGTTATTGTCGCATCTGAAATGAGCTTTTGAAATAAAGTCTTTTGTTGTTCACTTTTTCTTATTGCAGAATCGAGTATTGTATCCTGAGCTATTACATATACAGCGCTATTAGCTACGGAACTTATGCTTTTTAAATTATTTTCTGCTGTAGAAAGTTTTTTTGTAATGTAATTAAGAGTTCCAATATCACTATTAAATTTCAAATTTTGTGAACTAAAAATAAAAAAAACAGATAAAATCATTATTGATATTATTAAAATTTTATTTTTATCATAATTTAATCCTATAATTTTTTCCAAATATTTTGTTTTAAAATTAGGAGACTTTATATTAGCAACTTCTTTTAGAAAAAAAGGCATTATTACTAAAACAGATAATGAAGTAAATGTAATTGCAAAAGCAGCAAACATACTTAACTGTTTAATAGCTTCTGAATGTATAACAAATAAGCACATGAAAGTAGCAGATGTAGTCATACTACTAAGAAGAACTGGAAGAGCGATCTTCTTTATTGTATTTTTTACCGAGTTACTTTCTCTATAATGAGTAAAAGCATGTAATGGGTAATCAACAGAGATACCTATTAGTATAGCTCCTATTCCTAAAGATATTATAGAAATAGCACCATTAACAATAGACAACATTGCTAATGATAAAAGAGCTCCTATAGCAACTGGTAAAAATAATAATAAAATTACCTTAAAACGTCTAAAAAACAACCAAAATATTATAGACAAAAATATTATGGATATTGAAACTGTAATTATTATATCCTGCTTTATCTGGGTTGAGTTTGCTACAGCAACTGCAGTCCCCCCATAATATTCAACATTAATATTAGAAGATGTTTTTATAACATTAATCAGTGCATTATCTAATAATGTAATTAACTTACTATTCATCTTTGTATTATTTGATGGATAATATGGTTCGATAAATATTAGCAGATGCTTTTGGTCGTTAGTAAATATACACGAATTGTAAATAGTAAAGTTTTTGTCAATCTGAAAACTTTGAAGTTTTTTTAGAGCTAAAGGAGTTATACTTAAAGGATCATTGAATATATATTTTTTTGTTGCAATTCCAGTTGGAGAAATTAATACTTTTAAATTGTTTTCAAGTTTATGTTCTATATATTTATCATTAAGAAGAGATTGAATATGCTCATAATCTTTATCATCTAAATATAAAGGTAAATTATTGTATATAAAATCATAAACATCAAGAAATGTCTTTTCATTTATCTTAAACTTAATTTCTTTTATGTATGTAGAATCTTTTGATAATTGAGCGACTAAATTATCTGCTACCTCTATTAATTTATCTGGATTATTAGAAATACTATATTTAAATGATATGTTAAATATTATCTGACTGGCAAGTTTTGAATTGTTAAATGCTAAATTTAATTCATCTATTCTACTATCTTGAGGAACTATTGAGTTAATATTTTCTTCAAAATCTAATCTAAATAGGAAATACACCGAAACTATTAACAAACATGCAAGCATAATTAAAGAAGCAAGTTTGTGTTTATATAGAAAATTGTTTATACTTATAAAAAAGTTACCCATCTTATTTTTTTCTAAATAATTTTAATAATAAAAATGAAAATAAACCAAAAAAAACAGACAACATAAACGCAAAAACAATACTCCCTATAAGATATTGTTTTAAATTAGCCTTAACTCCTTCAATGCTTAATTCTACATCTACATTCCAACTCCCATTTTCCAGCACATAACTTCCCGTAATATAACTTAAATAAAGAATAATAGGTAACAATGGAGGGAAACTAATATTTGCAGCAAGAAAGAAAATAGCCTTATTTAATTTGAAAAAATGTGCTATTATAAAACCAATTATAAGCTGAAATCCCCATATAGGAACAATACCCATAAATACACCAAATGCTATAGAGGAAGCGATTATATGATTTGAAGTATTAACATCTAATATATCTTCTTTAATTATTTGTTTGAAAGTTTTTTTTCTGTATACATTAAGTATTTTTTTTGGGCGGTAATAAATTAGAGCCATTGTTACCAAAACAATATTTAATAAGCTTATTCTTAAAAAATCTTTAAAAGGACGAAAATGTGATATTCTATTTTCTTTTTCAGGGTAATAAACGTCTATAGGTACGCACAAAACATCAATATTTGCCCAAGAAGCTCTAACAATTATTTCTAACTCAAATTCATATTTGCCCGAAAAAAACTTTATTGATTTCATTTCTTTTAATGGATATAACCTATATCCTGATTGTGTATCGGGTAATTCAACACCAGTTTCTATATTAAACCAAAAATTAGAAAACTTATTTGCAAAATTGCTTTTAGATGAAATATTAGAGTTTTTAAGCGAGCGGGAACCTATGATAATAGAATTAGAATTACGATCAAGGGCTTCCAAAAAAACGGGTAAATCTTTAGCAAAATGCTGTCCATCAGAATCAATTGTAATAGCATAATTAAAGCCTGCATCTAATACATTTTTAAAACATGTACGTAAAGCGTATCCTTTTCCTTTATTTATTGGATATGAAATAATATTAATTGTCGAAAACGGTTTAATTATATCTAAAGTATTATCAGTGCTTCCATCATTAATTATAAAGATATCATCACAATATGGGATTAAATCTTCAATAACTTTTTTTATAAATGTAGCATTATTGTATGTTGGCATTACAATGCAACACTTTTTTTGCCTAAATATATTTTTACATTGATTTGCGTTATTATTTGAATTCACCTTTAAACTTTAGATATTTTATTTCGTCTGAATATAATAAGCCTGTAACTGATATTCTCCCCGTATCTGTATATTTATAATTAATAATGCTTTCTATTTGAGCTTTTTCAAGCGGATTATGCATTGCTAAAAATTTAACTTCACTTAATAGCTCTATCATCAAATTTATTTTTAATTCTTTTTTTAATATTTCTTTTATAATTAATATTTGGCAAACACCTGGTGTAATTGGGATATTAGGAAAATGTCCTTTATATATTAAGTTGTCTTTATTTAGTATAATACTTGCACGTATTTCACTATCTGTTTTGCTTATGATATTATATTTGTAAAGATCATTAATTAGCATTGTTTTGAACTTTTATTAATTTTAAGTTTATACTTAATCTTATTCTGCTATGGCTTATGTTTATTGAATCCAATAAATCTTCAGAATTTTTTACAATAGATACATTTATTGTTTTAAAAAAACCAGCTTTCTTATATATTCTGAAAACATCAAAATTCGAACGGTAAAAATAAAAATATTTATCCGAAAGATGTATGAATTTTAAAATTTTAAAATCATTTACCTCTTTTATTGAAATCTTATTTGTTTCTATTTTTGACAAATCTTGAACAATGCTTCTAAAGTCACTTTGCAAAATGTTTATTATCTGTTTTTTGTTAAAAAAGTCTTTACATGTTACAACTTCAAACTTATCTGATTTATACTTAAAATCAAATAAGTTAAGTCCTAACTCTGAAATAAAAACAATATGTATTGAGCTATCAGAGGCGAAATATTTTATAAAAATTAAGCCAGTATAGTCATTACCCAAAGCTTTTATATTTGCTTTAAATAATAAAGAATTATATTTTTTTTCTAATATAGAATAATTACTCACATCTATATTATTTAATAATTTCTGTTTATTTAAACAACAGAATGTACCACATGATGTAAATAATATAAAACTACTTAATATTAAAAATATTATCCGATATATTCTCATTAAATCTTCTATTTACAAATGATATTATTGTGTAATCAGTTTCACTTTCTTCCATAACTACCTTTACTACGGAAAAATCATTTTTATCTATATATATTTTAGTCTTAGCTATAATTTTCTTCATATTAGAATCTATGGGAACCAATTTTAATAAATATAATGTTTTATTCTCAAATGCATCAATATGAAACTTTTTATCAAACATAATATTACCTTGCACCATGCTAATAAGTAAATCATTAACCTCTTTAAAAACCTTATTAGTGTTTACATCATAAACACTGACTTTACTTTCATTTTTGATATAAAATTTACCAGCATTAATAACTATAAGATATTTATATGGTTCAAAATATTCCCATCTCAAAAAATTAGATTTTTTAAACCAGAACTTACCTTTGCTTGTTATTGTTGCATCAAGATAATCTAATTTTTTCTCTTGAACAAAATCGCTTATTATAGTATTTATTTTACTTGTGTTTGCTTCTATCTTATTCTCTAAAATTTTCAAATCTTTTATTTCAGTATAGGATGAATTTTGTGAGTATATTGTAAACTTAAGTGAAAACAGAAATATGACAATTAATATTTTTTTCATATTATTTTTAACATTTATCTTTTAATAACAATTCTTCAATACTTACGGACTTTATATTAACTGACTCCAAATATTCTAGCAAATTATTTAAAATTTCCAGAATATTTTTAGAATTCTCATGTAATAGAATAATGTCACCTACTCTCACTTTTTTTTTTATTCTATTTACAACAACATGAGTATCTTCACCCATGGTGTCAAAAGATCTAATTGACCAGCCAATTACACGCAAACCCATATTTCTTATAGCTATTGCGATTAATGGGTTTGTAACTCCAAATGGGGGTCTAAAATAAATATTTTCTTTATTCGTAATTTCTTTTATGACTTTATTGGTCTTAATAATTTCTGCAATTATATGCTTTGGTAATTGCAAAGGAAACCTATTTAAATGATTATAAGAATGATTACCTATCGTATGACCATGATTATTTATTGCACGCATAAGTTCTGTATTTTTATCAGCTTTTGCTCCTATAATGAAGAATGTAGCCTTACTATTATACTTTTCCAATAATTCTAAGATTTTATATGTATTGTCTGAATCTGGTCCATCATCAAAAGTAATTGCTATATGATTAAGCGAATTATTACATTTATTTATGCTATTTACATAAAATTTTGAACCAATATATGAAGAACTCCATATTAGAATTCCAATATAAATAACACAAGATAAAACTAACAAAAAAAGTTTCATAAATGGCAATAATGACAGTGTATAAAACAACACTAAACATAGTATAAATAATATCGTTGTTAAATAAAACTTTAGCATTTGGATAATAATATAAATGAACAATTGCAATCCTTTGTATAATTAAAAACCAAACCTTTCGAATAATTTATTTTGTTACGTCGATTTAATATAATTTTATCTGGAATATTATTATGTATAATTATTTTTGAACCTAAATACATCCCGAAACTTACAGCAGTATCAAATTCTCCAACAAAAGATTTATAACATACAATATTACTATTTGAAAACCAACTATTAAATTCATTGTATATATAATTTTGGCTTTGCAATCCATTTATACCTGATACCACAAAATCAATATCTTCAAATAGAATTGCGTTATTGTCTAAAAAAACTAGCAATTCCTGATGTAAAGCTTTTAAATCTATAATATTGTTAATAATATTCAAATCAATTATTTTGCATTTACAATCTGCACTATTATTATTTGAAATAACAAAAAAAGTTGCCCCCTCCCCCAAAGTAAACATATCTGACGATAATCTATTGTGGTTAGTATGTTTATAGCAACGTGAAGCATTAATTAGCTCATAACTCTCCCCTACAATTTCGTCAATACCTCCAACTAAAACATTCTCTGCATCTCCATCACGCAACAACATAATAGCATCAATTAATGCATTCTCAAATGAAATATCACTTTGGGTAAATGTTAAATTATAATTTTTACAACCAAGTAGCAAAGCAATCTGGCCTGATACAGTATTATGAGTTGATTGAATAAAAGATGTTGGATTTAATAAATACTCCTCATTTACTATAATTTGCTTTAAAAACTTTACAGTATCTTCGAGACAACCTAAACCAGTTCCTATGACTATTGCATCAGGATTCATTACATTCGCATTATCCAAACATAGCTTTGCAGTAGCAACACCAAAACGTAAAATTTTTGTCATCCTTCGTAACATCCGATTGTCAATATATTTTTTAAAATCAGGAGTTATACATGTAAAATAAGGTTCTCTACGTTCAATAAAATCAGGAAATGCGTCTGATTTGTCAAAAGTATCCTGAGGTGATATTGATTCTAATGATTTTATATATAAATCCATGTGTAATCTATTTTGAAAATATTAAAGAAGTATTATTTCCCCCAAATCCAAATGAATTGGATAATACATTTCTTATATTAACACCTGATAAATAATTCAATTGTGGTGAAATACCCAAACCTGTTATTGGTGTACTAAAATTAAGATTAGGATAAACCAAACCGTATTTGATTGACATCACTGAAAATACAGCCTCTATACCAGCAGATGCACCTAATGTATGACCAGTAAATGACTTTGTGGAACTAAAACATGGAATATTTTCTGAAAAGACTCTCTTTATCGCAACTCCCTCTGAAAAATCATTATTAATTGTTCCCGTTCCATGAACATTAATATAATCAATCAAACTTGGAGTTAAATCACTCATCAATAATGACCTATGCATAGAAATATATGCTCCCTCACCATCAGGTGAAGATGCAGTCTGATGATAAGCATCATTAGAATTTGCATAGCCAGCTAAACGACATATTGCACTTTGCGAACGGCATTTTAATGACGAATTAGACTCCAAAACAAGAAACCCAGCTCCCTCACCTAAATTTAATCCTGACCTGTTATTATCAAATGGTTTACAAAAATCACTATCCAAAATCATCAGTGAATTAAAACCATTAAGCGTAAACTTACATAAAGAATCAACACCTCCAACTATTGCTCTTTCTACATAACCATGTTTTATAAGCTTTGCACCATGCATAATAGCATTTGCAGCCGAAGAGCATGCGGTGCTTATTGTTGCCCTATATGATTTAATGCCTAAATAATCTGCTATCTTATTTGTAGAATCACCACATGGATGCGTTTGAATAAAACCAGACGTATAATTGTTTGTAAAATAATCTAATTCTGTTTTATCCATACCACCTACCGTAGTACCTGAAACAATTGCAGTTCTATACGATAATTCTTCTATAGACAAACCAGCATCTTCTACTGCTTCTTTTGCAGCAATCATCCCTAAAAGACTAGTCCTTGTATATCTCTTGTAACTTGAAAAAGGCACTCCTAATAATTCCATTAATTGATTATTTGTTAAGTTAATCTCTCCAACCTTAAAAGCCCCTTTATGTATAGTATCTAATATATTAATATTTCCTATTCCCGTGCGTCCTAATTCAAAAGAATTTAACGAACAAGAAACCCCTTGACCAATTGACGATATTACACCTATACCAGTAACATAAACATCTTTAAACATAATGTAATTTCTAGAATTTGACAATTTCTAACAAAAGTAGAAACATCTGGCAAAACTACTAATAATTGTTTAATTATAATCATTGTTATCCGATAAAAAAAAGAGAAAGTAAGTCTAGTCTTACTTTTTCTTTTTTTATTAGTTTTATTTGATTAAACCCAGATTATCCATTATAGAAACGCCCTAAATATTTTTGAAATTTTATAATGGGATACCATTGGAAAATTTACAATGTAAATAGTTATAAATAATTATCAATCTTTTATTTTGTTTTTTGATTGTTAAATTTGTTGGTATATGGAAATCGAATTTATATAAGAAGGTATAAAGCATGT
>Ga0154518_1142_pt1 | contig 17303 bp, 8 predicted proteins | sample RifGroE2_FD_105661 | JGI IMG/M metagenome (GOLD analysis project Ga0154518, IMG submission 105661) | Bacteroidetes bacterium GWE2_29_8 | reverse complement strand
TAAGTATTTACTAAACTTAGCTTTTATTTTAATTATTACTTTCTCTAAATGCCTAAAAAAACTTACTTCATGTATATACTAATTTTTTTGCTAATATCTCCATAACCAAATGAGTGCATCTATTGACTAATAGATTCGTGATAATCATTACAACCAGTGTATTTCTTCCAAATGAATTCTTTACTAGCTCATGAGTTGAGATAATCATTAATAATTGCATGTTTTTCGGAAACACTAAAAAAATGTTGTGTTTTTCGCTTTGTTTTTGATTTAGGTAATCCTGAAATAAGTTTACAGCTTTTTTCATAATTTTAATTTTATGTGTAAACCTATTTTAGGACGAGACAACATTAAAATTCTTTAAATTACTTATTTATAACTATATTGTATTTTCTAATTATTCCTTCAGACTTTATCAACATCATATATATTCCATTACTTAAATTAGAAACGTCTATTTTAACCGTATTAATTCCTTCATTAATTATAATATCTTGTCTCTTAATAATTATTGAGCCTAGTTCATTATAAAATTCAATGTCTAATTTGGATTTTTTATTAAAGTTTACATCAATATTGATTTTTGATTCTGCTGGATTGGGATAAGGATAACCAATATAATCCATTTCCTCAAATACAACCATTTTATGTTCAGAATAGGAATACTGACCATCAAAGTCAACTTGTTTTAATCTATAATATGATACCCCTTTATATGGATTAACATCTGTAGTTGAGTATTTTATTAAACTGTTACTATGTCCGCTTGCTTTTACTCTTGTGACTTCTTGATAATAATTTAAATCTGTTGATTTCTCAACTATAAAATAATCACTATTAACTTCAGAAATAGTTTGCCATTCAACTTCAACGTTATCTTTTTCCCTATATGCGTCAAAACTTATTAACGAAACTCCAAGAGGCATTTCTTCTATAGGACTGCCTGACCATTTTGAAAATGAGTTAGTTTTTATTACCAAACTTCTTGTTAGTCCTGATTGTATTGGATTAACAGTATCCCAAGTAACACCATTATCTGTTGATTTCCAAACAATCATAGATGTTAAATCTTTTCCATTGTCATCATCTTGCAACCAGAAAAATTGTACTTGTCTTTTTTGTGTTAGAGGTTGATTTGTTGGTACTATATCCCAATGACGTGCAATTGTTGATTTCCCATTATAAGTTATAATGCCTTTTGGCCCAGATACTCGTGTTACTGTAACATCTCCTAAATCATCAGTCCCAGCATAAATTCTTAATCCAATTCCTCCAAAAGTATTATTAAGTGTTCCTACATTTCTTGTTGTTTGAATACTTCCTATTACATATCTATCTGTAATTTCTCCAGCCAAAACAGCAGATGGACCTAAAAATATAGTATCATTTCCTGTATTTAAACATCTGTTTTGTAGCTCCAAACGAGTATTAATAGTCATATTTTCAGACATGCTTATTGTTTTGGATATTGGGTTTCCTATATTCCAATAAAATCTGCTAAAAGTTTGATTTAATCCAACAGGGTAAGAATATTTTGTTCCTTGTATATAACAATATGAGTTTAATTCCCATGTTGCTTTAGGTATAATGCCACCGTCTTCGTTATGATAATATCGTCCTCCTGTTCTAAATTCAGAAAGGGCGTCATTTTGAATGTCTATTGTTCCACTGTTTTCTAGAACTCCTAAAACGAACATCCCTCCTCGATAAGGATTGACTTTATTTATTGTTAGAGTAAAATCAGGCGGAATTATAAGTTTTCCGTTAAGAAGTATCCAAAATTGGTTTAATGCTACATTTTGGTTAAGAGTGATTATGTGTCCAGCTCTAATTACTATACTTGAATCACTTGCTTGAGGTGTGTTATAAGCAGGTGACCATGTGCTAGAGTCTTGACTGATTTGCCAAATAGAAACATTGGTCCAATCCCCAGAAGAAAGAGTCCTGTAATGAAAAGGAGTAAAACAATTTAGTAAATTAGCAAAGCCTTTTCCGTATCCATCGGCATTACCTCCTAAAGAAATATTCCAAGCAATACAAGGGCTTGTAATAATTTCACTAATAAAAGCTCCATCATCAATGCCTCCTTTTGCAATACTAATATCAACGCATTCTAATTGTTCTATGCGTCCTTTTGAAAATCCGTCTTCATCTCCTCCTTTGGCTAAATTTAATAGATCGCAATCAAAGCCAATATATTCTTTAAAATCATTTCCATCATTTATACCTCCAACAGCAAAATTAAATGCATCACACTCTATATTTTTTAATTCAGACATATATGCTCCATCATCAATACTCCCCAATGCAATGTTTGGTTCGATACAAGCTAATTGTATTATTGAATTTTTATGATAACCATCTCCATCTCCACCAAGTGATAAATTAATATCAGCACAAGGAGAAAGTTCTATTTCTTTTATTGAATATATATATCCACTTCCTCCTATTGCAATATTGGGTTCATTGCAAACAAGTTGAGAGAGAATTCCTTTGTTTGCTCCATGGTTATCGCCTCCAATTGATACATTTATTTCAACACATGCAGACAATATAATTTCTTCCATGTCATTTCCGTCATTTAATCCTCCATAAGATATATTTGGTTCAATACATGTAACTTGAGTAATTTCACGCATTGCAAAGCCATCATTTGCGCCTCCAAAATGAACATAGAAAGTGTCAGGAAGAACACATACTAAATCTGTTATTCGCCCTTTAGAAGATCCATCTTGATCTCCTCCTCTTGCTATATTTGAGGGATCAAAACATTCTAATTCTGAAAGCTCTGAGATATACTCAAGAACATAGTCTGTACCACCCTTGCTTATATCACTTGAACTAAAACATTCTTTTAACGTGTTTTTGCTATATCCATCAGCAATACCTCCTATTGATAAATTAATTCCTGTGCATGGATTTTGAATGAGTTCATTCAAATCAGCTCCATCATGCAAGCCTCCTTTTGCTATTTCATTAGCATCAACACAATAGCTCTGATATGCCTTGTCATAACCATCTCCATTACCTCCATACGCTAAATTTTCTTCCACACATAATAATTGAGTTAACCTGTTTTTACTTGCCCCATCTTCATCTCCTCCTAAAGCAATATTACCTAAACAATTTAAATTATCAACAGAATTCATATCATAACCATCTCCATTTCCTCCTAAGGCAATATTTACTACAACACAAGGAGACAATATTAATTCTATTACCGAATCTCTTTTTGATAAACCTCCTATTGCAATATTCGGTTCTATGCATGATAATTGTGTCAACCTATTTTTACTTGAACCATCCTCTTCCCCTCCCAAAGAAATGTTAATATCAATACAGGCTAGTTGGTCTAATTCTGAAATTTCATTTCCATCATTTTCTCCTCCAAGAGAAATGTTTAATTCTGTACAAATTAAATTATCTATACGAGATTTGTCATTTCCATCTCCATCTCCTCCGTATGATATATTTACAAAAATGCAAGGACTTGAAATAACTTCATTTATGCTATATTCATAATTATTTCCTCCTTTAGCAATATTGTAAGCATCGCATAATAGTTGAGATAATTCTCCTTGAGAGAATCCAGAACTGTCCCCTCCATAAGCAATGTTTGGTTCTACACAAACTAAATTAGATATTACTCCCTTAGAATATCCATCTTCATTTCCTCCTAGAGAAATACTAATGTCTGTACAAGTTACATTTGTTAATTCTGAAATTTCATTGCCATCATTTAAACCTCCAAAAGCAATGTTTGGCTCTATACAAACTAAATTAGATATTATTCCTTTAGAATACCCATCTTCATCTCCTCCTAGCGCTATATTAATTTCTATGCAAGTAAGTTGTGATAATTCTCGTATTGAGTTACCATCATTTATACCTCCAAAATGAACATAGAAAGTATCAGGTAAAACACACGCAGAAAGTAATAAACGTCCTTTTGAATTTCCATCATTTACACCTCCTGATGCAACATTTGGTAAAGGTTGACAAGGTCCCTCCATTATGATATTCTTTGGGTCAAAATTCAAATCATGACCTCCCTTTGCTACATCATTTTGACTCCAGCAAGGTGATAGCAATAATCTATTTTTACTAAATCCTTGCCCGATACCTCCTAGTGACATATTCGAATGTGAAAAACAATCCAAATCGGAGATTACCCCTTTAGAATAACCATCATTATTTCCTCCTTTAGCTATATCTGTCTCATTAAAGCACTCTTTTAGAACCCCTTTGCTAAATCCATCATTAGAGCCTCCTAATGATAAACTTATTGGAGCTGGGCAAACAAAAAACAAGCCTTCTTGTAATGAGTGTCCAGATTTATTACCACCTATAGCTAAATTAGGCTCTAAACATATTTGCTGTATTATCCTTCCGTTTTCATAACCAGCACCATCACCTCCTATGGAAACATTTGCATCAAGACAAACTTTTCCATTATAAGTTATAACTTCTTTCCCTCCAGCAATACCTCCATAATGTATATTTGTGTATTGGCATGTTAATAAACTTAATTCTTGTAAATCATTGCCATCATTATCTCCTCCATAAGCAATATTAGGTTCATAACATGGACCATAAACTTTTAATCCTTTGCTATATCCTTCTCCATTGCTTCCTATTGCTATATTTATTTCTTGACAAATTTTTAATATCGCTTCACCTGATTCGTGAATACTTCCATTTCCTCCTATTGCTATGTTTGGTTCTATACATGTTAATGAACTAATTATCCCTTTGCTATATCCATCTTCATCTCCTCCATAGGCAATATTTATATCTTGGCAAACAGTTAATATCTTTTCAGAAATAGAACTGCCATCTTCATTTCCTCCATAAGCAATATTTATTTCTATGCATGTTAATTGTAATTTTTCTGAAATGTCATTTCCATCATTTAAACCTCCATAAGCAATACTTGGCTCATAACAAACTAAATTTGCAATTATCCCTTTGCTGTATCCATCTGCATCTCCTCCATAAGCAATATTAGGTTCTATGCATACATTTTGGAATAGTTCACTAATAGATGCTCCATCTTCAATTCCTCCTTTTGAAATACCTGAAACAGTACAAATAACATTAATGTTCTCTTTTAATATAAATCCATCACCTAAACCTCCTTTTGCAATATCTGTTTCATTAAAACATTCCTGATAATATTTCATTATATCTCCCTTTCCTAAGCCTCCTATATAAATATTACTATATTGGAAACAATTAACTGGAATAATTTGAGATATAACATTAATACCTATATCAACCCCTCCTTTTGCTATATCCATATCATTATAGCAATATTGTACTTTATTACGTGCATAACCATCTGCAATTCCTCCAAATGCTAAATTTGGAAGAGGTTGGCATGATAACAAACTTAATTCTCTGAAAGCATCTCCTTTACCTAAACCTCCAATGTCAGGATTGTAATCATAACAAACTAAATTTGCAATTGCTCCTTTCGAAATACCTCCATAATCTCCACCTAATGATATATTCGGAGGCTCACAGTTTGTATTAAATATTTCTGAGATATCTGATCCATCAGCAAGCCCGCCATAAGAAATATTTTCTTCTACGCATGTTAATAAATATTTCTCCTGCATTTTAAAACCATCATTATTCCCTCCATAAGCAATACTTGGTTCTACGCATGTTAATTGTGATATATAATTCTTTTTAGCCCCCGCATAATCTCCCCCTAGCGAAACATTAACATCAATACATGTTAATAAATTTAAATTCTTAATTATATTGCCTTCACTTGTGCCTCCTTTTGCTATATCTGGTTCAACACAAGTTGTTTGAGATAATTTATTTTTACTATAACCTTGACCATCTCCTCCATAAGCTAAATCTACCGTTACACAAGTAAGGTTAATAATTTCTTTCATATCATCTCCATCATTATTTCCTCCAATTGCAATATTATAATATATGCATGTTAAATTAGAGGATTCTGATTGTTCGCTTCCATCATTATTCCCTCCAAATGAAATATTAGGTTCTGTACACACTAACTCTTCCTTTCTACCTTTTGAGTATCCATCTCCGCTACCACCAAATGCGTCAAGGGTTATACAATCAAAATTTCCTTTAAATATTTTGTCATTAAAACCTGCTCCTGTTCCTCCTTTTGCTATATTATCCTGATTAGAACAATATTCCTTATTGTTCTTTGTGTAACCTGCTCCTGAACCTCCTTTTGCTATATCTTGCTCATTTATACATAAAGTTATTTCACTAAGTGAATAACCATCATTTAAACCTCCATAAGCGATATTGACAGGGTTAATACAACTTAATAGATTTTTTTCTTTTAAAACCATACCTCCTGCATAACCACCATAAGATATATTTGGTTCTGGACAGTAATTATTTATTAATTTTTTATTACCATAACCAGTTCCAATACCTCCATAGGATATATTTGGAAAATCACATGACTTTTGTGTCAATTCTTGCATAATTGAACCATCATTTAAACCTCCTATTGAAACATACGTAAATTGAGTGTCTAAGCAAGTTGGAATTAATGTTAAACGACTTTTTGAGTATCCATCTGCATATCCTCCATTATACATCTTAAAGTCAATACAGTTGCTTAACATTTTTGTCTGCATATCCGTACCATCACTTTTCCCTCCCATTGAAATATTAGGATTCATACACACAGAAAGAGTTAAATCATTATATCCAAACCCATCATGGCGTCCTCCTTTTCCAATATTAACTAATTCTGGACAAGATAAAGATCCTACTATTCCCTTATTATAACCATCTCCATTACCTCCTGATGAAACATACTCCCACGTAAATCCACTACAACTTAATTCTGATAATTCTTTAAAATCAAAGCCATCCTTACGACCTCCAAATGCTAAATTTGGTGGATCTTCACAGGATGTCCCATTTAGACGTGCTTTGCCACTTCCTCCTTTATTTCCTCCATAAGATAAATTAACAGTAATGCATGCTAGGAGCATAGCACTTTGCATTACAGAACCATCATTATTTCCCCCATTTGTCATTCCTCCATTTATTACTAAAGGTGGGTTGCATAAATTCCAATACAATTTAGTACTACCTCCTCCTATTCCTCCTTGCGATATATTTATATCCGTGCATACAGCTTCAGCAAGTTCGGCTATAGCACTTCCATCTTCGTCACCTCCAGCAGCCATATTTGGCATAAAACAATTTTTAACATCAAGCATGGATAAACTTTCACTTTCAACATCATCTTGACCTCCTTTAGCTAAATTGGGAGAAGTACAATTATTTAAAATTTCTCCTTTACCAATGGCATAACCTTCTCCATCTCCTCCTATATTTATGTTTGCGATAAAACATTCATTTAAATAGATTTCTGTTAATACAATATTGTCTTCATCAAATCCTCCTTTTGATAAATTAACTTCTTCTTCGCATTCTAAATAAGTTGATTTAGATTTATAACTATAATCCCAGTCATCTCCTCCCATTGCAACAAAAGACCAATGGAAATAAGGGCATTCTTTTTGAGTTAATTCAGATAATTCTAATGAATAATAATTATCATTTCCTCCTTTTCCTAAATTAGAAGGAGTGCCACATGTATTTTGTGTAATTTCTCTTAAGTTGTTTTTGTTATTATCATAACCTCCACTTGCAATATTAGGAAATGCACAGTCATTACTGATAATACGGTTTTTTATTGAGCCTATTGAATAGCCCCCAAGAGAGATGTTTGGATATAAACAAACGTTTAATGTTAATTCGGAAAAAATAGCCTTATTATATTCATATCCTCCTTTTGCTAAATTTACAGGTTGTGGACAAGAAAAATAAATTATACGTCCTTTTGACGAATAACTTGCTATTCCGCCATTATGCTGTGAATAAGCATAAATGCAGATTAAATTTAAAAACATTATTTTAAAAATAATCTTCATTAAATAATATTTATTAAAACCTCGCAGCTTAATACTGCGAGGTTATTAATTTAATTTTTAATAAGTAATAGTAAAATATGGCAATATTTGACGTACTCCTCTGCCTCCTGTTCCTTGATAGCGACCATCAAGCCCTGCACTATAATTATTAATTGTGTTTACGCCAAAAGGACTTAAGCCTGCGGCTCTATACATATATGTTCTATCACTAACTCTTAAGTTTCCCATCCAACTCATGTAATAAGTGGCATTAGTATAAGCAGAAGAATGAGAGTAATATGATCCGCCTCGCATCGCAATGCCACAGTTTAATGTAGCTGGTATTGCTGGCCAATTGGTAACATTTGCATCGCCTGTTGCTGTTAGATTTCCATCACCAATACGACCATCAAATATCAAACCGCCTGTATTTAAGGAAGCAGCTCCTGTTGATCCGCCTCCAACTCCAACACAAATCTCTGTAACATTACCACTCATATCTGCAACCCCATAATAAGTTGTGCCAGCATTATTTCTAACAGTTGTGCTTTTTGCTAACATTCCAACTCGATATGGACCAGCTAAAGGAGAACCCAATTCTCTTCCGTAATTACATAATCCAAGACTTGATAAATTAGATACCTGATTATATTGAGATAAATTAGTAACTGATGCTAGCGTAACTTGTGCTATATTATTATCTCCCCAAGCATACTCATTTGCAACTCGTGGTAAAGTACCTCTACATATTTTTTCAAATTCAATTTCTGACATAGGTCTTAAACATGCCCAATCAAGATAAGCAGCCATATCTGCCCAAGAAAGGCGTTCCATGGCATTAGTTTGACAGTCATTAAAATTGCCATAGTTTGCATCATTTGTACAATTTGTTGCGTAAGCTGCAGGTATCATATTATTTGTACCAGGAATGTCTATTACTATTCCAGAATAAGTTGAATTAACAGGATATGCTACAGTAAATGTTCCTGCTCCTCCATTTACGGAAGCAATGCCTCCACATCTTGTAACTTGTTGGTCAAATGTTAAACAATTTAAAAAATTAACATATTGTTCCTGACTTATTTCATACTTCATACAATACATAGAATATTGCCCTCTTGGGAAAGTTGTAGGTATTAGTCCATTTTTTGCATTAGTTCCTAAACCATCTGCTGGTATTGCTGTAGAGTCAACAACTGTATAGTTAGTAAATGCATCTGACCTAGTATCAGTTTGAGCAGCATCTCCTAATTGAAAAGAGCCTCGAGGGATGTAAACCATCTCAATTCCATGTACTTCATAATTATATGTGCCAACCGCAATAGGTTCTATTGTTATAGATACATTTGTTGCTGCAATATTTCCTTGTCCATCAGCTATTCTATAAAGATAAACTCCTGTTAAATCTGTTGGAACTTCTGTTTTTAAAACAGCTCCTGCAACCCAAGCCTTTACAACTTGTGAATGTTTCCAGATTCTATTTCCTGTACAATCTTGCCATTTGACAAATAACCAAATTGCATCCCAATTAGATGGACCTGCTGACACTCTCCAACTATTATCCCAAGATACAGTAAATATTAGGGAATCCGCAGCTTTTGTTGGAACTCCTATAGAAAGATTATTTGATGTTGCTGTATTAAAACAAACAAACATAAATAAGCTAAATACAATAAGTAAATTTTTTCTTATTGATATTTTATTTTTAATATTCATGATATATACTCCTTATATTTTACTTATTATAAAATTATTGTCTTACTCCACGACCACCGATAGAAACAATTCTTGATGTCGTAGCAATATTAAGAACAGAGCCATTTCTAATATTTACTCTATCACTAACTTTCATCCTGTAAGTTGCAGCTGCTGTTGCAACGTTCCAACTTCCTCCTCTTAATCCAACTCCCAATGCTGTAGTAGTATTAGATTGATCTGGCCATGTTGCTCCGACATTTGCAGAACCATTTGTAGCAAGAACTCCATCTCCTAGTTGATTAGTAAATGTTGCATGTGTTTGTCCCGCACTAACACCCATACACATTTCCCATACATTTCCTGACATATCAGCTATTCCATAATAAGTTGTTCCTGCTGTATTTCTTACGGTTGTTGCCTTTGCAAGCATACCTACACGATAAGGACCTCCTAAAACAGAGTTATAATTAGAAAGACCTAAAGATGATAAGTCTGATAACATACCTGTTGTTCCTTGTGTTGCATTCAAACTAGCAACAGTTAATAGGTTAATATTTACATCTCCCCAAGCAAATTCGCCAGGTACAACTGGTAAAGTGCCTCTACATACCTTCTCATATTCCAATTCAGTCATTGGGCGTAAACATGACCAATCAAGAAATGCAGCCATATCTGCCCAGCAAAGATACTGCATCGCAGATGTATGACAGTCATTAAAGTTATCGTAGTTAGCATCATCAACGCAGTTTGGTTTATAAACTGCTGGAATCATATTATTTGTTCCAGGTGTTTCAATATCTACTCCCCAATAACCAGCAACTGCTGCTGAATAAATATTTTGTCCTGCTGCTGAGTTTGGAGAAACATTTGTTCTTGTAACTTGTTGGTCATAAGTCAAACAGTTTAGGAAATTACACCATTGCTCAATAGTTATTTCATATTTCATTATGTAAAAAGCATTATATCCCTTAGGAAAAGCTGCTGCTATTGCTGCATTATTTGCATCTCCTACAGGTCCTAAACTATTAGCTGATATAGCAGCTTCAGATGTTATTTGTTTTGGAACATCTGATGAACCATCTTCAAATCCAAAATAAGTAGCATTACTAAGAGTTCCATCTCCAAGATAGAATGAAGCTTGTGGAATATAAACCATTTCGACTCCAAGAACTCTATAATTATAAGTTCCCACTGCAGCTGCACTTAATCTTACAACAAGGTTTGTAGCAGCAATATTACCTTGACCATCCCCAACTCTATTTACAAATGCTCCATTTTTATCTGCTGAAACATTAATTTCAAGTACGGCAGAACCTTTAACATAAGTTCCTACCGCTTCTAATTGAGCATGATACCATTCTCTATTATTGTTACAGTCTTGCCATTTAACAAAAAGCCAAACTGCATCATAATTAGAAGGTCCAGTTGAAACTCTCCAGCTATTGTCCCATGCAATAGTAAACTTTAAAGAATCTAAATCTTTAGTTATTGCACCTATGTTTAGGTTATTAGAATACATAGTTTTTGTGCCTAAAAAGCAAAAAAACATACTGATAAAAAGCATGTAAATGCTCTTTTTTAATAGTAATTTTTGTACCATTTTTTTTGAATTATTAATTTAAAATTAAGAAATTATTTTAAAATTTTTAACAAGCAAATATAATACTTTTTTTTTAAAAATTCAATATTTTTCATTATTTTTTTGTTTTTTATTAACAAAGAGTTATTAACAACTTATAAATGTTTAGTTGTTACTAAAATAATACTGTAAAAAAGTTTAATTTTTAATTTTATTTAAATTTTTTTGTCTATGTTTGTTAAATTATTTAAACAATTAAAATTTAATTACTATGTCAAACGGTTTTTTTAAAGTTCCGGTTGCTGTTAACGAACCGGTTAAAAATTATGCTCCCGGTAGCCCAGAGAGAAAATTGCTTAAAATTGCAATAGATAATCTTAAAAGCAAAGATATTGATATTCCAATGTATATTGGTGGCGAAGAAATAAGAACTGGAAACAAAGGTGAAATTAGACCGCCTCATGATCATAAAACTATTTTAGGTCATTTCCATAAAGGTGATGAGTCTCATGTTACTGATGCTATTAACGCAGCTTTAAAGGCAAAAAAACAATGGGCTGAAATGCCATGGGAAAGCAGGGCTGCTATATTTTTAAAAGCTGCCGATCTTTTAGCTGGACCTTATAGGTATAAAATGAATGCTGCTACCATGTTATGCCAATCAAAAAATTCATATCAGGCTGAAATAGATGCGGCTTGTGAATTAATTGATTTTTTAAAGTTTAATGTTCAATACATGACTGATATATATAATATTCAGCCTCAATCATCTCCTCAAGTATGGAATAAAGTAGAACATAGACCTTTGGAAGGTTTTGTTTTTGCTCTTACTCCTTTTAATTTTACATCTATAGCTGGTAATTTACCATCTGCTCCTGCTTTGATGGGAAATACTGTTGTTTGGAAACCTTCTAACACTCAAATATATTCTGCAAATGTTATTATGGAAATATTAAAAGAAGCAGGATTACCTGATGGAGTTATAAATCTTATATATGTATCTGGTCCTGTTGCTGGAAAAGTTATTTTTTCACATCCTGATTTTGCTGGAATACATTTCACTGGATCTACAGAAGTGTTTAGAGAAATTTGGAAAAATATAGGGAATAATATTCATAATTATAAAACTTATCCTAGGATAGTTGGAGAAACAGGAGGTAAGGATTTTGTTATTGCTCACAAATCGGCAATTCCAAAAGTAGTTTCTACGGCTTTATCTAGAGGTGCTTTTGAATATCAAGGTCAAAAATGCTCTGCAGCTTCGCGTGCTTATATTCCTTCAAATATATGGGCAGATGTAAAAAAATATTTAATCGAAGATATAAAATCTTTTAAAGTAGGTGTTGTTGAAGATTTTTCAAATTTTATTAATGCAGTTATTGATGAAAATTCCTTCAATAAATTAGCTACTTTTATTGATAAAGCAAAAGAAGATAAAGATGCTGAAATAATTGTTGGTGGAACTTATGATAAATCAAAAGGATACTTTATTCAACCTACAGTGATTGTTACTTCAAATCCAAACTATATCACTATGGAAGAAGAATTATTTGGACCTGTATTAACAATTTATGTTTATGAGGCTGATAAATTTGAAGAAACTTTAGATATACTTGATAAAACTTCTATTTTTGCTTTAACAGGAGCTATCATTTCTCAAGATAGATATTCTATAGAATTAGCTACAAAAAAATTAATTAATTCTGCAGGAAATTTTTACATAAATGATAAACCTACAGGTGCTGTTGTAGGGCAACAACCTTTTGGAGGCGCTAGAGGTTCTGGAACAAATGACAAGGCTGGTTCTATGTTTAACCTTTTAAGATGGGTTTCCCAAAGAACTATTAAAGAAAACTTTTTGCCTCCATCAGATTACAGATATCCTTTTATGCAAAACGAATAAGATTGATTTAATTATATGATTTACAGAGAGACGCTAGCAATGGCGTCTCTCTTTTTTTTATTAATTCAAGTATAAAATTATAATAGAAAATAAAAAGCCTAGAAAATAACCCAGAACAACTTGATATAAGTTGTGATTATTTAATTTTAAACGAGCAAATAATATTAGTCCAGAAAGTAATATTGAAATACTTAGAAGTGTAAATAAAAATAAAGAATCATAATTTTTTAAAGAAAAAACAAATGCAGTAAAAGCTCCTATACCTATAGAATGAAGACTTATTTTAATCTTTAAATTTAAAAATAATGCGATTAAAGTTAATGCAGATGCTATTAATAAAAAATTATATATACTAAAAGGTAATTTTAGTGATTTAAGGATATAATATGCTGAGTAAAATGAAACACAACTTAATAACAAGGGTAAATTTCTTTCTTCTTGTTTTTCTATATATATGGAACTTATAATGTTTAATTTCTTCATTAAAACAATTAATATTCCAGGAATAAAATAGGAGAGAATAAAAGCAATTGATAATATTGTGATTTTTAGATTAATAGGTATTAGGTAATTTAAATAAGGGTTGTAAAATAACATTATTAAAACTACGTAACTTGGAATCAAAAGTGGATGAAATAAAAAAGAAATAAGCTTTGCTATTTTTTTTGTCATATTATAATTCTTTTCTTAATCTTGCAACTGGAATACCTAAAACATCTCTGTATTTTGCAACAGTTCGTCTTGCTATATTAAATCCTTTTTGTTTTAGTAAAATAACTAGCTGCTCATCGGGTAGGGGGGAACTCTTATCTTCATTATTTATACAATCTTGAAGTATCTTTTTGATTTTATTAGTAGAAACTTCTTCCCCTGAATCAGTAGAAAGAGATTCTGAAAAAAACTTTTTCAAACTAAATGTTCCAAAATGAGTTTGTACAAATTTGCTACTAACTACTCGGGAAATAGTAGAAATATCTAAATCAACATCTAATGCTATATCTTTTAATATCATTGGCTCTAGTTTTGTCTCATCCCCATCTTTGAAATATTCTTTTTGATAATCTACAATTGCATAAATCGTCTTTAATAGTGTATTTTGTCTTTGATTAAGAGCCTCAATAAACCAACGTGCTGATTCAATCTTTTGCTTAATAAATAATATTGCTTCTTTATTTTTTGTTTTACTTGTTGAAAACTGTTCAAGCATTTCTGAATATTTCTTATTTATCTTCAGGTCGGGTGAATTTTTTGAGTTTAAAGTAATATCAAATTCCCCATCTGAGTAATTTACAATAAAATCAGGAATAATATACAAAGAGTCCGAATAATTTGTTTCTGCTAAAGAATTCCCAGGCTTAGGGTTTAGTTTTAAGATTTCATCTATAGCTTCTTTTAAGTTGTGCTCATCAATATCTAATTTTTTTCGAATCTTATCATAATGTTTTTTTGTAAATTCTTCATAACATAAATTAATTATTTTCAATGCATCTTCTATTGATTGTTTTTCCTGATCTTTGTTTTTAAGCTGTATTGTAAGACATTCTTTTAAATTTCTAGCTCCTATACCAAGAGGTTCAAAGCCTTGAATCAAATGAAGAACTTCATCCACTTCTGTTTTTTCTACATTTATGTTATAGTAAAATGATAAATCATTTACAATGTCAATTACATCTCTTTCCAAATAACCTGAATCATCAATATTTCCAATAATTATTTTAGCTATACTTGTTTGAATATCTGTTAGAGTTATAGTTCCTAATTGTTCGTATAGTTGTTCTTGAAAAGTCTTTTTAACTGAATAAGGTGCAAAAGTAGTTTGGTCATCATGAGAATAATTATTTGCATTATATTTGTAGCTATTATCATCATTATCTTCAGAATCATAAAATCGTTCTTGAAAATCTGACTCATAAATATCTTGTACAGAATTAACTTCTTGATTATCTGTGTCAAGATATTCTTGCTCTGATTTTATATTTCCTGAGAACTCATCAAAATCGTAATCCTGAATAATATCGTCGAACTCTTCATTATCATCTTGTTCTTTTACTATTGAAGGGTCTTCATTTAATGTTAGTTCACTACCAAAATCATCAACTTCTAATACAGGATTTTCTTCTATTTCTTGTTTTATCCTTTGTTCCAATAAAGCAATAGGTATTTGTATCAACTTCATCAGCTGTATTTGCTGAGGTGATAGTTTTTGTATTTGCTTTTGGGATAATGATAATTTTTGACTTCCTGACATAATTTATCTTTAATTTAAAATTCAGCATTTTTTGGCGTACGTGGGAAAGGGATAACGTCTCTAATATTACTCATTCCTGTTATAAATAACATTAATCTTTCAAATCCTAATCCAAATCCACTATGTGGTGCTGTACCATATTTACGAGTTTCTAAATACCACCAAACATCTTTCTCGTGTATTCCTAACTCGTTTATTCTTTCAATTAGTTTATTATAATTTTCTTCTCTTTGTGATCCGCCTATTATTTCTCCTATTTTAGGAAATAAAACATCCATTGCTCTTACTGTTTTATCATCTTCATTACGTTTCATGTAAAATGCCTTTATATCCTTAGGATAATCAGTAAGAATTACAGGACGGTTAAAATGGGTTTCTACTAAATAACGTTCATGTTCTGATTGTAAATCAACCCCCCATTTAACTGGAAACTCAAAATTTTGATTAGATTGCTCTAATATATTGATTGCTTCGGTGTAAGTTAAGCGTTCGAATTTATTTGCCGAAACACTTTTTAGTCTTTCTATTAGTTCTTTATCATATAAATTATTCAAAAATTCTAAATCATTATAACAATTTTCTAATGCATAATTAACTAGGTATTTAAGAAAATCTTCGGCTAAATCCATATTGTCAACAATGTCATAGAATGCCATTTCTGGTTCAATCATCCAAAACTCAGCTAAATGTCTTGCTGTATTAGAATTTTCTGCCCTAAATGTAGGCCCAAATGTATATGCTAATGATAAGGCTAAAGCTCCTAGTTCTGCTTCTAATTGACCTGAAACTGTTAAATTAGTTTCCTTACCAAAAAAGTCTTCTTCGTAATTAATTTTACCATCTTCTTTTCTTGGTATGGCATTTAAATCTAATGTTGTTACCTTAAACATTGCTCCGGCTCCCTCTGCATCAGAGCCTGTTATAATTGGGGTATGGATGTAATAAAAGCCATTATTGTGAAAATATGTATGTATTGCGTATGACATTGCGTGTCGCAATCTGAAAATTGCTCCAAATGTATTTGTTCGTGGACGTAAATGAGCAATCTCTCTTAAAAACTCCAATGTGTGCCCTTTCTTTTGTAGTGGATAGCTTTCTGAATCACTCTCCCCATATATTTCAATAGTATTTACTTGAATCTCCACTCCTTGGTTCTTCCCACCTGATTGTACAAGAATTCCATTTGCCGAGATACATGCTCCCGTTGATATTCTTCTTAGTAAATCCTCTTCAAAATCTGCAATATTTATAATTAACTGAATATTGTTTAGTATTGAGCCGTCATTAAGTTCTATAAAACAGATACTTTTACTGCCTCGTTTTGTTCGTACCCAACCTTTAACATTCACTTCATAATCAAATGTTTCCGACTTTAATAAGTCTTTTATTTTTATCCTTTTTAACATAATTAATCTAAATCTTTTTAATTTCTGAATAATAGGCAAAAATATTCAAAAATATAATATTGTGCAATGAAATTTATTATATAATTTATTTTTTTTAGATGCGTCTTCTCTATTATTAAAAAAAAGATCGTAATCAAATTATCATAAATCATTTACTACACATGATATAAGTTCCAAATAAAAAGTTAAATTTACTAATAATATTCTATGCACGGCAGTTAATTAATTGCATTTAATTTAGATAATCCTGAAATAAGTTTACAATTTTTTTTCATAATTTTAATTTTATGTGTAAACCTATTTTAGGACGAGACACCTTTCATGTACCTTTATAGTACCTTTCATGTAACTTTATAGTACCTTTCATGTACTGTTCATGTACTGTAATAGATTTTTTTGTACTGAAAATCAGTTGTTTATGTAATTGACTAAAAATCAATCTCATATAACCTATTAAAGTGCATTTAAAGTCATAGCCGTCAAGCTAAGCGTTTAAGTAATTTATTATCATCATTTTGTTTTTGATCAATAAACAGCCTAA
>Ga0154518_1201_pt3 | contig 17838 bp, 17 predicted proteins | sample RifGroE2_FD_105661 | JGI IMG/M metagenome (GOLD analysis project Ga0154518, IMG submission 105661) | Bacteroidetes bacterium GWE2_29_8 | reverse complement strand
GGAATAAAAGGTTTTACGATATAATCATCAGCACCTAACTCAATGGATTCAATTTTGGTTGCCTCATTATTAATTCCAGAAAGTATTATAAAAGGTATTTTCTTTTCACTAAATTTTTGCCTAACATAAGATAGCAATTCTAATCCTTTAATATATGGCATCATAATATCAGAAATAATGAAATCTGCCTCTTGAGCACCTATAATTTCAATAGCTTTCTTCCCATCTTCTGCTGTTAAAACTTCAAACCCATCTTTTTTTAATCTGAATTTCAAAGCTTTTAATAACAAATTATCATCTTCACAAACTAATATTTTCATTTGCATTCCTGTTTTTTGCAAATGTACATTATTATTTTTTTTAACTTTAGATAATAAATAACCATTATTGTCCAAAATTGGGAGTGTTCAATAAACTGTATCGTCCTAAAATAGGTTTACACATAAAATTAGAATTAAGGAAAAATACTGTAAACTTTTTTAGGACAATACAGTTTGACAGTTGTTTGCTAATTATTTTTTGATACGTTGTCTTGTAACGATTTCAAATTATCTTATATTATACAAAAAATAAATTCTATTTTTTTATTTTGTTTGATGCCATATACAAATTTGAACACCATGCAATTAAAAAGTTTTAATTTTAAATATAATGGAAAGATTTTTTGTAATTAATCTACATCTCCTCTTTATAAAATATTTTGTAAAATTTTCTGCCTTTTTCGTCAGTGCCTTGCTCAATTAGTTCCCGATTCCCATGTATATAAATATGGAAGTTTTTATCAAGTTTTATTATACTTTTAAATGCTCGTGCTTGCTTTTTTACTGCACTTTCAGAAATATTAAAACTATCTACAATATCTATTTCTTGTTCTTTTTGATATGTGGTTTTATATTGATTAAATGTTTTGATTACCTCTGGTTGAGCAATCACCTCATTTGTAAACTCTTTCATATTAAAACTATCATTTTCTTTGAAAAACTTTACAGATTTATTTAGTAAATCTACTTGATCTGCTTTTGAAACATCAAAATGTTGAGGAAATTCTTTTGTAACAAAGTTTTTACATAAGGAAAGAACATTCTGAGTGTTATAATATTCATCTTTTCGTTGTCTTACATGAAGAAAATCATCTATCCAATAATGAGCCTCTGCACCTTTGTTTGTATTATCAATAACAGAAACAACATAACCTTTTTCTTTTCCAGTATTGAAAATTAAGCATCCTTTATCCAATTTGTTAATATTAACCCCTTTCTCACTTTCAATTTCGAAACCATCACCAGATGGTAAAACTTTTAGGAATGTATCTTTGTTTTCGGACTTAAAAAGCCCAATAGCAGATGTTGTCTCTCCATTAATAACGCTGTCTTTAAAATAAACAGTATAAAAATCGCCTCCTTTTATTTTAGGATGAATACTCTGTTCGTAAAGATGCTTGGCAAGACTATTAGATTGTTCAAAAAGAGTTTGAGGATTCTCGAAAATTTTTTCTGCATAAACAAAAACCTCATTTAAACTTAAATCACTATCATGATAAAAATTGAAATACTCTTCCGATTTGAAAGGAGTTAAAAAATAATTAGACAATAAGCTGTTAATACTTTCGTCTATATTTAGCAATGATTTTGACAATTTTATTCCTTCATCATTTAATTTATTGCCAACATTGTGAAGAGCTATAGTTGATATTTCAAATGTCATATTTTTTTATTTGCTTATGGTTTTTTAATGATTTAAATATAAATAGTTTTTCAAAAATAGTATTTTTTTAATATATAGTATTAAAAAAAAACGGTTCTATTGATGTCTCTTTTTTTTTTGTAGTTTATTAAAATTTTAACTTGCGTAAAAAACTTTTGCACTATGTTTTATAAATATATTATCTTTGTCAGGATAATATAATAATATAGCATGAATAATGATGTAGTCTTAAAGTTAGAAGGGGTATCGAAAAAATTTTGCAGATCATTAAAGCGTAGTTTGTTTTATGGTACAGTTGATTCAGCAAAAAGTATGATGCAAATAAATACTAATCAGGATAAGCTACGTAAATCAGAATTTTGGGCATTGAAAGATATAAACTTAGAATTAAGACGAGGAGAGGTTTTAGGACTCATAGGTCAAAATGGTTGTGGTAAAACTACACTATTACGTCTTATAAATGGAATATTTCCTCCTGACACAGGTAAAATTACAATAAACGGTCGCATTGGGGCTTTAATTGCAGTAGGCGCAGGGTTTCATCCACATATGAGTGGACGTGAAAATATATATTTAAACGGTACTATTCTAGGGATGAGTCGAAAGGAAATAGATTCAAAATATCAATCTATTGTTGACTTTTCAGAAATAGAGGAATTTATAGACGCTCCAGTTTCCACCTACTCAAGTGGTATGCATGTTAGACTAGGATTTTCCATAGCCATACATTCTACTCCAGACATATTATTGATTGATGAAATACTTGCAGTTGGAGATATGAAGTTTCACCAAAAATGTTTTGCAAAAATAGCTGAATTATTAAAAAAAGATGTAGCAGTAATATTTGTTTCTCATAATATTACAATGGTTCAAAAAATATGCAAAAATGGAGTAATGTTAAAAAAAGGAAGCATTTTAAATAAAGGTAAAATAGAAGATGTTATTGCCGATTATTATAATGACAATAATATTAATTTATTTTCAACCGATGAGTCAACTTCCGAAAATAAAAGTTCTTATGATATAAAGAATAATTACATTAAGTTTTTCAATAGCAAAGGAATAGAAACAAGAGAATTATATGCAGGAGAGGATATTATTGTGATAATGAACTTTAATATGAAAATGGCATTAAATAACATTACAATAAATTTCAGTATGTCAAGTGATGAATTCACATATCATGGCTATTCAAGTTGTTATGATAAAATTGTATTTAAAGAGTTGAACAATGATACTATTGTGAAACTTACAATAAAAAAACCATATTTATCGTCAGGAAATTATAATTTATCTATTGGAATTTGGGATGAAAACTTTATTGGTTGTTATTTTTGGGATTGGAAAACTATGGGACAAATAAAAATTACAAATTCAAATAAAATGCTTGGTCGTTTTCAATTTGAACATGAATGGGAAGTTATAAATGAATAAGAAATTACGAATATCATATAGTTTTTTAATAGGAGATTTGTTCCATTACGGTCATTTGATGATGCTAAAAAAGGCAAAGGAATCGTCAGATTTGCATATTTGCGGAATTATTTCTGATAATACAGTTGAAAAATGGATGTCACCAAAAATTTGTAATTACGAAGAACGTAGCAATGTGGTAAAAAGCATTACTTACGTTGACCATGTTATAGAGCAATCATCCATGGATCCTACGGATAATTTAAAAAAAATACATGAAGATTACCCTAATGCAAAAATATATTTAGTACAAAGTCATCATTTATGGGAAAACCTATTAGGTATTGATTATTTAAAAGAAATTAATGGTGAGGTAATATCTCATGATTTTTATCCAGAACTATCAAGAGATGAAATAAGTAAAAAATTTTATAAAAGCTTTTATGAAAAGAAAGTATTCTCAAGTGAAAATTCATTTAATGATATTCATATAAACAGCTCTGAGTACTACAAAACACATTTTACTAGTAAAGCAAACACATTAAAAAAACTTAAAAGTATATTAAAAAAATCTAAAATTGAACAAGAGTTTATATTTACTGTTGCTCAATGGCAATCTGATAAAGAAGAAATTATAACAAATATTATAAATATATATAAAAACACAAAAATCGTTGTACGAAGCTCTAATTTAAGCGAAGATACTGTTAATACATCCAATGCAGGATATTTTGAAAGTGTATTAAATGTAAATACAAATAAAAAAGAAATAGAAAAAGCGGTAATTTCGGTAATAGAAAGCTATAAAAAAAGCAACAGAGTTGACAATAATGATCAAATACTAATACAAAAACAAACAGAAAAAATAGCCATAAGTGGAGTTATATTGACTCGTAATTTAAATAATAACACTCCATATTATGTTATAAATTATGATGATAATACAGAAGACACGAGCAGTGTAACTAGTGGTATTGTTAATAAAAAGATAGAAATATTTAGAGGAATAAAAGATAATGAAATAAAAATAGAGTGGAAGAGCCTTATTAATTCTGTAAAAGAAATTGAAAGTATTTTTAAAGGAATAATACTTGACATCGAATTTGCAATAACTAAAGATAGTGAAATAGTTATTTTTCAAGTACGACCTCTTGCTGCTAATACTAAATTTATTTCTCCAGATGACGATTTTATAGAAGAAAAATTAGAAAAAGAAATAGAGCAATATTTGTTTAAAAGTAAAAAGAATGAAGAAAGCCTTATTTTAAGCGATATGGCATTTTGGAATCCTGCCGAATTAATAGGAGATCGTCCAGATTATCTTGATTATTCTTTGTTTAATTATCTAATAATGAAAGATTCATGGAATAAAGGTATTTGCAAAATAGGATATACAAAAATAGATGACAACTTATTATATCAAGTTCTAAATAAACCTTATGTAAACGTTAATTATTCTTTTCTTTCACTTTTGCCAGAAGCACTTTCTATTGACATAAAAAATAAACTAGTTAAACATTATATAAATAAGCTCAAAGCAAATCCTAGTTTGCATGATAAAGTGGAATTTGAAATAGTTGATAATTGTTTCACACTTGATACTCCAAATAGAATTAAGAACTTACCAGAAACCTCTTTTACAAGTAAAGAAAAATCACAAATAATTAATAGCTTAAAGTCATTAACAGAAACAATTGTTAATAATTATAAGTGTGATGTAAAAGATACTAATGCAAGCATCAATTTACTTTCGAAACAGTACGATGCAATAAAGTTAAATCCTTCAAAACAAATCAGTACAATTAAACAATTGATTGAAAACTGCAGAGAATATGGAGTAATTCCTTTTTGTACTATTGCACGAATGGCATTTATAAGCAAAAGTATTTTGCATAGCATAATGCAAAAAGGATACATTAAAGAAAATGAATATAATGAGCTTCTTAATAGTATTAATACTATTGCAAGTGACTTTGATCTGGATTATAAAAAATATTCAAAAGGAGCTATATCTTTAAATGAATTTATAAATAAATACGGGCATTTAAGACCTGGAACATATAATATAAAGTCACTACCATACTCATATATTTATAAAGAACAAAAAAACAAAAATACAGAAACTAGTATAGAAACTAAAATAAAATATAAAAACAGTATTGAGCTTAAAAATAAAATAGACAATGCTTTTAAAGACTATGAGCTAAATATTAGTTCTCAACAGTTTTTAGATTTTCTTATTGATTCTATAAAATTAAGAGAATATTATAAATTTATATACACTAAAAATATAAGTACAGCTCTTGAATTAATAGCTGAAATAGGAACAAAACAACATTTAGTTAGAGAAGACTTGGCATTTCTTGATTACAGCAATATTGTGAATCATACCTCAACATGTTCTGAATATGAATATTTTAAATTATGGGAACAATTAATAAAGTTTAGAAAATCTGATAATTTAATAAATAATCAGATATCATTACCTTCTCTAATTTTTGACTATAAAGATCTTCTAAATATTTCATATTATAATAGCAAACCAAATTTTATCACAGATATAAATATTAAAGGAGATGTTATATTGCTTGATAACAATGCTCATAAAAAGAATATAAAAGGAAAAATTGTTCTATTAGAAAAAGCAGATCCTGGATTTGATTGGATTTTTACTAAAAATATTAAAGGTTTAATAACCAAATATGGAGGAGTGGCATCTCATATGTCAATACGTTGTGCTGAGTTTAATATTCCAGCAGCTATTGGCTGTGGAGAGCTTTACCATACATTGATTAGTGCTAAAAATATTAATCTGAATTGTAAAGAAAAAACAATTATTATTAATGAATAACAATTTTATAATAATATCACAACGACATCAAAAGAATCAATATGGAGATTATACAGATTCTCTTGAAAACACTTATCTTGATTATTTTAGAAAATTAGGATACAGAATATTTCCTATTTCAAATATTGAAACAGATATAGAGGATATTGTAAATGCAATAAATCCTAAAAAAATAATCCTTTCTGGAGGAGATGATGTTAATCCTCAATTATATGGAAGAGAATATATAGAAGGTAGTCATATTTCTGTATACAGAGATATAACTGAAGCAAAATTGATAGATATAGCAATAAAAAAAAATATAGAATTATTAGGTATTTGTCGTGGTATGCAATTTATAAACGTTTATTTTGGAGGAAAATTAATTCAAAATATAGAACAAGAACTAAATATTAAAGGCCATAACAAAGGAAACAAACACAAAATAAAAATAACAGAAAATATTCAATTAGAGGATGTTGATATTAATGATGTTGTTAATTCGTATCATAATAGTGGTATAACAAAAAAAATTATTGGAAAAAATTTAAAAATATTTGCCACAGATGAAAATGGAATAATTGTGGAAGGAATTTACCATGAAAAATATAACATCAAAGGCATCCAATGGCATCCAGAGAGAAAACAAAAACTATAAGGTATATTTAAATCTCATATAACATGAAAGCAATAATATTAGCCGCTGGACGTGGCACTCGATTAAACAAATACACAGAAGATCTTCCAAAAGGAATGTTAAATTTTGCTGGTAAAACAATAATAGAAAGACAAATAGATATCTTAAGAAAAAATAACATTAATGATATAATTATTGTTAAAGGATATAAAGAAGAAAAAATAAAATATCCCAACATAAATTATTATGTTAACAACAATTATGCAACGACTAATATGGTTGAAAGCCTTATGTGTGCAAAAGAAGAATTTAATGACAACATTATTATTGCATACTCAGACGTTATATATAGTAGCCAATTATTACAAAAAGTAATTAATTCAAATGCAGAAATATCTGTTGCTGTTGATAATAATTGGAAAGAATATTGGAAGTTAAGATATGGAACAAGTGAATACGATCTTGAAAGTTTAGAAATTAAAAACAACCATATTATACAACTTGGGAAACCATTAAATTCTTCAATAGGCCTTGATTATAGATATATAGGATTGCTTAAATTTAGCAATGAAGGTATGAAGAAAGTATTAGATATTTATTTCTCAAAAAAAGAAAATAATTCTGATTGGAGCCAATCTGGTAAAGATTTTAAAAATGGATACATGACAGACTTATTAGATGAATTAATCCAAAATAATCAAACCGTAAGCCCTGTAATTCATTCTGGAGAATGGCTTGAATTTGATACTAATGAAGATTATGAAATATATCTAAAAAAAATAGAAACAAGGGAAATCGATTTAAAAGATTTTGATTAATGCAATATGATTTAACAAATAATAATCTTTTAATAAATAAAGCAAATTATAACTATTACCCTTATAAAGGGGCTAAATTTATAGATAGTTATTTTTTACAAAGGAATAGTTTCCTTTGTAAAATAGAGTTATATGACAATTGTAAAAACAAGGTTGTAAATAATTTTGCTAATAATAATTTCAATAATAATACTTACTTTTATTCCATAAATAATATTACAGCAATAAAACTTAGTGGCTTACTGATAAGCTTTATCAATAATAAAGATTCTATTGATTTTGAATTAATTTTAAAATTATTAAAAAGTTTTTCTGTTAATCAGAAATTATACAATTTCTATACGGAAAATTTTGTCCCAATAAAAAAATCTCTATACACTACAACTCCAAATTATATTTTATTTGCCAAACTTTGTATTATCCTTTATAAAGAAACAAAGCACTTAACCTATTTGAATAGTTTAATCAAAACAAATGATATAATAACATCATTTCAAACCCCTTGCATATTAAATAATCTAACAAAAGAAATAATTGAAACAGAAATAATATTTGTAAAATCAATAATATTATAAATCCATTACATCCTGCTTTTGTAAAGAAATACCTCGACCCATTCTTGTAATTATTTTTTGTGTAATGAAAAAATATTTTGTTTTTTTATTGCAGATTAAAAAATTGTTTATACTTTTGACTCGTTAGTTAAACCTAAAAGTTAAATTAATAAATTAAAACAAAAGATTAAATTATAAAGTTAAAAACATGGGAGAAAAGGATTTAAATACAGAAGAAGTAATATTAAATGCAGCAAAGAAGGTATTTGTATTAAAAGGGTTTGATGGAGCAAAAATGCAGGATATATCCAATGAAGCAGGCATAAATAAAGCGTTACTTCATTATTATTATAGAAGCAAAGAAAATCTGTTTGATGCAGTTTTTTTATCTACACTTCATGATTTTTTGCCAAAAATAGGTGTTATAATGAATACTAATGATCCTTTTCAGGATAGATTGAAGATGATAATTAATGTGTATATTGATATGCTACAAAAAAATCCTCATTTCCCTATTTTTCTATTTCATGAGGTTAATCGTAATCCAGAAAGATTAGTTAGTTTGTTTAAGGAACAAGGAAAAATTGACCCAAAGAAAATGGAAACATTAATAAATAATGGTTTACGTTCATTGGGCAAGAAAGAAATAAAGGTAGAACATCTAATGTCTAATATATTAGGTATGTGTCTATTCCCATTTATAGCTCGTCCTATATTGGAAAAACTATTTTTTAATAATGATGTTCAGTTATACAATGAATTTCTTGAAGAACGTCGTACGGTTATTTATGAAACTATTATTAATTTTTTAAATTTAAATTAACAATGAAAAGAATAATATTACTCTTGTTTATTTCTATTTCTTTTATGTATAATTCCTATGGAGAATCAGGTGATTCAATTAATATAGATTTATGCCTTACTAAAGCAATCGAAAATTACCCTTTGATTAAGCAAAAAAACATTTTGCCTGAGTTAAATAAACTAAGAATTTCTAATTACAATAAAGGATATTTACCTCAAGTATATGTGAACGGGCAAGCTACTTATCAGTCTGACGTAACTAAAATTCAATTGCCAACTAATCCATTGACTAGCTCTTCAACATCTCCTTCTGAAATGAGTAAAGATCAGTATAAAATTTCGCTTGATATAAACCAATCTATTTATGACGGAGGGCTTATAAAAACACAAAAGAATATAGATAATTTAAACACTCAGATAGATTTGCAAAATATAGAATCAGAATTGTATAAAATTAAGGAACGTATTCTACAATTCTATTTTACAATAATTTTATTAAATAAAAATGAAAAAATATTGCAGATATTAGAAGAAGACGTTTATTCAAAAAGGACAAAAGTAGTCAGTATGGTTGCTAATGGAATAATGCTGAAAAGCAATATCGACGTATTTGACGCTGAATTGTTAAAAATAGAACAACAAAAAAGTGAATTGCAAAATAATAAAATTAGCGCAATATCAATGCTTGGAGAATTAAGTGGTATCCCTTTGACAGTAAAAAATAATTTTAACATTCCATCTAAACAAATGGATAATAATATTGCTTATGCAAACAATCGTTCAGAAATGAAAGCAATGACTCTTCAAACTGAAAAAACGGAATTAATGAAATCATTATACAATGTAAAAAACATGCCAAGGCTTAATGCATTTGGACAATTGGGTTATGGGCGTCCAGCTTTGAATATGTTAAACAATGATTTTGATGATTTTTATATTGTTGGAGCAAAATTAAGTTGGAATATATATAACTGGAATCAAACAAAACAAGAGAAGCAAATACTAGATCTGCAAAAGGAAATAATCAATACTCAAAAAGAGAGTTTTGATAAAAATACAAAAATTGGATTTTATCAATATCAATCAGAGATGCAAAAAATAAAAGAACAAATAGTGCAAGATGAAAAAATAATAAAATTAAGAGAGAGCATCGTACTTAGTTATTCGTCTCAACTTGAAAATGGGTCTATAACTTCAACTGAATACATGACTGAAGTTTACAACCGTTCACAAGCAGAATTAAATTTGGAATATCATAAAATACAATTAATAAAAGCTTATTACAACTATTTATACTTAATAGGCGAATTATAAATAAATTATTATCAACAATAAAAATAAAACGGCAATTATGAAAATCAAAGAATTTAAAATAAGAAAACTGATTATAACAATATTTGCATTTTTTGTTATAACTTCATGTAATAGAAACACAGAATTATCAGATGCTTACGGAACTTTTGAAGCAGATGAGGTAACTGTTTCATCAGAAGTAAATGGGAAAATATTAATATCGAACATTGATGAAGGAAATATATTGAAAGAGTCGGAGATTGTAATCGAAATAGACAGCTCTGACCTAATTATAAAAAAAGAACAATTAGAAGCTCAAAAGGAAGCTATTGCAACAAAATTAGATAATATAAAGACTCAAATAGATGTTCAATCACAGCAGAAAGAGAACATTATGATTGATAAAATGAGAATTGATAAAATGTTTAAAGATGGAGCTGCAACTCAAAAGCAAATGGATGATATTAATTCTTCATTGAAACTTATAGACAAACAAATTTCTTCTATTGAATCTCAAATAAAATCAGTTAATGCTGAATTAAATACAATTGACAAGCAAGTCGTGCAAGTTAATATTAACCTAGGTAAAACACATGTGATTAATCCAATAACAGGAATTGTGTTGAATAAATTTGCAGAAGTAGGAGAGCTAGCTTTGGCAGGGAAAGCTTTATATAAGATAGCAAAATTAGATGAAATAACATTGAGAGTTTATATTAGTGGAGATATGATTAATTCTGTAAAGCTTAACCAAAAAGTAAAAGTTCTAGTTGATAAAAATCAAGTAGAAAATACAGAATTAGAAGGCACAATATATTGGATTGCATCAAGTGCCGAGTTTACCCCAAAGATTATACAAACTAAGGAAGAAAGAGTAAACTTAGTTTATGCGGTGAAGGTTAAAGTAAAAAATGATGGTTCTTTGAAAATAGGTATGCCTGGTGAAATAAAATTAAAATAAACTTATGCAATCAGGAAAATCAATAATTATAGAAAACATATCCAAACATTACGGTTCGGTTAAAGCACTTGAAAACATTAATTTTAGTGTTGACAATGGTGAAATGTTTGGACTTATAGGTCCAGATGGAGCTGGAAAAACATCTTTGATAAGAATATTAACATCTTTGCTTTTGCCAACATCTGGCAATGCCATAGTAAATGGATATGACATTGTAAAAGATTACAAAAAAATAAGAAAAACTATAGGTTATATGCCTGGGAAATTTTCTTTATATTATGACCTTACCGTTGAAGAAAATCTTAATTTTTTTGCTACAGTTTTCGGAACTACTATAAAAGAAAATTACGACCTTATTAAAGATATTTATTCTCAAATAGAACCTTTTAAAGACAGACAGGCAGGAAAACTTTCTGGAGGCATGAAGCAAAAATTAGCACTGTCATGTGCAATGATACATAAACCTGACGTGTTATTTCTCGACGAACCAACTACGGGTGTTGATGCTGTATCTAGAAAAGAGTTTTGGCTTATGCTAAAAAAAATAAAAAATAAAGGAATAACCATATTTGTTTCAACTCCTTATATGGATGAGGCTGAGTTGTGTGATAGAGTTGCACTTATCCAAGATGGGACTATTTTAACTGTAGACACTCCTGTAAATGTCGTAAAATCATTCGATAATCCATTATATTCAATATATTCCGACAATATATATTATTTGTTAAAAGATTTAAGAGCTTTATCTGCAACAAAAAGTGTTTTTGCTTTCGGACAATCTGTTCATATTACATTTAATAATGGAACTAATATTGAAGATGTTAATAAATATCTCAAAGATACAGGACATAGTAATTCTAACACAAAAATAATAACTCCTTGTATTGAGGATTGTTTTATGCAATTAATGAGTGTAAAATCATGAAAGAAACAATAATTACAGTAAGAAATCTATCAAAAAAATTTGGCGATTTTATTGCTAATGACGATCTTTCTTTCGATGTTTATAAAGGAGAAATATTTGGTTTTCTTGGAGCAAATGGAGCTGGTAAAACAACGGCGATGCGAGTATTATGTGGACTCTCAAAACCTACTTCTGGGGATATAAATATTGCAGGATTTGATGTTTACAGTCAAACAGAATTAATAAAAACAAATATTGGATACATGAGTCAAAAGTTTTCATTATATGAAGACCTTACTATTGATGAAAATATTAGCTTTTATGGAGGTATATATAAGTTAAGCAACAAAGAAATTAAAGAAAAAAAAGAACTACTTATAAATAAATTACAACTTAATGCTGTAAGGAAAAAATTAGTACGAGAACTTCCTTTAGGTTGGCGCCAGAAACTTGCTTTTTCTGTTGCCATATTTCATGAGCCTAAAATCGTATTCCTAGATGAACCAACTGGAGGTGTAGACCCTATAACAAGGCGTCAGTTTTGGGACATGATATACGAGGAATCTGATAAAGGATTGACGGTTTTTGTAACAACACATTATATGGATGAAGCTGAATATTGCAATAGAGTTTCTATAATGGTTGATGGGAAAATCGCTGCTTTAGATACTCCTGTAAATTTAATGCAAACATATAATGCAAAAAACATGGATGAAGTATTTCTTAAAATAGTAAGATTTAGTTAATTATTTTTCAATATGAATATATTTAAAGGTTTTGTAATAAAAGAGTTTATACATATTTTTCGAGACTATCGCACAATGGTTATTTTATTTGGAATCCCATTAGTGCAACTATTATTGTTTGGCTTTGTTATTAAGAGCGAAATAAAAGATGCGGATATCGCTATTTATGATCAGGCAAAAGACAATCACAGCAAACGAATAACAAATAAACTTTTGTCTTCAGGATATTTTAGGTTAGATAAAGATTTGGATAATTATGATGGAATACATCAAGCATTTAGAGAAGGTAAAGTTAAACTAGTAATAATATTTGAACAAAATTTTTCCGAAAAACTAGAAAAAACAGGAAATGCTAATGTACAAATATTAGCCGATGCATCAGAACCAAATACCGCAAATCTTTTAGTTAGCTATTCCAATGCAATACTATCTTCTTACATAAAAGACTTAAATAGTACATCTAAAATGCCTTACAATATAATAACAGAAATTAGAATGGAATATAACCCAGAGTTAAAAAGCGTTTACATGTTTGTTCCTGGTATAATGGCTTTACTTCTAATGCTTATTTCTGCAATGATGACATCTATATCTATAACTAAGGAAAAAGAGATGGGAACAATGGAGGTATTATTAGCCTCTCCAATAAAGCCATTTGTAATAACAGCAGGAAAAGTAGTTCCTTATATCTTCTTATCTATAATTAATGTTCTGATTATTCTATCAATAAGTTATTATGTGTTTGATGTCCCTATAAAAGGAAGTTTATTTTTACTTGTATCTGTTTGTATCCTATTTATTTTAACAGCACTTTCACTTGGAATACTTATTTCAACAGTAACAAATTCCCAACAAGTAGCAATGATGATATCCCTTGTAGCCTTGATGCTTCCATCAATATTACTTTCAGGATTTATATTCCCTATTGAAAATATGCCTATAGTATTGCAATATCTGTGTCAATTAATGCCACCTCGTTGGTTTATTGAAATAATAAGAAATATAATGCTTAAAGGTGTATCTTTTAGTTTTATTTGGAAAGAAACATGCGTTTTATTTATAATGATGATAGTTTTCAACCTATTAAGTATAAAAAAGTTTAAAATAAGACTTGAATAAATTAATAACTCAAAGTTCATGAGAATAATACTGTTTTTATTAAGAAAAGAATTTCTACAAGTTTTTAGAAATAAATCAATGCTGCCATTAATATTTATGGTGCCTATTATACAATTAATAATACTTGTTAATGCTGCTACATTTGAAATGAAGAGCATTAGAATTTTTATTATAGACAATGACATGAGCAGTAGTTCCCGAAGTTTAATATCAAAAATATCAGGGTCCCCGTTTTACAAAATAGTCAATACTGGATTTTCATACAAGCAAGCTATGGATGAAATGCATAAAGGTAAAACAGATGCAATATTAAACATACCTCCTGATTTTGAAAAAAAGTTATTTAAAGAAAATACAGGAAAAATTCAATTAGTAATTAATGCAATTAATGGCACTTCCGCAGGTTTAATTAGCGCATACACAAACACTATAATAAACGATTTTAATCGTAAAATAATAATTGATGCCTCCCAAAATATTGCAGTAAATGCAAGTCTAATCAAATCTCTAAATATAAACTACTCTTTTTGGTATAACCCAGAACTTAACTATAAAACATTTATGGTACCTGGCGTATTAGTATTGCTTGTCACTCTTATTGGGTTTGTTCTATCTAGTATGAATGTAGTCAGAGAAAAAGAAATAGGAACAATTGAGCAAATAAATGTTACGCCTATAAAAAAATACCAATTCATTATTGGAAAGTTATTTCCTATATGGATTATTGGACTATTCGAACTAGCTTTTGGACTTGCAATTGGAAAATTACTTTTTAATATTCCTATGGTTGGGAGCTTGCCTTTGTTATTTTTTGTTGCTTCATTATATCTTATTGTGGTATTAGGAATGGGAATGTTTGTTTCAACTCTTGTCGAAACCCAACAACAAGCAATGCTAATTTCATTTTTTTTACTTATGATCTTTATTTTAATGAGCGGACTTTTTACATCAATAGAAAGTATGCCAGACTGGGCGCAATATATAGTCAAAGCAAACCCTATAGCTTATTTTATTAAAATTATCAGGCTAATACTTCTTAAAGGCGCAGGCATAATGGAAATAAAAAAAGACATAATCATTCTTGTCTTATTTGGGATATCAATGATGTCTTTTGCAATAATTAGATATAGAAAAACTTCATAAAATTATAAGTTTAAAACCACTATTGTCTGAGTAAAACAAAAAAAAAGAAAAATAGGGCAATATAAATATCTAATAATTAATGTCACTTGTTACAAAATTAAAAAAAGCTATCCAAAATCTAAAGAATATTGAATATTGTTACACTCTATAAAATACAAATCTTTAAATTAAATAATCCCGAAATAAGTTTACTGTATTTTTTCATAATTCTATTTTTTTTGTAAATATATTTTAGAACAATACATGCATATATGTGTAAAGCTATAGATTATATTTGATAGAGATACAATAGCTTGTTTATCAGTTATTTTTTTAATATGTAATTAAAAAAATTGCTATTATAGCAATAGCAATACCGACCCAATTTATTTTTGATAGTTTTTCTTTAAAAATAGTAAAGCCCATTAAAGCAGAAAATCCCACTATACTCATGTTAAATAAAGGGAAGAATACCGTATTATCAAAAACTTTCGATTCAATAGTTTTCAAAAAATAATAAGTTGCAAGAAAATTTAAAATTCCAAGAATTGTCCCCCATATGATATTATCTTTTTTTAGTATAGTTTTCTTTCTTATAAAAATGAAATATGATATAAAAGAAAAAATAAAAGATGATGTAAAAACAAAAAACAAATATAAACCTACCGGTTGAGTATTTAATTGCATTACTGTAACATAGTTCATTATTGAATCATTGGTGCCACCTCCAAAAAACAGGAGTATGGGTAATAATAAATATCTTTTGTCTATAAAATTTAAATTGGATTCTTTTTTCAACATTAAATAAAAAGAAGCTAATGCTAATAATATTCCTATTACTTTAAATGGGGTTATATGCTCATCATATATTAAAAATGCTATTATAACAGGTATTATTACTGACATTTTAGAGGAAGCTGCGGTTATCGAAACGCCATTTTTTGTTGCAGATAAAGAAAAAATATAAAACATAACAAAGAATAAAAATCCATTTATTATAGAAAGCAAGCACCATTTTTGTTGAAAGTAAGTTTGAATTACTAAATAAAAATTATCATCGCTTGATTTTAGATACAAAAAAGTTCCAATAGATGCTATTAAATAATTTAAAATTAAAGCTTCTAATCTGTCAACATTATATTTGTCAAAAAGTTTAAATGTAGCAATAATGAGTAAAGATGTTATTACTGCTATAAAGAAGTATGTCATATTATATTTTTGTTATTCAGGAAAGTAGCCTGTTATGTTCCAATTAGAATCAGCGTCTCTTACTAATACTACACGTTCTCTAAAAATTGGAACTTTTTCTGACTCTGTTATGAACTTTATAATTACGTATTTGCCTTTTGGAGCATTTGGTAGTATTGTATCTAATTTTATTTCTAATAGTTTTCGTTTTTTTATTTTTCCATATGCAGTTTCAAACGAATTTATTGCAATTTCCCAATCATCAATACTTCCTGATTTTTTAAACATTGAAGAACTAAGAGAGTATGATTCTATATGTTTTCTGTTATCAACATATTGCAGCCATTTATTAGCTATATCCATGCAATTTCTATACACAGCAATAGTATCTATAGTTTTTTCTTTATTTGTCTTCGAATTATTATTTTCAGACTTATTATTGTTACAAGCAGATATAACTACTATAGTAAAAAACAAAATCAGTAATTTATAAAACCTCATTCTGTTAATATTTTTTTTATCTATTATAATTTATTTTCGAAAAACTCATAAGGATTATGCTTGTATTTTTTATCTTTAACAAGCAAAGTTGTAACTATAGCATCTGATTTTTTGTTAAGTATCATGTCATGTCCAACACATAAACCCAAAACAATATTTAACTCCGTGCCTTGTTGATTCAAATATTCTGCTTGACCAGCAGGGTTGCATGAAATTCCTTTTTTAGATTCATCACCTGCTATTTTGCTTGCAGGCAAATTTCCAACTTTACAATCTGTGGAATATACATCAAAGTCTGCTTTTAGGATATTTTTTAGAATTTCGGTTTCCTTTGTCATGCAGACACAATTAGCAATACCAATTCTCTTTATTCCTGATTTTTTAGCAAAGCTTATAATTTCATCTATTCTACTTTGACCTATTAGTCTAGCTTGTTCAGCAATTTGCATTATTTTTGCATCGTCTGCTGAATATAATTCTGTTATGTTATTCATGTGATTTTGAGATGTTATTAAGACATTGCTTGATTTACTTTAGAAGCAATTTCTATAATTTTTTGATATTCTGCAGGCGAAAGATCGTTGAAGAAGAAGTTTACAGGGTTAATTGCCTTATTCCCTTTTCTAATTTCGTAATGTAAATGAGGACCTGTTGACAAACCACTACTACCAACAGTTCCTATAATTTCACCTCTTTTAACTTTTTGTCCTGGTTTTACTTTTAAGGAACTCATGTGAGCATATAAAGTCTTATAACCATAACCATGGTTAATTACTACTACTTTCCCGTAACCAGATAAGCTATTGTCATTATACATAATAACTCCATCACCTGTTGCATAAATAGGAGTTCCTGTTGGAGCAACAAAGTCTACACCTTGATGCATCCTTAATGTTTTGTATATAGGATGGATTCGCATCCCAAATCCAGAAACTAAGTTCTTTAGATTTTTATTACGAATAGGTTGAATCGCTGGTATTGAAGCAAGCATTTTATTCTTATTTTGAGCCATTTCAAACACATCATCAAAAGATTTGTTTTGAACAGAAAGCTTTCTTGCTATTTTATCTATTTTCAAATTAGTTTCTATCAATATATCTGAGTTATCAAATCCTTTTAGATTATTATATTTCTCAGCTCCTCCATATCCCCCATTTCTTATTTCATCAGCAACAGGTTCACTTTCAAAAATTACTCTGTATATGTTGTCATCTTTTTCTTCAATATTTTTGACAGCGTCAGCT
>Ga0154518_1019_pt1 | contig 17914 bp, 12 predicted proteins | sample RifGroE2_FD_105661 | JGI IMG/M metagenome (GOLD analysis project Ga0154518, IMG submission 105661) | Bacteroidetes bacterium GWE2_29_8 | reverse complement strand
CTCTATATTCATGGCAAAAAATTGTTTAACGCTACGCATTAGAAATTAAAGCCTAAATTAGTCATTTTTTTTAATGCGGAATCTGGGTTAAATGCATCCTAAATGGAGTTTTGAATTTATCTATCGAAATTTGATTAACTGAAGTATATCGTATCATAAGTGCAAACTTTTTTGCTCAAAATTAATTGCACTTATTCAATGAAATTTATTAACAACCAGCGTATTCTGTGTTTTCCTGCAAGCCAGAATTAGTATATCATAAAAAAAAATAAAAAAAATAGTTGTAATTAAAATAATATTTATAATTTTGCACCGTTTTTGTCCGATTGTGTAATGGCAGCACAGCAGTTTTTGGTTCTGTAAGTCTAGGTTCGAATCCTAGTCGGACAACAAAAAAAAGTCTTTAATATATTGTTATATTCATCAGTATATTTATTATTCTCCCTAATTTTAAATTTTTTAGCACCTAAATATTCTTCATTAAAACTGAATTGCATTAGTATTCTAATGGATTTTTTATTATCAATAATCTCCAAAGCCTCATTAAGAAATAGCTTGTGTTTTAAAGCAATATTTACAAAGGAAGTTCTTAAACTGAATGGAATAATCACATGAAATTTTCCATTAGGATAAATAAGGAGTTTTTTTGTTGATATTATTAATTGTTCAAAAGGAAGGTTAATTATTTGTCTTGCATTATTTCGAGCCTTATCTGGAGACAAGAAAGTAGCATTATAAAAAGGAGGATTGCAAACTATTGCATCATATTTTTTTATTGTATTTTTCTCGTAATTTTGAAGGTGTTCTTGAATTATATTTATATTATTTTTCCAATTAGATATTTCAAAATTATATTTTGCTTCGTTATACGAATCAACATCTATTTCTAAAGCATCTATTTTTGCATTTTCGTTTTGTGATGCAATCATTAGAGCAATCACACCTGTTCCAGTTCCAATATCTAAATAAATATTATGATTTTTATTAACCAATGCACCTATTAATATACTATCTGTGGTTATTTTTGCTTTTGTTATTTTTTGATGTATTGTGAAGTTTTTAAAATTAAAATAATCGTTGCTCATTATGCTATATTAAATTATTGCAAAGTCTATTTTATTCAATTATTTGATTCTAATTTATCGTAATCAATTTCTTTTACTTTTTTCCCAGTTTCGTCATAGAAGTTCCAAACGCCTGACGGTTTATCATATTTATAATTTCCATCATATCTTTTTTTTCCATTTTCATACCATACTGTACGTTTCCCATTTGCCAAGCCATTTTTGAAATATCCTTCACTCCATTTATTTCCATTTTTATACCAAACAGTTGATAGTCCGTCAGGAATACTATCTTTCATTTCTCTATCAATATATTTATGGTCTTTTTCGTAATATTTTGTTTCTTTGATTAAGATTTCTTTTCCATCCTTAATTACATAAGTTTTTTCTAATTCAGGAGAACCATCTGGAAATGTTTTTATAACTTTTTTTTCTTTATTGCTACAAGAGGAAAGAATTAAAACCAAAAAGAATAATATATAACCAATTTTTTTCATAATTTATTTGAAATAAATTTTTAATCAATGTTAAAAAAAATAGACCTGAAAGATTTTCCACTCTCAGGTCTAATACTAAATATTAAAATATTTTTTTTAAGATGTAGACGCTCTTTTAATAATTTTAAGTATAGAGAACATTATTATTGCAGAAACAATACAAAGCGTAACTAACATTAAGAAAAATTGCCAAAGTTCCCAATTTTGATAAAATCGACCAACAAAACCTGCTAAATAATTACCAATTGCTGTTGCTGCAAGCCATCCTGCTTGCATAGACCCTTTTAATTTAGGAGGAGCAACTTTTGAGACAAAAGATAATCCCATAGGACTTAAGAATAACTCAGCAATAGTTAAAGTGAAATAAGTAGAAATCAACCAATAAGGAGAAACCGCTAATCCCGCTTCAACAGCATTTCCATTTAATGATAAAACACTTGGTAAACCAATACTAGCCATAACCATAACAATAAATCCTATTGCCGTAATAACCATACCTATACCTATTTTGAATGGTGCACTAGGTTCTTTTCCTTTGCTATTTAAACTTGCAAATATACCAACTATAACAGGGGTAAGAATAACAATAAATATAGGATTAAATGATTGGAATAATTCAGGACCTACTAAATTCTGAGCAGGAGTATTTAACCAAAAATATGCTATGTAAGAAATACCAGCAATAGCAGCAATCGAAGAGTATATTTTATTGTTTTTACTTGTGTTTTTATTAAATAAAAATATGCCTCCAAGAACTATAGCAAAAATAGATAGTAGTGCAGGGATATTGAAAAGCATGTAAGTAAACTTGCTCGTATGCAAGTTAGTGTAATTTTTTGCAAAAAAAGTTAAAGTGGAACCATTTTGATGAAATGCCATCCAGAAGAATATAACAATTAAGAAAACAAGTAAAAGAGCGACAATTCTATCTTTGACTTGCTTAGGAGATAGTTCTATTGCATCACCTGTTTTAATTTTATCTTTTTGTCTATAATCTGCATGTTTATAATGTTTCCTAAATGCAATAAATATAACAATAGACATAGCCATAGAAATAACAGCAAGAGCAAAACCCCAATTATATCCTTTAGCTAAAGCATCAAGGTAATTTTGAGAAAAAGTAGTTAAAGCTACAGGATCTGTTGTTTTTGCAAAATTTTGCAGTACTTCTAGCTTTGGAGTAGAACCTGCTAAAAACTCATTTGCAATTTTAGGAATAGCAGAATCATAAACAAAACCCGATTTTTCAAGATAGAAATTTTTTATAGAATTAGCTGCATGAGGTGCAAAAAAAGCTCCAACATTTATTCCCATATAGAATATATTGAAAGCAGCATCTCGCAAATGACCTAGATTACTTTCGTCATATAGATTTCCCACAATAACGACCAAATTCCCTTTGAATAAACCTACTCCAAGTGCAATAACCCCAAGTGCAATATACACAACATTTGGGTCATTTGTAGGTTGGGCTAATAAAACATAGCCTAAAGCCATAACGACAATTCCAATTATTACTGTCTTCCCATATCCTAAAAACGAGTCTGCAATAATACCTCCTAACAATGGAGCAAAATATATTGCTGCTAAAAAAATACCATAAACGTTTGCAGCTTTTGTTTCATTCCAGCCAAAATGGTCTTGAAGATATAGTGCAAAGATTGCTAGCATGGTGTAATAACCAAACCTTTCTCCCATATTAGAGAAAAATAATACGAATAAACCTTTAGGTTGCCCTTTAAACATAATTTGTAATTTTAATTAATAATTATTTTATTTTGTGTAATAACTTGACAAAAATATAAAAAAATAAATAAATTTGAACTTTTATATAATGAAAATATTATATTTATTTTTTACTCATGTATTCTGCATTACATTGAAATGTTTTTGCTTTTATCTGCATATAATATGAATTTCCAGAGTACATAAGTCTATAATACGAAATTATAAACTTATCATTGCCTAAGCTTTCTATTGAAGGGTATCCAGTTTCGGCATCAGAAACATCAACTACTATTCTATCACTCCATGTTTCACCATTATCAACTGAATACATCATTCCTGTATATGTTTCTGTTGCATCACTATTCAAATATCTAAAAGCTGATATTAAAACACCACTTTCCGTCTTATATAATTCTGGGGCATGTCCTATAAAGCCAAAAAACTTCCAACTTGTCCACGTTTTCCCTCCATCATCTGAATAACACTGAGCCATTTTTCCCATTCCAATAGCTCCATAAGTTCTTACATGCATAATGAGTCTATTATTATGAGCTTTAATAATTGTAGGTTCTTGCAAATTAAATGATTTTAAATCTTCCCCATTTATAACTTCTGTAGACCAACTAGTACCATTATTTTTACTTTTTACCATAACTACTCTTGATTTTGAATACGTCCCATCATTTCCATAAGTAGGTATCCAAATCTCTCCATTAATTTCCACTGCTTGTGCAGAAGGAACTGACCAACCTCCATCTCCATTTGCCTTAACACTATCATATCCTATCCAAGTTTGACCATCATCTTTTGATTTTAAAATATAACAATAACCTGAATAAGATTTAAAAAAATCGGCGATAATTGTACCATCAGACATTCTGTTCAATGAAATATCTCTGTCATCTTTTCCTGGTTCGTCATATAACAATGTAGCTTCTGACCATGTCAAACCATCTGCCGAACCTATAGACTTCATAAATTTACCTGCTTTAGGATCTTGCATATGTTCTGTAGCTTCTCGCCATGTACACAACAAACGACCATCCGACAATTTTGCAAAATCTGGAAATGCTACATGGTCATAAACATTGGTATCACTCGAATAACTTAACTGTCGGATAACAGCCTCGCCTAATTCAATAAATTCTGCACCTATTAAATTTGGAATTACCAATTCAATTTCTTTACTTAAATAATTGTCCGAGCTATTTCCTTTTGCTGTTAATTTAATGGTATATTTTCCCTCATTAGAATATGTATTCGTAGGATTTTTATCTGTTGATGATTTTCCATCACCAAAATCCCACTCATAACTATTAGCATTAGTTGAAGTATTATTAAAAATTACTGTTAGTGGGGCATTAGCTTTGTCAATACTATAGGTAAAATCTGCATTGGGATTAGTAATTGTTGGTTCTGGTTCTTCATCTTTATCTTTTTTACAACTATTAATAGCAGTAAAAAAAGACAAAATGATTAACAAGCCAAATGTTTTCTGCAAATAGCTTGTGTAGATAGACTTTATTCTTATTTTTTTCATACTTTATTAATATTTATTTTATTTGTTTCTTCTTCAATAGAAATTTTAAATAACTAATCATTGTTTTAAAAACTTTCATTTTTGATTTTCCGACTCTTTTGTCAGAGCATAAAACCATTGGAACTTCTATAATCTTTGCGTTTAAACAGATTGACTTTATTAATATTTCAACCATAGAAATAAATCCTCTTTCTTCTATAATTATATTATATTTTTCTTTAATTTTTTTTAAAAAAGACACTTTGTAAATTCTATAAAAAGAGCTCAAAGTCAATATTTTAATATTAAATATAAAACGAATAACAAGATTTGCTAAAGTGGAAAATAATTTTCTAAATGTTGATGTTTTTTCAAAGCCACCTCCTTGAGCATATACAGATGCTAATACTAAATCATAACCTAGTTTAGATATTTCAGTCATGTCTTTTAATATATTTAAATCAGAAGTATTATCAGCTTCAAGTGTAATGACTATATCTTCGGCAGAACTTGACTGTTGAATTATATACTCAAACCCTTTGTTAAAAGAATCCCCTGGACCTCCATTTACCTGTTTGGTTATTATATGATAATCATACCCTTCAAAATATTGTTTAATTAATTCTATTGAATTGTCAGACGAACAATCATCTACAAAAATATAACATCTTTCTTGTTTGGATTCAATACAATTTTTTAAATTATTTGATAATAATTCAATATTATCAGCTTCATTATATACAGGTATTAAAAAGAAAAACTTCATATTATATTAATTTTCTTTGCCATTCTATTGTTCTTTCTAAGCCTTCTTCTAATTTAAATTTGGGTTGATAACCAAAATAATCTACTATTTTATTTATATCTGGAATACGTCGCATAACATCTTCATACCTGCCAAATGTCGAATATGGAATGTAATTAAGTTTAGCTTCACTATCAGGACCATTGATTAATTTCCATATAGTTTTAGCTAAGTCAACAATTGTGATTTCTTCATCAGGAAAAGAACCTATATTAAATATTTCATTTTTTGCTTTATCATTCGTAATGCAAAGAAATAAAGCTTCAACGGTATCTGCAATATAAGTAAATGTTCGAGTTTGTAACCCATCTCCATGTATTTCAATAGCTTCCTTGTTAAATGCTTTAGTTATAAAACCTGATTGTGGTCCTCCCCACCAAGTTAGGTTTTGATTTTCACCGTAAGAACCAAAAAATCTAACAATAGTGTATTCTAATCCATATTCATCACTATTTGCAATAATATATTGCTCTCCATATATTTTAGAAAGAGCATAAGACCATCGTTTTATTGTAGTAGGACCTAAAACTAAATCATGTTCTTCAGAAAAAGGCAAATTAGTATTTTTCCCATACACATCAGATGTAGATGCAAATAATAAACGACAACGATCATGCAAGCTTTTTGAAATTATGTTTTTAAGCATTATATTGTTTTCCTCAAGTGTTCTTAATGCATTTGAGTATCGAGGTATTTTTTGTGATGCTAAGTGCACTATAACATCTGCTTTAATTTCGTTCAAAATTAATGGATTACATAAGTCTCCAAAAATAAAATCGAATTTCTTCATGTCTTTTATTTCGGCAATATTTCTTTCTAATCCATAGCTTAAATTGTCTATCCCTGTAACTTTATAACCTTTACTTAATAATAATTTTGCTAAGTTTGAACCAATAAACCCTGCAACTCCTGTAATTAAAATATGCATACTATTTCTTTATTTTATTAAGAATAATAATTTTTTTTGGTTCCAAAAGTAATAATTTTAATAATTAAAATTAAATAATATTGACTTTGCATTAAAAAAGAATAAATTTTAATTAGGATTTTGAAATAAACATCGCACTTAAATGCATTGAAAATTAAGAATATAGACGATCTTTGAGTAAAATGCATCCGAAAATAATGCATTTTTGTCTTATTTACTCAAATACATTATAGCTCAATTTTGGATTATATGGTAATTTATTTGTATTTTTGTTCCACTTTTATAGATTTGTTTATTTTTAGAGACAATTCTACGTTACATTGTAAATAAAACTTTCAAAATTGTTGTAAAAAATAATATTTTAATAAAAAATATTATAAAAACATCTTAAAGAATATTATTTTTGCACAAAATAAAATAGAAGAAAATTATGTTTGAAAATTTGAGTGACAAATTAGATAGGGCTTTTAAAATATTAAAAGGTCAAGGCAAAATTACAGAAATAAATGTCGCCGAAACTCTTAAAGAAGTTAGAAAAGCATTACTAGATGCAGATGTTAATTTTAAGATAGCAAAGACATTTACAGAAAATGTAAAGCAGAAGGCTATAGGAGAAAATGTATTGAATGCTATTTCTCCAGGACAGTTGATGATAAAACTTGTTCATGACGAATTAGTAGAACTTATGGGAGGTGAACAAACTGAAATAAATATAAAAAATGAATTTTCTACAATTTTAGTAGCAGGTTTGCAAGGTTCTGGAAAAACTACTTTTTGTGGGAAACTTGCCTATATGTTAAAGAATAAGAAAAACAAAAAATGCTTACTTGTTGCAGGAGATGTTTATAGGCCTGCTGCTATAGATCAGCTTAAAGTTCTTGGAGAAAGCATAAATGTTGAAGTTTATTCTGAACCAGAAAATAAAAAACCTGTAGTTATAGCAAAAAATGCAATAAATTATGCCAAAGAACGAGGATTTAACATTGTTATAATAGATACCGCAGGTCGTTTGGCAATTGACGAAGAAATGATGAATGAAATAGCTGCAGTAAAGAGTGCAGTTAATCCTAACGAAACATTATTTGTCGTTGACTCAATGACTGGACAAGATGCTGTAAACACAGCAAAAGCATTTAATGACGTATTGGATTATGATGGAGTTGTTTTAACAAAATTAGATGGAGATACAAGAGGTGGAGCAGCATTAACGATTAAATCAGTGGTTGAGAAACCTATCAAATTTGTTGGAATGGGTGAAAAACTTGAAGCTTTAGATATTTTCTATCCAACTAGAATGGCTGATAGGATTTTAGGAATGGGAGATATAGTGTCATTAGTTGAAAAAGCCCAAGAACAATTTGACGTTGAAGAAGCAAAAAAATTACAAAGAAAAATTCAAAAAAATCAATTTAATTTTAATGATTTTCTATCTCAACTACAACAAATAAAAAAGATGGGAAACATTAAAGATTTAGCAGGAATGATACCTGGAATGGGAAAATACTTAAAAGATGTAGATATTGAAGATGATGCATTTAAAAGCATTGAAGCTATAATATATTCAATGACTCCAGCAGAAAGAGAAAATCCCGTTATATTAAATGGTAGTAGAAGAAAAAGAATCGCAAATGGAAGTGGAACAACTATTCAAGAGGTCAATAAGCTAATAAAACAATTTGATGATACACGAAAAATGATGAAGATGCTTTCATCAGGAGGAGCAAAAAACTTAATGCATATGATGAAAAATATGCCAGGTAATTTTAATAGAAATTAATAATTATTTGCAAATAAAATAAAACTGATATACATGAAAATAATAGATGGCAAACTAGTTGCTCAAGAAATAAGAGCAGAAATAGCAAAAGAAGTAGCAGTAATGATTGATAACGATATTAAAGCCCCTCATTTGGTAGCAATATTGGTTGGAGATGATGGAGCAAGTCATACTTATGTAGAAAACAAACGTAAAGCTTGCGAAAGTGTTGGTATGACATCTTCAGTTTATAAATTTTCAGAAAATGTTTCAGAAAAAGAATTACTTGACACAATTGATTTTTTGAATAATGATAATGACGTCGACGGTTTTATAGTTCAAGAACCATTGCCTAAACATATTTCTTCTGAAAAAGTTTTAGAAAAAATAGATTACAGAAAAGATGTAGATGGTTTTCACCCTATAAATGTTGGAAAAATGATGCTTGGAATAGATACATTTCTTCCAGCAACTCCTTTTGGCATTGTTAAACTACTTGAAAGATATAAAATAGAAACTGAAGGTAAAAATTGTGTTATTATTGGTCGTAGCCATATTGTAGGCTCTCCATTAAGCATGTTGTTATCCCGCAATACTAATCCAGGCAATTGCACAGTTACTATATGCCACTCAAAAACCAAAAATCTCGCAGAAATAACATCCAAAGCGGATATTCTAATAGCAGCATTAGGAAAACCACAATTCGTTACCGCTGATATGGTAAAAGAAGGAGCTACAGTTATTGATGTAGGGACAACAAGACTACCTTCTACAGAAACAAAGTCAGGCTTCAAATTGTTTGGAGATGTAAAATTTGATGAAGTGTCAAAAAAATGTAGCTACATAACACCAGTACCTGGAGGAGTTGGTCCAATGACAATAGTAGGACTACTACTCAACACATTGAAAGCAGCAAAAAACAGAAAATAAAGGATAACTTTTTTTTGACACTATCCATAAAGTTTTAGCAATATCATAAACTATGAGTATAAACTAAAAAGTTATTTCCTTATTTTTTTAGACCTTTTTGAAAGAGATCAACAAAATTTAGGAAATAACTTTTTTATTAGCCTTACATCATATAAAACATAAAAAAAGAAGATTTAAGATTTAGCAACGTAATTAAAAAAAATAGGAAATATTGCATATAGTTACTATTAATGTGTAATAGCGCTTTACATTTTAGTAAGTTCAAATGCATACTGTCCGTTTTCACTAGCTATTTTCATTGAACTTTGTTTTTGCATCATATTACTTTCATGTATATTAAAATCAAAAATAGTAGGATATTCAAACCATTTTTCCACATTCATTCTAATGTTTATTTCAGTTGTTTGTCCTGCTTCAAAAGTAATATAACTATTTTTTAGTGACACGAAAAAGCTATTATCAACAAACCCTATAATTGAATCTACTTCTGTTGTATTTTCGGAAGTGTATATTTGTCCTGGTCCTAAATGAAAATTAAATACTTTTCTTTGGCTTTCTATGTTTTCCCAAAATCCATTTAGTTTCAAATAATGATATCCACCACCAAGCACTTCTGGCCAAAACATATCCCTTTCAGGTGGATTAACAAACATAAATGAAATATTTTTTGCTTTATTTATTCCAAAAGTAAATGCTATAGAATCATAATTATCAGGAGAAATTTGGTCAAAAACCTCCCAAACAAAAGTTTCAGGCAAATTGGTATCTATGTAGTAAATATCATTCCATTGATTTATAGTAATTTGTTTTTGCCCATTTTTATATAATACTACATCAGAAATAAAATATTGTATTTCAGTAATTTCATATTTGTTTCCAGCTTTGTTATAATACATCATCGAATCATAAACTACAGGCTTACCATTACAATAATGAGAAAAAGTAATTTTAAGTTTTGCGGAATTATTTACCAAAGGTATTTCGTTGTCTTTGTTGTCTTTTTTTGAGCAAGCAAATAAAATTGAGCAGAGTATGATAAAAAATAATAATTTATATAATCTATTCATTCGGTTTCTGTTAGATTTAGTTAAGCTTTAGAGATTGTAAAGGTATTAACAATTTTGTTATTTTTGCAAAAAAATTAAACAAGCAAATGTCAATTTTAAAAAATAAAATGGTAATAACAAGGCAATTAATTGTGTTTATTATTGTATTTTTTTCAATGCTAAGTAAAGATTATTGTCAAGAAAATAAATGCGGTATTTTAGAAAATAAAAAACAAAGAAAACAATATGAGGAAGCATTATCTTTTACAAAACAAAAAAGCTACGGCGAAGCTATTCAAATATTAAAAAAAATAATAGAAACAGACCCAAATAATGGGGATGCTCTCTATTTAATGGGAGAAATATATGTTACAAGAACAGACAAAAATCTTAAAGCAGGACAAAAGTATTTAGCTGAAGCATTAACTATTTGTCCCGAAAAATATTACAAAGCGTATTCTTATATTGGAGAAATAATGTTTTGGAATGAGGAATATAAAGGAGCAATAAAAAATATTGAAAAATATTTGTCATTTAATGAAAAGATAAAAAATAACAAAGATTATGATAGAGCAGAAAAGATGTTAAATAAAGCTAAATTTTATGATAACATATATAGCAATCCAGTTCCATTTGAGCCTGTGTTAGTAAAAGGAATATCAACAGAAGCTGATGAATATTTACCAATAATAACACCTGATGGAGAACATGCTTTCTTTACAAGGCGTTATCAATTACCCGAATCGGATTTTAAACTAGTGGATAGAGGTCCTTCTTTTGTTGAAAAATTTTCATATAGTATATTTGAAAATTCAGCTTTTGATAAGGGTAAACCATTGTCTAATCCTTTTAACAAAAGCCAAAATGAGGGAGGAGCAACAATTACAATTGACAATCGTTATTTATACTACACTGTTTGTAATTATAATGCTACAGGTTATTACAACTGTGATATATATAGCTCCGAATATCAAAATAATACATGGCAAGAAATAAAAAATTTAGGTGCTGTAATAAATAATGAAAATACATGGGAAGCACAACCAAGTATATCATCAGATGGAAATACATTATATTTTGTAAGTGACCGCACGGACGGTATAGGAGGTTATGACATATATTATAGCACTAAAGATGAAAATGGAAACTGGACAAAAGCAAAAAATATGGGTCAAGACATAAATACAGATAAAAATGAAAAGTCTCCATTTATTCATTCAGATAGCCATACCTTATATTTCACATCAGATGGTTGGGAAGGACTTGGAGGATATGATATATTTATGTCAAAAATGGAAGATAATAATAAATGGCATAAACCTAAAAATATAGGTTATCCAATAAACTCAAAGGAAGATGATTTAGGCTTTTTTGTTAGCACAGACGGTAAAACTGCATATTTTTGTTCAAATAAACTTAAAGGTAATGGAGGTTGGGATATGTATTCGTTTGAATTGTATAAAGAAGTAAGACCTGAAAAGGTTTTATTTGTAAGAGGCGAAATAACTGATGAAAACAAAAATCCCAAACAAGCAGAAATTGAGCTAAAAAATATAACTACAAATGAAGTAAAAAAAATAGAAATAGATAGTGAAACAGGTAAATATGCAGCCATTGTTTTAATGAAAGATGACTTCATAATGACGGTAAAAGAAGGGGATAACTTACCAAGTGTAAAATATTTTTCAAAAGAAGATTCATTAGTAGGAAAACCACAAAAAGTTGATGTAGAGTTAAAGCCAATAAAAGTAAATGAATCATATAAAATTAACGACATTTTCTTTAATACCAATTCTTTTGAACTCACATTAGGTTCAAAAGCAGTACTAGATGAGTTTATTAAATATTTGCTAAAAAGCCAATCAATAAGTCTATCTGTAAATGGATACACTGACAATATGGGAATACCTGAAAACAACTTAATGTTGTCAGAAAATAGAGCAAAAGCTGTATGTGAATATTTAATTGGAAATGGTATAGAAGCAAATAGACTATCACACAAAGGGTTTGGTGATGCAGACCCAATTGATTCTAACGAAACAGAAGCAGGGAGAGCAAAAAATAGGCGTACAGAATTTGTTATAACAAAAGAATAACGAGACCGTTACAATAAGCATGATTTAATAATAAAATTATTGAATCGTACTTCTACAAAGGTCTCAATATTTTTATAAAATTGCCATGCTCTTTAAAGAATTACACTAACAAAATAATTTGAATGTTTTTTCCCATTACAGAATTTTAATATTTACTTTTGCATGAATATTAACAAACTAATAATATTAAATTATGCAATTTAACATAATTGATTGGGTTATCATTTCGTTATACCTTGTTATTTCTTTATTAATAGGACTTTGGTATAAAAAAAGGTCTGAAAGTAATATCACTGACTTCTTTTTAAGTGGAAGAAATCTTCCTTGGTATGTTGCAGGGATATCAATGGTTGCAACAACATTTGCTGCCGACACCCCTTTGGCTGTAACAGAATTGGTTGCAAAAAATGGAATATCTGGTAATTGGCTTTGGTGGAACATGCTTATTGGAGGAATGCTTACGGTATTTTTCTTTGCAAGGTTATGGAGACGTGCAAATGTATTAACTGAATTAGAATTAATAGAAGTTAGGTATGGAGGTAAAGGAGCCTCTTTTTTAAGATCTTTTAAATCTATATATTTAGGACTGTTTATGAATTCTATTGTTATTGCATGGGTCAATCTTGCTATGATGTCAATCATATCTGTCTTTTTTGGAATATCTAAAGAGTATCTAATTCTTACAATAGCTGGATTAATGTTTATTACAATGATTTACTCCGCTATGTCAGGATTATGGGGCGTTGCAATTACGGATATTGTACAATTTATTATAGCTATAAGTGGTTGCATTGTTCTTGCTATATTTGTGTTAAATTCTGACAAAATAGGAGGAATTGATGGTTTAAAAGAAAAAGTTCCAAACTGGTCTATGAATTTCTTTCCTAATATTAGGAATAATAGTATTGGAAATATAGCTAGTTCTTTAACTATATCTATTTGGACATTTGTTGCTTTCATAGGTGTTCAATGGTGGGCTAGTTGGTATCCTGGAGCTGAGCCTGGCGGAGGCGGATACATCTCTCAAAGAATGATGAGCTGTAAAGATGAAAAACATTCTATTTATGCTACTTTATTTTTTCAGATAGCTCATTATTGTTTACGTCCATGGCCTTGGATTATTGTAGGACTAGCATCATTAGTGCTATATCCCGATTTGTCTGATACTGACAAAAAATTAGGATTTATATTTGCTATGCGAGACTATTTGCCAGCAGGATTAAAAGGGTTACTATTTGTAGCTTTTCTTGCAGCTTACATGAGTACTATTTCTACACAAATGAATTGGGGAGCTAGTGTTCTTGTTAATGATTTTATAAAAAGATTTAAATTTTTCAACAAAGAAAATCAAGAATCTAATCAAGATAAAAGACTAGTTAAATATGCACGATTTAGCACCTTGTTTATAATGGTTGTTTCTCTTTTCATTACAACTCAAATCGAAACGATTTCTGGAGTATGGTCATTTGTTATAGAATGTGGAGCAGGCCTTGGTTCTGTTCTAATTTTAAGATGGTTTTGGTGGCGTATAAATATATGGTCCGAAATAACAGCAACAATATTTCCTTTTTTTGCATACTATTTTTCTAAATACATTATCAAAGCTGATTATCCGTTTAGTTTCTTTATAACTGTAGGATTAACTACTGTAGCATGGATATTAGTTACTATATTAACAAAACCTGAAAGTAAAGACACATTGAAAAAGTTTTATTTATTAGTTATGCCTTATGGCAACTGGAAACCCATTCAGAAAGAATTATCATTAGAACAGGATTCTAATTACGGACAAGTGTTTAAGCTTATTGTGTGCTGGCTTAGTTCTATCATTTTTGTTTATTCAATATTATTTTTAACTGGCAAATTGATTTTTAAAGAATGGAATGAAGCTTTAATGTACTTTATAATAACAATATTATCAGGAATAGTAATGAAGATTTTTATAGATAAAACAAAAATATTAAATTGATACACAAAAAATAATTTAATTTTTAGTTATTTTGGCTTGCATAAAAATTTGTTCTTACTTTTATAGGACAATAATATTATAAAATAACAAGTAATTTTAAAAATATTTTTAAATTTGTCAATTATTATGGCAACTTTTATAAAGATTAGTTGTCTATTAGTAAGATTAATTAAATGCTTAAGTATTATGAAAAAAATAATTATACCAAAATGGATAATAGTTTTTGCTATTAGTTATTTTATTTTAAAAAGTTTTGTTTTTGCACAAAGTTTAGTTCCATTGGATGATAGTAAAGCAAGCGAAGATATAACATTGACCGTAAATAATGAACCTAAAGTAACAAAAGATGGCTTTGGTTTAGGTGAAATTCCTATGACTATAGAACCAGATTTTTCTTATATTACGAAAAATAGCAGTAAATATACACCAAAAGTCTTAGGATTTAGTGCTGTGTATGATTTAAGAACATTAGGTTATGTCACATCACCAAAGAATCAAGGAGGATGTGGAGCTTGCTGGACTTTTGCAGCAATGGGAGCAATAGAGTCAAATTGGAAAAAACTTGGTTATGGAACTTACGATTTGTCTGAGAATAATATGAAAAATTGTCATGAATATACTATTGCTGCATGTGATGGTGGTAATTCAAAAATGGCAATGACTTATATGGCTAGATTAAAAGGACCCGTTTTAGAAAGCGTGGATAGTTATAATGAAGAAGTTTCAACATGTGTACCTCATAATCCTAGTGCATTTGTTATGGAGGCTCGATTTCTTCCTAATGATGCCAATATAATAAAACAAGCCATAATAGATAATGGGGCTTTATATACAAATATGTATTGGGATGATGCATCTTATAATAATGTAAATAAAACATATTATTATAGTGGTTCTGAATCTACTAATCATGCAGTATTACTTGCAGGTTGGGATGACACAAAAGTTACAGCAGGTGGCGTTGGAGCTTGGATTATAAAAAATAGTTGGGGAACTTATTGGGGAGAATCTGGATATTTTTATGTTTCATATAACGATTCAAGAATAAACTCCTCTGTAGCTTACTTTCCTACACGCTTAGATTATAATAGTAATTTGAAACAATATTATTATGATAATTTCGGGTGGGTTAGTAATTGGGGATATAATGATACTATATGTTATGGTTTAACTAAATTTACAGCAGATGGAAACCAAAAAATAGAAAAAGTTGGTAGTTGGGTAAATAGTTCAGGAACAAAATTAACTTTTGAAATATATAGTGGTTTTAATGGGACAACATTAAGTGGTTTATTATCTACAATAAATGTAAATTGTGATTATCCTGGTTATTATGTTGCAAATCTTCCTTCTTCAATAGATATTGATAATGGAAGTAACTTTTATATTAAGGTAAAATACATAACACCTTCATATACTTATCCTATTCCTGTAGAATTAGCATCAGGTTGCACTCCAACTATTCAAACAGGGAAAAGTTGGATTAGTTATTCAGGAACGACAACATGGACTGCAATTGGTGAAGGGACTTCATATCTTAGAAATTTATGTATAAGAGCTTATGCTACTCCTCAAACAATACCTACAAATATTACAATTACATCTGTTTCTGAAAATACTTTTTGTGAAGAAGATGCAATAAATGTTGACTACTCCATAGAAGGTGTATTTAATTCAGGAAATACTTTTACACTTCAATTATCTGGTTCTGATGGATCATGGACATCTCCTAAAACAATACAATCTGTAAGTAGCACAAATTCTGGAACAATAAATAGTGTAATCCCTACAGGAGTTATTAATGGTGGAGCTTACCGAGTTAGAATAGTAAGTTCTAATCCTATAGATACTTCTGCGGTTAATACAGAAAATATTTCAATTGCTCCTATTCCAAATGTTACTTTAAAAAATGACAATTCTATTATTTGTATAGGTAAATATGTTAATTTAAAGGCTTATAATGCGGATACATATTTATGGGATAACGGTTTAGGTACAGGTGCGGGAGTTAAAATCGTATACCCAACAATACAAACTACCTATAGAGTTACAGGCACATCTAATGGTTGTACTGCTTCTGACTATGTAGTTATTAGTGTTAATGAAGTACCAACGGTAACTTTAACACGAACAGTGGTACCTACATGCTCAGAATCAACGGATGGAGTTATAGAATCAAATGTTACAGGAGGTACGTCTCCTTATTCTTATTTATGGTCAGATGGGAAAACAACACAACATAATACATCAATAATGATTGCAACATATAAGATTACAGTTACAGATGCAAATGGTTGTGTAGGATTACGAAGTATTGCTCAAGCAGCAAGACCTTATTTCCCTGAAGTAACAAATTTATCAGCAACATCTATTTCAGGAAATGGAGTAGTCTTGATTTGGAGAAAAAATGCAGAAACTACATCATATATAACTTATTATAAAAAAACAACTGATGAAAATTGGATATATATGGGTTCTATATTAAAGGCTAGTGACACTTCTTATACATTCAATGGCTTACAACCTAATACTCAATATCAATTTAAAATTTCTCAAAGAAAAAACTCCACAACTTATTCTTGCTACACAACATTATCATTTAGCACTACAGATGGAATTAGCTGCTTAGAGCCAACTAATTTATTTGCAAATAATATAACAAGCACTTCGGCTTTATTAAATTGGACATTAATAGACAACGCAGAATACTATACATATAGAATAAGAACAAAAATAGGTCCAGGAATATGGCGTAATGTTGGATCTAGACCAAATCGTATTACTTGGGTTTCAACTAGAACATTAACTGGCTTAACCCCTAACACAGAATATGAATGGCAAGTAAGAAGCCATTGTAATACAAATGGAACAATATACTCTTTATTGAGCGAAATAAGTACTTTTCGCACAAATAAATTAATGAAAACCAGCAAATTGATATACGAAAATGAGAAACCAAATACCGAAATTGTTTTTGATGCATACCCAAATCCGTTTAGCGATGAAATTAATGTAAGCTATGATATTCCAGAATATAGTACAGTACGATTAGATTTATATGATATTTTAGGAAATAAAATTGTTACTATTGTAAATGAGAATCAAATAAATGGAACATACTCCTATAAAATACAACCTATAAAAACATCAGGTATATATTTCCTAAAATTAATAGTTAATGATAAATTAATTCAAAAGAAAATAGTTCAGATAAATTAATAATATAACATTACTTAAACAATTTCCATAATTTTTATTAGTAGAGACACAAATGAATGTGTTTCTACTAATAAAGGTACCGTTCAAAAAAGTGTGTCCAATTGTCAAAATAAAGAGAAAAACACACCAAACAGGGTGCACACTCCGCAATATTCCTCAATAAATTGTACTTTTGCAATGATTTCATGTTGTGTACTTAACAAGTTGATTCCCAATTTATCCATACTTTTATCTTGCCTTTAACCCAGATTCCGCATTAAAAAAAAAAAGACTAATTTAGGCTTTAATTTCTAATGCGTAGCGTTAAACAATTTTTTGCCATGAATATAGAGTTTTCCTTTACAAATAAAGAGATTA
>Ga0154518_1007_pt2 | contig 19301 bp, 14 predicted proteins | sample RifGroE2_FD_105661 | JGI IMG/M metagenome (GOLD analysis project Ga0154518, IMG submission 105661) | Bacteroidetes bacterium GWE2_29_8 | reverse complement strand
TGGTTTTCTCACACATCTGTAAATTACCAAGTTCTACTTAAAAAAATTAGAAATGTATTCCAATACTACTTATGTTTTTGATAATGGATATAATAATTATCATTGTTAAAAAAAAAAAATTATGTAGGTTTGTAATCTGTTTTTTGAAAATATAAATAATTTTATGGCAAAGAGTGTAAATAAAAAAATAACAAAGCCCATAAATAGTCCATTGGCAAATAAGGCAAATAGCAAAAAGACTATTGAAGTATTAGAAAAGTATTATTTAAAATATATTGTAGGAATATTGTTAGTTACGTTCACGTTCTTAATATATAGCAACACATTAAATAACAAATATGCTCTTGATGATGATGTTATTACGTTAAAGAATAGATTTGTGCAACAGGGTCCTTCGGCAATAAAAGATATTTTTGGGAAAGGGTTCACGGTTGGTTTTGATAATAATAATACGGGCAGTTATCGTCCTTTTGTTTTAGCCAATATGGCTTATGAAATTCATTATTTTGGGAATAATCCCAAGGTGCATCATTTGTTTAACATTCTTTTGTATACGTTAAGTTGTTTATTGTTATTTTTGTTATTGAGAAGTTTGTTTGCAGAATATAATATTCTTCTTCCTGCTATTATTGCATTTCTGTATGCTGCTCACCCTATTCATACAGAAGTTGTTGCAAACATAAAAAGTAGGGATGAGATATTGTGTTTTCTATTCTTTGTTTCATCATTATATGCGTTTTACAATGCATACTTAAAGGGAAATTACTTGTTGTTAATTGTATCAGCTATTTTGTATTTAGGGTCATTGTTGTCAAAAGAAAATGCAATGACTTATTGGCTAGTATATCCATTGATGATAATTTTGTTTAATAAGGAAAAACTAAAATGGAGTAAGTTAATAGTTTTTTTCTCTGCTATAATTGGCATATTTTTTATATACATAGCAATAAGAAATTCGGTTTTAGATGTTTTTCATTTTAAAGGCAAAATGGATCAAATCAACAATTCATTAATGGCAAGTGATAATTCGATTGAACAATTGTCAACTGCAATATTTATTATGGGTAAATATTTGTATTTACTATTATTTCCACTCACATTATCTTCTGATTATTCTTATAATCAGATTCCAATAAGAGGGATGGGTGATTTTTATGTGTTGCTTAGTATTTTAGTTTATCTAGGATCTATATTTTATGCAATAAAATATTTAAAAAAGGATAAGGCTACATCTTTTGGAATATTGTTTTTTTTAATAACAATAATAACTGTATCAAATATTTTTGTAAAGATTGGGTCAACAATGGCAGAACGTTTTTTATTTGTGCCATCACTAGGTTTTTGCATTATAGTTCCTGTTTTGTTTTTTAAATTATTAAAGCAAGAAGCTTTTAGGTATAGTTTTGGTTCAAAGCATTATATAGTAAGTGCTTTTTTTATGTTTATTATTATTTTATATTCTGTGAAGACAACATCAAGGAATAAGGATTGGGAAAATAATACAACCTTATTTAATACAGATGTTAAAAACTCTACGAATAGTTTTCGTTTGCATGCACAAGTAGCGAGCACATTAAGAGCAGATGGAGAAAAAGAAGATGATAAGGCAAAGAAAGACAGCTTGTTTAAAATGGCAATATTGGAATATTCTCTTAGCTTAACAATATTTCCGCATCAATCAGAAGGCTGGTATAATGCTGGTTTGTGTTATCACTATATAAATGACACAACGAATGCAAAAATATCATATAATAATGCAATAAACTTATCTCCAAAATACAAGGAGGCTCATAATAATTTAGGTGTTTTATATTTTGCGAAAGCAGATTATGATAGTGCTTATATTTATTTTAATAAAGCATATCAAGCAGATCCGAACTATCCAGATGCAATTGCTAATATTGGAGCTGTATTTCATAATAAAGGTGAATATCTAAAAGCTATTGAATATTACGACAAATCTATTACTCTTAATCCTATGAATTTTAATGTTTACAACAACATTATAAGGATTTATGAAATGTATAAAAAAGTTGCTGAAAGCAAGAAAGACAATCTTGCTGTTAGCGATTATAACACAAAAATAGAATCTTATAAAAATCGTTTAGCTAAAGCACAACAAATGGCAAAGGATAATCAAAAACCATAATGTATCTTCAGATATAGAGTCAAATTTAAATTTAAAAAAAATTGACACACTTTTTTGAACATCCTCATGCTAAAAAAACTATTTAACAGATGTTTATAGTTAGGGAATTACGAAACAAGGTTCCATTTTCATTAATTCTATTTTTTTCTGTAAACATATTTTAGGACAATACATTTTGACAAATACGATTAATAACAGCTTTTATTTTTTTTCTAAATTTTTGCAAAATTAAAGAGAAAAACAATCAAGTTTATTTAATTATTTTTCTTGCTTTTTACTTTTTTTATATTAACTTTGTAAAATAAAATTACTCTATAGAGTAGATACCTCAAAATTAATAATTTAAATTAAAAAGTTATGATAAAAAATGTAGGAAATGCAGACTCCATTATTAGAATTATAATAGGAGTTATTATTGCAGCACTTGGGTTTTATTACAATTGCTGGCTTGGACTTATTGCTATTATTCCTTTTGCAACAGCTATTTTTAAATTTTGTCCTCTTTACACAATTTTTGGTATCAAAACTTGCAAAACAGACAAGAAGTAAAAGTATTATAAATATATACTTCAATAATGATTTAGTTCATTATTGAAGCAAATGATATTAATTGTTCCAAGTATTCTAAAAAAACTAAATAAAGTTTATTAAACATTTAAAATGAATAACAAATCTGTTTAACTTTGCATAATGAAAAAAGTTTTCAGAATTATAGGAATAATATTTATTGCTATGCTTTATTGTTTTACAATAAGCATAGTTAATAATAATTTCATTAGTTTAAATTCTGCTTTTAATAGAAAAATAGATATAGAAACAAAAGGAAATGGTTTTCCTTTTGTTTCTATAAATGTATCTTGTCATGACTCTCAATCTGAAAGTTTGACAAACTCATTTAATAATATTCCTCATACTACAATTAACAAAACATTTAATACTTTTGTTGCAATAATAAAATGTAGAGAACAACTTATTGCAAATTATCTTACACAATATACTTCTTTTTCAATAAATTTTATAATCCGTTACAGAAAAGCTAATATCATTTTTCCATTTCATTATTTTTGGTAACTAAAGTATTAGCTGCCTAAAATTGGAGACATTTTATTGATTTTTTGCAAGTATTGTATCTCTACAAAACTTGTTATCCATTTCGCTAAAAAATAAAAATAAATGAAAGATGAATATTGATATAATCATTATTGGTGCTATTCTTATAGCTGTTTGTATTTTGCCATTTGTATTGATGAGGCAAAATAGAAAAAAACGAGAAAAACAATTATTTAAATCATTGTCAAATATAGCTGAAAAACAAAATTGCAAAATCACACAATATGAGTGTTGCATAGAATTAGCAATAGGACTTGATAAAACTGCAAATTACCTTTTCTTTTTCAATCGTTTTAAGGATAAAGAGATTGCTAAATATGTTAATCTTGCTGAAATTCAAAATTGCAAGTTAGTTAACACAACTAGAAATATTAACAATAAATATGGAAATTACAAGGTAATAGATAAACTTGAATTAAAATTTTCTCCTATTGACAAAAATAAACCCTATGTTTTTTTTGAGTTTTATAATGCAGAAGAAGGTCTACAATTAACAGAAGAGCGTAATCTAATTGAAAAATGGGAGAAAATTATCACAGAGAGACTTGTAAGCTAAAAAGAAAAGAAATTAAGCCCTATTGTTTTTCAATAGGGCTTTTTATTTGTTAAAATATTAAAGTGAAATGCATTAATGCTAGTTAGTTGTTTGGTTTGTGTTGTTGGTAAATTTCATTTTTCAATTGCTTAACAATTTTTTGTATTTTTGTAAAAAATTAATTGATAAAAAAGTATTGATGATAGATTCTTGTGCGATAATGCAGCCAACATATCTACCTTGGTTAGGTTATTTTGATTTAATGGATCAGGTGGATTTTTTTGTATTTTTAGATAGTGTTCAAATGACACGAAGGAGTTGGCAAGTAAGGAATAGGATTTTAACACACAATGGAGAATTATTTTTAACAATCCCAGTTAAGGATGGAAGTCGTTCGGAAACTTATTTAAATAATGCATTAATAGCGGATGATGTTAAATGGCGAGGCAAGCATTTGCAAACGATAGAAATGTCATATAAGAAGAGACCTTATTTTCATGAAGTTTTTGAATTTATTTATCCATTAATAAATGAAGGGAGTACGATATTGGGTGATTTAAATATAGTAATAATAGAGTCTATAGCAAAAAGAATAGGGATAACAACTGAGTTGAAGAAATCGTCGGATTTAAATGATTTGCAAGGGCAGAAGGAAGAGCGTTTGATAGAAATATGCAAACAAATTGGTTGTAGGACTTATGTTTCGCCACAAGGTTCTTCAGCTTACATAGAGTCAGAAAGAGAAGGCGGATTGTTTTTAGAGAATGGTATTAATTTGTTTTACATGAATTATGAGCATCCTGTTTATGAGCAGTATTCTCGGAAAGACTTTGTTCCCTTTATGGGAATTATAGATTTATTGTTTAATGTGGGTTTTGACGGTTCTTTAGAAGTAATTAGGTCAGGGCATAAAAGCCCATTAACATATAAAGAATTTAGAGAACATTATTTAAATAATTAAATAGTATTATGAAAATAGGCAATATAAAAATAGGAGATAATTACCCCGTTTTTGTTATAGCAGAATTATCAGCTAATCACAATCAGAGCTATGATTTGGCAGTAAAAACAATAGAGGCAGCGAAAGAAGCGGGAGCGGATGCAATAAAGCTGCAAACTTATACTCCAGATACGATAACAATAAACTGTGATAATGACTATTTTAAATTAAAGAGTGGATTGTGGGCAGGACAAACTTTATACAATTTATATGAAAAGGCTTATACGCCATGGGAATGGCACCCAAAGCTAAAGGCAGTGGCGGATAAATTGGGTTTAATATTGTTTTCAACGCCATTTGACAATTCATCAGTTGATTTTTTAGAAAGCATAAACGTTCCAGCATATAAGATTGCAGGGTTTGAGATAGAAGATTTGCCATTGATAAAATATGTTGCTTCGAAAAAGAAACCAATAATAATTTCTACAGGTATAGCTGAATTGAGTGATATAGATAATGCAGTAAAAGCTTGTTTATCTGTTGGAAATGATCAGATTGCTCTATTAAAATGTACATCAAGTTACCCAGCACCATTAGAGATTCAAAACCTTTTGACTATAAGGAATATGCGCAAAACTTTTGATTGTGTTGTAGGTTTATCAGATCATACATTGGGAAGTACAGCGCCGATTACAGCAGTTGCGCTAGGAGCAAAGATTATAGAAAAACATTTCATTATAGATAGATCTACAGGAGGTCCTGACTCAGAGTTTTCAATGGAGTTTTCAGATTTTAAAACAATGGTAACATCAATACGAGAGGTAGAGGCTTGTTTGGGTAAGGTTAGTTATGAATTGACCGATTCATTAAAAGAAGCAAAAAAGTATGGTCGTTCGTTGTTTATTGTAGCAGATATTGAGGTTGGAGAAGAGTTTACAAGAGAGAATATTCGTTCAATTAGGCCAGGGCATGGAATTAGTCCTTCTTATATTGAACAGGTGTTAGGTAAGCAAGCAACTGTTAGTATAAAGAAAGGGACACCTTTAGAATTTAAACATGTAAAATTTTAAAAACTAATGCAATATGAGATTACTTAAATTAAAAGTTTTATTGGTATTATTAAATATAATATCAATTTTTGTTTTCTCTCAAAATACTATAAATCTAGAGGATTTATGGCTAAAACATCTATACCGTCCTTCGTATATAGACGAGTTACGGTCAATGAATAATGATGAATACTTTACTTCTTTGCAGGAAGGAAGTATCAATATGTTTGAATACAAGTCAAACAAGAAGGTGAAAACAATTGTTACAGAAAAAGAATTGTCAGAAATAATTGGTAAAAAGATTAATATTGATGAGTATTCTTTTAATGGTGATGAAAGCTTATTACTTATAGCTACGGAGACTGAATCTATTTACCGACACTCAACCCAGTCGGAGTATTATATTTATGAACTGAAAAACCAGAAGGTTCACAAGCTATCCAATGGGGATAAAATACGATTAACATGTTTTGCTCCTTTAGGTAATCAAGTAGCTTATGTAAAAGCAAATAACATCTACATTGAAGATTATAATTCTAAATTAGTAAAACAAATAACTTCAGATGGAGAAATAAATAAGATAATAAACGGTTTGCCAGACTGGGTTTATGAAGAGGAGTTTAGCTTTGCTAAGGGATTTGAATGGTCTGCCGATGCAAAACAAATCGCATATTACAAGTTTAACGAAACAAATGTAAATGAATTTGTGATATCAATGTATAAGAATGAAGTTTATCCTGAGTTGTATAAATATAAATACCCTAAATCAGGTGAAGACAACTCTGTTGTAACGATAAACATCTATGATTTAGAATCAACAAAAACAATTAAATGTGACATAGGAAAAGAAACGGACGTTTATATCCCACGCATTAGATGGAATTACAATAATCAGTTATTGATTTTCCGATTAAATAGATTGCAAAATCAATTAGATATTTTATTTGCAGACAATAAAACAGGAACATCAGATGTTGTTTATACCGAAAATAATAAATACTATATTGATATAAATGATAATATATATTTTTATAAAGACAAGAGAGGTTTCTTAATAACAAGTGAAAAAAGTGGATATAATCATTTATACCTCATCAAAGACAAAAATAATATTAAGCAATTAACTACAGGGGAATGGGACGTTATAGACATTAATGGTGTTGATGAAAAGAATAACAATATTTATTTTACCTCTACAGCTGATGGATGTGTAAACAAAACTCTTTATTGTTTAAATACTAAAGAAGGAAAAACACTAAAGATATCAGCAGAAAATGGGAGTAATAATCCTGATTTTAGCTCTAATTTTAAATATTATATCAACACTTATTCAAGTGCAAACACACCTCCTACATTTAAAATATACGAAACAAAGCCAAACAAAGTAATATGTACTATTGAAGATAATAAACAATTAGTTGATAAAATTAAAACGAGCAATTTTTCAAACAAGGAGTTTTTTGATATTAAACTGCCTAATTATGTGCTCTTAAAAGGATGGATTATTAAGCCAAAAGATTTTGATCCTCAAAAGAAATACCCAGTATTAATTCATACATACGGAGGTCCTGGGGTGCAAAGAGTATTAAACGAATGGGCTAACTATGATTATGTGTGGCATCAAATGTTGGCACAACAGGGATACATAGTTGTTGTTGCAGATAATAGAGGCACTCCTGGTCGTGGCGAAGAATTTAAAAAATGCACTTATTTAAACTTAGGCAAATACGATGTTGAAGACCAAATTGCAGTAGCCAATTATTTAAAAACTTTACCATATATTGACGCAAATAGAATAGGTATTCAAGGATGGAGTTATGGTGGTTACATGTCTTTAATGTGCTTATCGCGTGCGCCGGAAACATATAAAATGGCAATTTCAGTTGCTCCCGTATCCGATTGGCGTTTCTATGATAATATATACACCGAAAGGTTTATGAGGCGACCTATTGACAATGAAAAAGGATATAAAGAAAGTTCAGTATTAGAATACTTAAAAGATATAAAAGGCAAGTTACTTTTAGTGCATGGTAGTGCGGATGACAATGTTCATCTACAAAACAGCATAGAAGTAATAAGCAAATTAGTAAATAGCAATATACAATTTGACATGTTCATTTATCCAGATAAAAATCATGGAATATATGGAGGTGTCACACGTTATCATCTTTACAAAAAGATGACAGACTTTATAAAAAACAACTTATGATTTCAGTAAACAATTTAAGCATCTCCTTTAGTGGAGAGTATCTATTTAAACAAGTAAGCTTCGTAGTCAATCAAAAAGACAGAATAGGATTAGTGGGTCGTAATGGCTCAGGAAAATCGACATTATTAAAGATTTTTTCAGGTATAAATAAAAATTTTGAAGGAAGTATTAGTGTGCCAAAAGATTTACTAATAGGGTACCTACCTCAAGAAATTAATCGCAAATATAATCATACAGTGTTGCAAGAAGCAATGCTAGCATTTGAAGAACATTTAAGCCTCCAAAAGGATATTGACGAACTTAACGAAAAAATAAGCAATACAACTAATCATGAATCCGATGAATATGTAAATGACATACTTTCGCTTCATGAAAAGTGTGACAGACTTGACATAATTGGTGGGAGTAAAATGGAAAGTGAAACAGAAAAGGTCCTAAAAGGATTAGGTTTCCTATCTTCTGAGTTTGACAAGGATGTTTCAGCAATGAGTGGAGGATGGCAGATGCGTATAGAATTAGCAAAAATACTATTAAAGTCAACCGATGTATTATTACTTGATGAGCCTACTAACCATTTAGATATAGAATCTATTGAATGGTTTGAAGAATATCTTAAAAGTTATCCAGGAGCGGTTGTTCTTGTTTCGCATGATAAAAAGTTCTTAGACAATGTTTGTAATAGAACAATAGAAATAGTCAAAGGGAAAATTTATGACTATAAAACAAATTACTCTCACTTTGTTGAACTACGTAAAGAACGTATAGAACAACAACTAGCAACATACACTAATCAACAAAAACAAATAGAACAAACCGAAAAATTTATAGAAAGATTTAGGTATAAAGCATCCAAATCTGCACAAGTACAGTCGCGAATAAAGATGATATCAAAATACGATAATGTTGAAATTGATGACACTGATAATAGCTCAATGCATTTCCAATTTCCTAAATCACCAAACTCTGGCAAAGTAGTTTTAGAAATTGAAAAAGTGAGTAAAGCATATAGTGATAAAAAAGTATTAAGCAATATTAACCTTACCATATTAGCAGGAGAAAGAATTGCATTTATCGGAAAAAATGGTTTAGGAAAAACAACTTTAGTTAAAATTATAACAAATAAAATAGAGTACGAAGGATCCGTCAAAACAGGATATAACGTATCTACAGGATATTACGCTCAAAATCAAACCGAAACACTTGATTCGGATATTACTGTATTTGACACTTTATACGATTTAGCTACAGATGAGCTAAGACCCCGTATTCGTACATTACTCGGTTCGTTTCTTTTCTCAGGAGAAGATGTTAACAAAAAAGTAGGCGTATTATCTGGAGGCGAAAAATCAAGACTAGCATTAGCTAAATTATTACTAACATCATCAAACTTTTTAGTACTTGATGAACCTACAAACCATCTTGATATAAAAGCTAAAGACATGCTCAAACAAGCTCTAATAAAATTTGATAAAACCCTTATTGTCGTATCACATGACCGAGACTTTCTTGATGGATTAACCAACAAAGTTATTGAATTCACTACAGAAGGAACAAAAGAACATTTAGGCACAATTAATGAGTTTTTAGAAAAGAAAAAACTTGAAGACCTTAGATTATTAAACACTTTCCAATCGGAAAATAAAAAAACTAAAGAAACAAACCTAAATGACAATAAACAACAGTGGCAAGAGAAAAAGAGCTTGGAAAAAGAACTTAGAAAGATTCAGAACAAAATTAAGCAAATAGAACAAAATATAGAGAAAAACGAAATAAAACAAAGAGAAATTGAACTGATTATTGCTAATAACCCGAATGATTCTAGTCTTTTCGAAAAATACAAACTCTTACAAGAAGATAATAAAAAACTTGTAGAGCAATGGGAAGAAACTACATTAGAATTGGAAAAACAATAGTAAATATATTAAAAACATGGATAAAACTTTTATAAAAAAGGGACAAGAGTTAATAAAAAAAGCAGAAACTGCTTATCTAACAACTATTGACTCAGACGGATTTCCGTCAACAAGGGCTATGTTAAACTTACATAACATAAAAAAATTTCCAAAACTTGTGGATTTTATGTCTCAATTTAATGATAAATTAATTTTGTTTTTTACAACAAACACATCATCTGCTAAAATTGAACAAATAACGAACAATTCTAAAGTTTCTATTTATTATTGTGATCCAAAATCTTGGCATGGTTTCATGTGTCAAGGTACTATAGAAATAGTAACTGACAAATCAATTAAACATGCAATTTGGCTAGATGATTGGAAAATGTATTATCCTGAAGGCAAAGATTCTGAGGATTATGCTGTTCTAAAATTTAGGCCCACTTATGTAAAAAGTTATTATCAATTTCATCAATCTAGCTTGAAATTATAAATAAAAGAGTAAATAATTTATATTTAAATGGATATTATTGTGGATTTTTATTGAGGGATTCGCTAAAAAAACAGTTATATTTATAGTAAATTAGCCTTGTATGTTCTATTTGTGGGTCTACTAAAAACACTACAAAACACCATAATTATCAAATAATAACTATAATTACGGAATTTTAAGGTATTTATGAGTTTGAACAGATATCATCCATTTAGGATTTTCTAAAACGAAGTTAATTAATTCTTCATTAATTGCATCTCTCACAAGCCATTCAGGCTGCAAGTAAAGCAAACACTCTTTATTCACAAACTGAGCATTATATTCTGCCCATTTTATATCTTCTATGTTTTCAATAACAACTTTAAGTTCATCAGCCCTACTGTATATAGATTTTAAAGGAGGTAATTCTTTCTTTGGGGATAAACAAATCCAATCCCAAACTCCTGATAATTTTGCAGAACCTGACGTTTCTAAATAAGTTTGAATATCATTATCTTTTAACTTACCACATAGATAATCCAAATTATACTTTAATGGCTCTCCTCCTGTTATGATAACCGACTTCGATGGATTCGCAAATATTCGCAGTATTATATCATCAACATCAAGCAATGGATGTTGTTTCGCATTCCAAGATTCTTTAACATCACACCAATTACAACAAACATCACATCCTCCAATACGCAAGAAATAAGCAGCTTTTCCCGTATGCGCTCCCTCTCCCTGTATAGAATAGAACTCTTCTACTATAGGTAATAACCTGCCTTCCTTCTCTAACTCTTCTATTCTATTCACAATTTAATTATTACTGTTTATTTCTGGTTTTTCCAAGTTTAGATTATCTATTTTATCCTGACGTTTTAATAAAATTGCAAACAAAAGCCCTACAAAACCAAGACCTGCAAACATTATTATTGTCCAAGAATAATCATAAACAGCTTCTCCTTTTAATATAGATGGCAATATTGAAGAATTCGATTCGTCTAATATATATCCAGCAAGAATAGGGAATGCAAATAAACCCAAATTTTGTATTGAAGCCATAACTCCATAAGCTGTCCCAATCATACTTTCTTTAACTATATAAGGTACAGCTGGCCATAAAGCTGCTGGAACTAACGAAAATGCTATACCAAGAATAACCATAGGAACATAAGGAGTCAAATTGGTTAATGATAAAATTAAATGAACAGCAATAAGCAATACAGAACCATATATCATCAATGTTGCTCTTTTACCTTTTTTATCAACAAATATTCCAAATAATGGTGTAAAAACTATTGTTCCCCATATAATAATACTAGACAATGTTCCACTTAATGATATTGACAATCCAAATTTATTATGAAGTAAATCTGGACAATATGCTTGAAAAGGAAATACTGCAGAATAAAAAGTTACGCAAAGCAAACAAATATAAATAAAAGCCTTGTTTGTGAAAAGATTTAGAACATCTTGCAACTTGAATTCTTCTTCTGGTGATAACAATCTTACTTTTTCCAATTTATCATCAAATTTCTTATCAAAAGCCATATATATAATAAAAAGAAGCAAACCTGTAATCATTAGTATTGCCGCAACCCATAACGCTGTTGTCCAGCCTGATTCATGTGAAACCAATACTGGAGACATCATTAATGCTGCCGCAGTTCCCAATCTTGCTATTGCTAAAAATACTGCAAATGCAAAAGCCATCTCTTTTCCTTTAAACCATTTGACAATTATCTTATTGGCTACAATAATACTAGTCTCAGCTCCCAGTCCAAATAAAAGACGCCCCAAAATCATCATCTTCAATTCTGGAGAATAACTACTCATAAAACTATTAAAAAATACATAATCCAGACCTCCATCATTATAAAAACTAGAAGCTCCATAAGCAGTCAATAAAGAACCTAAAGCACAAAACAAAACAAACAAAAATCCAGTCCTTCTTATTCCCCATTTATCCAATATTATTCCTCCAAATATAGACATCAGAAGAAATGTGTTAGGAAACGAATAAAACGAAACAATTAATCCATAATCAATAGAACTTAATCCTAATTCTTGCTGCATTACTGATTTAATAGCAGACATTGCATCATAAACATAGTAATTAACCGAAATGACCAAACTAATTAAAATAAGCATAAACCATCTTAATTTATTGCTATAAACTTCACTCTTCGTTAAATTGTTTTTATCCATAGTAGTTATAATAATTTTTCTGCGAATTTAGAATAAATATAATTGAAATTGTAAAAAAAAACAGAAGGCAAATCTTTGTTTTCGCTTATTTTTCTATTGTTTAATATTATTAATTGTATTAACTATAAGCGTTATAACATTATTTACGTTTTGATTAAATACTTTAAGAACTTCGTCCCATGTAACAGGAATTTCATCTGTTTTCCAAGAATCATAATCTGTACTCATAGCTATTGCTGCATACTTTATGTTTGCTTCATTTGCTAAGATTGCTTCTGGTGCAGTCGACATATTTATTACATCAGCTCCAAACATTCTAAACATGTTCGACTCCGCTCTAGTGGAGAATCTAGGTCCTTCAATAGTAATAACAGTGCCTGTTTTATGATAGTTGAGATTTAACAATTGTGCGTTTTTTATTAATTCTTTTCTCAAATCCTCACAAAAAGGATCTGCCATAGGAGTATGTATGACTCCGTTTTCAAAATCATCACTAAACGATAAAACTCGATGCTTTGTATAATCTATAAATTGATCAAGAAAAACAATATCTCCTCGCTTTATTTCTTCACGTAAACTTCCGCAAGCTGTAGTTGCAATAATATGCGTGCAACCAGCTTCTTTTAATGCCATTATATTCGCCCTATTATTTACATGAGTTGGTGTTATAGCATGCTTCTTCCCATGTCTTGATATAACTACTACTTCATTATCACCTATACGTCCCATTAAAAGATCAGATGAAGGTTTGCCCCATTTAGTATTAACATTCATTGTTGAAATACCATGCAATATTTCTGGGTTTTCAAAACCTGTTCCGCCAATAATTCCTATTTTCATTTTTTTTAATTTAAGATAAAAACAATTATTTTATTTAGTTTAAATTTGTTCTATAAAGATTATCATGAATATTTCTTTGTAATCTCAATAAAACCTTTCCCCAATTACTAATAAACGTGCTTTTCGCGTATTCAATCGCACTAAGCTTTGATGTTGTAAGATTTTGTTGAAAAAGATTCAAAAAATCTTTACTATATCTATAAATGAGAGCAACATCATAAGCAAAAGAATAAACCATTCCAGGCTCATTTTCAAGCGTATTCTCTAATGCATAATAAAAATCAACATCATTTGTTTTCTTCCTTATTTCATTCATTATTTCTTCAAAGTTTTCATCACTCATAAAAGTTTGTGCAAAAACATCTTCCTGATTTAACTCTGGAAGAAATGTTGCTTTTATATATATCATTGGCAAAATTCTCTGATAAAAATTAAGTATGTGATTTAAAGAATAGTTTCCAACCTCATTAGTATATATACAAAATTCTGAAACTAAAGCAAAAAAATCTATAACATTTTTCGATTGTGTAATTTGTTCGTTTTCCATAAAATTTGAATTAAATATTCAAGATTAATAAATTGTTTTGTAATTTTTAATAAAACAACTTTAATATAATACTTCTGTTTTTTCTTATTTAAATACAAAAGTAATTTTTTTGACAATACTTCTCTAAATAATTTCAATTTTAGGTTAAATAATTAAACATACACCTTTAATGCTCTTTGCTCATTCAAATACCAACCACCCACAATCCTTGAAAAAATTAGCATAATTAAATAAATAATACCTCCCGAATGGTATTATATACACAGCAAGGGTGTATTATTACACGTTGCGGAACGTATTATTACACGTTCCGAATGTATTATTACACGTTGCGGAACGTATTATTACACGTTCCGAACCTATTATTACACGTTCGTAACCTATTATTGCACGTTCCGAACGTATTATTACACCTTCCGAACGTATTATTGCACGTTCGGAACCTATTATTGCACGTTCCGAACGTATTATTACCCTTGTCTGATAAGATTTTTATAACTAAAAAAAGAACTTTTTACTATTTATAAATAAAATTATGAACGAAAAAGCAAGACTTATGGAAAAAGCTGATAAAATAAATGGAAATAGGTTAATAGAATATAATTTTCAGAAAATAAATGTTTTTTTTATTAATTATCTCATTATATACAGTTTCCCAATATCATTTTTAAAGAATTTGTCAGTTTGGTTATCTGTTTTTTCTATATTTTGCTTATTAATACGAGTAAATGTTTTGTATAAATAAACGCCATTTGCAAGTTTATTTCCATAATTATCCGTTCCATCCCATGCGTATTGTGTTATATTTCTTCCAATATTTATATTTCCTATTTCTTCTTTAGATATTTCTTTGACTAATTTACCTGTAATTGTAAATATCTGAATTTTAAAATCATCAGGTATTACGGAGCCAGTTAGAGTAAAGACAAATTTTGTTGATGTAGAGAATGGGTTTGGCCAATTCATTATATTTGTAATAGTCGATTTATGAACTACTTTAAAAGCGATTGTATATGTGTTATCACCTGAGTTATTGTTTGATTTATCTTTAGCTTGTACCATTAGTTGATACGTGCCATCATCACTTAGTTTAGGGGTAAATTCTATTCTACATGAATTATTATTACTTGATGCAGGATAAAATATTAAGTTTCCATCTGAAGATTGAACAAAATATATTCTTTTAAAGTCATCCTGATCTGGATATTTTAAAAATATTTTAAAAGCAGAAGTATCATCCATTAATAAATATTTGTTTTCATCTTTTAGCTTTATTTCAATATTAGTTTTTGCAGAAACAATATCCCCATTAAGGATATGAATACCATCGAAAGTAATATCCAATAATGGATTTGTAATATCTTTAGTAACAAAAAAAGGAATATATGCTATATTGTTGAAATGGTGTTGCTCTAATTGATCATTATCTGGATTTACGTCTATCCATATATGATTTAACCCATTAAGATTTTTAGTGTTATAAGATATTGTATCAATAAATATGTCGCCTGCAAGATGTTTTTTTTGTCTTGGATAATTAATGTTATATTTATTATTATACTGATCAACAATCCAGTATTTTATAAGCAAACTATCCATATCATATTTGCTAATATTGTGTATGGCAAATGATAGTTTAATGTCATCACCTTCATTCACGGTGTCTTTATAAAAATAATAATGAGCATTTTTATCTAAAGCTGTTTCTGGAATGCCGTCATATATAATAGTCCATTGTTTTAGCTGTGGGGCTGTATGTAAAGAATCATCTGATTTAGATGCTATAAGTTGAATAAATGGATAAGTCTTTGCATCAATAATTTGATCAAGCATATATATATCCAAAGAGTCTTTTGTGATAGTACTTATTAAAGTATCACATTCGTTTATATTTTTGTAACCTAATAATGTTAGAGTTACAATATCTGCAGAAGGAGTTTCCGTTTGCAAGTATCTCCAATGCAATGATCCCCATTTTTTAGAAGGCCCAATAATTGTGCTTTTAATTTTTCCATCTTTCCATTTTAGTGAGAAACTTGTAGAAATACTAACTTCTTCTTCTAATGTTGTTCCTAATTGCTCTAAAGCATCTCCTTTATTAGAACCTTTTATTCCAAATATAATATAAGCTCTGTTATCTTTTAATGTTCGAATATTATTACTTCCTATGGATTCAAAGGCTTGATACAGCTCTTCTTCAAAACTTTCTGCATAATCATTTTTATGACTCATCGCAAGCACATAATATCCTTCAGGTATCTGGTTTATAAAATTTTTCACTAAATCTCTATTTCCTTTATCTTGTGTAAAGAAGTCAAATGCAGCAACACTATATGTCTGGCAATGCCAATTGCCATAAGGACCTATTGGTTGGTTTGGGTCAACTCTATAACTAATCCAAGGAGCTCCTGTTTCTGGATTTATAACAACAAATTTTAATCCACCATAATTACCTAAGCAAGAAGAAGCTCCTAGTACAGCTCCATTTAGTTTTACTTTCTCTTCAATCCAGTCAATATCAACACCCGTAACCGCAGAAATAGATATATAATCATCAATAAATTCAAAAAGCCTATTGCTTTTATCATAATTTATAAAATTAAAATTATCTTTTTTAAATTGGTCAAAATGGGCTTGTGACCATCCGTTTTGTGAATTTATATATCTAAATGAACTTTCTCGCCAATTAAAATAATTATTATTCGTATTGTCAACGATTCCTACTCTCCAGAAATATACATTTGAATCCTTAAAAGTTACATTAGGTGTCCATTGTATTATTCCTCCTTCTTGAGTAAATACTTGAGATGTTAAAGGATTGAGAAATTCGTCGGAAGTATCGAGTTGAAATACATAGCTTTTTGTTTTACTTAAAGGATCACCAGTTGAAGCTATAAGAGTTACTTTATCTGTAGGGATAACACTATATTCTGCTGGATATACTGGCATTACGTCATTTGTAGAGATGTAAAATGCAACTTCTGCGATGTTGTTTAGTTCGGAATACTCTTCAATTTGGTTAAAAGCATCAATGTATATTTTTATTTTATTCAATCCTATAGCCTTTTGTTTTACCATTGGAATTTTAAATTCGATACTGTCTTTATATTTTACAGATGGTAAGTATTTTAAAAAAGATTCAGTTGTGCCATCAGGAAATGTTCTATCCATTGAAACATAGAAAGAGTCATTAATTGCCATTCCTATATTTGTACAAATTATTTTTACACTAAAGCTATCATCTTCGGCAATAGGTGCAATAGGAAAAAATGAAACGCCATTATTATTAACAACATAATCCGGACTCAAGTGTGAATTAAATTTTAGTGCAGGATCTCCATGCAAAGTCATTTCAAGCATAGTCCACTTTACGTAAATATTTTCCGTGTATATTTCATCAAGAGTGTTTTTTATACACAATCCTATTGAACTTCCATAATTTTGACGGAATATTTTTTCATGAAATGTTTTTGAATATATATGTAATGGTGTTGGAGTACTTTTTGATATTGTTGAAATATATGCAATTCCGCCCTTGTTAGGGATTAACACAAATTCTTCACTAGAACTACGTTGTGTGCCTAACCCAGCATTTCCAAATATATCTCCGGCATAACAAGAATTAGCTAATATAAAGAAATATTTTCCTGTGTTGTCATATTCAGAAGGATTATCTAAGCTAACGTCAAAACCAATTCCTGCTGCATGTCCAAAAAATGTTAACATCGAAACCCCATTATTTATAAGATTTTTCAAAGAGTCTGATAAATTAAATTCAAAAGGAGCTGTTGTTTTTTTTAGAAAAGTATAAACTTTTCCTCCAAGCAGCGTATCTTCCACAATTTGCTTATATTCATTTAAATAACTTGCCAATTTGTTTTGTTCGTAAATATCACTTCCTCCACCAAAGTGCAATACTCTTTTATGCCATTCTGCTGGTTCTTTTTGATTGTTTTCATATTGAACAACTTTTGAAAGATAATTTCTAATATCTGTAGCATCTTTTGCAGCCAAACGACCTGTTGGTATTGCGGGTGTGTATTTTTGATTCCCTTTTAATCCTGCAGTAATAAGCACATCAGAAGGAGGCGTTCCAAAAGATGGGACATGAGTCAAAGAATAAGAATTTTGACGATTTACTTTGTACCATTCAGGATAGTAAGCTTTTCCTATTATAAACAAATTCTCTGGTTTCATTGTGAAATTTCCAATAGCAAAATCACAAAAATTTCTTAGTGCTAAAGGGTGTTTGTTAACTCCATAAGCAAACTGATTATACAATTCATCAATATCAATCAATAAGGCTCTATATCCTTTCGAATTCCTATAATCTCTATAGTTTTGGGATTCATTGTATAATGCTTTACTTGTTACAATTAAATAATTAGAGTTCAGACTTTCGGAAGATTTAAAATTATAGAAATAACCAGAAGAATTTACAGGGAGAAGCTTGCTAATAGCATTTTGTTGATGTAATGATGAAACAAAACATAAGTGTAATGAATCTTGTTTATTAACGGGTATTAGACCATAAAAACTGCCTCCAGATGCATACATTTTTACTCTACTATTAGCATCTAAATCATATAATATAAGGGTATCAGAACAAGATGTACAAATAGAAGAAATATTAGATAGTTTACATAAAACTTTATCATTTATTATATAGTTTTTGAAAATAGGTAAATGAAAAGAATATTCTGATTTAGCATTCAAATCTATTGTATGAGGATAGGTTATTTGTATATAAGAAATTGTGTTTCTATCAACCGTTGTTCCAATATCATTAATTGAGCTGAAATTAATGTTTGTTGTTTGACTACCTAGTGTAAAGTTTGATATTAGAAAAACAAATTTGTTTACAGAATATCCTTCATATAGGGTATCTTTTGTATAATTTCCAATTTTTATTTGTAGGTGATGATCAGGAGTCATGTATGAGTTATTTGATTCTCCTATCACATAAGTTTTTATTAATGCTTCAGGTCCTCCATAATATACGCTATTTGTTTCTATTGACTTTGTAACAGACTGTCCTAGCTCAAAATAATTATCAAACCAACCTTCTCCTTGTGAGTATTCTGGATTTGTAGAACCTGTATGGTCAGTTGCTCCATAATAATAAGTACTATTATATTTTTTTATGTTTGTTTTTGATAAATATGGAATATTAGTGTATCCTGAAATATTATTATCAGAATAAACATTAAAACGCTTATTATTAAAAGATGAATTCCATGTTAGAAAATAATATATAGTATCGTTAAACATAGAAGAGTAAGGTGATGCAAAATTATTTGAATCAGGATATAATGTTTGATCTAGCCATCCATCATTTCCTTTT